>Ga0137409_10008237_pt1 | contig 10658 bp, 6 predicted proteins | sample CZODoug1_16funga_FD_122059 | JGI IMG/M metagenome (GOLD analysis project Ga0137409, IMG submission 122059) | Vadose zone soil fungal communities from Angelo Coast Range Reserve, California, USA - CZODoug1_16fungal (Hybrid Assembly) | ecosystem: Environmental > Terrestrial > Soil > Vadose zone... | reverse complement strand
CACGTAGGCCCCCTTGCCGATGGTGAGCGGCGCCACCAGGCTCGAGTTGCTGCCGACGAAGGCCCCGTCACCGATGACGGTCGGATGCTTGGCCACGCCATCGTAGTTGCAGGTGATCGTGCCGGCGCCGATGTTGGCGTTGTCCCCGATGGTCGTGTCGCCGAGGTAGCCCACGTGATGGGCCTTCGTCTTGCGACCGATCGTCGTCTTCTTGAGCTCGATGAAGTTGCCGATCTCGGCGTTCTCGCCGACGTGCGACTTGGGCCGCAGGTGGCAGAACGGGCCCATGACGGCGCCGTTGTCGACGACGGACTCGGTCATCACGCAGTAGGCAAGCAGCCGCACGCGGTCGCCCAGCTTCGTCGCACGGATCTGGCAGCCCGCGCCGATGACGCAGTCGCTGCCGATCTCGGCGGCCACGTCGACGATCACGTGCGGGTAGATCACCGTGTCGGCGCCGATGGTGACCGTGTCGTCGATGTACGTGGTGGCGGGGTCGAGGATCGTGACGCCGGCCAGCATGTGCCGGTCGAGGATCCGTCGGCGCTGGATCGCCGCCAGCGCCGCGAGCTGCTTGCGGTCGTTGACGCCGAGCGCCTCCTCCGGGTCGGTCACCGCGACCGCCTCGATACGGCCGCCGGCCTTGCCGAGCAGGCCGATCACGTCGGTCAGGTAGTACTCGCCCTGGTCGTTCTCGGGCCGCACGCGCTCGAGCACCGACCACAGCCGCCGGCCGTCGAAGCAATAGACGCTCGTGTTGATCTCGCCGACCTTCTTCTCGTCGTCGGTGGCGTCGCGGTCCTCGACGATGCGCTTCACGCGCCCGCCCTGGCGGAGGACACGGCCGTAGCCGTGGGGGCGGTCGACGACAGCGGTGAGCACCGTGGCCGCCGCGCCGGTCGTCGCGTGATGGCCCACGAGCCGCTCGATGGTCTCGGCGGAGAGCAGCGGCACGTCGCTCGGGAGCACGAGGATCGGCCCGTCGACGCCCTCGCAGTGGTCGCGCGCCTGGAGCACCGCGTGGCCGGTGCCGAGACGCTCGCGCTGCTCCACGATCGCCACGCCGTCGCCCGCCGCCGCGCGCACGGCGGCGGCGTCGGGACCCACGACGAGGACGATCCGGTCGCCCACGGTGCGAGCAAGACGGAGGGAGTACGAGATCAGGGGACGACCGCAGAGCTCATGCAGCACCTTGGGCTGCCGGGAGCGCATGCGCTTCCCCTCGCCGGCAGCCAGGATCACCGTAGTCAGTCCGTGCATGCGAACCCTCCCATTCTAGCAGCAGGCGTACGAGTTCCAGCAGCAGGCGTGCGAGGCCCATGCCAAATCCAGACGCTCGATGCGACGGGCAGTTGCGGCACGCCTTGTGGAGCCTTCACGGCAGCCTGGGCTGGCCTTCGTTGCTCAGATGAGACAGAAGACGCGCCATCCGGGGCGGCAGCGCCGAGGCGAATTGCATCCGCCTCTGGGTAACCGGATGCACGAAGGCCAGCTCCGCCGCGTGCAGCGCCAGGCCGTCGAAGGGCACCGGTAGCGCCGTCCGCGCCGCCCGGCCGCCATAGACGTGGTCACCGGCGACCGGATGGCCGAGCGACGCCATGTGAACCCGAATCTGGTGTGTCCGCCCCGTTTCCAGCCTCACGTCCAGATCGGTGAAACGCGAGAACCGTTCCAGGACCGCGAAGCGCGTCACCGCACGCTTGCCACGGCCCCGCGCCACCACCGCCATCCGCACGCGGTCACGGGGGTGGCGGCCGATCGGCGCCTCCACCACCCCGCTCGGCGCCGTCACGCGCCCGTGGACGATGGCCCGGTAACGACGGGTGACCGTGCGCGCGACGAGCTGCGCCGTGAGCGAATCGTAGGCCGCCGCCGTCTTCGCGATCACGAGCAGTCCCGATGTCTCCTTGTCGAGCCGGTGGACGACGCCGGGGCGGCGTGGTCCGCCGACCCCGGCCGTGGACGGCGCGTGAGCGAGCACCGCCGCCGCCAGCGTCCCCGTCGCGTGGCCCGCGCCCGGATGCACGACCATGCCGACGGGCTTGTCGACCACGAGCACGGCGTCGTCCTCGAAGACGATGGCGAGCGCGATCGGCTCGGGGACGAGGGTCTCGGGCGGCAGCGGCGGGATCTCGACGTCGACCGTCTCGCCGCGCCCCACCCGGTGCGACGCCTTGCGCGCGCGGCCGTCGACGCGCACGTGGCCGTCGTCGATGAGCGCCTGCACGCGCGCGCGTGACAGCTCCGGCACGCGCTCGGCCAGCCAGCGGTCCAGGCGCGCACCCGCCGCCGCGGCATCGACCGTGAGGCGCTTGAGGTCCACGCCGCCTAGGACTGCACCACCACGCGTGAGGCCACCAGATGCTTGATCTCCGCCTCGTCGTAGCCCGCCTCGCGCAAGACCTCGACCGAGTGCTCGCCGAGCTCCGGAGGCAGGCGGGGTGGCACCTTGTCGACGCCGTCCAGCCAGAGCGGGCTGGCGACGGTGAGCGGGGCCCCGGCCCGCGGATCGTCGAACGCCACCAGCGCGCCGCTGTCCACCATCTGACGATCCGTCCGGACGTCGTCGATCGCGGCGACGCCGCCGAAGGTGAGGCCGCACGCGTCGAGGACCGCCTGCCACTCGGCCCACGTGCGCGTGGCGAACACCGCGTCGAGCACGACAACGAGCGCGCGCGCGTTCGCGCGCCGCGCGGGGGTGGTGGCGAAGCGCCCGTCCGAGGCGAGCTCCGGTCGTTCGATGGCGCGCAGCAACGCGGGCCAGTCGCGATCGTCGTTCAGCACGTTCAGCAGAAACCAGCGCCCGTCCTTGCAGCGGTAGAGGTTCGCCAGCGCGGTCGCCGGCGCGTCGCGCGACGGTCGGGGCTCCACGCGTGCCCCCGAGAGCGCCGCCTGGACCTGGATGGCGTTCCACCACAGCCCGTTGGCCATGAGCGACGTCGAGACCATCGTGCCGGTGCCCGTCTTCTCGCGCCGGTAGAGGGCGCTCATGATGGCGGCGAACAGCGAGACCCCGGTGGGATGATCGCCCATCCCCGGCAGCGAGCGCGACGGTGGCGCATCCGGCGAGGGACGCACGAGGTCCATCAATCCCGTGCGCGCCCAGAGCGCCGTCGAATCGAAGCCGCTGCGTGGCGCCTCCTCGCCCCGTTCTCCGTACGCGGTGATCGACGCGTAGATCAGCCGCGGGTTCAGGGGAGCGAGATCCTCCCAGCGGATTCCGAGCCGCGCGCGCGAATCGAGCGGCGTGTTGGTGACGAACACGTCGGCGGACCGCACGAGGCGATGCAGGACGGCCCGACCCTCCGCGCGGCGGAGGTCGAGCGCCAGCCCGCGCTTGGTGCGGTTGTCGACGATCCACCGGTAGTTGTACGGACTGTCGGGGACGCCGGGCCCACCCGTGCGATGGCGATAGGGATCGCCGTCGGGCGGCTCGAGCTTGATGACGTCGGCGCCGAGATCCGCAAGAATGGTCGTGGCGACCGGCCCTGCGATGAAGCTGGCGCTGTCGATGACACGGAGGCCGTCGAGCAAGGACATCGGTGAGGCTCGATCAGCTCGCGCCGCGCTCGGGCGCGGGTGCGCGCTCGCGCAGCAGCCGCAACGCCAGCAGGGTCACGCCGACGCTGATCGCGGAGTCCGCCACGTTGAAGGCCGGCCAGTGCCAGGTGCGCCAGTGCACGTCCACGAAGTCGACCACGGCGCCGAAGCGGGCGCGATCGATCAGGTTGCCGACGGCCCCCCCGAAGATGAGGCCGACGGCGATCACGCTGGTGACCCCGCCGGTGAGCAGCACGCGCAGCGCCACGCGCGCCAGCACGAGCAGCGCGACGATCGACAGCGCGGCCACGACCCAGCGCCAGGCCGGCGGCACGGTGCCCAGGAGCCCGAAGGCAAGCCCGGGGTTCATGACGAGCGTGAGCGACAGCCAGCGCTCGGCCAGCACGAGCGGATGGCCGGGGATCAGGTGGGCGAGGGCCACGGCCTTGGTGACCTGGTCCAGCACGACGACGACGGCCGCGAGGACCAGGACGAGCGTCATCGCGCGCGGGTCACGACCCGCACGCAACGGGCGCACAGCGTGGGATGGGCCGGATCGCGCCCGACCTCCTCGCTGCGTGTCCAGCACCGCTCGCACTTCTCCCCCGGCGCGCGGTCGACGCCGATGACGAGCCCGGGGATGTCCTGGCTCTCGTAGCGCACGCGCTCGCCGCCGCCGCCCTCGAGGTCGACGCGCGAGACGATGAACAGCGTCGGCAGCAGCGCGCGCTTGGCGCCGAGCAGCCCCGGCACATCCTCGGGGGCCGACTCGACCCGCACGCGCGCCTCCAGCCCGCTGCCGATCAGCTTCTGCGCGCGGGCCGTCTCCAGCGCCTTGGCCACCTCGCGGCGCACCTCGAGCAGGCGGTCCCATTCGGCCTTGAGCGTGTCGTCGAGCCACTCCAGCGGCACCTCGGGAAAGCGCTCGAGGTGCACCGACTCCGAGCGCGGGCCGGGGGCGTAGCGCCACGCTTCCTCGGCGGTGAAGGTCAGGATCGGCGCCATCAGCCGCGCGAGCGCCTGGAAGATGTCGTAGCACGCCGTCTGGGCGGCGCGGCGGCGCGGGTCGTCGGGCGCCGATGTGTACAGCCGGTCCTTGACCACGTCGAGGTAGAGGGCCGAGAGGTCCACGGCGCAGAAGTTGTGCACCGAGTGAAAGACGATGTGGAACTGATATTCCTCGTAGGCACGCCGCACACGGTCGACGAGCCGCGCGAGCCGATCGAGGATCCACCGGTCGACCTCGTCGAGCTGCGCGTACGCCTGGCGGTCGCGCGCCGGGTCGAAGTCGCCGAGGTTGCCCAGCAGGAAGCGGAAGGTGTTCCGCATGCGCCGGTAGGCGTCGGCGAGACGATCCATGATCTCGTTCGAGAGCCGGATGTCCTCGGTGTAGTCCTCCGCCGCCACCCAGAGGCGCAGCACCTCGGCCCCGTACTTGGGCAGCAAATCGGCAGGCGCGACCACGTTGCCCACGGACTTCGACATCTTGCGGCCCTCGCCGTCCACGACGAAGCCGCACGTGAGCACCGCCTGGTAGGGCGGCGCGTTCCGGGTGCCCATGGCCTCCAGCAGCGAGGAGTGGAACCAGCCGCGGTGCTGATCGCTGCCCTCGAGATAGAGCTCGGCGGGCCAGCGCAGCTCCGGCCGTGTCTCGAGCACGGCGGCGTGGCTGCAGCCGGAGTCGAACCAGACGTCGAGGATGTCGGTCTCCTTGCGGAACTCCGTGTCGCCGCACTTCGCGCAGCGCGTGCCGGCCGGCAGCAGGTCGCGCGCCGCGCGCGCGTACCACTCGTCGGCGCCGCCGCCCTCGCGGAAGATCCGCGCCACGTGCTCGACGATGCGCTCCTCGAGCAGCACCGTGTCGCAGCGCTCGCAGTAGAAGGCCACGATCGGCACACCCCAGACGCGCTGGCGGGAGATCGTCCAGTCCGGGCGGTGCGCGACCATGTTGAAGATGCGCTCCTCGCCCCAGGCGGGGATCCAGCGCACGTCGTTGCGGATGGCGCGCAGCGCGCGCTCGCGCAGCCCGTCCTTGTCGAGCGCGATGAACCACTGCTCCGTCGCCCGGAAGAGCGTCGGGTTCTTGCAGCGCCAGCAGTGCGGGTAGGTGTGCGTGAGCGACTGCTCGGCGACCAGCGCGCCGACCTGCCTGAGGTGCGCGATGATCTTGGGATTCGCCTCCCACACCGTCAGCCCCGCGAAGTGCTCGACCTCCGCCACGAACCGGCCGTCGTCGTCGACGGGGTTGTAGATCTTGAGCCCGAGCGCACGGCCGAGCTCGTAGTCCTCTTCCCCGTGGCCGGGCGCGATGTGGACGAGCCCGGTGCCCGTATCCATCGCGACGAACCGGGCCGACGCGACCTTGCCGGTGCGATCGATCCACGCGTGGCGATACTCGAGGCCCTCGAGCCGCAGCCCCGGGAACGTGGCCACGCGGCGGGCGCCGCTGAGCCGCGCGACGCCCATGAACGCCTCCGCCAGCTTCGCGGCCACGACGAGCGTCTCGCTGCCCACCTCCAGCGCGACGTACTCCTCCTCGGGATGCACGGCGATGGCGAGGTTCGCGGGCAGCGTCCACGGCGTCGTGGTCCAGATCACCAGCGAGGGCTTCGGCGCATTCGGCGCGTCCGGCAGCAGCGCCACCAGCGGGAATTTCACGTAGACCGACTGCGTGCGCTGCTCCTCGTATTCCACCTCGGCCTGCGCGAGCGCGGTCTTGTCGTGCATGCACCAGTGCACGGGCTTCAGGCCCTTGTAGACGAGGCCCTTGCCCACGAACCGGCCGAACTCGCGCGCGATCACCGCCTGGTACCCGGGCGCCATCGTGATGTACGGGTTGTCCCAGTCGCCGAAGACGCCGAGTCGCTTGAACTCCTCGCGCTGGATCTGGACGTACTTCGCCGCGTACGCGCGGCACTTGCCGATCTTCTCGAGCGGATCCATCGCGCGCCGCACGTCGACGGACGCCGTGTCCAGGCCGAGCTCCTTGTCGACCTGGTGCTCGATGGGCAGGCCGTGGCAATCCCAGCCCGGCACGTACACGGCGTTGAAGCCGAGCATCCCGCGCGACTTCACCACGAGATCCTTCATCACCTTGTTGAGCACGTGGCCCATGTGGATGTTGCCATTCGCATAGGGCGGTCCGTCGTGCAGGATCCACAGCGGACGGTCCGCGGCGGCCTCGCGCAGGCGCTTGTAGATGCCGATCTCGTCCCACCAGGCGAGCATCCGCGGCTCCGCCTGGGCGAGGTTCGCCTTCATCGGGAAGTCGGTTTTCGGCAGATTCAGCGTGGCTTTGTAGTCCATGGCCCAGGGAAGTTATCGTAGCACGCCGAATCGAACGCCCCGGATTGAACGGGCAGGTCGGAGCCGCGCGTGCCTAGAGCAGGCCACCCACGGCACGAGGCGGGCTCGCGCTCCGTTTACTTCGGCGAGAGCGTGACGACACCGGCTGTGGAGTCGATGTTGACCGAGAAGCGGTCGAGGAAGTCGCGCCCGAGGAGGCCGTCGCCGGCGCCCGCGACGTCGTAGGACGCGACCTGCATGCGGCCCACACGCGCCTCGCCGACCTCCAGCGACTCGATGACGACGAACGAGACCTCGTCGCTGCCCGCGACCCCGGTCACGCGCGTGGTGCCGACCGGGCGCGAGATCGAGGCGCCGGCGGACACGAGCACGCGCGGGTTGATCATCGTCCGGTCGGCGCCCGTGTCGAGCAGGAGATTCGCGTTCGCGCTGCCGTTGATCTTCACGTCCACCATGATCCGCTCGCCGGGCGTGTACTTGATCGTGGTGCCCCCCGCCTTCTCCGCGCCGGGCGCGCTGCCCGCCCCGCCGGGCGTGGCCCCGGGACGACCGAGCGCTGCGCCGGAGCCGGGCGGAGCCGGTGTGGGCGCCCCGGCGGGCGCGTTACGCAGTCCGACGGGCGCCGCCCGTGCGCGGTATTCCTGCGGGACGCTGTCGATCCCCTCGACGTAGTGCGAGCTGCCGGTGGCGTCGGTGTAGCGGTAGATCTCGGCGGCGGCGGGCACCGGTCCCAGCAACACGAGGCCGGCAAGCACGAGGACCAGACGGGTCACTCGAGAATCATACCGCACAGCGCGCGAGCCGGTACACGACCATTTCCGGTCCGCCGGACACCTCGTTGCGGTCGAGCCGCACCCGGTAGATGGGCGTCAGGAGCTCGCGCCGCGCGGTCATCTCCGGAAACCACGTCGGAAACACGATGACGAAGTCCGGGCAGCGCTCCGCGACGAAGCGGAGCACGCCCGCCTCCCCCGCTCGGCGATACGGCCGGATCTCCGGCGTCACGAGGCCCATGAGGTCGATGACCGGACGCCGCGAAAAGTACGCGATGGCGCCGATGTCGTTGACGGCCAGCGTCGCCGAGCGCGGCAGGTGCGCGTCGACCCAGCGGCCGAGGTGCACCTGCATGGCGTTGATGTTCTGCACGCCCCACGCGTACCGATCGGCCGCCGGCGCCAGCGTCACGAGCGCCACCGCGAGATACACGACCCGCACGAGCGACGCCGCGCGCGCGTCGCCGCGAGTCGGAGCGCTCTTGCGCGCCGGAGCGATGTTGGCCACGCCAAGCATCAAGAACGCCAACGGCAGCAGGTGGATCGAATACCGCCCCTCCTGGAATCCGGGCCCGCGATACGGCGCGAGCACCGCCATGGCCAACGGATGCGCGAGCAGCACGAGGCCGACCATGCCGAGCGCACGGCCGCGGCGACGCCACACGAGAACGATCGCCGGCAGCGCGAGGGGCAGCAGCGGGTGCGTGCGCGTGAGCCACGTGAGCCAGTCGAGGCCGAACGCCAGCGGGCGCTCGAGCCACGTCACCCGCGCGGGCTCGCGCAGGCCGATGAGCCGGCCGAGCAGCCCGCCCTCCACTTTTGCAGCCGCCGTGGAGGGAAATGGCGTGCCCGTCGTGGCCCAGCAGAAGGCCACGAACGGCAGCAGCGCCGCGACGACGATCGCGGCGAACAGCGCCAGCCGCCTCGGCGTCGGCCGCCGCGCGAGCGCCAGGAGCGGCAGCAAGACGACGGCCTCCGGACGGGCCAGCGTCGCCAGTCCGCCCGCGACGGCCGTCACCACGAGCTGGTCACGCGCCAATGCCAGCAGCGCCGCCGCCACGAGCAGGGCGGCCAGCGTGACCTCCATCCCCGACAGTGCCCCCCAGGCGAACGGCCCGCTCCACGCCAGCCCCACCGCCGCCACGAGCGCCGCCGGCGGCGACGCACCCCAGGCGAGCGCCGCGCGCCGCAGCACCAGCGCCGCGGCCAGCGCGGCCGCGACACCGAGCGTCTTGGCCATGACGAGCGAGGCCCCCGCGGCCCGCGCGCCCGCGGCCAGCACCAGCGTCCAGAGCGGTGCCGTCGATCCGGCCACGGGCACGCCGGGGTTGTAGGCGAAGCCGGCCCCCTCGGCGAGGTTGCGCGCGAAGTGCAGGTGGATCCAGGAGTCGTCGAGCGGAAAGCCCGCGGAGCCCGCGATCACCCGCTCGCGCAGCAGCAGCAGCGCCAGCGGCAGCGCGGACGCCAGCAGGACGAGCAGATCGTCGCGGCGGTCAGCGGTCACGCACGAGCGTGTAGCCCGCGTAGGCGACCGGGCGCCGGTCGATCGGCAGCGCGTAGAGGAAGCGGCCGTACGGCAGCTCGATCTCGACGAGTCCCGCGGGCTGCGCCACCGAGGGCGCCCAGTGATCCACGAACCACACGAGCCGCCGCGTGCGCGCGGGCAGCCGCACGTCGCTGTCGGGCGACGGCAGGATGTCCGAGGCGAGCTGCGGCGCGTAGTAGCCGGGCGGCAGCTCGCCGACACGCAGCTCGAAGATCGAGTACTCCGGCAGGTAGAACATCGCGTGGCGCAGCCACGGATACGAGCGCGTGTTGCCGAGCTCGGTGATGACGACGGTCTCCTCCGGGGGATAGAGGCCGCGGATCGCGTCCACGAACGTGCGGACGACCTCCTCGTGCTCGTGCAGCGCGGCCGCCGTGCGGCTGAAGATCCAGTCGAACGCCTCGTGCTCCGCCGTGAGCCGCCACGCCGACTTCGGCGTGTCGAAGTCGCGCGGCAGCGGGCGCGCGTTGACGAAGAAGGCGCCGTTGACCAGCACGACGAGCACGACCGCCGCCGCGGAGAGGGCGGGTCCCAGCGCGCGTCGCCGCGCCAGCACGGCGGCCTCGGCCAGGGCCGTGACGAGCACGCGCGCCAGCAGCACCACCAGCGCGGGCAGGAACGTCAGCACGTAGCCCGCCTGGCCGAAGTGCACGAGCGTGTACACGAGGACCGGCGGCGCGATCCAGGCGAGCAGCAGCCACTCGCGGCGCCCCCAGCCGCCCCGGCGGACGAACCGCGGCACGAGCAGCGCCGCGAGGGCCAGCGGGCCGAGCGCGACCAGCACCGACTCCAGCAGATAGCGCGACATGCGCAGCGTCGTCTCGAACGGCCCGGTCACGATGGTCGTCGGCCGCACGACCGAATCCGCGAGGTACGCGGACGCCGCCAGGTAGCGGCCGAGCCCGCCGGTGAGCGCCACCATCGGCACGAACCAGAGCAGCGTGAGCGCGCCGAGAATCGCCACGCCGATCGGCACCGTCCGGGCGCGGCGCACGCCGAGCAGGCAGGCGACGAGCCACATCGGCAGCAGCAGGAGCAGCAGCGACTGGCGCATGCCCGCCGCCAGCGCCAGGTAGGCGGCGGCGAGCCACGCGTCGGCCTCGCTGCCCTCCAGCGCGCGAAACGCGAAGTACGCCACGATCGACGCGAACAGCGCCTCGCCGGCGTAGGTGAGCCCGACCGATCCGTAGAACCAGAAGAGCGGGCTGACGGCGAGCACGCTGGCCGCCGCCAGCGCCGTCGCGCGGTCGTAGATCGCGCGCGCGAGCAGGTACACGACGAACGTGGTGAGGCCGCTGCAGGCCACCGCCAGCAGCACGTACGCCGCGGTCGGATCGTGCAGCCATGCGTTCACGATGCGGCCGAGGCCGACATAGAGGATGTAGCCCGGCGGATGCGGCTGGTGCTTGACGACGTCGTACTCGCGCAGCGCCAGCGCGAACTGCACGGCGTCCCAGTTGTAGAGCATGCGCGCGCGGTAGGGCAGCCGGGAG
>Ga0137409_10008236_pt1 | contig 10658 bp, 4 predicted proteins | sample CZODoug1_16funga_FD_122059 | JGI IMG/M metagenome (GOLD analysis project Ga0137409, IMG submission 122059) | Vadose zone soil fungal communities from Angelo Coast Range Reserve, California, USA - CZODoug1_16fungal (Hybrid Assembly) | ecosystem: Environmental > Terrestrial > Soil > Vadose zone... | reverse complement strand
GGAATCGATCAAAGGGATTCCTTTATGATTACGTTGATGGCGACTATAAAAATGATGACCTCCGCCCGAACCAAATTTATGCACTCGGTTTACCGTTTAAATTACTTCCAAAAGACAAGCAGGAAAAAGTACTTGACATCATTACCGCAAAACTCCTTACATCCTGGGGATTGAGAAGTCTTTCCCCCGATCACAAAGATTACAAACCGGAGTATGTTGGCGACCCGTGGCATCGTGATGCCGCCTACCACCAGGGGACCGTCTGGGCCTGGCTGATCGGGCCCCTCATCGATGCCTGGCTCAGGATCCGCCCGTCGGATTTTGCCGGGGCGCGGCGGATGCTGGAGGGATTCGCGGCTCATCTGGGCGAAGGCTGCGTGGGATCGGTCAGCGAGATCTTTGATGCCGAAGCCCCCCACGTCCCCCGCGGCTGCATCGCCCAGGCCTGGTCGATCGCGGAACTCCTGAGAGCTTGGATCCGTACCGCTCCCGGGAACTCAGGGAAGCCGCTCTAACAGCGCCATCGGGAGCGGTTCCAGGACCGCGTCCAGACTGAATTCGCCCGACGCTTCCCGAAGATCCCAGAGGAGATCGCGGACTCGTCTTCCGGAAAGCTCCGGGACCTCCGTTCCCGTCCAGAAGCGGCCTTCTCCAAGCGACTCCGCGGCGAGAAACCTCCCGGCCAGCACGACGACTTCCCGGGAGCCCTGCTTCCTCATGAACGCCAGAAGATGATCGCTCGCGGGCCCCCGGACTTCGAGGGGGACATAGCCGCCCGAAAGGAAGAGCTCGGCATTCTCGCGGCGGACCCGAAGGGTCTCCCGGATCAGGAGCATCTTCAGGCGATCCAGATCGCTCCGGGCGAGGAGAGCCCGCACCGTGCCTTTCGATGGCTCCGCCGGCAGGCCCTCCAGCGCCCGGCGCCGTGTCGAATAGTCGAGGGGTTGACGGTTGTCGGGATCCGCCAGGCGCAGATCGAGGAGCTCCGCGCCCTGGTAGAAGTCGGGGATGCCCGGGCTGGTCGCTTTCAGCAGCACCTGCGCCAGGGTGTTCCAACAGGCTCCGCGGCGGATCGTTGCCAGCCAACGGCGGGCCTCCTCAAGAAACCCATGGTCCGGATCGAGAATCGCCGCCAGGAATTCGAATGAGGCTTGTTCATAAGCCAGGTTGGGACCCATCCAGCTCGAATGAACGCGGGCCTCCCTCAAGGCCTTGGGCAGATATCCCCCCAGTCGTGCAAGGTAGGCCGGTTCGACCGGACCTTCCGCCGGATCTTCGGGAAGAGTCGAGAGAACCGTCTGATAGAGAAAGTACTCTTCATTCGCGTCCGGCACGGTCCTGGGTCCCAGCTGCAGCTTGAGAGGGGCGTTCAGCTTCGCCCAGTCCTGGACGGCCTGAGACCAGGCGTGCGGCATCTCCGTCAGCACGTTCAGGCGCGCGCGCACGTCCTCGGATCGTTTGGTGTCATGCGTGCTGGTCGCCGACAGCGACCGTCCCCATCGCTCCTGACGCTCGAGACTGAACTGATGGAAAGCCGAAGGGGTCGTCGGCATGCGATCCGGCCGGCCGCCGACTTCACAAAGCGACGCCAGGGGGTAGCGCCGGTAGCAGGCCGTATCCTCCAGACCCTTGGCCATGACGGGCCCCGTCAGTTGTTGAAAGCGCATCACGAACATGACGCGTTCGGTCTTCTGCGCCTCCGTGAGCACTGTGGGTCCGTCGAGCAGGAGGACCTCTTGGATGAACCAGAAAACCGATTCATTCATGGCCACATTCCGGGAGCGGGCTGCCGCAACCGCGGATTCGATGACGCTCCGGTCGACCGGCGACGGCAGACCGCGGCTGTCGACATAGGTGCGATAGATTGGGAAGCAGGCAATCACCTCCGCAAGGGCAGCTTCCAGACTCTTCAGCGTGAAATCCCGCGACGAACGGTGCTGCTCGGAGATCCGGTCGAGCCGCCGTGCCAGAACGTGGAGTTCTCCGGCCATCGAGGTGGCCATCGTCAGGCGCTTGCTCCGGTAGACGACTTCGGAGGTCGGCTCGAAGCGGCGGGCGAACCGGTCATAGAAGCTCTCCAGCTCCGCCAGACCGTCCGGCTGAACGAAGAGTCCGTTCAGGACATTCAGAAACTCGTAGCCGGTCGTGCCGTCCACGGGCCAGGTCCGGTCGAGGTGCTCCTCCTGATCCAGGACCTTTTCCACAAGAAGGAGAAAGGAGTCTCCCGCTCCGGCCTCCCCGGCCAGAGTCCGCAGGGCTTCCAGATACCGTACCGGCTCCAGAAGACCGTCGACGTGATCGATCCGGAGACCCGAAACGCGCCCTTCCTTCATGAGGCCGAGCGCCAGCTCATGAGTCGCCCGGAAGACTTCGGGTTCTTCGACCCGGATCGCCACCAGGTCGTTGATGTCGAAGAAGCGCCGGTAATTCACTTCGTCGGTCGCGACTCGCCAGTAGCTCAGCCGGTACGGTTGTTCGAAGAGAAGGGTCTCCAGGCCGTCAAAGCTGCCGGGCTCCCCCTTTTGACCGTTCAAGGTGCGGATCGAGTCGTCGATGGCCTCGCGGGCCCCGTTGCCGTGCTGGTACAGCGCCTGGAGCCGGGCCGAAACGGCTACTTTCTTTGACTCATAGGAAGCCTCATGCTCGCGGATCCGGAGGAGGAGATCCTCCAGCCGCAGAAGATCGGGATGCTCGGGGGAGACTCGGGCGCTCAGTCGCGCGAGGGCGGGCTCGAGAATGCGGCTCCAGCTCTCCAGGGCAAGCGGCAGTCTCTGGGAGCCGTAATGCGCCTGGAAGCCTCCCTCCTCGTAACCCACCTGGATCTGCTGGCTTTCCAGGACTTTTCCGAACTGTTCCCCCAGGATCGGGAGCAGGATCTTTTCGCTGAGGTCGACCTTCTCCGGATGGAAGTCGATGTCGAAGTATTTGGCATATTCGGAGCTCGCCCCCTTCTCAAGGACGTCCTGCCACCACCGGTTCCGGGAATCCGTCGCGCACATGTGGTTGGGCACGATGTCGAGGATCAGTCCCATCCCGCGCCCCAGAAGCGCGTCGGAAAACGCCCTGAACTCCTCGGGGGACCCGATTTCGGGATTGAGCCTTGCTGGATCGATCACGTCGTAGCCGTGGAGGCTGCCGGAGCGCGCGGCGGCGACGGGGGAAGCATAGACGTGGGAGATCCCCAGGCCGTCGAGATAGTCGACCAGAGCCAGGGCATCCCGGAAGGTGAATCGCGAGTTGAGCTGGAGCCGATACGTGGCGACAGGGGGTCGTTCGTTCATCAGGGTTGCTTCGGTTCGGGCTCCCAATCTGCGAGGCTGAGCCCGAGCATTGCGGGGCGTTATGGGCGATCCTTTGCGGGTTCGTCCAGATGGTCGCGGAGAAGTCCCTTTAACGGACGGGCTTCAGGGGTAGGGCGGGGCGGCGGGCGGATACCTGGACGGGAGCGAGGCGCCTTTGACCGAAGACGCAGGCCGGGTCGATTCCCTCACGAGATTCATCCAGGCCCTGGCTTCCGGCCAGGCTCCGTCGACAGCGGAAGCCCCGGGATTCCGTTTGATCATCGATTGGGCGGCGTCGAGGAGGTCGCTCAGCGTCTTCAGGACCAGCGCCTCGGATGCGGCCGCTCCTTCCAAGAACGCAGCCAGGTCGCCGAGGATCATCTCGAGCAGGAACGTCGACAGGAGCAGGTCCAGTTCGTCCGCATTCCCAAGGCCGAATCTCGGATCCTTCAAGCTTTCCTGGTAGGCCTTGAGATAACGTGCCCCGACGCCGGCATACCAGGCCGCCGCGCCCGCTTCGAGCAGGGGCCATCGTTCCGGAGTCACTTCTCCCGAGGACAACTGCTCCAGGAGCGCGTGATTTGCCGCGGAGCGGAAAGAATTGACCATGCTGGCGACATCGCAGAGGGGAGAGCGCTTGATCCGCCGCTCCCCGACGGCGCTTTCTTCGGGTCCGGACCAATCCTTCAGAATGAACTCGTTTCCCGTGGATACAAAACGATGAAGCGTCATGTCCCCGTGACAACGGATCCGGACGGAAGCCGGGCGCAGTCTCAGAAGGGCATGAAAGGCCCGGTCAAGCTGTTCCTCGAGGATCCCGAGCCGGCTCAGATCCGCCGCGCCCGTCGGGCTCCCCGCGCGAAGCTTCCGGCTCAGGAGCGGCAGGGTTCTCATGACTTTCTTGCGGAGAGTCTGGTAGACCGACCGCTGCTGGGAGGGCCCGATCGGTTCGGGCCCGAACCCCGGTTGCCCATCCGCTCGAAGAAGAGCCTCGTGGAGAGCAGCGGCGGACTTGCCCAGCTGTTGAGCATGAGCAAGATAGGGTCCGATGAAGGCCTGAAACTCGTCGGGGACCTCGGTGGTGATCGCCCAGGGCATTCGCGGCCGAGCCGGGCGGACCGACTTCTCAAGCTCCGGCGCGGAGCGGACCCGCTCGAAATAGCGTCCCAATTCCTCGAGGGTCAGGGTCCATGCCTCCGTGGAGCCGGGGACCGATCCGCGCAGAAAGGCGAGACAGAGCGCCTCCCCTTTATTCCGGCGGTATTCCAGAACTCCCGCCAAAGGCAGGATGGGCGGGGGAGGATCCTGACGGAGGAGCTGCTCGGCCACCTCGAGATCGGGATTCTTCCCAGCCTCCATTTTGCGAACCCAGTGAAAGGTGAGACGGGTTCCCAGGAGGAGGGAACTGTGGAGAGAGTCTTCTTTCGCCGGCGACATGCTCAGGGGTTCCTTCTCCGCGCCGACGAGGTCCTGGAACTTCGGGGTCCACTTTCCGAATAGTTCCCCCGCACCGGCAGGAACCGGCGTTCCGTGGGTGAGAAGACCGCCCAGACGACGCGTGAATGCTTCATCGGTCAATCCATTCACCAGGATCCCTTCACCTACCCGGGACCTGTCCCGGAGTCTCATCTGCGCGATCGCCGGCAAGGATCCGTTTCCGCGGCCGTCGGCTGGGGATGCGATCCAGACGAGGGGCAGCGAATAGCACTCGGGCTCGCCCTCGAAATAATCGGTTTCGAGGATGGCGATCGCGGCGGCCTGGAAGTTCTTCGGGAGAGGGATCACCTCGGAGATCCGCACTCCCTTCAGCCGCCGGACCGCGGGATGCATCCAGGGCTGATCGCGGAGATAGTCTTCCAGGGCTTTCTCGAGCTCTCCGCGGCTCTTTCCTTCAAAGGCCGCGGTCCAGGACCCCGCGACGTCGATCCGGCGGACGGGTTTCCGGCGAGGCGATCCCCCGGGGGCATGGGTCGGCTCGAGGGAAAACCAGTAGAAGGAGTGGGGACCCAGCGTGAGCAAATACGGCGTCTTCTCGATCCTGGGGAAATCGGTATGGCCGAAGAGCTCGACCGGGATCCGCTCTGCCAGTGCGGAGAGATCGAGTTCCACGTATTGCGGGAATCGGGACAGGTTGGCAACGACCAGGATGACCTCCTCTTGGTACTTCCGCAGAAAGGCCAGGATCTTCCGATTCTCCGGCGCAAGGACTTCGATCGACCCGCGGCCGAACGCTTTCCAGTGCCGACTGAGCGCGAGAAGTCGCTTCATCCACCAGAGCAGGGATTGGGAGTTGGCCTGCTGCGCCTCGACATTGACCGCCTCGTAGTGGTATTCCGGATCGACGGTGGGAGGCAGGTAAAGACGCTGGCTGTTGGCCCGCGAGAAGCCCGCATTGCGATCGCCGCTCCACTGCATGGGAGTCCGAACGCCGTTGCGGTCGCCCAGGAAGATATTGTCGCCCATGCCGATCTCGTCCCCGTAGTAGATCACGGGCGTGCCCGGCAGCGAAAAGAGCAGGGCGTTCAGGAGCTCGATCTTCTTCCGGTTGTTTTGAAGCAGGGGAGCCAGACGTCTGCGAATGCCCAGGTTGAAACGGGCCTGCTGGTCGCGAGCATAGACCCGGTACATGTAATCCCGTTCCTCGTCGGTCACCATCTCGAGCGTGAGCTCGTCGTGATTCCTGAGGAAGAGCGCCCACTGGGCGGATTCGGGGATCGGGGGAGTCTGGGCGAGAATGTCGACCATGGGGAAGCGGTCTTCCATGTGGACCGACAGGAACATGCGGGCCATGATGGGAAAGTGGAACGCCATGTGGCACTCGTCGCCCCGACCGAAATAGGCGATCGCGTCCTCGGGCCACTGGTTGGCTTCCGCGAGAAGGACTCGTCCAGGGTAGCCGGCCTCCACATGGCTCCGCAGCTTCCGGAGAAACTCGTGGGTCTCCGGGATGTTTTCGCAGGAGGTCCCGTCGCGCTCATAAAGATAGGGGACGGCATCCAGGCGGAACCCGTCGACCCCGAGGCCAAGCCAGAAATCCACGATCTGAAGCATCGCCTGATGGACATCCGGATGGTCGAAGTTGAGGTCCGGCTGATGGGAAAAGAAGCGGTGCCAGTAGTACGACTTCGCCACCGGATCCCAGGACCAGTTGGAAGTCTCGTAATCGCTGAAGATGATGCGCGCCTCCCGATACCGTTCGGTTGTCCGGCTCCAGACGTACCACTCGCGCCAGGGGGTGCCCTCGGGTGCACTTCGGGCCCTCTGAAACCAGGGATGCTGGTCGGAAGTGTGATTCAGCACAAGTTCCGTAATGACCCGGAGTCCCCGGCGATGCGCCTCCTTGAGGAAGGTGACGAAATCGGACAGAGTTCCGTAAGAGGGGTTCACGTCCATGTAGTCGGCGATGTCGTACCCATCGTCTTTTAGGGGCGAGGGATAGAACGGAAGGAGCCAGAGGGTATTGATCCCAAGATCCTTCAGGTAGTCCAGCTTGCCGGTCAGCCCGGCGAAGTCCCCGATGCCGTCTCCATTGCTGTCGGCAAAGGCGCGGACGTGAAGTTCGTAGATGATGGCGTCCTTGTACCAGGATGCTTCTTCCGGAGACGGGACGACGGAGGCAACCCGGGAGCGCTTTCTCGATGTCGTGTTTCTGAGGCTCATGGATGGAGATTCGGATCCCTGTCTATCCGGCCGCACGACGGTTCAGCGGTGTCAAACCCGGGTCCTCCTCAGGGGATGCCTGAGCGGAGCGAAGAAGTCCTGACGGCCGCAGCGCCCCTGTTTTCCCCTCCCTTCGCCAGAGAAGGACATCGTTGGCCGAAAGGAGGAAATCTTCGTCTCTCAGAAATCGGAGCCTGCGGAACGGATAATGTGACGCAGATATCCTTCCTCTCGGGACGGCCTCGATCCGTCGTGGCCCCGGGACCCCTTCCTGCCGGGCTCTTCCGTAACGGGGAAGGCCTAGGGGGGCTCTAGCTGATGATTCCCAAGCGGATCACTTTGAGCAGAAGGAGTGGGTCTACACTCTTGAGAATCGCACAGGTCGCGCCGCTGTACGAAAGCGTCCCGCCCAAGCTCTACGGGGGAACGGAACGCATCGTCTCCTACCTGACCGAAGAACTCGTCCAGAACGGACACGACGTCACCCTGTTCGCGAGCGGCGATTCTCAGAGCTCCGCCCGGCTACGGCCGGGCTCTGAGAGAGCTCTTCGCCTCGATGCGGAGTGCAAGGACCCCATTGCCCGGCACCTGACCATGCTGGAGCAGGTGGCCCGCGAAGCCTCGGAGTTCGATCTCATCCACTATCACGTCGACTATCTTCATTTTCCGGTCACCCGCAGGACTCCCCAGCGGCATCTGACGACGCTCCATGGACGGCTGGACCTTCCGGAACTGGCGCCTCTCTACCGGGAGTATTGGGACATGCCGCTCGTCTCGATCTCCGACTCCCAACGCGAGCCGCTCAGCTGGGCGAACTGGCTGGGAACGGTCCAGCACGGCTTGCCGGAGACCCTGTACCCGTTCCAGGAGGAGCCCGGCTCCTACCTGGCCTTCCTGGGTCGAATGTCGCCCGAAAAAGGATGCCATCAGGCGATCGAAATCGCGCGCTGCTCCGGCCTGCCGCTCAAGATTGCCGCCAAGATCGGCGACCACACGGATCGGGAGTATTTCGAGTCGTTCATCTGTCCGCGGCTGTCGGGCTCCGGCGTCGAGTTTCTCGGGGAAATATCGGAGCAGGAAAAAGGCGCGTTCCTGGGCGGTGCCCGCGCGCTTCTGTTCCCGATCTCCTGGCCCGAGCCCTTCGGACTCGTGATGATCGAGGCTATGGCCTGCGGAACGCCCGTCATCGCCTTTCCCTGCGGCTCCGTGCCCGAAATCCTGGAACAGGGAGTCACCGCGCACCTGGGTACGACGGCCCCGGATCTCATCGCCGCAGTCGCGCGGATCGGCGAGATCGACCGGCGGCGATGCCGGGAGACTTTCGAACAACGCTTCAGCAGCGCCCGGATGACGGCGGATTACGAGGAGCTGTACGCCCGCATCCTTTCCGAGGCCGGTTCATGGACGAGATAATCCAGGTCCAGAACCAGCATTACATCATGGCGACCAGCGCGCGGCTGAACGACCGCGTGCGGGTGCTCAAGCACGGAGAGAGCTTCGGCGTCTTCGAAGCCAAGGGGGACATCCTCCCCATCGGGCACGGCGAGCAGGGACTCTATCACGAGGGGACCCGCTACCTGAGCCGGCTGGAACTCCGCCTTCAGGGCCGGCAGCCGTTCCTCCTGAGCTCCACGGTCAAAGAGGAGCTTCCGGTGCTTTCCGTCAATCTCACGAATCCCGACATCACCCAGGACGGCAACGTCATCCTCCGCCGCAATACGCTCCACGTGACGAAGCTGTCCCTGCTCTGGGACTCGGCCTATCACGAAGATCTGCGGATCCGAAACTACGAGCCCGTGCCGGTCGACGTCAAGCTCTCCTTCCTGTTCGACGCGGACTTCGCGGATATCTTCGAGGTCCGCGGCTTGCGGCGAGCCCGGCGCGGCCGGCTCCTGCCGGCGACCATCGACCAGGACGGCATGGTCCTTTCGTACGAGGGCCTGGACGGGGTGCTTCGGCGCGTGAGAATCCGGTACAGCTCCTCGCACTGTCATGCGGAGCCCAAGTCCCTCCGCTATGAGTTGACCGTTCCTCCTCGCGGGGAGGAAGCGATCCATCTCACCTGTTCTTTCGAACAGGGGGGAGTCGTCGCGCCCCAGCCCACGTTTCGTCATGCGCTGGGGAAATGCCGGGCGGAGCTGGAAGCAGGAAGAGCCGCCGACACCCAGATCTCGTCGACGAACGCGAGATTCAACGGCTGGCTGACCCGGTCCAGCATGGATCTCCACATGATGCTCACGCGGACTCCGGAGGGGCTCTACCCCTTCGCGGGGATTCCCTGGTTCAACACCTACTTCGGGCGCGACGGTCTTCTGACGGCGCTGCAATACCTGTGGGTCAATCCGGAAGCGGCCCGAGGGGTTCTCTCCTATCTGGGCAAGATGCAGGCCGACAGTCTGATTCCGGGGCTGGACGCCGAGCCCGGCAAGATTCTTCACGAATCCAGGATGGGGGAGCTCGCCGCCCTCGGGGAGATCCCGTTCGGCCGCTATTACGGCAGTGCCGATGCGACCCCGCTCTTCGTGATCCTGGCGGGGGCCTACTATGAAAGGACCGCTGATCGGGAGTTCATGGACGGACTCTGGCCCCGGGTTCGCAGTGCCCTCGAGTGGATCGATCGGTACGGAGACGCCGACGGCGACGGCTTCGTCGAGTATGCGCGAAAGTCTGAACAGGGCCTGGTCAACCAGGGATGGAAGGATTCAAGTGATGCGATCTTTCATGCCGACGGAACGCTCGCGGAGGGTCCGATAGCCCTGACCGAGGTCCAGGCCTACGTCTATGCCGCCCGGCTCCAAGGCGCGATGCTCGCGGAGCTGAGGGGCGAAACCGACTTTGCGAACGAAGAAAGGCGAAAGGCGGAGTCTCTCCGACGCCGGTTCGAAAAAGAGTTCTGGTGTCCGGAACTGAATGCCTACGGCCTGGCGCTTGACGGCAGGAAGCAGTTGTGCCGGGTCAGGACGTCCAACGCCGGTCACGCGCTTTTCGGGGGTATCGCGGAGCCCTATCGCGCGTCCAGCCTCGCGGATGCCCTCCTCGGCGACTCGTTCTTCTCCGGCTGGGGAATCCGAACGGTCGCGACCAGCGAGCCGCGCTACAATCCGATGTCCTATCACAACGGCTCGGTCTGGCCCCATGACAATGCCCTGATAGCCTTGGGGATGTCGCGTTACGAAATCCCGAAATCCGGGGTACTCAAGATCTTCTCGGCCCTTTACCAGGCCAGCGTCTTCACTGATCTGCATCGATTGCCCGAACTCTACTGCGGATTCCAGCGGCAACCCGGGGAGGGGCCCACCCTTTATCCGGTCGCCTGCTCGCCCCAGGCTTGGGCGAGCGGGGCGGTCTTCATGTTGCTGCAGGCGGCGCTCGGACTGTCGATCGATGCTCCGGGCAGGAACCTGTATTTCAAGCATCCCGCGCTTCCGGAGTGGTGCGGAGAAGTGTCCATCCAGGGACTGAGGGTGGGAGATGCAGAACTCGATCTGACGGTCCGCCGCCATGCGAGCGACGTCGAAATCAATGTCGACAATCGGGAGGGACAAGTGGGAGTGGTCGTTACCAAATGACGGGTCTCCCGACGCGGGGCGGCTCGGCAGTCCTTACCGGCGGCTTCGCGTAACATCATCGATGCACTCGGCCTACTTTCCGCAGATTGAAACTACGATATTGTGCCAAGGATACGGTCGGTTTCTTGAAGCGCCAGTGCTTCGACTT
>Ga0137409_10008235_pt1 | contig 10658 bp, 8 predicted proteins | sample CZODoug1_16funga_FD_122059 | JGI IMG/M metagenome (GOLD analysis project Ga0137409, IMG submission 122059) | Vadose zone soil fungal communities from Angelo Coast Range Reserve, California, USA - CZODoug1_16fungal (Hybrid Assembly) | ecosystem: Environmental > Terrestrial > Soil > Vadose zone... | reverse complement strand
TTTTCGCCGGAGATATCTCCTACCCGTGGCTTCATCGCCGGTTCGAAGGCTACCAGCAAGGAATGCGCGAAAACAAATTAAGACCCGCCTTGATTTTGGCCCGAAATGCTCAGAGTTTCGTCGATTTTGGTCAAAAGACCGCGGCGCGAATCCTCTCCCGGCGGCCGCGACCAACGGCTGCCGTAGCTGGAAACGACGAAATCGCTTACGGGCTTTGGCGATCGCTGCGGCGGCAGGCCATCAAGGTGCCGGATGATATCAGTCTGGTGGGGTTCGACGACCGCGAAGAGGCTCTTTTGATGGACCCGCCACTTTCGACCGTACGCGTGCACAAAGAAGAGATTGGCGAAACCTGTATGAAGATGCTTCTCGAGCGGCTACATCATCCGCTTATGGCCTTCAGCCAGCGTATCCTGCCCACGGAATTCGTGATCCGAGGGACTGTTTGCCACCTGTGAGATGTGTTGCAGTCCCGGCAGTTTGCCTTGTCGGGGGAGAGCTCAGGGTTGTGGACGGGGCGTGTGATGAGGTGGACGCGACCGAGCTGGCGTCGCTCAGGGTTGGCGGCGGGCGGATGCTTCCACCCGCGTGAGCATCTTGTCTAGGTCCCCGCGAGAGAAGTAATGGCCATTCGAAACGACCCCTGCGACCTTCTGCGTATTCGCAATGTCCTCGAGCGGATTGGCGGAGAGAAGCACCAGATCCGCGAGCTTTCCTTTTTCAACCGTACCGAGCTGATCTTCCATGCCAAGAAATCGGGCGGGATTCAACGTGGCGGTTTGCAGCGCTTCGAGCGGAGTGAATCCGGCGGCAACAAAGCGCTGTAATTCTTCGTGCAGGCTGAAGCCTGGGAAAATATGGACTCCGGCCGGCGTATCAGTTCCCGCAAGAAATGGTACCCCGGCCTTGTGCAGCATCCTCACGACTTCAAGCTCCTTCTCGATAAATTTCCTGCGCGTTGCAAGATCATCGGTTCCGTAGCCCTGCGTGATCTCGTCCGTGAACCGCTTCCACGTCTTGGTTCTCCACGAAGCGGGCACGTATTTCACGCGCGCGTCTTTGCTGAAATCACTCACGTCAATCAGATTGCCACCGCGTTCCCACACCAGAGTGGGGCATTGCCACGTTTCATTCTTTGCCAGAATCGCGGCCAGTGACGCGGCGCGCGCGGAATCGTAAGTGGTGAGAAATCGTCCTTCCGTCTTATTCCCTTTCAAGAAATCATCTTCGGCGGGCGAACTGCCTTCGAAAATTCCAATCAGATGTTCGAAACTTTTCATCCCCGCTTCGGACATCTCGCTCGCGCGCACGGAATCCGGCACGTGCCCTTCGAATGCAATTTCCTGCTTCTTGGCTTCGTCGGCGATCGCAAACACCGCGTCGCGCGGAATAAGCGATTGCAACTTGATGAAGTCTGCCCCGCTGCGTTTGAGATCCGCGACGGCGCGGCGCGCATCGTCCAGAGTGGCAATCGCGATGGAGCTAGGAAAGCGCGGCTTCGGCCCATCCAGCATCGGCCCGGACGTTCGAATGCGCGGCCCGATGAGACGCCCCGCTTCGATCTCGTTGCGCCATCCCTGCACGATGCCGAGTTCGCTGCCCATGTCGCGCACGCCGGTGACGCCGTTGGCCACGAAGAGCGGCAGCGAAATTTCTTGCGCATCGGGAAACCAGTCGCCAAAGACGAGATGGACGTGCATGTCCCAGAGGCCGGGGATCGCAAAAAGATTTCGGCAGTTGACCACGTGAGCGTGACGCGAATACTCGGCTGATTTGTTGGGCCCCGCGAACGCAATGTGATTGCCTTCAATAATTACGGTCTGGTCCGGCCGGAGCGTGCCGGTTCGAACGTCAACCACGGTCACATTGCTTAAGACCAGCGGGGCATCTGACGAAGGCTTCTGCGCAGGCAGTCGTTCCGGTGCGAAAAGCAGCGCCAACGAAAAAACAGGAAACACAATGGCAAAGTGGCGGAAGCGATTCATGCGCCGAGATTGTAACCACTTTCTGCCGCAAGTCCACGGCGAACGTTATTTTTCAGCGCGCGACGGAATCGGTGCGATGGAGCTATGATGGAAGTGACCGGTTCGAAAGAAAACGTGGGGCACTATCATGCGGAAAAAAACAATCTTATGGCTAAACTTTTTGGCGGCGGCAATCGCTCTTGCTCCTTTCAGCGTCGCGCAGGAAAAGCCGGCAGGGCACGCGCATCATGGCGCATTCATGCAGGGCGGCATGCACCACGCTGTGGCAAAAGGCGTGACGCTCGATTCGAAGGTGGATGCGAATGCGCACTCCGTTACGTTGCGCGTGGGCCCGATGAGTTTGCCGGCGAACACCGATCACATGAAAATGCCGCAGCCGCCGGATCTGATTTGGGCGGTACCGTTCGAAGGTTGGCTTCTTGCCTATCATCCCAGGCTCGTCGATTCGAACGGCGGTGCTGTTCCCGGAACCGTGCTGCACCACACCGCATTCTGGAACGAGAACCGCGCCGATTTTCTCTGCCCCAATAAGGAAGAACATATTTTCGGAGCGGGCAGCGAAATGACCGATTGGGCCGAGGTGCCCGGCTACGGTTATCACATGGAGAAGAGTGACAAGATTCGAATCGAGACGATGGTGTACAACCCCACCGCAACTTCTTACGACAAGGTCTATCTCGAAGTGCAGATTCCGTTTGTTGATGCGCGTGGCCCGAGCGTGGGGAAGATGATCCAAAACTTCTATCCCGCGTGGATGGATGTGAAGTCGTGCGGAGATTCAAGCTACGACTTGCCTGCTGGAAAAAGCACGAAGAGCGGGACCGTCACGGTGAAATATGACGGCGTGCTGCTCGGCGTCGGCGGACATCTGCACGACTACGGCCGGCAAGTCGTGCTGCAAAATGCATCGCGCAAAGAAACTGTTGCGACGCTGAACGCCACGGTGACCGCTGAGGGCCGGCTCGAATCCGTGCCTGTAAAACTTTTTCTCCAGGAGGGCGGTTATAAATTTGCGGCGAACGATGTTTTGAATATTTCCGCCGCGTACGACAACCCGACTGGAAAATTATTGCGCGACGGAGCGATGGGCATCGCCGTCGGCTACTTTGTTCCTGCGGACGACAAAGCGATGGCCGCGCTGCGCCGCAAAGCAAAACCTAGCCACGACATGGCCGCGATGTCCCACGACCACTGAAGAGAAAGTAGTCCGTGAGTAGTGGGCAGCGAAGAAAAAACTCTTTCCTCCATGGTCGAAACGATTCCTCGCCTCGCTGCGTCCCGTTGCTTTCGCCGGCGAATTACTGCTACGCGGTGGCGGTGGCTGCTTTCGCGGCAGCTTCCACGGTGCAAACCACGACCGCTTTCTTGCCGCCTTTCGCAGCCATGGCGCAGATCGAATTCATGTTGACGCCTTTCGCTGCGAGCTGGTTCAAGCACTGAGCCAGCGAACCGGCTTTGTTCGGCAACTCGTATTGTTCCGCCGGGATTTCCTGGTACGAGATCCTGGCTGCGTCCAGAGCTTTCTTAGCGCGCCGGGCATCTTCGACGATGAGTTGGACCGTGCCGGCCGTGCCCTGGGACGTTCCCAAGAGACACAGAATATTCACCTTGGCGTCCCCCAGCGTTTTCGCGATGCGGGCGACTGCTCCGGGCTGATGATCGACTGCGATTGTAAATTGTTTGGTCTTGGCCATGTAAGCACCTCCTGCTGACGAGAGATTATGCTCCTTCGGAAAGTGGGAGGCAAGGTTGGCAAGAGTGTCCACTAACCCCGACTGGTCGGGGCAGGCCGTCGCCTCACTTCGGTGCAGCTTGGTCTGTATCGCAGTCTAGTCTGTATAGCAGACTAGTTTGCATCACAGGCTAAAATCAATCATCCGCAAACTAGTTTGCGTCGCAAACCAAATCCGCAGCGGTGCTACAGAAGATTCCTCACGATGGCGACCGGATTTAAACCGTCCTTTCACATTCCTGTAAGACGGATGCGTACGGACTAGGCTAGATTGTCGCGCGTTGCGACTAGGCCGCGTTGTGTCCCGGGTGGATGACCGGAAAGGGAGAGATCATGAAGTTTACCGAAAATGCGCGATTGGGTGAGCAAGGAAGGGGCCGGCAGGTGATGCGGAGAAGGTTCTGGGCGACCGTCACCGTGCTGGTTGCCGCGGCAGCCACGACCGCCCTGGCGGCTGGCGGAGGATTCCCAGGCCGAGGTGACGACGACCGGGATGACGATCAGGAACGCGAAAGGTACGCGATCGGGATTTGGGGTGACCTGCCCTATTCCGATGTCCAAGCGCAGACCGGTGTACCAAACCTGATTGCCGACATGAACTCGCAGGACCTGGCGTTCACCGCGCACGACGGCGACCTCAAAGCGGGCAACGGAATCTCCGGCTCAACAACGCCCACGACCTGCGCCGACGCCTTGTACCTCCAGGGCCTTGCCTATCTCAACTCGCTGAGGGCGCCGGCCATGTTCACACCCGGCGACAACGATTGGACAGACTGCGACCGCGCCAAGAACGGCGGCTTCAACTCGCTCGAGCGCCTCGACCACGAGCGCGCGGTGTTCTTCAGCGATTCGTTCTCGCTCGGGCAACATCGGATCCACCAGGAAGTGCAGCAGACTCCGCTGTGTCTCGGCGTTAGCGGTCCGGTGCCCTGCGTCGAGAATCGCCGCTGGACGCTGGGCAGCGTAACCTACGCGACGATAAACATCCAGGGCTCGTGCAACAACCTCTGTGATACCGCTCCTGACCCGGCGGAGTTCGCTGCGCGCAACGCGGCCGACATCGCCTGGTTGCAGGAGACATTTGCCAAGGCCAAGGTACGCAACTCCGCTGCGGTTATGTTGATTACGCAAGCCGATCCGGGCTTCGACGGCACAGACGCCACGCGCGGCCCGGTGCGCGACCCAAAAACACTCGTCGAGACCGACGAGCTTCCGGCCAGCGACCCCGCTGCTCCCGGCCCTGCTCCTGACGGCTTCCACGATTTCCTGGTTGCGCTGCGCCAGGAAGTGATTGCGTTTGAGAAGCCCGTGGCTTACGTGCACGGCGACTCACACTACTTCCGGGTCGACAAGCCGTTCCTCGATGCGAAGGGCCGGCGGCTCGAGAACTTCACGCGCGTCGAGACGTTCGGCGACAACGTGTTTAGCGCGGACCCGGCCAGCGATGACAACAACGTGCACTGGGTGAAAGTGTTCGTGGATCCGCGCAGCCGCGAGGTTTTTTCGTACCAGGCTCAGATGGTTCCGGGGAACCGAGTAGCTGTCCCCGCGCCCTAGAACTCGAGGCGAACCTCGGAATCCGCGATCGACTGCCGCCGGGCTACCCTATCGATTCGCCACGTTTAGAGTTTTTGGGCGACGAGGAGGCCGTAAATGAAATTGCCGGAGGCGAAGCCTGCTCTCATGGCCCGGAAGGCCCTGAGATGATCCACAAACGCAGGGCCCATTTTTGCGGCGAGCCCCCAAAACGATTTTCTTTTGATGATGTCCAGGCAAAGATCCCAGGTCTTGGCGCAATTTTTGTTCAGGACCTGGCTTTGCATGATTTGCAAACGGTTTGACGCAAGCACCGTCTTGTACTCCTCCATGGTCTGCAATTCAACGAGCATGCCTTTTTCAATCGGGTGGATAAACTTTTCGTACTCGGCTTGCTTGAGATTTTCCTTCTTGAACCAATCGATGATGGCGAGCGTCCCGCCTGGCTTCAATAATTTTGCAGCGGAAGCGAAAAAGCCTTCTCTATTTTGATAGTGGGATATCGATTCGACGGACCAGACAACGTCGAAGGATTGATCGATGTTCATCGCCTGGGCGTCCATCAGGAGAAATTTTGCTTTCACATTCTCCGTGGACGCCGCTTTATTGGCCATTTCCACCTGAACGGGAGAAATCGTGATTCCGGTTGCTTCCGCGTTGTAATTCCTGGCCAGATAAATACTGCTGGCTCCAAAACCGCAACCAACATCAAGAATCCTACGGCCCGGCGCAATTCCCGCGGCTTGCGCGAGATGCTCGATGAGCTGAACTTGAGCCTGTTCCTTGGTTTCGTCGCCACGAATCCAGTAGCCATGATGCAAATGCTCCCCCCATAGGGAGTGGTAATAGGGACTTACACGGTCATAGTGATCTCTGATTCTTTCCTTGTGGTTGTAGCGGGGCATTCTGCTGTTGGCTCCCAATCACACTGGTTCGCTTCCGCCCCGGCAGAACTATCGCGAACGCCAAGACCTGGCTCCCCTCGGGCCAGTTTGGCACGGGTGGAATCGCATCGCAACCTCTCCGTCTCTCGCGCGTGTTCCTCCAATCGGGAAGTTCCAAAATGGGAAGAGTTGGTATACACCCGGGAGTTTTCGTAAGAGCGGCAAGCAAAGGACTTACAGGATACGGAACTTGGAAGAGTGCGGAAGCCGTTGATTCAAAGGATACTTGCGGACAGCACTTCGTGAGCATTTCGTCTCACTTCGCGAAGAAGTGGGAGTCATCCCTTCTACACCCCGGGCATTTGTAAGGATGTGAATCCACGGGACTTATTTTGGAGGCAGTTTGTAAGAGCTTCATTCCAAGACAGTTAGGAAACTTCGAATTAGGCCAGGGCGCATATTGAGTAACCGTTCGGAAGACTTAATCTGGGAATTCGTGGAGATGGAATAACCTAGGAATGATTGTACTCCTTCGCTATAAAATGTCAAGAAAAAGTCTTGGGAACACGGGCTTTCAGCCTAACTGTTTGTTGGAAAGGAGCTTCCTTTAGGAGCGAGTCGATCGGACTGTTTCTTCTACCAGCGCAGCCGAAAATAGTTCGATCAAAGACACACGCAGGCCATTAAACTCCAATGCGAAGGCCGCATTCTTGGGACTATAATTGCGCGCACGGATGGCCCTAACCTCTGGAACGAAACTCGGGCCGTATGAGATCGTCGCACCGCTAGGCGCTGGCGGCATGGGGGAGGTGTATCGCGCCCGCGACACCAAGCTTGGGCGCGAGGTCGCGCTGAAGCTCCTGCCGCCGCTGTTCGCGGCGGATGCCGATCGCGTGGCGCGCTTCAAACGCGAAGCACAACTGCTTGCATCGCTCAATCATCCGCACATCGGGGCAATCTACGGTTTCGAAGACGCCGACAACGTGCCGGCCCTGGTGCTCGAGTTGGTCGAGGGCGACACTTTGTACGATCGCGTGCGCCGGGGCCCGTTGCCACTCCCGGAGGCTTTGGCCGTCGCGCAACAGATCGCCGACGCGCTGGACGCCGCCCATAGGACCGCGATCATTCATCGCGATCTCAAACCCTCCAATATCAAGATCACGCCCGATGGAGTAGTCAAGGTGCTGGACTTCGGTCTCGCAAAAGCCCTCGCGGCCGAAGGGTCCAGTTCGGATCTGTCGAAGTCCCCGACCATAACGGCGGGCGCGACGATCATGGGCGCGATTCTCGGCACCGCCGCGTACATGAGCCCGGAGCAGGCGCGAGGTCAGCCGGTCGATAAACGCACCGACATCTGGGCCTTCGGGTGCGTGCTCTTCGACATGTTAACGGGCTCTTCAGCGTTCGGACGCGAGACTGTCACGGACACCATCGTCGCCGTTGTCGGAGCCGAACCAGACTGGAAGTCGCTGCCGGCCGATACGCCTGTCAGCATCCGGCGTTTGCTGACGCGTTGTCTCCAGAAAGATGCCAGGCGGCGGCTTCACGACATCGCAGATGCGCGGATCGAGATTGAAGACGCGATGGCCACGCCTGCAGAAGCGGCCGCAGGGCCGACGCCGCGACGGCGGTCCCGCCTGGCGCTCCCGGCGTTGTCGCTCGGGATTGCGGCAGCTCTCGTCTTGCTCTGGGTGGCGCGCGACAGGTTCGGAAGGCCGGGGGTGAAGCCATCGCCGCCCGATATTCGCGTCACACGTCTCACGGATCTTCCCGGCCTCGAGGAGTCTCCGGCCATTTCACCGGACGGCAAGTCTGTGGCGTTCACCGCCGGCGTGGGTGGCAAACGACAGATTTTCGTGCAGCTTATTGCGGGCGGCGCGCCGCTGCAAATCACGCGCGATACAGTCGATCACGAGTTCCCTCGCTGGTCGCCCGACTCAAGCTCGATCCTGTATTTTTCGCCGGCCGTATCAGGAGCGGTTCAGGGGAGCATCTGGGAGATCCCGACGTTTGGTGGCGTGCCACGGCGTGTCGTCGACAGCGTGGGAGGAACTGACGTCAGCCCAACGGATGGGCGGCTTGCGCTCTTTCGGCTGGCAAAAGAGGGCATCCAGCTGGTGACCGCGTCCGAAGACGGTTCCAGATTCGACCTAGTCGCCCAGTTCACGCCCACCACATACTACTTGTATCCTCGCTGGTCGCCGGACGGCCGATGGATTGCCTTTCAACGAGGAGACACGATTAGATTCGACATTTTCGTGGCGCCGGCCAAGGGAGGGGAACCGCGTCAGTTAACGCATGACAACACTATGATGAGCGGTTTTGCTTGGCTGCCCGACAGCACGGGCATCGTCTACAGTTCAAGCCGCGACAATACGATGCCTTATTTGCCGACATTAGGCCTGTGGCAGGTGACATTACGTGATGGAACGGTACGGCGGGTCACATCGGGCGAGACGTCGTACATGAATCCGGACATCTCCAAGAGTGGCGCAATACTGGTCAGCCGCATGAAACTACAGACCGACATCTGGAAGTTCCCGGTCGACGGTCCGCCCACGGAGAACGTGCGCCGCGCCGTTCGTGTGACGCAACAGACCGGGCAGGTCCTCACCCCAACGGCCAGCCCCGACGGCAAAGAAGTCGCGTTTCTATCTGACAGCGGCGGTCACGCAAACCTGTGGGTGGTGAACACCGAGAGTGGCGGGCTGCGTCAGATCACTCATGAGCGCGATCCGAGCGTGGCCGTGGGCGTCCCACAGTGGTCGCCCGATGGCCGCACGATCGTGTTCGTCTCTTCGCGCGGCAACGCCGGGCTGAAGTTTGGAGTCTGGCTGGTGGATTCGGATGGAAGCACCCTGCGCAACGTAGCGAACCCTGGTCTCGGTCCTGCTTGGTCGCAGGACGGCCGCTGGGTCTATTACTCGACGTGGAGCGGCGTGACAGCGACCGATGTCGTGCTGAAAAAAGTGCCTCTTGACGGAGGTCCGGCTGTCACCGTGAGGACCGAGCGGCTGCGCAACGTGATTGGGCTACACGGCGCCACCCTGTACTACGTGTTCGAGCGGCCGATTGTCGACGGCACACCAGAATTCGAAATCCGGGCTGCGACTCCCGAGGACGGACCCTTTCGCGTGCTCGCACGCATTCCATCCTCGCGGGCGCCGATCTGGCAGATCGTCAATCCCGCGCTGTCGCCCGATGGGAAATGGATGGCGCAAGCACTGACCGACGGGTTTACGACCAATCTCTGGACCCTCTCGACAACGACTGGCGAATGGCGTCAGATTACCGATTTCGGCGAACGCGCGACGTTCATTGCCCGCCGCGTATCCTGGTCGCCCGACGGGCGCTTTGTCCTGGCCGCGGTCGCCGAGGGCGATTCTGACATCGTTATGCTGGAAGGACTGACGAATGTCGGGCGCGAGTGAGCGAACAGGAATTTGTTCCGGCAGCGCTGAGTCAGCGGTTCATATTTGCGAGATGCGCTGGAGGACGGCGGCGGGGTGGCCCTTGGCTTTGACGAGGGGCCAGACTTCTTCGATTTTGCCGGTCTTGCCGATGAGGAAGGAGCTGCGGACGATGCCCATGAAGGTGCGGCCCATGAATTGTTTTTTCTGCCAGGCGCCGAATTTTGCGATGGTCGTGTGAGTGGGATCCGAGAGCAACGGAAAATTAAGCTGGTACTTTGCTTTGAAGGCGGCCTGGGCTTTGACGGGATCGGCGCTCATGCCGAGGATAGCCACACCGTGCTTGTCGAATTGGTTCTTTGCGTCGCGAAACTCGGACGCTTCGATGGTTCAACCGGAGGTGCTGGCTTTGGGATAGAGGAAGAGGAGAACGCGATAGCCCTTGAAATCAGCCGAGGAGACAAGTGTGTCATCGTCGGATTTGAGACGAAAGCTGGGGGCTGTGGCGCCAAGTTTTAGCATGGATTCCCTCGCGTCAGGTCTTGAAAGCTTACCAAAATAACGAGCGGCTCGGGGTCAGGCGAGCACAAAATCATGAAATGAGAAATTAGGAAAGCAGCCTGCGCAGGATGTCGTTGACGGCCTGGGGGTTAGCCTGGCCGCGGGTGGCTTTCATGACCTGGCCGACGAAAAACTTGAAGACGCCTTCGTTGCCAGATTTGAATTTGGCGACGTTGTCGGGATTTTTTGCGATGACTTCGCGGGCGGCTTGCTCGATCGCGGCGTCGCTGACCTGCGCGGCGAGTCCTTCGGCGGCGACGATTTCGGCGGCGCTGCGGCTGGATTCGAACATGGTGGCGAAAACTTTCTTGCCGATGGCGCCGGTGATTTGACCGGACTCGACGAGCTTTACCAATTCCGCGAGTGCGGCGGGTGCGATGGGACTGGCGTCGATCTCTTTGCCGGAGTCCTTGAGGCCGCGGAGAAGTTCGGTCTGCATCCAGTTGGCGGAGGTTTTTCCGGGGGCTCCGGCGTTCACGACGGATTCGAAATAATCGGCCATCGCCTGCGTGCTGGTGAGCACTTCGGCGTCGTAGGGCGTGATGCCGTA
>Ga0137409_10008233_pt1 | contig 10659 bp, 10 predicted proteins | sample CZODoug1_16funga_FD_122059 | JGI IMG/M metagenome (GOLD analysis project Ga0137409, IMG submission 122059) | Vadose zone soil fungal communities from Angelo Coast Range Reserve, California, USA - CZODoug1_16fungal (Hybrid Assembly) | ecosystem: Environmental > Terrestrial > Soil > Vadose zone... | reverse complement strand
ATCGCCGCAACGGCTCCAGCCCGAACAGTTTCTCGATCCTGCACTACGTCGATTCGCGCCTGGTCTGCGCCGAAAGTGTCAACGCGCCGCTCGATCACATGGCCGCACGCAAGCTGCTGGAGACCGGCAAGACTCCGGCTCCGGACGCGGCGTGCGACCCGACGGTTGCCTTGAAGACCCATCTCTGAACGGAGTTCACGATGTTCATCCGCAACTGCTGGTACGTCATCGCGTGGAACCACGAGGTGCCGGCCGACGGCCTGTTCTCGCGCATCGTGATCGGCGAACCGGTACTGCTGTTTCGCAAGGCAGACGGCACCATCGTGGCAATGGAAGACCGTTGCTGTCATCGCCACGCTCCGTTGTCGAAGGGACGCAAGGAAGGCGAATGCGTGCGGTGCGGGTATCACGGCCTGAAGTTCGACGCGAACGGCATTTGCGTCGAAGCGCCGGGCCTGGAATCGGTGCCACCCAAAGCGAAGGTGCGCAGCTACCCGGTCGTCGTCAGGAACAAGTGGGTGTTCGTGTGGATGGGCGACCCCGCGTTAGCCAGCAACGACTCGCTGCCGGACAACTTCTCCAACGATCACCCGGACTGGAAATACCTGCCCGGTTATCTGCACTACGACACCAACTACCTGCTGATTGCCGACAATCTGCTGGACTTCTCGCACCTGAGCTACGTGCACGAGAAAACGCTGGGCGGATCGACTGCCATTGCGCAGGCAAGGCCAACGATCGAGAAGGTACCTTACGGGATCCGCGTTACGCGTCGTGTATCGAATGTGCCGCCTCCGGGCTACTACCAGCGCATGCGCAAATTCGACGGCAACCTGGATCGCTGGTTCATCTACGACTTCGTCTTGCCCAGCACATTGCTGATGCACTCGGGCGGACGCCCGACCGGTGACAGATCGGATGACATGAGCCGCGCGGTGCGCCTGCACAGCTGCCAGACGCTGACGCCCGAGACGGATACCACCACCCACTACTTTTTCCAGCAATCGCATGTCGCAAACCAGGGCGACGACGCGATGTCGAAGACGATTTTCGACGCGCTGGTGGTCGCATTCAACGAGGACCGCTACATGATCACCGCGCAGGCACACAACATCGAATTGAACCCGCACGCCGCGATGGTTCCGCTGGCGATCGATTCGGCGCTGACGCAGTTCCGGCGCCTGGTCACGCAGGCGATCGAAGCGGAGCAAACCGCCGCTTGAATCGCACGTAACCAGTGCGCAGGTCCCGCGGTACTGCTACGGCGTCGGCACCAACGTGAAGTTGACCGTTGCGTTGGCCGCGCTGAGATCGATCGCGCTCGACTGCGTCGCGTAACCGTCTGCCGCTGCCTCGACCGAGTACTTGGCCGCGTTCGCAGGCTGGGCCGCAAACACCAAGGGCAAGGTGGTCGAGTAGGGCGCCAGCAGCGGCGCCGCCGTCGGCAGTGTCATCGAATACGCCGCGACCGCGTCCGCATTCGTGCTCGCAACTTCGATCATGGGCACCACGCCGACGGTCTGCACCGCACGCAGGCTGGCGGCCGCGACCACCGGCATTGCCGTGCCACTCACCATGCCGGTTGTCGATGTGGGCAATTGGATCGGCGCAGCGGACGTGCTGATGCGCGTTGTCCCTTGCAGCGCGATCGGCACGCCCGCGACCACGGCTGTCGTCCGGTCAGGCGCAACCAGGACGACGTCGACGTTTGCCGCAGCCGCAGGATCCAGGAACGCAAGCCTGAAGGCGCCGGTTGCATCAGGCACGGTGGCGCGCATCACTGCGCCGCCGACCTGCGCTGAAACCGCGACGCCGGTCAGAGTCGGATCGACATTGCCGACGATCTCGGCGACGGCGCGGGTTGAGACCGAAATGACGGGCTTGAGTCCGAAAGTGCCGTTGCCGCGCCGGACGATCGACTTGCACGCGTCGAAGTCGAGCACGAGATCGGCCAGCCCGCCTGCCGGAACGTTGAACGCATGGATCAACTTGAGTCCACTTTGCGCGGCGCTGGGCGTATCGAGGGGCACTTCCGTGCCGCCGGTGGGTACGACCGAGTTCGCCGGCGAACCCCCGGTGTTCGCCTGCAGCACAAGGCGCACCTGCGTGTATTGACCCGCGGGTAGCGGCATCTGGCCCAGCTCCTCGAGAACACCGTTCGTCAGGTCGAGCAGGTTGATGCGACGCGCAGGTGTTATTGGAAGATCACGCCAGCCGCTCGAGTTGTCATCCGCGTTTTGGCTCGTGTGTACGCGCACGCGGGTAATGGTGATGTTGATCTGGTCGAAGCCGCACGAGGGCGCATCAGTGAGCGCAAAGCGAACCGCACCCATCATCGCCGCCGGCTGGTCGTTGCTGCTGCCGCCACCGCCGCACCCGACCAACCCCAGCGTCGCGGCGAGGGCCATCACAACCCAACCCAAACCTCTGATTTTTCTGCCGATGTTCATCTTCGACCTCCTGCCTGGTTGCACTGACCTCGACTCGGTGGCGAAACGAGCACTTGTCTCGTCCGACCTTTGACAAGAATTTTCTTGGGTTATTTGACCCAAATTCTAGCCTCAATCGGATTTTTGGGATAACTTACCCACAAATGAATCAAACGGCGGACCGGCTCAACGAGGCGCTGTCGCAGGCGGTCCTGCGCATCCTGCATGCGCTCGCGCGGCTGTTGTTGCGCCATGGGATGCCGCTGCGTTCGTTCGTAGCGCTGGCCAAACGCGCCTACGTGAACATCGCGCTGCGCGAGTTCGGCATTCCGGGGCGGCGGCCGTCCATGTCGCGCGCCGCGCTACTGACTGGTCTCACGCGCAAAGAAGTCCAGCGCCTCGCCGATGCGCCGGAGGAACTTGGCGGCGAGACTTACTCTGCGCACAGCCGTGCCGCACGCGTGGTCGCGGGCTGGGTGCGCGACAAGGTGTTCCAGGACACACAGGGCGAGCCGCGCGACCTCGCGGTCGACACCGGCACGGGCAGCTTCGCGGATCTGGTACGCCGCTACGGCGGTGACGTGCCGCCGCGCGCGGTGCTGGATGAATTGATGCGCGTCGGTGCGGTAGCGCGTATCCCGGTCGATCGGGTGCGCCTGAACGCCCGCGTCTACATCCCGCGCGCGAGTGAAGCCGGCAAGCTGATGATCCTCGGCGCAGACGTTTCGTACCTGATCAACACGATCGATCACAACCTGCAGGAAAGCCACACGCCTCGCTTCCAGCGCAAGGTCATGTACGACAACCTGCCGTTAGAAGCAATGCAGGAGTTCCGCCAGCTCGCGGAACGGCACTCGCAGGAACTCATCGAGTCGCTCGATGCGTGGCTGGCGCGCCATGACCGCGACGCGAATCCGGCAGTGCGCGGCGCGGGACGCGTGCGCGCCGGGGTTGGCATCTTCGCCTTTGAAGAAATTCTGGACGAACCACCGCAGGCACAACGATGAAGCACGGTTTCACGACGCTCCTCGGCGCAGGTGCGCTTGCGCTGGTCATGGGCGCGTGCGGTGGCGGCACCGACGGCACCGGCGCCGTCCCGCCACCGACGACGGCGGTCACCTCGACCGGCGTCATGACCAAGGGCAGCGTGATCCTCAACGGCACACACTTCGAGTCGGCCGCTGCGAGTGTCACCGACGATCGCGGCCGCACCGCTGCGCAACTCGACAATGGCATGGTCATCAAGTTGCGCGGACGCTCCGACGACGGCATTTCCGGCGTTGCAGACCGGATCGACATTGGCAACGAAGTACGCGGCACGATCCAGTCGATCGACGCAACCGCGACTCCGCAGCGTTTCACGATCGCGGGCCTGGTCGTGCTGGTCGACGACCAGACTGTTTACGCCAACCTGTCCGGCTTCGGTGCGCTCGCCGTTGCGCAGCGAGTCGAGGTGCATGGGCTGCGCGACTCACTGGGCCTGCTGCACGCAACGCGTGTGGAAACCGTCGGCGCGCAGAACGGCCCGGACGAAGTGCGCGGTGCAGTGAGCAACGTTCTCGCCGCAATGGACCAATTCACGCTCAACGGAACGATCACGGTCAGCTACGCCGGTGCGACCTTCGCTCCGGCGGGCGCAAGCGAAGCCATGCTCACCGCGGGAAGGGTGGTCGAGGTGCGCGGCACGCTCAGTGGCAGCTTGTTTGCGGCCACCCAGGTCGACATCGAGGACATGGAAGACGGACCATTCGATGGCAACCCGAACGAGCAACACGACGTCGAGGGATTCATCAGCGGCTTCACCGTGCATCCGGGTGAGTTCCAGGTGAACGGCCAGACGGTGCGAACGACCGCTGCGACGCTTTTCGATGGAGGTGCCGCAGCCGACCTGGCAAACGATGTCAAGGTCGAGGTCGATGGCGTGCTGGACGCACAGATGGTCCTCGTCGCGACCAAGGTCAAGTTCGAACGCACCCGCGTCATCCTGCAAGGACTTGTCACAAGCGTCGACCTGCCCACCAGGGTGCTCGTGCTGATGGGTCGACCGGTGCAAGCCAACGACCTGACGCGCATCGATGCACGTCCAGCAAGTGGTGGCGGTCACTCCGAGTCTCTCGCCGACGTGACCGCAGGGGTCGACTGTGTCGACGCGCGCGGCCATATGGAAGGGACCATCTTTGTCGCGGAACGGATTCGCGAACTCAACCAATGCAACGCAGACGTGGTCCAGGCCAATGTCACCGGAAAGGACGAGGCTCTCGGCCTGCTCTCTTTCTTCAATGGCGGACTGGTCGCATCGCTACCCGTCACGGCGCAATACAGCGATGCCAGCTCAGCCGCGGTTACGCGCGCGGTGTTCTTTGGCCTGGTCAGTCCGGCCGGCGCGACGCGCCAGGGAACGCTCGTAAAACTGCGCGGAGCGTTCGCTGCCGGCACGTTGACGGTCGAAGAAGCGGAAATCGAGAACTGACGCGACACAGGTATGAATGCGATGACAAGACCACGATCACTCGAAAAAAACCGGGCTCAAGGCGCGCCCACACGCAATGGCGCCGCACCGCAGCCGCCAGATGGCGCTCAAGCCGAGATCGCGGCCGAGGTCTGGCGAGCGCTGGAAGGCCTGCGCGCCGCCTACACGTGCGCCACGCCGCTGCCGTCAGCGACCTTTTCCGGTGTGCGCGCCGCACTTGGCGCCATCGACGTCGGGGCGTGGGGCGCGCAGCAGCCTCACGCGGGTGCGCTGATCGCAAGCACGCTCACCGAACTCCACGGATGGGAGCGCAGCTGGCCGACGCAACCGGGGGGCCATGTTCCGCCAGCGGCGTTTGGCGCACTGGTGCTGCTGGCGGATTTCGAATGAAGATTCCGGGCTCGACGGGCAGCGCCCGCAGTGATATGGACGCCGCAGTCACCGGGCGCGCGCCCGAGCGTGCGCCGAAGAAAGTCACGCCGGTGACGCGGATGGTGCAACTCGCGCGCCTCGCACGCGCGCGCGGTCATCTATGGACCGCGTTCTACAACCTCTACGCCGCCGCGGTCGTCGAAAGCGACGCTGAGGCGGGACGCCAGCTTGCGGAGGTGCTGATGTCGCTGCACGCCGCGCAGCCGATGGCCGAGGTCGCTGAAGCATTCACTCGCGCACTATGCACGCCCTGGGTTCGCCCCGCCGCGCTTACCCGCTCGATCGTCGACTACCTGATGCTCGAGCCGTGTGTCGAGCAGGTCGCTGAGGCGATCAACCCTTCGACCGACGACCTGGATGCGGCGGTCGAACACCTTTCGCAGAACCAGCTCTTCGGCGCGCTGCTGCAGACATCGGTCGCGAGCGACCTGCGCCTCGAGCGGCTTCTGATATTCCTGCGCGACCACCTGCTTGCGGTTGCACCAGCGACGCCGGGCGCAATGCGCCTCGCGGCGTTGATCGCGACCCAGGCGAATCTTGTCGAATATCTCTGGCCATACAGGGTCGGTCCGGTCGATGCGCCGGGGTCCGGCGGCACACACCCTCCCATCACGAGCGCGCGCGCCCTCCTGAACAGTATGTTCCGTTCCCCCGGCGCAGCCGAAATCGCCGCAATCGAGTCGATCGCGGCCGATCCGTCGATCTCGTGCCTGCTCGAACGCGTGCGCGATGAGCCGTTGGCGCACACCCGCCAGCGCGACGAAGTCGAGCGGGCCGCGGTCAGCCTCGGCACGTCGGCGCTCGACCGCCGTGACGGGCCGCGCGCTTGTCCACGCTGGGTCAAGGACCCGGGCAGTGCGCGCGCGTTGCCGCTCGCGGTGCAGCGCCGACTGCGCTCGCGGCGGACTGGCAGCGGCGAAATCCTGGTCTTGGGGTGCGGGACCGGACAGGACCTGCTGGCCGTCAGCGCGACCCATCCGCGTGCCCACATAACCGCGATGGATCCAAGCGTGGAAAAACTGGCCTATGCCGCCCACAAGTGCGCACAGGCAGGGTTGCAGAAGATGGATTTTCTGCCCGGCACTTTGCTCGATGTCCCGGCATTGGGCTGGACCTTCGACGTGATCGAGTGTTTCGGCATTCCGGCTCTCTCGCCCGATCCGGACTTCGGATGCGAGGCGTTCGCACGATGCACCAGAGCTGGCGCGTTGCTGCGAGTCGCAGTGCATAGCGACGCAACGCACAGGCTCGTCAGCGCGCTGCGGAGTGCGCGCGAGCTGGGCGGCATTTCAAGCCGACTTGCCGATCTGCGGGGCTTCCGCGCCGAACTGCTCGAAGGCCGCCACGGAGCCCTGCCACCGGCGCTGCTTCGATCGCCCACGTTCTACACGGCGAGCGGACTGAGCGACCTGCTGTTCGGCGAACCCGAAGTCGCGGTCGGGACCTCGACGTGGATCGCAATGCTGGACCGGCATGGATTCACTTTCCTCTGCGAGGAAATCAACGGCGAACTGGTGCGCCACGCGCGCGACGCCGGGCTGCGCGGCGCCTCGACGTGGAGCATCCGCGATTACAAGCGTTTCGATCGCACCGACAGTTTTGCGTTCGGCAGTACCCAGTTCCTGTGGTTCGAACGGCGCCTGCAGAAACGCTAGCGCGGAACGAACACCGCGCCCAGTTGCTCGGCGGTCGGCAGGCCCGCTACCAAACGCGGCGGACCGTCGCGCCCGAACAGCGCGACATACGGCGTAACGCCGCGCCATTGCGGATTGACGCTGAAGCGCAGCGCCGCTTCCTGCCCGCGGAATACGAAGATCCGGTCGGCGTGCCGATAGTGAGTCAGATGCGACAGTTCGCGCAATCCATCGGCGTTCATCACCACGGCGATCATCGGCGTGCCGGCGCCTGCCTTCCTGACTGACTGCGCCAGGTCGGTGAAGACTTCCGGGCACGTTGGGCAATAGGTTGTCGAAAAGACCACCACGGCGGGTCGCGGCAGTTCCCTCTGCCACTGCTCCCACGTCGACGCGGTGAAATCCTCGAGGCGTGGCGCCGCATGGGCTTTGGCGCGCGCGCCAAGCAGCGCGCCAGTGATCAGACCCAGCGTTGCACGGCGGACGCGACCATGCAGGTCAAGGGACAAGGCGTTCAACGCGAATCTCCTTCATGGTTCGCCAGACTGCATACAGGTTGCGGCCCTTGCGCACGAGCAGCGGATGATCGTTGTCCTCCGCGCTGGCTGCCACTTCGCGCATGTCGAACGTTTTGCCGCCGTCGGTGGAAACCAGCGCGCCCAGGCGCGTCACCGTGCCGTCGAAGCTGCGCCACAAGATGGCCAGGTTCTGCCCGGTGCTTGCCACGGTCGCATGCTCTGCCAGCGGGTCCGGCAGCGCCCGTGTTTCACCAACCGGCTGCCCTTCCGCACTCAAGCGCGCGTAACGCACCGCTGTTTCGCCGTTGCGCTCGCCGAACCACACCGCGTGAAATCCGCCGTCGCTCGCTTCGGCCAGGCCCGGGCCGTGGTGCGGACAAGCGTCGATGGTCCAGTCATCAAAACTCGCGCGCACGGGAGTCGCCGACTTCACGCCGCGCGGTGCGATGCGCGCAAACGCGTGGTCACGCACGTTGACGTCGAACACATGACGCCACAGCGCGACGATGCCGCCAGTGGCGTCGGGGGCGAGCGCGATGCGGCAGCACTCGCAGCTGTGTTCCGCCAGTTTCAGGTCCGGTCCGAAGGTAGCGCCGCCGTCGGTCGACACGTTGCGATACACCGCCGCGCCGGCGTATGCGGATTTTGCGGAAGCCCCGGCTCCCTCGGCGCGCCGTGCCGCCTCGGCGTCGCGCTTGTCGATCCACAACGTGTGCAACGCGCCAGTCGAGTCGAACGTGATCGACTCGAACCGGTGCGTGATCATCTGCCGGTCGTGATGCACCGTGAACGGTGCGCTGAATGTGCGCCCGCTGTTGGACGAACGCAGCATGCGGATCTCGCCGGTGTACGGTTTCGCCAGCGGCTGCGTGTAGGCGAGCACGACCCAGTGGTTTGGGCCGAACGCGATTTTCGGGCGATTTTCACCGTCGGCGGCGATCGTGTCGTGACCGGTTTCGATCACCCGCGGTGCGCTCCACGTGCGCCCGTCGTCGCGGCTCACGCGCAACGAAAGCCGTCGTTGCGGGTCCAGCGCAACTATCCAGAGATCGCCGTTGGGTGCGAACGCTGCGCTGATCGCCAGTTGCGGCCGGGCTTTGGGATCCGGCTTGTGGCTTGTGTGCTCGGCAAGCGACCGACCGACGTGAGCAACAACCGGCGCGGCGAGCACGGCACCGATCACGCGGCGCCTGCGGACTCGCATCCGGGAAGAACGATCAGGCATGTTTACCACCTTACTTCGGCGCCGATATAGTAGGTGCGCGACAGCCCCGGCGAATAGACGGGCGTGTTGGACGAAATCTGCGCCGAGTCCGCATAACGTTTGTCGGCGACGTTGGAGAGGCGCGCGAACACCGACCAGACCGCATCAACCTGCCAGCTGGTGCGCAGGTTGACCAGGTCGTGGCCCGGATAACGCGGAAAAGCGGTCGAGTTGGATGCTTCCAGCCAGTACGAGCCGATGCGGATCCATTCGGCCTGCGCCATCACGCTCTCGCGCGGGCGCCAGGTCAGCCGCGTGTTGCCGAGCTGGCGCGGCGTCGCCTCCGCGCGTTGCGACTACGCGATCAGGAAATGAAAGGAGGAGCGCGTGCGTGCCCGCTCGTCCAGGTGGCGAGCTGCGTTGCGACGGCGATGTGCCCAATAGTGTGCTATCGCGGCAATCACCCCTGGGGTGCGAAGGGTGATATTGCCTGTACCCGCCGTATCCTTAACTTGGATTGCAGTCGCTGCGTTTTCCTGGATGAGATCCAGATCTTCAGCGCCCTCCAGATAAAGCACCTGATTATCCGCAAGTCCAATCCAAGCGAGCACGCTCGTGAGGACCTGGTACATATAGCCGCGCATCGAACTAACCGCCTCACGCGAGTGATCGTGGGCAAGTGGCCGATGCGTCGAATCGTCTGCGGACATGCGAACTTACGATATTTATTCAACTTTTCCGGTGCACCACGTGGCCGGCCCACAATGAGTCGCCATGCCGCCAGGGCTAACAGGCCAGTGCGTTTTCGACTGTCGCCCGTACGCCACATGTAGGCCCGGCAGACAAAATCAGCTGAGGTGGCTGACGGATTCGAATCAGCGATCAATCGGTCAACAGCCGGCTGCTCTGGCGGGGAGCGGTGCCAGGAGTGCCGCGCATATAACAAAGCCGCCGAACTCTGCCTAGCACATTTGTATAGGCATCATTTTAACACATCTAGAGCGTTTGACGGAAAGGTTGAATCGATGATGGTGGATTCCCAAGGCGGCGCGAATCAGATTCAACATCGCCACTGGGACAAAGGGGCCAGTGATGAATGGGGAAGCCATATTCCGACGATCTGCGCGAACGTGTCATTGCGGCAATCGAGGCCGGTCATACCCGTGAGGAAGTTGCTGAGCTGTTCAACATGGCTTTGAGTACTGTTGGGGGATTCATCAAGCGTAAGCGCGAAACAGGCAGTGTCAGTCCAGACAAATTCGGCGGGTACAAGACTTTCTCGCTTGAGCCACATACAGATCTCGTTAAGGAACTTGTAGCGGAACAACCGGATAGTACGCTTGCAGAGCTTCAAGCTCGCTTGAAGAAACAAAAGGTGAAGGTGAGCCAATCGGGGATCTCTCGGTTCCTCCACCACATCAAACTGACTTTTAAAAAAAGAGTCTACACGCAGCCGAACAAGATCGGCCCGACGTCGCCGCGGCCCGTAAGGCGTTGCGGAAAGAACAGCCAACCCTTGATCCGAAGAAACTTGTCTTCATCGATGAGACCGCTGCCACCACCAAGATGACCCGGTTCTATGGCAGGGCTCCGCAAGGCAAACGGCTCGTTGATAAGGTGCCGCACGGTCACTGGAAAACAACGACTTTCATATGCGGGTTGCGCTATGATGGTGTCGCCGCCCCGTTTGTGCTGGATGGCCCGATGGACGGACCCCACTTCTTAGCCTATGTCGAACAGATCCTTGCTCCAACTTTGAAAAAGGGTCAGATCGTCTTTCTGGACAATGTTTCCACGCATAAGGTCGACGGGTCGAAGAAGCAATCGCGGCTCGCGGCGCACTCGCTATTTTTCTGCCAGCTTACAGCCCGGATCTCAATCCCATCGAACAACTCTTCGCGAGACTCAAATCGTTCTTACGCAAAATGAAGGCGCGAACTGTTGAGGAACTTTGGAGAGCAATCGCCTCTTT
>Ga0137409_10008232_pt1 | contig 10660 bp, 9 predicted proteins | sample CZODoug1_16funga_FD_122059 | JGI IMG/M metagenome (GOLD analysis project Ga0137409, IMG submission 122059) | Vadose zone soil fungal communities from Angelo Coast Range Reserve, California, USA - CZODoug1_16fungal (Hybrid Assembly) | ecosystem: Environmental > Terrestrial > Soil > Vadose zone... | reverse complement strand
ACCCCGGCGGGCGGCGGCCGCGAGCGCGTCGGCGATCCGCGGGCCGATGTCGTCGTCGGCAAAAATGTAGGTCTCGAGCAGGATCGAGCGGCGTGCCGACTCGATCGCCGCCAGCAACTGCGGGAAGTACTCCTCGCCATTGACGAGCAGGCGCATGAGATTGCCGGCATAGACGATCGGCCGCGGCGCGAGCTCGAACCGGGCCTGCTCCGTTCGCACCCGTGCCGCGGCCGCCGGCAGCCCGATGCGGTGCGCCTTCATCGCAGTTCGAGTTCCGCGATCAGCGGCATGTGATCCGACCGGCGCGCCCACGCGAGGCCGCGTGGCACTTCGGTGTTCAGCACACGGAACCCGCGCACGTAGATGCGATCCAGCGTGAGCCAGGGCGCGAAACTGGGAAACGTGCGCGCCACCGAGGGCGGCGCGCGTTCGCGCCAGGGCGCCAGAAGATTGAGCAGCGAAAACCGTTTGGGCTCGGAAGCGACGCCCACCTCGTCGAGCGCCAGTTCCTCGCGTAACAACGTGTCGACGCGACGCTGCCAGTCGTTGAAATCGCCGGCGATGATGATCGGCGCTTTCTTCGGGATTTCGTGTTGCACGAAGTCGATCAGGAAACGCGCCTGCCGGACCCGGCTGCGTTTGATGAGCCCAAGATGGACGCAGATCAGGTGCACTTCACGCCCGCGGCTGCGCGGCGGGCGCGCAACCGCATGCAGCAGGCCGCGCTTTTCGAGCATGTGATCGGAAATGTCGTGGTTGGTGAAATGCCCGATCGGATGGCGCGACAGGATCGCGTTGCCATGGTGGCCGTGCGGGTAAATCGCGTTCATCCCGTAGGCACGATGCTCGTAACCGCTGGTGGCCAGGAAATCAAGCTGGGTGGAACGCGGATACGACCGATGCCGCAGCAGGCGCTCGTTGCGATCCTGTACTTCCTGCAGAAACAGGATGTCAGCATCGATGGAGTGCAACGCCAGGCGGACGTCGTGAATACGCGGCCGGCCGCGAATGCCGGTGACACCCTTGTGAATGTTGTAGGTCGCGACGCGAATCTTCATGCTGGGGAACGCTTGCTGTTCCGACTACGATACCTGCCCATCCGTTCCGCGCGTGCCGTTAGCCGAGCCATCGATGCCTGTTCGTCTGTCGCCCGTACCTGGTTGGGGTGCCCGCTCGTTGCTTCCGATGGATCGGCGCGATCTGCTCAGGCTCGCGCTCGCCGCAGCGGTGCCGGGGGCGTGGCGCCCAGGTTTTGCGCTGGCGCAGCCGCCGGTTGCGACTGATCCCTTCGCGCTCGGCGTTGCAAGCGCTCCGGGCGGTCCTGGTGGTGTTGTGCTGTGGACCCGCTTCGCGCCACAAATTGCGGCACAGATAGCGCGCTTGTCGAATCTATCGACCGAAAACTATGTCGCCGCGCGCGGCAGTTTCGCCGGCGTCGACGCGAAGGTCGACGTGCGCTGGGAGCTCGCAACGGACGAACGTTTCCGCACCATCGTCCGGCGTGGCACGTCGGTAGCGCCGCCGGAGCTCGCACACAGCGTTCACGTGGAGATCGAAGGGCTCGATGCAGGCCGCACCTACTTCTATCGTTTCCTCTATGGCGACGCGGTGAGCGCGGTGGGGTGCACGCGCCCGTTGCCCGCGCAGGCGACGCGCCTGCGTTTTTCGCTCGCCTGCTGCCAGCATTTCGAGCACGGCTACTTTGGCGCGTACGAGGCGATGCGCACAGACGATCCGGAACTGGTGGTTTTTGTCGGCGACTACATCTACGAGGGTGGCCCGCGCGATAACCGTTTTCGGCCGCACCCGTTTCCGTCGGCACGCACGTTATTCGACTACCGGCTGCGCCACAGCCTCTACAAGCTCGATCCGTGGTTGCAGAAGATGCATCGGCAATGCGCCTGGGTGCTGACCTGGGACGACCATGAGGTCTCGAACGACTACGCGCGTGACATCGGCGAGGATCCGGAGGTCGACGGCGCCGCGCGGCGCATCGCCGCGTACCAGGCGTACTACGAACACATGCCGCTCGCAGCGGCATCGCTGGTCGAGCGTTTTTCCGCGGTACGCATGTATCGGCGGGTTGCGGTCGGCGACCTGGCGACGTTCCTGGTGCTCGACGATCGCCAGTATCGCGACCGCCAGGCGTGCCAGCCGGCGGGGCGCGGCGGCAGCAGCGTGGTGGAGGATGAAGCCTGCCCGCAGCGACGCGACCCCGCGCGCACCCTGCTCGGCGCCGAGCAGATGGCCTGGTTGCGGCGCGAATTGCAGGCCACGCGATCGCGCTGGACTTTTATTGCCCAGCAGACCGCGTTCTCGCGCATGTTGCGCAACGACCGCGGGCACCGCTTCTGGACCGACGGGTGGGACGGGTATCCGGCCGAACGCGCGCGAGTGCTCGGCATGCTCGGCGAAGCGCGATCGTCGAACCCGGTCCTGCTGGGCGGTGACGTACACACGACCTACGTCTGCGACGTCAAGGCCGACTTCGATGCTCCGCGCTCACCAACCGTGGCGACCGAGTTCTGCTCGACCAGCATCACGTCGCCTTCGAGTTTCGACGCGCGGCGGACCAAGGCCGTGATCGAGGCCAATCCACACGTGCTGTTCGGTGATGGCGACCACCGTGGTTACCTGCTGGGGGACCTGACGGCGCGGACCCTGCAGGTCAAGCTGCGCGCGGCCGACGATGTAAGGCAACGCGAGCCGAAGGTAAGCACGCTTGCCGCGTGGGTCGTCGCCGACGGCAAACCCGGCGCCCAGGGAGCGTGACCCGGTTCAGCGGGGGTCGGCGATCGGCCCGCTGAGGTCGAAGTAACGCTCGAACAGGTCCGGATCGTCGAAGTGGCGGCGCCCCACGAACGCGGTGGCGTGATGGCCCCATTGCCGCATCTGGCCCGGGCTTGCTATGCCCGTCGGCCAGAAAAAAAACCGCTCCATTCTTTCGCTGCCCTCGATCAGGCCGTCGGTCCCGTATGCGCTGCGCGTTCCGCGTGGTGCGGCTTCGTTCGGCCAGGGCAATACGCGCAGATCGTTCTCGTCGCGCAGCTCGTAGGCAACCGCGGCCGGCGCATCCACCATGTTGGTGACGCGGCGCAGGTAGTGCGTGCGTGCGGCGATTTGCAGCAGCTGGCGTTCGCCGTCGCGCGGTGCGTCGACCGGCTGTGGCACGTACAGCCCTTCGTCGTGAGGCCCCTGTCCTTCGATGGGCGCGGATCGCGCGCGCACGCGCCCGGTGGGATAAAACAGGTGGTAGCAGCCGCATGGATGAATCGTGTCGTAGACGAGCGGCTGCAGGTCCGGGCCGAGCGTGACGCGCCAGACCAGTCCGTCGAGCTTGCCCGAGCGCGTGTCGAAATAACCTTCCGCCGGCCGGGCAGGAAACCAGAACGTGTAGACGAGTTGCGGCACCACCCGCCCCGCAAGCCGCGTGTAGGCGACGCGTGCGTAGGCGACCGGTCGTGTCGTGTCGACCACGATGTGCTGGCCGCCGTTACCCCAGCCAAGTTGGCCCAGGCGGTCATTCGCGTCGACGGTATCGATTTCGAGCGCCGGCGCGTTGCGCGCGATCAGCGCTTCGGTAAGAGCCGGCATGAGCTGCGGAACGCCCAGCGCGTCGACGGTCGGGATCGGCAGCGTCTCGAGCGCCGCGAGGAGCAGGGGCGGCTTGGGGGCATACCGGACCGACTCGCCGAGCCGCGGCAGCTGGGCGAGCGGCAGCGCGTGCAATGCGCCGGTCTCCTCTTGCCACTTGCGAATGCCCGAAGCGAACGCGAACTTGGTGAGCGGGTACAGGCCGAATGCACGTTCCGCGTCCGAATAATCGTCCGCGACATGGGCGGCACCTGAGAGCCCGGCGGCCGCACGATCCGTTTCGGCAAGCCGGGTCCGGCAGTCGTCGATTCCGGCCGCGTCCTTGGCGGATACCACCGCCGTACCTGCGTTGGCGAACTCGATTGCGCGGGCTTCACGATCGAGCGCCAGCATGCGCTCGCGCCACGTGCGGCCAGCCTCTTCGTCTGCGCCAGCGGGAGCCAGACGCTCGGTCAGCCGGTCAACCCGCAGGTATGGGAAACCCTGCACCTGCGGCGCCTGTACGTCGCGCACCCCGGTCTGCTCGATCGCCTCGTCGAGGCGGCGAAACAGGCGCGCGCAGTCGCCGATCGCATCGGCGCGCTGCAGATGCGCGTCGATCGGCGCCGTCGCATATGGGTCGGTGCTCGCGCACGCGGCGAGCGCGAGGATGGCAGTTAGTGCAAGTCCGCGTTTCAACGCGGCGGTCCTTGCGGCGACGGTGCCAGGCGACGGCGATCGATTTCGGAGAGCATCGCTTCGAACTGTGCCTGCATGGTCCGCCGCACGGCAAGCGGCCCGAGGATCGGCGGCAAGGCGAATCCCGGCGCGAAGTGAGCGCGATATCCCAGCCGCACGCCACCGGGAATCGGCATCAGCGTGTACGTGGCTTCGAACTGGTTCAGGCTTGCCTCGTCGCTGTCCGCTCCTTGCGGCCGCGGCAAGGCGCGCGCCTCAACGCGAGTCTGCGGCTCGTGTCGAACGTCCAGCAGCACGCGCACCCGGCGCGAGAAGAACAGGAATCGCAGTTCGCCCGCTTGCTCGACAATCAGCCGCCGGTTGCCGGCGTTGCCTTCTTCTTCTTGCGACTCGAGCACATGCACGCTGCGAATGCCCGGGACAAACTGGGGCAACCTCTCGTAGTCGGTCAAGGTGTCCCAGACCAGGGCCTGGTCGGCGGCGAGGTCGGCCGTAGCATCGACGCTGTAACCCGCTGCGTCGTGCGTGACGCTGAAGTGGCCGGGGAACGCGCCCGCGGCGACCGGATCAAGCAGGGCCGACAACACGATCAGCCAGCAGGCGAATCGCCTGCGCGTTGGTCCAGGAGAAACACAGGTCGGCTGCTTCGCGCCAGGGACGCCATTGAAAGCGCGTGTGTTCGCGCGGCGCAAGCAACGCATCGAAGCGCGCGGCCACAACAAGCCCGAAAACATGCTCCGTATTATGCGTAACACCCGCTGCGTAACGGTGACGCCAATGTGGATAGATCGCGTACCGGTTCACGTGGCGCCAGTCGTCGTAAACGTCGGCAGCGGCAGCGAAACCGGTCTCTTCCTGGACCTCGCGCGCGCACGTCTGCGCGAGCGGCTCGTCTGCGCAGGCGCGACTGCCGGTAACCGATTGCCAGAACCCGGGATGATCGGCGCGCTCGAGCAGCAACACGTCGAGCGCGGTCGTGTAGATCACCACCAGCACCGACTCGGGAATCCTGTAGCTCATCGGCGCCGCATGCGCGAAGTCAGAACACCCCTCAGTTGTCCTTGATCTCAGGCGTGCGGATGCGAATGTGCAGCTCGCGCAACTGGCGCTCGTCGACGTCCGAGGGCGCCTGCGTGAGCAGGTCTTGCGCCCGTTGTGTCTTCGGAAAGGCGATCACGTCGCGGATCGATTCCGAGCCCACCATCATGGCAACCAGACGGTCGAGACCGAACGCGATGCCGCCATGCGGCGGCGCGCCGTACTGCAATGCATCCAGCAGGAAGCCGAACTTCAGGGCTGCCTCTTCCGCGTCGATCTTCAGGGCGCGGAACACCTTGCTCTGGACTTCCTCGCGATGGATCCGCACCGAACCACCGCCGATCTCCCAGCCGTTCAGCGCCATGTCATACGCCTTGGCCAGGCACTTGCCGGGATCGGTCTGCAAGTAGTCCAGATGCTCATCCTTGGGGCTGGTGAACGGATGGTGTGCCGCGACGAAGCGGTTTTCCTCCTCGTCGTATTCGAACATCGGAAAGTCGATCACCCACAGCGGTTGCCAGCCGGTGGTTGAAAGCGAGTTCTTGCGACCAAAGTCGGAGTGGCCGATTTTCGTGCGCAACGCGCCCAGCGCGTCGTTGACGACCTTCGCCCGATCCGCGCCGAAGAAGATCAGGTCGCCGGCGCGCGCACCGGTGCGCGTGAGGATCTCCTTCAGCGCGCTGTCGTGCAGGTTCTTCACGATCGGGCTTTGCAGCCCGTGGCGTACGTCCTGCCCGAGTTCGTTCACCTTGATGTAGGCGAGGCCTTTGGCGCCGTAGATCTTGACGAACTCCGTGTAGCCATCGATCTCCGAACGCGCCATCTCGCCGCCAACCGGGATACGCAGCGCCGCAACGCGGCCGTCGGGAAGATCGGTCGCGCCCTTGAACACCTTGAACTCCACGTCGTGCATCACGTCAGTGAGGTCGGTGAGCTCGAGATGCACGCGCAGGTCCGGCTTGTCGGAACCAAAACGCAACATCGCCTCCCGGTACGGGATCACCGGAAAAGGCTGCGGCAGGTCCACGTTCATCACCCGCTTGAACACGACGCGGATCATTTCTTCCATCAACGTGCGGATCTCGATTTCGCCCAGGAACGACGTTTCGACGTCGATCTGAGTGAACTCCGGCTGCCGGTCGGCGCGCAGGTCTTCGTCACGGAAGCACTTCACCACCTGGTAGTAGCGATCGAAACCGGCCACCATCAGCATCTGCTTGAAAAGCTGCGGCGACTGCGGCAGCGCGTAAAACTGGCCCGGATGCACGCGTGACGGCACCAGATAATCACGCGCGCCCTCGGGGGTGCTGCGCGTGAGCATCGGCGTTTCGATGTCGATGAAACCGTGCTCATCGAGGAACTTGCGCACCTCCATCGCCACGCGATAACGCAGCTTGAGGTTGTTCTGCATCGGCAGCCGGCGCAGGTCGAGCACCCGGTGAGTGAGCCGCGTCGACTCGGAAAGGTCTTCGTCGTCGAGCTGGAACGGCGGCGCCACCGATGGGTTGAGGATGACCAGTTCGTGGCACAGCACCTCGATTTCGCCCGAAACCAGGTTGGCGTTCGCCGTTCCCTCGGGCCGGCGGCGCACGTTGCCGGAGATCTGCAGGCAGTACTCGTTGCGGATCTTCTCGGCCGTCGCAAACACTTCGCGCCGGTCGGGATCACAGACGATCTGCACCAGGCCTTCGCGATCGCGCAGGTCGATGAAAATCACGCCGCCGTGATCGCGGCGGCGATGCACCCAGCCGAACAGGGTGACGGTCTTGCCAACGTACGTGGCGTCCAGGAGGCCGCAGTACTGGGTTCGCATGGTTTCTCCGGGGCAGCAAGGTACAGCAAATGAGACGGCAGCCGCTGGCGGCTGCGATTATCCAAGCAACGTGAGCGGAATGTGCCGAGAGAGTCGGCAGGGCGGGGCCGAACGGCGCTACTCGTCCGACCCTAGCGGTTTCGATCGGGATTGTGGGCCGCAACACGACGACGTTGGACGAGCGCACCAATCGGCTGCCGGCGCATTGCACCGTGCCGCGGATCGCTGAAAGCGCATCGAGTCGTCATGGGCACGCAGCTTAGTCGCGAAACGCGGCTGCCTCAACCCGGCCGGGGCCCGGCCGGTGTTCCAGAGATCAGCGCGGCCGGCCGCGGCGTGCGCAGCCGGCCATCGATCGGTGTCACGACACCCAGCGAAATGACGAACTTCAACGCGTCATCGACTGTGATGTCGAGCTCCTTCACGTCGCCAGGAGGCACGAGGATGGTGTAACCCGACGTCGGGTTGGGCGCGGTTGGCACAAAAACCGTGAGCATGTCGCCGCCAATGTGGCGTGTGAGCGCCGGCCCCGGTGCGCCCACCACCAGACCGATCGCCCACTGGCCCCGCTGCGGGAACTCGATCAGCACGGCCTGGCGAAACGCGTTGCCCTTGGGAGAGAGCATCGTGTCGGACACCTGCTTCACGCTGGAATAGATTGAACGCACGATCGGGATGCGCGAAAGGAGCCCCTCCCACCAGAGCACAAGTTGGCGCCCGATGAAGTTGCGCGCCAGCACGCCTGTAACCAGAACCACGAGAAACGACAGCAGCAGGCCAAGGCCGGGGATGTCGAATCCGAACAGCTGTTTCGGTTGCCAGCCGGTGGGCAACACTTGAACCGTATGGTCCATCGCGGAGACGATGAGGTCGAGTACCCACAGGGTCACCGCGAGCGGCACCCAGATCAGAAGGCCGGTGATCAGGTACTTCTTGAACATCGCAGGTATCGCCTCAGAACAAAAAAGCCGCGGCCAGGGCGCGGCTCATGGGCTGGTGCAGTGCTGCGCTGCCGGAGTGATCATGTCGAACCACTGCCGCTAGCGCCCTTGGTATCGGTCGAAGCGGTCTTGCTCTCAGACTTGCTTTCGGTCTTGCTCTCGGTCTTGCTTTCGGTGCCGCTTTCCGCGCGTCTGGTCTCGACCTTGCTTTCGCCGGTCTTCTCGCCGGTCTTCTCGACGCTCTTTTCAGCCGCCTTGTCGCCGGAAGCCGGTTCCTTCTTTGCGCCCTTGGAGCCGTTCTTGAAGTCGGTGGCATACCACCCGCTGCCCTTCAACTGAAAACCTGCCGCAGTGATCTGCTTCGCGAACGTCGGTTGGCCGCACGCGGTGCAGACGGTGAGCGCAGCGTCGGACATCTTTTGCATGACGTCCGCGCCGTGCCCGCAGGACGAACATTTGTAGGCGTAGATCGGCATGGTGGCCTCGGCAACGAGCGATTCAGACAAGCGGTTGGAGCAAGTGACTGAGCAAGTATAGGGGCGCGGTTTCAGCGCGCCCTGCGCAAGATGCGGGGCCACTTTGCGGTTCTCAACCCCGGACCAGCGCGTTTGGACTTCCTCTCCCCCGTGCTGCAAACTGGCCCCGGTCCCACGGAGGAGCTTCGCATGGCGAGTTCGAAGAAAAAGACCGCGCAACCGGGCGCCGCCACACCGCACCAGGCACTTGCCAGTGTGCGGGCGTCGCCACTGGCGAAGGTGAAAGTCGCGGTTTCGGACATCGACGGAATCCTGCGCGGCAAGTACCTGCACCGCGACAAGTTCGAAGGGGCGCTCGAGGGAGGCTTCGGCTTCTGCGACGTGGTGTTCGGGTGGGACATGACGGACTCCTGCTACGACAACACCACGCTTACCGGCTGGCACCACGGGTTCCCGGACGCGATGGTGCGGCTCGATCCAGCGACCATGCGCAACGTGCCGTGGGACAACAACATCTTCTTTTTCCTCGGTGATTTCGTCACCGGCGGCGGCGCGCCGCACCCGATCTGTCCGCGCCAGACCTTGAAGCGGGTCCTCAAACGCGCCGAAAAACTGGGCGTCATGCCGATGTGCGGGCTGGAATTCGAGTGGTTCAACTTCCGCGAGAACCCGCAAAGCTGGGCGGCGAAAAAGGGCGTCGACCCAACACCGATCACACCGGGCATGTTCGGCTATTCGCTGCTGCGGGCGAACGAAAACCGCGAGTACTTCAACGCCCTGCTCGACGAGATGCTGGCGTTTCGCGTGCCGATCGAGGGCTTGCACACCGAAACCGGACCGGGCGTCTACGAGGCGGCGATCCAGTTTTCCGAGGCGCTCGAAGCGGCCGACCGTGCGCTGCTGTTCAAGTCGGGCGCCAAGGAGATCGGCGCGCGTTTCGGCATCATGCCGAGCTTCATGGCGAAGTGGAGCGCGCATTATCCGGGCTGCAGCGGACACGTGCACCAGTCGTTGTCCGACGGATCGAAAAACGTGTTCTACGACTCGCGCGGACGCCACGGCATGAGCGCGCTCTTCGAGAGTTACCTGGCGGGCCAGCTCGCGGTCGCACTGGATTTCGCGCCGATGTTCTGGCCCACCGTGAACAGCTACAAACGACTGGTCGACGGATTCTGGGCGCCGGTCAAGCCGACCTGGGGCGTCGACAATCGCACCGCGAGCTTCCGCGTGATTCCGGGCGCGTCGAAAAGCACGCGGCTGGAGACGCGTTGTCCGGGCGCGGACATCAATCCATATCTCGCCGTTGCCGCCCTGCTGGCGGCCGGCCTGCACGGCGTGGAAAAAGGCATGAAACTGGCGACGGCGCCCATCACCGGAACCAATGTCGGCAGCGAGAAGATTGCACGCGCGCCGCGCTCGCTTGCAGCAACCACCGAGATCTTCAAACGCTCGGCAGCGGCACGCGACTGGTTCGGCGATGACTTCGTCGAGCATTTCGCTGCCACCCGCGAATGGGAATGGCGCCAATGGCAGGACGCGGTCACCGATTGGGAATTGAAGCGTTACTTCGAGATCATCTGAGGGCCTGCGCATGATCCGGCTGCGCTGCGCGGTGGCGCGTTTCTGCATCTCGATGGCGGTTGCCTTGCTGGCGACGCTTGCCGGCGCGGCTCCGGTCACCGCGAAATCGTTGCGCCTGGCAAGCGCGTTCGATCCGCAATCGATGGATCCGCACGCGCTTGCGCTGCTTTACCAGACCCGCATCACCTCGCAGATCTACGAGTCGCTGGTAACACGCGATCGCGATTTCAAGGCGGAACCGGGGTTGGCGGTTGCGTGGCAGGCAGTCGATGCCGCGACGTGGCGCTTCAAGCTGCGGCCGAACGTGAAGTTCCACGACGGCTCGCCCCTGACCGCCGACGACGTGGTGTTTTCGATCGAACGCGCGCTGGCGAAGACTTCGCAACGCTCCTTCCAGTTGCGTGGTGTTAGCGGCGCACGCAAGGTCGATGCGCTGACGGTCGACCTGCTGCTCGCCGCGCCGGACGCCGTGCTGCCGGACAAGCTCTGGCTGGTCGGCATCATGAGCAAGGCGTGGTGCGAAAAGCACGGCGTCACGC
>Ga0137409_10008231_pt1 | contig 10660 bp, 7 predicted proteins | sample CZODoug1_16funga_FD_122059 | JGI IMG/M metagenome (GOLD analysis project Ga0137409, IMG submission 122059) | Vadose zone soil fungal communities from Angelo Coast Range Reserve, California, USA - CZODoug1_16fungal (Hybrid Assembly) | ecosystem: Environmental > Terrestrial > Soil > Vadose zone... | reverse complement strand
ATTCCTATCTACTGGAACGGATTGTCGTGATGGGAAAAACCAAACTCATCCTCGGATTGGCCGTGCTGGCGTTGGCCGTCGCGGCGGGCTGGCCCATCGCTTCGTGCGAGCTGGCCAACCTTGAGCTGCGCGCCGACCTACGCGACATCGCGGCGCAAAACGCCGCCCGAATCGGCTTGGCTTCCCCGAGCACGGATGAGGATCTTCGCCGCACCGTCGTCCGCGCAGCCAAGGAATACGAGATTCAGCTTGAGCCTGAGCAAGTGATACTGCATCGCACGGGCACCGCCGAAGCGCCGATCCTATACCTAGCCGTGGACTACAATGTGCTCGTGAAGCTGCCAGGATATTCGTTCACTCTCCACTTCACTCCGTCGAGCGCGAGGTGAACCGCTACAGGGCCTCTCGACTAACTTCTCTGCAGTAGCAATACCGGACATTGAGTCGTAGTTTCCGATTTGTGCGTGGATCAGGTATCTGGCGACCCAGCTTTGGCTTGGAACTATCGGAATGGGAGCCCTTTCCTCACAAAACCTGGGCCGCCGTGGCTTCCAGCTTTAGTCTCGGCTTCATGTCCTCGGAAAACACCGCAAATCCCGCAGCCGCAAGCGCCCAAATTCCCGCGTAGATCCACCACAGCCGAATTACATCCGCGCCCTTAAACATCGGAAACACAAACCCGGCCCCTACTGTGTTCACCATGGCATGAAATAGCGGCAGCGGCAGCAGGCTGCCGTGCGCGGCATTGAAAAGCCACGTAGCCATCACGGCGCCTGCGAGGACGCTCAGCACAAACCAAGGAACCACGGCCGGCGCAAATTCCACTCCGAACAGCGGGATGTGCCACGCCGCCCAGATCGCGCCCAGCACCACGATGGCGACGACCGGCGACAGGCGCTTCTGAAGTTCCGGCAAGGCGAAGCCACGCCAACCCGTCTCCTCACCCACGCCAACGAACAGCAAAACAAAGATGAACTTGGGTATCAGCTCCGGCCATGCCGCCAACTGGGCCACCACTGGACGCGCTGCACCCGCTGCGACGTTCACGGCCGCCGCCAGCAACGTGACCACCGCCGGAAACAGCAGCGCAAACGTCAGCGGTCCCCAACCGATGCGCCACCGCGCGTAGCGGCCCAACAACTCCTTAACTCCCGCCTTGCCGTAGCAGATGGCCGCTACAATCAGTGCGGCCACCATTGGCCCCAAGGGATTAATCCCGCCGCTGGTCTTCACAAGGTGTGTCTTGCCCAGAATGTACGGATACCAAGAGAGCAGAAACGCTAGGGGAAAAAACAGAATTAGTACACGGCGCTCAACCATGTCTTGTTCCCCTGCCTACGCTACGCCCAGATTGTGCCTCTTCGTTCATCCGGGCTATATAGCCGGGCTATCGGAAACTGACAGACTGCCCGGCAGCGGAGTAACTTGCGCGCCCCTGCCCTACGTATCGTTCGAGTGGGGAATCCGCACCCATTCGTCCGGGGAGGCATTGGTGGCCGGTGACCGCAGGCGTCGGCCAATTCGCCGAATGAATCAGGATTACTGTTTTTCGTTGCCGGCCAAACAACCGGATCAGAACGAATAACGCAGCGAGAACTGGAAGGCCCGCGGGCCTCCCGAGCCGAAGAACTTTCCCGCTGTGTCAAGCGCATGGTTGAGATTCGGGGCATCGATGGTGTTGGCAAACCCGGAGTAGTTCCGGTTGGTCGTGCCCAGAATATTGGTGACGTTGAAGAGGTTGAACATATCGATTCTAAACTCCAAGCTGTGCGGTTCACTGAAATGGAACGTTTTGCTCAGAGCTATGTCAAACGAATTGAAATCATCACCAAAATTGGGATTGGTGCTGCAGACGGGACATAACACAGTACGACGCGTCCCGTTTCCAGGCCCGTTACAGGGGACCGGCCCGGCAGTATTTCCGTTTGCGAGACACGTGGGCAGCGCGTTATACGCCGTGATCGCGGCGTTTAGCGCCGCCCCGTCCGGAATCTGCCGTCCCAAAGCGTTGCGGGGGATATTGGGGAGCCTCCCGCCCAGGGTCCCAACGAAGGAATCCATGGGGACGTGGGAAGCCCAAGTCCAGATGGGCGAAACGTTCACCTTCCAGGGGATTTCCATGTTCCCGTAGGCGACGAGACGGTGCCGTTGATCTCCCACCGCGTAGCCCTTTTCGATCCTCAGATTATCCACGTGCTCGGCGAGGATGCCCGGGTCTTCCGTGGGCTTCCCGCTGGGGCTGACTTGGTCGTCTTGCTGCTCGTCAAACGTCTTCGAGAGGGTGTAGCTGAGGTGGTATCCGGGTCGCCACGGCCCGCTTCCCGGCCGCTTCTGGAAAGTTACCAGCATGGCGTCGTACCAGGTTTTCGCCGCAGACTGAACATCGGTGATCTGTTGGCAACTTGGATCAGCCGGTGTGGGAGCGAGTGGGAAGCACCCAGCCGCCGCCGTCTTGCCGCTAGCAGGATCAATGACAGTGCATGGATCTCTGCCATTGGGACAATCCACGAAGGGGGAGGTGACTCCCGGGGGCAAACTGCGCAACAATCTAGGGATCAGTATGCGGGTACCGAAGTCGTGAAGCCCGTCTACCGAAAGGATATAGTCCTTTCCAAATTGGTGCTGAGCGCCCAAGGTGAACTGCTGCACGTAGGGCGTTGCGGCGCGATTGTCTATGACAGTTACGCCTATGCCAAAGGGGGCGGAGCCGCCCGAGAACGGGCCAACGGTGGCGATGGTGCCGACGCCGGCGCCGCCGATTCCAAGAGCTGGAGTGCCGGTGTCAAATTTCGCTCCCGGCAGACTGCAATCCTTATTGGCCACGTTGCTGCAGCTCGAGCCGTTGAAGGCGTTGATTGGCAGAATGCGGCCATTGAGCAATGTTTCCAGGATGGGTACCTCCAGTATGACTCGATCGTAGTAAATGCCATAGCCGCCACGCACGACGGTCTTGCCGTGACCAAACGCGTCCCAGGCAAAACCCACTCGCGGGCCGAAGTTCTTGTATTTGGCCGAGGAACTGTGCGGTCCCAGAATGTTGCGAATGAACTCGCAGTTGAGGATGACGGTTGTCAGGGAGGGACAAGCGTTGTTCTGGTCGGTCTCTCCTAACGAGTCGAAATCCACATCCCAACGCAGTCCCAAGTTGAGCGTCAGACTGGGTTTGATGCGCCAGTCATCCTGCACGAACATCCCCAGATAGTTGTTATGGGCTATAGGCGCGGCGGGCGGGCTAGGCGGTGTCGCGAGTTTCGAAGGCGCCGCGCTCTTCAGAGCAAATAAAATAGGAATGTCCCGGTCATCGATGACGCCGTCGTTGTTCAGGTCCTGGGTGGCGAAGTTCTTGCCCATGAAGATGCTGCCGCTGCCGAACAGGTCAAACAGGACGTCGGATCCGTAATGCTGGTATTCGATCCCGAAGCGCAGGCTATGCCTGCTCAAGGACCAGTAGAAAGTGTCACGCAACTGGTAGCGGGATAGGCGCGTGCGCTGCGGGATGCGGTAATTCGCGCCGTCCTGGAGATCGGAGGAGAATCGGATTTCGTTGCCTGCTGCCAGGCCCGCCGGGTTGGTCACCGGATCGTTGGGCGAGAAGGCGGGAATCGAGTTAATAAAGTAATTCGCATGGAAGATCAGGCTGTTTGTTTGGCGGGGTGAGAAAATCCTCGACCAACTGGCCAAAAAGGAATTGTAGCGGTTCAGCGACTGCTGCCGATTTGCTGCCGAGCCGGTGGTCTGGGCCAAGAAACCGTTGTCAACGTCGAGAGACCGGTTGAAGGAGTACCGTACGGAGAAGGTGTCCTTATCGCTTGGCCTCCAGTCGCCCCTGGAGGTCAGCCGGAAATCGTGCACGAACGCCAGCGCGGAGCTGCCCTTCAGCGCCTTGGTCGTAAAGTCCCGGACGTCCACAGGAACGGCGTGGTCCTGGTTGAGGTATTCCATGGAGATAAACCCGAAAACCTTGTCGCGAACGATGGGGCCACCGAGAGAACCGCCGAACTGTTCGCGGGCAAAGCGCGGGGTCGGCTCGGTGCGGTCGAATGTCGCCGGTAACCCCTGCAGGGTTTTGTGGCGAAAGTAGAAGAATTCGGAACCGTGCACATCATTTGAGCCCGATTTTGTCGCGATGTTGATGATGCTCGAGGAGGAACGTCCCACTTCGGCCGTAAACTTGTTTACGGCAATCTGAAACTCTCCGATCCCGTCTTGCGGGAAATTCATCAAGGTTCCTCCAACGACTTCGTCGTTGTTGTCAACGCCGTCGACAATGATGTTGCCGCCTCGTCCAAACGCCCCTGCCGAGGAAACCTCGAGCGTGTTCGTCTTGGTGGGGTCAAACCTGGGCGCTGGGCGGTTCCCGGGAATCAGAAAGGCCAGCTCGAGAAAATTGCGGCCATTCAACGGTAAACTTTCAATTGTTTGGGAAGTGATTTGCCCTTGCACCTCGGATTGGGTCAACTCCAGTCCCACTTCACCGGCTTCCACCCTCACTGTTTCTCCCCGCCCGGCGAGCGCTAGCTTCACATCCACCGTCGAGGCGCGGCCGACCTCCAGCCGGATGTCCTTTACCTCCGCCGCCGCAAACGACTGACTCTCTGCCCTCAGCGTGTAATCGCCGGGAACCAGATTGGCGAATGTGTAGAAACCTGAAGAATCCGCCGTTGTCTCTCGTGAGACGCCTGTGGCCTGGCTGGTAATGGAAACCCTGGCGCCAGCCACCGCCGCGCCCTGGGGGTCGGTGATCGTTCCATTCAAGGTGGAAGTGGGGAGCTGCGCCGTTGCTGCGAAGGAAAGGATCAGACACGCGAAAAAGCTGATACAGGGACGATACATGGTTCCTCCTTGAATTGTCAGTCCAGGTTGACGATCGAGAACCGATGCTCGCCCGCGGGCACGGGTTCGATTGAAAGATGTTCGTGCGATCATGTCCAGAGTGCTTACCCCCGTCACCCTGTGCGAGCAATGGGCCGCATCCTATTCCAAATTCATACCAAGCGCTATAAGTTTTCTTTGGGGGAGATTAACCACGCAGATCAAGGGCATCGTGGCCTACGTCAAGACGCTATAAGGGTGTCGCAAAAGAGAGAAGCCCCCGAAGACCTGATCGCTCAGGCCGCCGGGGGCAAAACTCGAACAAAACTGCTTCTACTTCAGGACGGCGTCCTTGAACGCCTTCGACGGACGCAGGCGCACGACGGTCTTCGCCTTGATCTTAATCGCCTCGCCGGTCTGGGGATTGCGGCCCATGCGCGCCTTGCGGTGCGCTTTCACGACGCGGCCGAGGCCGGGGATTACGAACTTGCCCGCAGCTCCCTTGGCTTCTTTTACAGCGAGCTTGAAAAGCTCTTCAAAGAATTGAGCGGCGGTTTTCTTCGATGTGTTGAGCTTCTCGGCGATATGCCCAACGACTTTCGTCTTGCTCAATGGCTTGGCCATCTATTCTGCTTATCCTCCTATTTTTTCTTTCCACCCCGACAAGATCGGAGCAGGCCACGAGTCCACTACCCCGTGTTTTGCTGCGGAAAACCCGGGCCGCAAGAGACTATAGCCAAGGAATCCATAGAACGCAAGGAAAAACCGCGAAAAACCTTGGAAAAATGCGTATTTCTTTGAGGGCGTGTGGAAATCACCGCTAGAAACGCAGGTTTGCGGGCCGGCTAGAGTGTGGCCAGATCGGCGTAGAAGTGGGCGATGGCTTTGATGCCGCCGAAGTAATTCTCGAGGGCGATGTGTTCGTCCGGGGCGTGGGCGTTTTCGTCGGGCAAACCGAAGCCAAGCAGGACGCAGGGAACTTTGAAGGTGTCATGCATCTGCGTGACGAAAGGAATCGAGCCGCCTTCGCGAATGAAAACGGCCTTCTTGCCGAAGCCCTTTTCCAGGGCGGCCTGGGCCTTCAGGAAAATGGGGGCCTGATACGGAGCGACCCAGGGTTTTCCAGTGCTCAAAACTTCAAATTTGCAATGAACCGTTTTTGGCAGGAGCTTTCGAATGTGCTTCTCAACGAGCTTGGCGATTTTGTGAGGATCCTGATTGGGAACGAGACGCGTGGAGAATTTGGCAAACGCTTTCGAAGGGATGACGGTCTTGGCGCCCTCGCCCTGGTAGCCTCCCCAGACGCCGTTCAATTCGAGCGTCGGCCGGGTCCAGAGGCGCTCGACGGTGGTAAAACCTTTTTCGCCGAAGTAGCCGGGCGCGCCGACAGCCTTTTCGAAATCTTTTTTCTTCCAGGGGAGTGCATTAAGGGCTTTGCGCTCGGCTTTCGAAACATTCGCGACATGGTCATAGAAGCCGGGAACGGCGACGCGGAAATTCTTGTCGTGGAGCTTGGCGAAAAGTTCCGCCAGAATCGTGAGCGGATTGGGCACGGCGCCGCCGTAGACGCCGGAGTGCAGGTCGCGCTCCGGACCGATCAGTTCGATCTGATAGTAGTTCAGTCCGCGTAAACCGTAGGTAATCGAAGGAACACCTTTGCCGAGCATGGAAGTATCCGAAACGATGAGCGCATCGGCCTTTAGTTTTTCTTTGTTTTTCTGGACGTAGTCCCACAGGCTGACGCTGCCGACTTCTTCTTCTCCTTCGATCAAAACTTTCACGTTGATGGGAAGCTTGCCGTTCACCTTCTGGAGGGATTCGAATGCTTTCAGGTGAATGTGGACCTGACCCTTGTCGTCGGCGGTGCCGCGGCCAAAGAGATTGCCGTTGCGCACGGTTGGTTCGAAAGCCGGAGTGGTCCAAAGATCGAGAGGCTCGGCGGGCTGGACGTCGTAGTGGCCGTAGAAAAGGATTGTGGGTTTGCCGGGAGCTTCGAGAGATTCCGCGTAGACGAGGGGGTGCAGATTGGTCGGAACAATTTCAACCGATTTAAATCCTGCAGCGCGGAGATTGTCCGCGACCCAGCGGGCGCCGCGTTCGATATCCGGCTTGTGTTCGCTCTTGGCGCTGACGCTGGGAATGCGCAAAAGTTCGCAAAGCTCCGCCAAGTGCTGGTCGCGGCGACCTTCGATAAATTCAGCAAGGTTCATAAGGGGCCCTGGGGGCTAAGAGTCCTTTCGAAATATGATTACGCAAAACTTGAAGCGAATGTTGCGGCTGCGGAAAGAATGGCCCCACGAAGGATGACCTGCAGCCGCTAGCCATTATTCTATGACTGCCCCATCGTCCAGTACAAGCGAACGGGGCGCCGATGGTTGTTCAATTAAGAGATGGCACTCGGGAGAAAGGGGCAGATGGGACGAACAGTCCCAGGCCACTTCTACGTGTAACGCATAAGGCGGCCATCGAGCGAGATGCTTGCTGTTCTCTGTGGGATGCCGTCACAATCGAGATCGTGCGGGATATACGCCAAAGCCAGATGGGGTCCACATGATTTCGAGACGTGAGTTCATTGCTGGCTCAGTTGCTGCTGTTGTCGCTTCCAGTTCCTCAGAAAAGCTAGGACTAGAATCGGAATCAGTCCTCGTCAACGATATCCATTCCCAACTCAATCCCACGCACGTGTCTGGAGTTTTAGAGCCGCGATCTCTGGAGGAAGTGCAGAGCATCATTCGTACTGCGCGAAAAGATCGAAAGGCAATCTCAGTTGCTGGCGGGCGGCACGCAATGGGAGGTCAGCAATTTGGTACCGATACGGTGCTGATCGATATCAGAAAGCTGTGCCGAGTGCTCCATCTGGATCGCAAACGCGGAATTGTGGAAGTGGAAGCTGGGATTGAATGGCCAGAATTGATTGACGGTTATCTCGAATTGCAAAATTCGGATCACCAAACTTGGGGAATCGCCCAGAAACAAACCGGCGCTGATCGACTGACAATGGCTGGAACGATTGCTGCGAATGCGCACGGTCGCGGCCTGAGGATGAAGCCATTCATCAGCGACGTCGAATCCTTCGTTCTTGTGGATGCAACAGGGACTGTCCACGGGTGCAGCCGAACGGAGAACCCTGAGCTATTTCGACTGGTTCACGGCGGCTATGGCCTCTTTGGAATCGTTACCTCCGTGCGATTGCGCCTCGTACCCAGAACGAAAGTCGAGCGGGTTGTGGAAGTTCGGACAGTGGACGATCTGGCTGCAACATTTGAAAAGCGTATTTCTGACGGATTTCAATTTGGCGATTTCCAATTCGCTATTGATCGGGACTCTGAAGATTTCCTGCACAAAGGAGTTTTCTCGTGCTATCGGCCTGTTTCAGTGGAGACACCGATTTCAGCCGCGCAGAAGCAGTTGTCCGATGAGAATTGGAGGCAGCTCCTGTTTCTTGCTCACACGGATGGGACAAAGGCCTTCGAAAGTTACGCAGACTACTATCTCTCGACCAACGGGCAAGTATATTGGTCAGACCTACATCAGTTGAGCGTCTACCCCAGCAATTACCACCGCGAAATCGACCAGAAGCTCCACGCCCCTCATCCTGCGAGTGAGATCATCACTGAGATCAATGTGCCTAGATCGATGCTGAAGGGTTTCTTCGATGAGGTGCGCGAGCACTTCCGCACGAATAGGGTTAATTTGATTTATGGCACAGTCCGAATTATCGAGCGCGATGATGAGAGCTTCTTGCCTTGGGCAAAACAAGCGTATGCATGCATCATCTTCAACCTACACACAGTTCATACCCCTGAGGGGCTCCAGCATTCAGCGGACGCTTTCCGGAGGCTCATCGACATGGCCATTCGACGTGGAGGCACGTACTACCTGACCTACCACCGTTTTGCTGCCCGAAAGCAGATTGAAAGCTGCTATCCGCAGTTCACAGAATTCCTCAAGTTGAAGAAGAAGTACGACGCTGAAGAGCGTTTTCGAAGCGACTGGTACCAGCATTACAGAACCATGTTTGAAGACAGTATTTGACCCACTACCAAACGGCTAACCGGTGCGTCGTTCGCCGTAGCACCTCAGCGAATGCGCCTGGGTCACAGCGCACTTGGATATAAAGCAGTTGCGGAAAATCGCATGGACCGAGGAGGCAGATTCGCTGCGGTTGAAATTGGGGCACTGCGGGCCGCCTCAAGGTTGCGTATCGGGAACACCTGACCGTTGGGGCAATTGACCGTGACGCGGGGGCGTTCGAACATGACACTATGAGCGAAATCACTGCAGCCTCTCACCGGCGGAGCTCGCGCGTCTTTCACAAGATGCGGGTGCAAGCGCAGGGCCGTGCGCATAATGGCAAAAAATTCCGCGAGACTTGCGAAACGGTGGTCGTGAACGGCCATGGCGGCTTGTTGTTTCTGAAGCACGAGATCGACAACGGCGAGATGCTGGTGATTACCAACCCTGAGACGCTGGAAGAGCTGGAATGCCGCGTCGTGTATCTAGGTGAGCCGGTCGACAGGGGGCAGCGAGTGGGAGTGGAGTTTCTAACGCCAGCGCCGCGCTTCTGGGGCGTGGAATTCAACGACGCCGCGGCGGAAAATTCTTCAGCCGCTAACTGAAACGCCCGCGGCGGCCACGCGCACGGGCGCCTGGCTCCTGCGCTTGGAAATCCAACTGCCCAATCTCCACAAAAGAAGAATCCCGACGAGCGCGCCGTAAAAAAGCGGCTTGCGAACATCGGATTTCACCAGCCAGTAGTAATGAATCACACCGGCGACAGCGCTGATGTAGATGGCGCGATGCAGCATTTGCCAGCGCTTCCCGCCAAGTCGACGAATCCAACCCGCGGTGGACGTAAGCGCCAAAGGAATCAGCAAAACAAATCCCAGAAAGCCGACGGTGATGAAGGGACGCTTGGCGACGTCTTTCCACATCGCGGATAGATTGAAGGACTGGTCCGGCCCGAGATAGGTGAGGAAGTGCAGGCACGCGTAAAAAAAAGCGAAAAGGCCGAGCATGCGGCGGAAGCGGATGAGATCCGGCAGGTTGAGAAGTTTGCGGAGCGGAGTGATGGCCAGGGTGAAGACGAGAAAGAGCAAGATCCAGTCACCGGTGGCGTGCTGAAGAAACTCGACAGGATTGGCGCCCAGCCTGTTGTGCAGCGCTCGATCGAGCAACTCGGCAAAGGGGATGAGGCAGAGAAAGAAAACGGCGACTTTGGTCCATTTGCTGGTGAGAATTCTTCGCACGCGGTGATCCCGGCTCAGTAGTTTTTCTTCAGGTCCATTCCGCTATACAAGCTGGCGACCTGATCGCCGTATCCATTGAACATGAGCGTGGGGCGCTTGAAGATTTCGCCGAGGCGACGTTCCTTCGACTGGGTCCAGCGCGGGTGGTCGACACCTGGATTCACGTTGGAGTAAAAACCGTATTCATTGGGAGCCAGGCGGTTCCAGGTGGCTGGCGGCATCTTCTGCTGAAACTTGATCTTGACGAGAGATTTGATGCTCTTGAACCCGTATTTCCAGGGAAGAACCATGCGAACCGGCGCACCGTCCTGATTCGGCAGCGTCTCGCCATACATGCCCACGCAGAGAAGAGCGAGCGGGTTCATAGCTTCGTCCATGCGCAGGCCTTCGACATAGGGAAAGTCGATGCCGGCATATTTTGCTTGCGGCATCTGCTGAGGATCGAAGTAGCTCTGGAAGGCGACGAATTCGGCCTTGGGCGTGGGCTCGACGAGCTTGATGAGATTGCTGAAGGAAAAACCGATCCAGGGAACAACGATGGACCAGGCTTCGACGCAGCGATGGCGATAGATGCGTTCCTCGAGCGGGGCGATTTTCAG
>Ga0137409_10008230_pt1 | contig 10661 bp, 8 predicted proteins | sample CZODoug1_16funga_FD_122059 | JGI IMG/M metagenome (GOLD analysis project Ga0137409, IMG submission 122059) | Vadose zone soil fungal communities from Angelo Coast Range Reserve, California, USA - CZODoug1_16fungal (Hybrid Assembly) | ecosystem: Environmental > Terrestrial > Soil > Vadose zone... | reverse complement strand
ACACCTACCAATAAGGAGAAACCAATGCGTTCAACAATCTTGATTGTTTCGCTTTTCGCTTTGACCGCGTTCGGCGCGTCGAAGACACTCGACATTTATGTCATCGATGTGGAGGGCGGCAATGCGACGCTCTTCGTTTCGCCCACGGGCGAATCCATGCTCATCGATACCGGCAATGCGGTGGATGAGACCAACGAGGGCAACAACAGCAACCGCGGCAACAATTGCGCGTATAACCAGAGCACCAACACCGTCGGCGACATCATATTCGGTCGCACCAACACGAACGTGAACTGCGACGACGTCGGTAATCGGGTCGATGGTGGCTGGTATCAGGTCGGCAGAGGCCGCGACAACAACTCGATTTACGAGCGCCGCGTCCGCGACGCAAATGGCAACCTGGTGATCCAGCGCGCCCGTCGTAATTCGAACGGCACCTTTACGATTCTCAGCAGCCGCGGCTACAACGACAACAGCGACAGACAGTGGCGGAAGGCGCAACGGAAGCAGCAGAAGGAACAGGACAAGCAGTATAAGAAGTCGCGCGGTGACAACGGTGAAAACGATGACAACGGCGACAATCGCCAGGGCGTCGTGAGTGGCGACGATCGCTCTTACGTCGCCGGCAACGCGGAAGCGAAGGGCAACGGACATGGAAAAGGCAATGGCAACGGCAAAGGCAAGCACAAGGGCAACGACTAAAAGTCCCCTGAAATAGCGACGGCCCCGGGCGAGTAAAATCTCCCGGGGCCGTTTCGCATCGGGAGCGATGTATGCAACTTCCACAGTGAATGCAGCGCACCGTCACCGACAGGTATCTCCCGCCCGACCACGCGGCCTACGTCGCAGCCGAGCCGCCGACCGGGCGGCTGATCGTAATAGCGCCAACTCGGGCTGCCTGCGAGACAATTGAGCTAGCCCTCGGCCTGCGGATCGCGACGACTCTCGAGAAGCAGCACGGGTCTGAGATCCGCGATCTCGCCGCCGCCGGAAAAGGTTTTGGGATCGTCGCCGGCACAGGTACCGGTAAGACACTCTCCATCCGCCCGATCGCGGAGACGATCCTCGGCACCGACACCTTGAAAGTCGGCGTCGTGAACCGCGAGCGTGAAGCAACGCCGGAGACGCCGAGCTGGAACGTGATTGTGGTCACGACGGGAATCGCGCGCCGCTGGTTCCAGGATGGAGACATTCTTCCCACTGACACGCTGGTCGTAGACGAGATCCACCAGACATCAGCGGAGCTCGAGCTCTGTCTCGCTCTCGGAAAGCGAGTCGGGTGTCGGTTCATCTGGCTTTCCGCGACGGTCGATCCAACGTTCTACGCCCGTTACCTGAATGCTGCGGCGGTGCTGGAAACTTCCGCGTTCGATCCATCGAAGGCGGCTGATGTGAAGATCGTCCGCAAGGATCCACGGACATTTCTCGACGACCGATTTCTGCAGCAGGTGGTGAAGGAGCGTCGCGGGGTCGGGATGTTCCTTCCGACGCGAGCGGGCGTCGAGGAGGCGGCGGAGCTGGTGGGCGTGCGCTTCCCGCGAATCAACAGCGCGTTCTATCACGGTGGAGAACCAATCAGGATAATTCGCCCATTTCTCGAGGGCGAAGAGAAGAAACCGTATTTCCTGGCGATGACGGCGGCGGGGCAGAGCGCGCTCAACGTTCAAGGCCTCGACACGGTTGTCATCGACGACACTCGCTTCAGCAACGTCATCGAGCGCGGCAAGAACGTCCTCACCCGACTGCACCTCGGCGCCAACGAGATTCTGCAGATGGCTGGCCGCGTTCATGGTCGCGTCGCCGGCGGAAGGGTGTTCATACTCTCCGATCGCGACATTCAATTCTCCTCGCTCAGACCGACTGCACCCGAGTTCCAGCTGGCGGGAGATTCGGAGCGCGTCGCGATGACGTGCGCGGACCTTGGCGTCGCGGCGGACCAGCTGGATCTGCCTGTTCCACTCGATCGGGTCGCCTATCGCAAAGCGGTGTCGCTGCTCGAACAGCGGGGCATAATCGAGAACGGAAGGCTTTCGCGTTACGGTAAATCCGTCGAAGCGATGCCAGTGGATCGTCCATGGGCGGAACTGCTGGTGAACGCCGACGACGAGCTTGTGCCTTACCTGGCGGTAATGAGCTCGATCGAGTCGCTCCACCGAATGACGCGCGAGGAGCGTGATCTCTCGGGCATCATCGTGCCGGGCAGCGATCATCTCACCGCGTACAACCTTTACGCCGAGGCGTTCTCGCATTGTGGGTACATCGGCGAGGTGTATGGCCTCCCGCGCCATCTCTTCGATGAGAGCATCGAAAGCTGGGCGGAGCAGCGCGGGGTGCTCGTGAAAGCGATCGAAGACGCGGCGCTCGCGACCGCGAGCGTCTATCGCGCGGTCGGCATGGAGCTGCCGACAAAAATGGTGAATGCGCGCGATCACATCTATCGAAAATTCACGGAGCTGCTCGCGCAGTATATGCCTTTCGATCTCGTCATCGACGAGCACACGGCCGACGGAACCGAGGCGCGCGTCTCCAAGACGAGTGTGGCGGGCAGCTGGGGAGCGATTGCGGGCGACCTTCGCTACTTCGCCGATCGTTCCGGCATTCCCCGCGCAGCGATCGAAGGCACCCAGATTCCGATGGAGCTGATCCGACGTTATGCGACGCGTGGGAAGGTCGAGGTGGTCTACGATCCGCGCCGCAAGCACGGCCCGCTCATGCTGAAGCGAACGGTGGAGTATTTCGGCTTCGAGCTCGAGAGCGAGGTGGAGACGGTGGAAGAATTTCCACCGGCCCTGGCGAGGGAAGCGCGGCATGCGCTTGCGGAAGCGCTGGCTCGCGGCGAAGCCCGACATTTCGCGGTGAAACAGAATCGCGGGGCGATCGACGAGATCCGCGAAGCCTACAAGCGCTCCGGCGGGGAGACGAAGCGTCTCGGCTTGCCAGAGCTCATCGCATTGTACGAAGAGCAACTGGCTGGCGTCAGCTCAATGGATGACTTTCGGTCAGCCAGGCTTGCGGTGGACGTGGACAAGTTCATTCCGCTCGATATCCGGGAGCTGCTCGAGCGCTTGCCGAACCACGTGACGATCCGTGATCGCGAGGTCGAGATCGACTATGACGTGGAGGATCGTGACGGCGAGCGTCGCGGCGTGGTTCGACTTCGTCTCCCTGAAAAGATCGCCCGCACACTCACTGACGCGGAAATCCCCGACCTCGATCGCCCAGTGCGCTTCGTGGTGCTCCGCGGGCAGCGAGGCGCGGTGCGCGCGGAAACGCTCGACGAGCTACAGGAGCGTCTCAAGCAGCCGTGGTCGCCGGACGAAGTCGAAGAAACGCAGGACGATCGGAGCATGTTATCGCACGCCGAGAGCGAGGTGCGGCGGATAGCGGGTGAGTTTCGGCGGCATCGAAGAGGTGGTGATCACCGGCACGGAGCGCGACGCGGATCTCGTGGCGGTCCCCGCGGGCGCGGCGGTTCCAACGAAGGCGGACACGCTCGTGGTCCAGGTAGAAACTCGGATCCCAGGCGCCGCCGTCGTGGACGCTAGCGGCGACGCGCACTGGCGCCGCTTGCTCTCACCCGTATAATCCGCGCATGCCAGCACAACCTTTCGCCCAGCATTTCACCGAGCATCAGAAAGTCATCGATGCTTGTATGGCTTCGCTCCAACCCGCGTCTGACGCGGCCGCGGAGGCTATCATCTCCTGCCTCGCACGCGGCGGGAAAATGCTCGCCTTCGGAAACGGAGGCAGCGCGACCCAAGCCAGTCACTTCGTTGAAGAGCTGATTGGCCGCTTCAAGGAGACTCGGAGGCCCCTGCCCGCGATCTCGCTCGTTGCTGACGCAGGAGTCGTCACCTGCATCGCCAACGACTTTGGATACGGCGCGCTGTTCGAGCGTCAGGTCGAGGGACTGGCGGTAATGGGTGATGCCGTCGTCGGCATCACGACGAGCGGCCGCTCCGAGAACGTGCTGCGCGGCCTCAAAGCCGCGAAGAAAAAAGGCGCGATTACGATCGCGCTGTGCGGGAAGCAAGGTCTGGAGGGTGGCGACGCCGACCATGTCGTCGCCGTGCCGAGCGAAGAAGGAGCCTACATCCAGGAAGTGCATCTGATGCTGATTCACGTCTGGTGCATCGCTATCGATGCAACAGTCAAAGCAGGCGGACTCTGAGCGTTACACCAAACTGAGTCGCGGTCGCTCTTCCGGGAACGCGAGCGCGTCCTCGCGATAGGAAAGCCAACCCGTCGTTTCGTTGGCGACGAGCTCCACCTCGGTTCCAAGGGGGAGCGTGAGATTCGGGACCTCGTGGCCGGCGGGGAAGTCCATCAGAATCGGGACCTTGAGATCGGAGACGAGGTCGACGAGGAAATCTTCGAACTCGTCCTCTTCCGAGCGATCGAGCGAGAGCTGGCCGAAGACGATGCCCCGGACATTGTGCAGCAGTCCCGCCGCGCGAAGGTGCAGGAGCCGCTCGTCCGCGACAGACATCGGATCGCGGGTCTCTTCGAGGAAAAGAATCGCGTCCCGCGTATCGATCTCGTACGGAGTGCCAATCGTCTGCTGCACCAGGGAAAGATTTCCGCCGGTAAGTCGACCGACAGCGCTGCCCGGCCTCACGGCTCGCGCGATTTCGCGTCCGAGCTCAGTCTCGGGGCGCGGCGTAGTAAGCGCAGTCAGAAGAGAGCGGGCGGAGGGATCCGTTCCGCCCGGGAAAAGATCGTCGAGCGTCGGCCCGTGAAAGACGCGCAATTGCGCTCGGCGCATTAGCCATAGATGCAGCGCCGTGATGTCCGAGTATCCCACGAACGCCTTGGGATTCCGGCGGAACACATCGGGGTCGAGATAGGGAAGTAGTCTCACGGCTCCGTATCCCCCGGTTCCCGCGATGACCGCTTTCACGTCGGGATTTTGCCAGATGCCCATCAGGTTTTCGGCGCGCCGCTCATCCTCACGCTGCTGGAAGCGGCGGAATCGGCCGATCTCGTCACAGAGGATGACTTTGTAACCTGCTTCTTCTATTGCGCTGGCTCCGCGGAGGAGCCACCCCTGCTGCGCGGCGTACGATGGAGCAACCACGCCGATGGTATCACCTTTGACGAGCGGCGCGGGTCGAATGAGACCGGGCGGCCGCGTGATGGCGGGAGTGAATGGAAGCGGCGCGCTTTCGGCCGGCGCCATTGTTTGTTCGGCGGGATACGCTCCGAATGACTCGGTCATCGTCGTTTATCGAAGCGCATTAACGGTAGGTCACTGCTAGATTGAGAATATGTCTGACACGTCGGTGAAGGAGCCGGGCCCGGGCGGGACCGCAACTCCTACCCATGGGAATATGCAGGCCAGCACCCCAAACGGAACTGGGGCAGCAACCTACTTTCGGAAAGGATTCGGGTTGAAATCCGAGATCCAGTCCGAACTGGATTCCGACTATACGGGCCACTTGGTAGACCTGCTCAAGGACCGGGAATATTCCCTTACAGTCGGCGATGTAACCATCCGTTTAGCGAAGGAGTTTGGCTTCTGCTACGGAGTCGAGCGCGCGGTCGACTACGCCTATCAGGCGAGAAAGAAGTTCCCGGATCGTACCATCTATCTGGCGGGTGAAATCATCCATAACCCGCACGTGAACTCCAAACTCCAGGCGATGGGGATCACGTTCCTAATGCCGGAGAAGCGGGAAGGGGGAAGCGGGAAGGGGGAAGCGGGAAAAGCGGGAGGCCACATCGATTTTAGCGGCGTCAAAGCTGAAGACGTGGTGATCCTGCCGGCGTTCGGAGTTACCATCACCGACTTCGAGGTTCTGCGTCAGATCGGGTGCGTGATGGTCGACACGACCTGCGGCTCTGTGCTCAACGTCTGGAAGCGAGTCGAGAGTTATGCGCGCGATGGACTCACTTCGCTCATTCACGGCAAGCATTACCATGAAGAGACGCGCGCAACGGCGTCGCAGGCGGAGAAGTACGAAGGCGGTCAGTACTTTATAGTCCGCAACATGGCAGAAGCGCAGCTGGTCTGCGATTTCATCGAAGGTCGCATGAGCGCATCGGCTCTGATGGAGCGGTTTGCGCACGCGGCGTCTCCCAGCTTCGATCCCGAGCGCGACCTCCGGCGTATCGGCGTTGCAAATCAGACCACCATGCTGGCCCGCGAGTCCCTCGCGATCGGCGAGCTGGTGGGACGCTCCATGGCGCACGCGCGCGGAGACGAATACGCGAAGGAGAATTTCCGGACCTTCGACACGATTTGCAGCGCAACCCAGGAGCGTCAGGATGCCGTGGTTGAGCTGTTGCGCGAGCCCCTCGACGTGATGGTTGTTATCGGCGGATACAACTCCAGCAACACGTTGTCACTGGCGGCTCTCTGTTCTGAGACTGTCCGCACCTTCCACGTCGAGGATGCCGAGGACATCGATCCCGCCTCTGGCGCAATCCGCTATCGCCCCCTCGGTGGCAAGGAAGAAACTGCGTCCGCCGATTGGATACCCGGCACAGGTCCAGTCAGAATCGGCGTGACCGCTGGCGCGAGCACCCCCAACAACAAGATTGGTGAGGCAGTTGGCCGGATTTTCGCTACTAGGGGAATCGACCCGAAGACCATCCGATAAATCCAGGTTCCAAGTGTACCAGTTCGGCCTCGGATTGCGTCTCACTATTGGATGGTTTGGATCCAAGTTGTAGCTTCTTGCAATGACTCGAAACTCCTGTTTTGGGGTATCGTAAGTATGGTTGCAAGGGACATTGAACCCGTGGAGGTCGAATGGACGTGTATGGTTCGGATATCGCCCCTGACGAGGAGGCGGTTGGCACGAGCGCTTCAGAGGCAACACCTGGAGTGGGAAGCTGGTTCCAGCGCGGATCCAGCAACGAATCAGCGCTGAACGACCGGGGGATAGCAGTTCCGGTCAAGGCCATGCTCGATCGCGTTCGCGAGGCCGATGCTCTCGCTTTCGAAGAGGAAGAGGACGAGTAAGCCCAGGTCGTCAGGGAAAAAGGCCACCAATCGGTGGCCTTTTTTTTATTTCGACCGGGAACGATGCCACCAGCTAAATGGCCTTTATTTCATCTGGTCGAGTGCGCGCCGAAGAACGATTGCGAGCTTACCGGCGTCGGCATCCGCCCAGAAGTGCATGAAGTACAGTCGTGGCTCCTCACCGAGCATGTGAGAATGAAGCGCGGTGACATCAATCTGATTGCCGCGAAGGATCGGAATAATCCGGCTCACTTCGCTCGACAGCATCACGAAGTCGCCGGTGATCGCCGCCCAGCCGCGACCAGTCGGCTGAAAGTTGATTGCGGTTGAGACACCCATCGATGGAGGAACGACCTCGCCATCCATTGTGATCGCCTCACGACGCGGGATGCTGACCTGATAAACACCCCCGTTCACTTTTCCGCCGTAGCCGAGCGTCCGATGGATGAGTGCGGTGTCGAGGTCGAGCGGCGTGCGAGCGGCTGGTGGTTGAGGCGGCGGAGTTTTCGTGAGATCCAGCGCGGCTCGAATTGCCGTCCCGATACCGACCGCGTCACCGCGCGCGGCAATGTGAACGTACACCACCCGCGGTGATTCGCGCAGAAGGTGGTTGTGTACGGCGGTTGGCTGAACGTTTTTCTGCTGCAACGCGCTGACCACCGCCGGTTCCTCCGCCTCGGTCAGAACGAGATCACCCATGACCATCGCCTCGTTTGTGCCGGTTTTCTTGAACGCCACCCAGGACCCGAGCGCCAATGTGGGGCTGATTCTCACGCCACCAAGCGACACCTTGAGGTCACTGCGTGGAAAACCGTACTTCATGGCCCCGTCGGATTGCACCGCCCCCGGGCGACCGATGGCGGTGGTTACCGCTGCCCAATCATCGGGTCGGGAATTGGCCTGCGCTCTTGCGGCGGCAGCGAAGAAACCAGCGGCCGCCATTGCGCAAAAAAAACATCTCCGCATAAACCCTCGAAGTTGAAGAGAATCGCACTGGATCAATAATGGTTCCATAGCGGCAACATTATGGCCAACTTCCGAATGTGAAACGACCCGCCGACTGATGGACTCGCACGCCTTCCTCCAGAATCTCGCCGTAGTGCTGTGCGTGGCCGCCGTCGCGACGGTCGTGTTCCAGCGACTGCGACAGCCAATCGTCTTCGGGTACCTGCTGGCCGGAATGATCATCGGTCCGCACATCTCGATTCCGCTGGTCGCGGACCCGCAAACCGTGCGTGCGCTGTCCGAGCTGGGCGTCATCCTGCTGATGTTCTCACTGGGTCTCGAGTTCAGCATCCGAAAGCTGGTGCAGGTTAGTCAGAAGGCGGGCGCTGTCGCGCTCTTTGAATGCACCATCATGATATCCGTTGGATATCTCGTCGGGCAGATGCTTGGCTTCACGCAATTGGAGAGCATCTTCGCTGGCGCGATCACGGGCATCTCCAGCACGACGATCATCGTGAAGGCGTTCCAGGAGCAGAGAGTGAAGGGCCGCGTCACTGAGCTCGTGTTCGGGATCCTCATCATCGAAGACCTGATCGCGATCTTCCTGCTGACCATTCTCACCACCGTCTCCCGTTCGGGCGCTGTATCGCCGACGGACATCGCCCTCACGGCGATGAGATTGGCGATGTTCCTCACCGCACTCATCGGGTTCGGAATTCTGATCGTGCCTCGAGCTATTCGCGCCGTGCAGAGACTTGGGCAGCCGGAGACCACGCTCGTCGCGAGCATCGGCATCTGCTTCGCCGCGGCCCTGCTGGCGCTCTCGTTCGGATACTCGGTGGCGTTGGGCGCCTTCATCGCCGGATCGCTCGTGGCCGAGTCCGGACAACAGATCGAGATCGAAAATCTCGTCCGCCCGGTGCGCGACATGTTCGCCGCGATCTTTTTCGTGTCTGTAGGAATGATTATCGATCCGACCGCGCTGACGGAGCACTGGAGAGCCGTGCTCGCGCTGACGCTGGCGGTGATAATCGGGAAAGTCCTGTCCGTAACGATCGGCGCATTCCTCGCCGGACACGGCCGACGCACGGCGATGAAGGCCGGAATGAGTCTCGCTCAGATCGGGGAATTTTCCTTCATTATCGCCAGCGTCGGCGTCGCGTCGGGCGTGGTCCGTGGCTGGTTGTATCCGGTAGCGATCGCGGTGTCCGCAATCACCACGCTGACGACTCCGCTGCTGATCAAACTCTCAAACCGGGCGGCAGCATCGATCGATCACTGGCTGCCCGAGCCGATTCAAACCGTCGCCGCGCTGTATGGCTCATGGATCGAACGCGTGCGCAACGCTCCACGAGCGCCGACCGAGCGGTCGGCGACGAATCGTATCATCAGAATCATTCTGCTCGATGCCGCGCTGATCACGGCGGTAGTGATCGGTGTCGACGTCGAGATCGACCGCTTAAGCGTGCTAGTCGGCAACATGACCGGCATGCCGCCCGAGAGAGTGCGGTTCATGGTGGTGTTGATCGCGGGGCTAATCACTGTGCCGCTCATTTATGGTTTGATCACCAGCGCCAAGGCACTCGGCAATCATCTCGGCCGGCGTGCTTTCGCCGACGCACAGAAGGGGAAGGTGGATCCCGCCGATGCCCCTCGGCGCGCCCTTGTCATCCTCGTACAGCTGGCCGTAGTGCTCGCGGTGGGAATACCGGTCGTTGCGATCACGCAGCCATTTCTTCCACCGAACCAAGGCGCGATTGTGTTGGCCCTCCTCACTCTGGTGCTTCTCGCCACGCTCTGGAGAAACGCCGCCAATCTTCAGGGACACGCGCGAGCCGGCGCGCAGATCATCGCGTCCGCGCTGGCGCATCAGATGGCATCGACCGACGGGGCCTCCGACGAGACGATGTTGCTCGAGGACGTCAACGCCGTTCTGCCTGGACTCGGTGAGCCGGTTGCGATACGGGTCGTCCCGCAGAGCATCGCGGTCGGAAGGAGTCTCGCACAGCTCAATCTCCGGGGCGCTACCGGAGCGACTGTGTTGGCGATCAGGCGAGGCACGACGCAGATCCCGACCCCGCTTGGCCGCGAGGTGATTCACGCCAACGATGTAGTGGCGGTGGCCGGGGCACGCGATGCGCTCGCCGTTGCGAGAGCAATCTTCGCTCCGGACCTGACCCGCATTCGGGACGATATGGAGGGCGCGGAGATCCAGTCCGAGCTCGACGCGCTCAACGACGCGCTTCTCGTCGACCAGAAGCGGGCGCCGCGAAGTTTTCTCCCATAGTCGGCGTGCTTCCTATGATCCATCGCGCGTGGTCGGCGAGGGATGTCCTCTGCGGGCAGTGTCCTCACACGCCCACTGTTGGGGCGGCGCAAAGCGCGCCCAAACAGTGGGCTCTTGTTGCGCGTGCCCCTCCGAGGACACCCCTCGCCTCCCTGTCGAGATCTTTAAGAGCGCACGCCTCACTTGCTAGCGTCGGCTCCGCCCGCTCGATCTCCGACTCCGCCCGTGCGCGCTCCGCGTCGGCCAATGTCGGACGCGGGCTTGGCGAGCGTGCGCGTCGCGACTGGTACGTCACGCGAGCAAAACGATGCGGAGCGCCGACGCCGCGGGCCGTTACGAACTTCGTGGGAAGGAGGGTGAGGGCGTCCTCGTAGCCGCTTTGCAAAGCGAGCGCGAGGAGGAGACCCGCGACTGAGCGGAGCGAAGGAGCGCTGTTAGGGGCTCCGACCAAGCGAGCGTAGC
>Ga0137409_10008229_pt1 | contig 10661 bp, 8 predicted proteins | sample CZODoug1_16funga_FD_122059 | JGI IMG/M metagenome (GOLD analysis project Ga0137409, IMG submission 122059) | Vadose zone soil fungal communities from Angelo Coast Range Reserve, California, USA - CZODoug1_16fungal (Hybrid Assembly) | ecosystem: Environmental > Terrestrial > Soil > Vadose zone... | reverse complement strand
AACAGGCCGAGTGTACTCGCTCCGAGCACAGCCGCCCGCCTGGGACGCCATACGCGGAGCCGTTGCTGGATGCGGTAGGCCTGTTCGATCGCTTTCTGCGCCACGCTCATCGGTTCCATGAGGACGCCCACTTCTTTCAGGTTTCCCGGTACACGAATGATATATTCCGGTTCGTCAACGACGTATTCCGTGAGAAAGCCGTGGCGCAGGTTGATACCGCGCTCGAAGTAGGTGTCGTCGGTCGTCATGTCGTAAGTGCCGATCTGGTCGTAGAGACTCGAACCGGGACGGCGCACGGTGAGAGCGACGTAGTCGCCAGTCTTAAACTCAGTAACATTGGGGCCAACCTCTTCCACTCGGCCAAGACTTTCATGCCCGATAATCAAATAGTTGCAGCCGTCCGGCGCAGCCCCGTATTCGGCCGCGTTGATTTCCTTGTCCGTACCGTCGACACCGACGCGAAGAATCTTCACGAGCACGCCGCGTCCATTCGGAACATCGGCGACGCGTGGCGCTGGGACTTCCGCCAAGTGCACGCTCCCTGGTTTGCCAGGTAATACTGCTATTGCTTTCATGAGAGTCTCCTATCTCGCTGCGCTTTTTGATCGAAACTCAATCTTCTTCTCGCGGGCCTCGCCGCTCTGCGTCAGCAGCTTGGCGACAAGCCCGGTCCATCCTGTCTGGTGATTCGCGCCGACGCCGCTGCCGGTGTCGCCGTGGAAATACTCATGGAAGAGAATCAGGTCGTTCCAGTGCGGGTCGTTCTGGAAAATCTCCAAATTTCCAGCCACGGGGCGGCGACCGTCCTCACCTCGCAAAAAGATTTTGTTCAGGCGGCGGGAAATCTCTCCCGCGACCTCGGCTAACGTGAACATCTGTCCGCTGCCGGTCGGGAACTCGACTTTGAATTCGTCGCCAAAGTAGTGATGGAACTTCTGGAGCGACTCGACGAGCAAGAAATTCATGGGGAACCAGATGGGCCCGCGCCAGTTGGAGTTTCCTCCGAATAAGGAGGTCTTGGATTCCGCAGGCTGATAGTCGACGCGGTGTTCCGTCCCATTGACGCTCAGAACGTATGGATTCTCCATGTGATGCCGCGAAAGTGCGCGTATTCCATGAGGCGAGAGGAATTCGTTTTCATCCAGCATGTAACGGAGTGCATGGCGCAGTTTGTCCGCATCGACGATGGAGAGGAGTCTCCGTTCGTGATTGCCTGGCGTACGCATACACGCGATGTTGGACGTCAAGTCGCGCCGGTTCTCGATAAACCACTCGAGCCTGCGTTTGAAATTGGGGAGCCGCTCCAGAAGTTCGGGCTCCAGGGTCTGAACCGCAAACAGCGGAATCAAGCCGACCATGGAACGGACCTTCATCGGTGTGCGTTCGCCATTCGGGAGATGCAGTACGTCATAGAAGAAGCCGTCCTCTTCATTCCACATGGATTCTTCACCGTCGCCCCGGTGGCTCATGGCATTGGCGATGTAGAGGAAGTGCTCCCAGAACTTGCTGGCTACGTCTTCGTAGACGGGATTCTCGCTGGCGAGTTCGAGCGCGATGGCCAGCATGTTGAGCGTGTACATGGCCATCCATGCCGTGCCGTCGGACTGCTCGATGTGGCCGCCCGTGGGAAGGGGCGCGCTGCGATCGAAGACACCAATGTTGTCGAGGCCCAGGAAGCCGCCTTGGAACACGTTCATGCCTTCGGCGTCCTTGCGGTTCACCCACCATGTGAAATTCAGTAGCAGTTTTTGGAATACGCGCTCGAGGAAGGCGCGGTCGCCCTTTCCACGGGCCTTCTTATCAATTTTGTAGACGCGCCATGCAGACCACGCGTGAACAGGAGGATTCACATCACCGAGCGCCCATTCGTATGCGGGCAGTTGTCCGTTGGGATGCATGTACCATTCGCGGAGGAAGAGCACGAGTTGTTCCTTAGCGAAATCCGGATCCACCAGCGCCAGCGGCACGCAGTGAAAAGCGAGATCCCAAGCGGCATACCAAGGGTATTCCCACTTGTCGGGCATGGAAATTACATCGGCATTGTAAACGTGAGACCAGTCGCTGTTGCGGCCATGCTTGCGCTGCTCGGGAGGCGTCGGCTGCGCGGGATCGCCGGCCAGCCAGTCTCTTTGGGCGTAGTGATAGAACTGTTTGGACCACAGGAGTCCGGCAAAGGCCTGACGCTGGACGTTGCGGCCGTCTTCCGACAGTGAGGGCGGCATCACCTTGGCGTAGAACTCATCGGCTTCTTTCTGGCGCAGCAGGAAGATGCGGTCGAATTCGCTATCGAGTGGGTTCGTCTGGGCGGCGGGGTTTTCTTTAGAGAGGCGTAGTTTGATCGTGGCACTCCCTCCCGCCGGAACCATAGAGGAATAGTGCGCGGCCGCCTTCGTCCCGGATTGTGCGGGATTCACAGCATCTTTGTTTCCCGCGACGATGTAGTCGTTGATGCCGTCCTTGGCGTAAGCCGGCCCGGAATGCCCGTAGAGGCGCTGGGCATTCGTTTCATTTTCGGTGAAGAGGGTCTCGGCGGCATCCTGGCAATGGAGCCAGAGCTTGCCGGCTTCCGGATGCTCGAGCGCGAGGGTGCTGATCTTGCCAGGAACGTCGACTTTTTTTACGATCGGCTTGGTCTGGCCCTGATTCCAGGACCATGTATTGCGGAACCAAATGGTCGGAATAACATGCACGCGGGCAGCTTCGGGGCCGCGATTGTGCGCGGTGATGCGAATGAGGATGTCTTCCGACGCGGCCTTGGCATACTCAACGACGACATCGAAATAGCGGTTTTCGTTGAAGACGCCGGTGTCGAGCAGCTCAAACTCGGGATCTTCTTTCGAACGGCGCCGGTTTTCCTCCAGCAGTTGTCCATAGGGAAAGGCGCGCTGTGGATATTTGTAAAGGAACTTCATGTAGGAGTGCGTCGGAGTGCTGTCGAGGTGGAAGTAGTATTCCTTCACATCTTCGCCGTGATTGCCTTCGTTGCCGGTCAGCCCGAAGAGACGCTCCTTGAGGATGGGATCAGCTTCGTTCCACAAGGCCAGACCGAAACAGACGAATTGGTGGCGGTCACAGATCGCGGCGAGGCCGTCCTCGTTCCAACGATAAGCGCGCGAGCGGGCGTGATCGTGCGGAAAATATTCCCACGCCTCTCCGGTCGCGCTATAGTCCTCGCGCACCGTTCCCCAGGCGCGATCGCTGACGTAGGGGCCCCAGCGCTTCCAGTGTGTCTTGCGAGATCTTGATTCTTCCAGGCGTTTCTCTTCTGCGTTCATGTCGTCCTCGAGGTGCATCAATGTTGAACAATACTGATTGCGTGACCGTCCGGGTCGCGCACCACAAAACCGCGGGTGAAGCCGAGACCTGGGCTGAGGAAAGAAACCAGTCCATCGGAGATAAAATTGGTTTTGGCGATGCGCAGCGGTTCCGTCACGGCATCGGAGTTGTCCGTTTCGAGTTGCGTCTGGCGATGTACGAGGTCATTGGCGTGTTCATCGACGGGAATAGCCCGGCCGTTGCGCGGGCTCAGGTATTCGAGCAGTTCGATTCCCGGACCCGAGGGTGCCCGCAATGCAGTGATCCGCAGCCGGGCGCCGAAAACATTGTTGAGATGTTCCTGCTCGGTGCCATAGTTTTCGCTCGTTCCCGCGATTCGCAACCCGAGCAGATCGCGATAGAACCTGAGGCTGGCATCCGTATCGGAGACCACGATGGCGGTGTGGTCGATTCCCAGAAACAGCCGGTCGCCCGCGTGCTGCCACCTGGGATCGCCTTTGCCCTCGGGGAATTGGAGAATCTCCACGGGGTGCTCATCGGGGTCTTTGAAGTAGAAAGCTTTGATGCCGCCCGCGTTTTTGTTCCAATCCGGCAGACGCTGCGGTCCTGAAGAAGCGTGCTCGACTTTGTTTCGTCGTAGAACCGCATACGCCCGGTCCATATCACTGACGATGATAGCTATGTGCTGAAACCACACATCGTTGCTTCGGGAATCGACGGGAATGGGGCGGCCCTTCGGGGCCAGAAATTGCAGCAGCTCGATGGATTCCCTCCCCAACTTCAACATAACAATTCGAACGCGAGACCCGAATACGCCAAAGAGGTGCTCGACGTCGTCTCCTGCAACTTCCGCGTCTGAAATCTTTTCGAAAGTTAGAATGCGAGTATAGAAATCAACAGAGCGATCCATGTCTTCGACGGTTATGGCGATCGGTCCTACCGCTCGAATATGAACCTTCTCGCCTGCAGAGGAAGGCGAAGGCGCGATGTTCGCTTGTGGCCGCGCGGCGGGCGCCCAAGAAACACAGAGGGCGACCGCGAACGCCAGGGAGCGGCCTACTCTAAACGACATACTGTACTCCCGTCGCTACTGGCGCATGGATGTTTGTTTTTTCGATGGTGCTAATCCCCAGTCGCTCGATCAGGTGATCGCCGACGCGGAGCGCATTGGCCATGATGGTCAGCGCGGGGTTGACGGCGGCGCTGGAGGGGAAGAAACTGCCGTCCACGACGTATAGATTGTCGACCTCGTGCGCCTTGCAATTCGTGTCCAGGGCAGACGTCTTGGGGTCACTCCCGAAGCGGATCGTGCCGTTCTGGTGCGCCACGCCGGCGAGTGGAATGCGGTCACCGACGAACAGATTCCTGGCGAAAAGTCCTTCATGACATTCATGGCCGTGAATGCCGCATTTGGTCTGCTGCTGCATGAGTTCCTTAAGCTTGGCAAGCAAACGACGATGGGGCTCTTCGTTGTTCGGTGTGTACTGGAGAACGATTTTGCCTTCGTGATCGACGGTGACGCGATTGCTGGGGTCCGGCAAGTCTTCCGAGGTGATCCAGAAGCTGAGGGTGTGCTTGGCCATGAGGTCCAGCGTCCAGCCGGGAGCGATGGCTGGAGCGCCCGCCGAGAGCGCTGTTCCATCGAGCTTTGCAACGAAGGAGATGTGGCCCATGGGGTGGTTCCATTCCTTAGAGCCAAAGTAAAAGTCGTTCACCGAAAGCGATTTCTGGTAGATCGTGGGATTGGGACACTTCGAGAGCGCGAGCATGACGGAGTTCGTGTGGCCCATGTAATGGCGGCCGACAACGTCTGAGCCATTGGCCAGCCCTCGCGGGTGTTTGTCGTTGGCGGAGCGAAGCAGTAAAGCGGCCGAATTGATAGCTCCGCAGGAGACGACCACGAGATCTGCGGAGTAGTTTTCTCTCGTGCCATTGCGGCTGACCACCACTCGCGATATTTCATTGCCGGAGGCATTCGTTTCTAGTCGGTCGACATAGGCATTCGTCAGCAGAGTCACATTGGGAAAACGCAATGCGGGGTCCACGCAGAGTACTTGGGCGTCGGACTTTGCATCCACGAGGCAGGGATAACCGTCACACGTATCGCAGCGGATGCATTTGCTGGCATGAAGATTTTGTTCATCGCGCTGTAAACCGAGAGGGGTGTGGAACGGTTTCAGTCCAAGCCGTTCAAAGTCGTCACTGAGTTGCTGAATCCGCGGCTCGTGGCTGATGGCCGGGTGCGGGTAGGGGCCGCTCGCCTGAGGATCCGTGGGGTCCTCTCCGCGCTTCCCGTGAACGTGATAGAGCTTTTCCGCTTTCAGGTAGTACGGTTCGATTTCATCGTACGAGATGGGCCAAGCCGGGGAGATTCCGCCGAAATGGCGAATTTCACCAAAATCTTCCTTGCGAAGGCGGAAGAGCGCGGCGCCGTAAAATTTGGTGTTGCCGCCGACGTAGTAGTTGGTGTGCGGATGAAGCGGCTTGCCGTCCTTGTCACGCCACTCTTCCTTAGTCTGGTACTTGGCCTCGACATTGACGGCGCGTGAATCCCAATTGGCCTTCTCCCGGGGAACATAGTCGCCCCGTTCCAGGATGAGGATGCTTTTCCCGGTGGAGGCGAGCGTGTGCACCAGTGTGCCGCCGCCTGCTCCGGTTCCGATGATGATTACGTCGTAATGCTTGTCCTGAGCCATCGTGTTTACCTCCACTGCGAATGTTTCGAACCGACCTTATTCCGCGATCGCCAAAGTGTGCGGGCTCTCAAGCTCTGCAAACCGGCAACGAAAGATGCATCTCTTGTCGTTGTTGTGATGATATTTGGCGCAATGGACTGCGCGGATGGAACGCAGCCTCACATAGACTTCCGCGGCTGCCAGCATTCCGATCGGAGGCGCAAGGAAATAAAGCCACAGCATGTCGAAAGATTTCGCCAGGAACGCGGACCCGAAAGTACGGGCGGGATTCATACTCATGCCGGACAGCGGCGCTTCAAACGTGATATAGGTTGCGATCAAAGCTCCGCCGAATAATCCCGTGTACCGCGCCCACTTCTTGCTGTTGGAAGCCGTGAGGACCACTAAAAGCAACACAAAGGAAATGATCACCTCGGCCAGGAAGGCGGCTTTCACGCCCAGTGGGCCCGGCCGTGTAACTGCATAGTTCACCGCGGGGTGTGCGATCACCATTCCAAGAAGCAGCGAAGCAATCGCCACGCCGGAAACTCCGCCGACAAACTGCGCGGCTACATAGAAGAAAGCGTCCCAGGGCTCCAGCTTTCCCAGACGGAAGAACGTGAGCGTCATCGCGGGGTTCATGTGCGCGCCCGACTGTTTTCCCCATGCGGAATAAATGATCGACACGGCCGTCAGTGCCATCGCCAACCCGATGAGGGCATTCCTCACAAACGCGTTTGGTATCAGCCGGAGAACCGGAGAACCGGGGTACTCCAGCAACGCCGTAAAGACACAAGCGGAGATCATGAAGATTCCGAGCTCGGCACCCTCCATCAAGTATTCCGGCCAATGCTGAGCCAATGCTCGGCCAGCGCTGCGTGGAAGCGATACGGCATTCTCGGAAATGGGCGGCGACGCGCTTAGACTGCGTTGTGTAATAGGCGCTGGGGAGATGTGCGTGTCGGTCACGCGGGATAGGATTCGGATAGGCGCAATAAGTGACAGAGATCAGAGAAGAGATTTGCAGCAGCTGGTAGTTTCGCTCATCGAAAATTCTGGAAAATAGCTGCGACCTTTTGAAAGCTGCTACATCCCATAGGCAATCAAAAATAGTGTTTCATGCGGGACTTCGAAATTATTCAGGTCGTCGGACAGCGCATGGCTCTGGGAGCCTTTAAGACCTCATGCAAGTTCCATAGTTTGTGTTAGTTAAGGCGGGAATTCGTGTCGACGGGGACAGCCAAGCCAAACTTTGACACATCGGAGTGGGAGCTGATCCAGCGCGTCTGTCAAGGCGACAAGGAGGCTTTCTACAGCCTCGTCAAGCCATGTGAGCGCGGCGTCTTTACCGCTGCCATGTCGATTCTCAATAACCCCGCCGACGCCGAGGAAGTAGCGCAAGAAGCTGTCTTGAAGGCGTTCTCTGCCCTGTCACGATTCCGCGGCGAATCCAAATTTAGCACCTGGCTGATCCAGATCACCATCAATGAGGCGCGGCTGAAGGTTCGCAAGGACCGCAAACACCTCTATGAGTCCGTTGATGAACAGAAGACGGACGACCAAGGGGACTATTTTCCCAAAGACTACGCCGACTGGCGGGAAATCCCCTCAGAAGCACTCCACCGGAAGGAGTTGAGAGAGGCCCTGCAGCGAGCTTTGAACTCCCTGCCTACGAAATACCGGGAAGTGCTTATACTGAGGGATGTCCAGCACCTGAGCATCCAGGAAACCGCACAAGCGCTGGGCATTACGGAAGGCAGTGTCAAAACAAGGCTCCTGCGGGCACGCTTCCAGATGCGGGATGCCTTGGCACCCGGTATCGATGGGAGCTGGTACTCCGGGAAGCAGGAATACGAAAAGGTGAGGCCGTGGTAAGGGCAGGTTGCGCCGGACGCATGAAACTAAAAGGAACCCTCCGTATCCAATGAAGGTGATAGAAATCAGCTGCCTTGAGGTCTGGCGAGAGATCTCCAATTTCCTGGATGGAGAGGTCGACCCGGAGATGCGCGCCCGCATGGAGGCGCATTTCAAGGTCTGTGCCCACTGCACGGCAATCCTAGACGGGACCAAGAACGTCGTGAAGCTGGTCGGTGATGGTGTCGAATACCAGATGCCTGAAGGGTTCAGTAAGCGCCTGTACGACAAAATCAAAGATAAATAACCAGGGTTCAGTTGACCGCCAAAACGTGCTCCTCGCTGAGGAACCAGTGGCTTACGCTGCCGCCAAGCTCTTCGCGGACATCCTGATTATTGATGTGAAAGGCGATCTTCCAATCGCCTGAGGAATCCTTGCTCCACAGTTCGAAGTAGCGCAGCCGCTTTCGGATGGGTTCGCCGCCATCCTTTGGCTTGAGTGTGAACTCGTGCCATCCGTAGTCGTAAGCGGTATCCCCCTGGACGACGATGTCGATGATAATGACGCTCATTTGCACTGAATAGTCGTCAAACAACTTCGCTGCCTCTTTGCGAAGGCTGGAACGCGCGCCGCCGCCGAATTGGCTGGGCCCCCCTTCGAGCATGCTCGTAAAGCCCTCGCCCCCGAATACCGCGAGCAGGCGGTCCACATCGCCCGTGTTATAGGCTTCTCGAAACCCGGTCTTGGCTACGTTGATTTTGTAAATGTCATCCATCGGAGGAATTCTCCAAACTACCAGGCCACCGTAAACAAACTGAGTATGGAAGGGCCGGAACTTTGCTAATCCACGGTAAGCATGAGATGCCGGCCGGGGATGCAGGGATTCGGGAAAGTGAACACTTTACGGCAGCGGAGAAATGGCGGAGGGTCCTGCCTTCAGGTAGAGCGTTTCGCCGGTTTTCACAACACTTCCATGGATGCGAACCGGTTGTGCCACTAGTTTGAGGAACGTTTCCTTGGGAAGAGGCTTCTGATGGAGATCAGTGAGCAGGAGGATTGCGGGCGAGCCGTTGAAGTCATTTGTCGCGAAGACGGCTGGGATGCCTCCGCTGATGCAACGCACTGCGCAGTCCCGATGGACTTTGCCGCTTCCCGGGTTCATCACTCCCAGGTAACACTTACTGTCTACGATCTCACCTGACAGTTCGAAAATGCCTAGTTCCTGGCTTGGTGAAACAGACTGCTCAGTGTCACGTTTCAGCGAAATCGAGCCGCTGGCCACCTCGATCATCGTTTGGTTATGGCGATAGATCTTCGTACCGCGAAGTTGCACATTCTTTCCAGCAAACGCGGCCACTTGGCTATCGGCTCCGTGCTTGCCTTCCGCGACCAGCAAATACCGTGAAGCCTTAGGCTCTGCCGAGCCAGACCCCGCCACAATGAGAATTGGATAAGGGGATACTTCAATCGTGCCTTCGAAGGTGCCAAGTTTGCCGTATTCGAAAACCGATGGAGCGAATGTGCGTTGAACCTTTGCGAATACGATTGCCACGATCGCCGCGAAAATGAGCAGTAGCACCACGACAGCGCGGATGCGGCGCACGATTCCCGATGGTGCTTTCGGAAGGTATCCGACGTAGAACTCGTTCATGACGATACTCCCGCTTCCGAAATCCTGGATGGTTCGACGCGAGTGCCTGGCGCCTTCGGTTTCGGGTCGATCCACACGCGCCCGTCCACGATCTGCGTTTGGAAGGTCGAAACCTTCTCCGTAAACGGCGGCGGCGAAGCTCCCGTTTCCGGCAAATACTGATACCCGTGCCAAGGGCAAGTCACGCAGCCATCAATAATCTTGCCTTCTCCCAATGGACCGTTCTGGTGGCGGCACACATTCGAAATCGCGGAGATTTTCCCATCAAACTTGAATATGGCCACGCGCTCGCCGCTGACGGAGACAACTGCGGCGCACTTCTCCGGAATGCTTTCCACCGAGCAGGCGTCGACGAATCCTTTCCCCGCAGGATTCAGTTTTTTCAAGTCAACCACGCGCTCACGCGATCCCGCGGCGAAATGCAAACCCAAGACAGTTACCAGGCCCGTGCCGGTTGCAATTGCCAGGACCGGGTTGGTCTCCGACTGCAGCAAGCCTAAGGTGACATGGCCAATCAACAGGGCGTAAGCCACATAGACCAGCATGTGAAGGGTTTTCCAGATGGGCGGAGTCAAGTTCCTCAGCCAGAAATCATGGCTGGTGGCTGCCATGAGAAAAAGAATCCAAAGAGCCAGAAAACCGAGTTGCTGAAAGGGAAAATCGGGCAAGCTCCCGAAATTCTGGTTCGAAGTCAGTAGGCTGACGAGCGGGTCTTTATCTCCCAGGCTATGAAATTGAATGATCGCAAAAATTCCGTGCACTGCGCCCAGCAGAAAAGTGACGACTCCCAAATGGCGGCGGTTGTATAGCAAGGGAAGAAATCGCGAATCTAGCCGGCAAAGCGGCCCGATGCACAAAACCACGTGCAGAAGCAGAAACGCCGCTGAGCCTGCGGCGCGAATGATCAGCGTCTCAGCCGTGGCATAGGGAAACAGCAACGCGCCGAATCCGATGAAAAGCGCGATATACAGCGCGACTCCGGTGAGAACCACAACGTCGTAGACGCGCTTTTGCCGATTCCAACCAATGGCTTGATATTGATGGCTCATGGCGTTGCCGCTGGGGGAAGCGGGGGCGCGGCGGAATTTCGCGGCTTTGCCGGCGTTGGCCAGGAATGGCGAAAAGCGAGGCCGCTCAGAAAGAGCAGAGGAAGTAACAAAGCGAGCGCTAGAAAAATGCGGCGATGGGTCTTGCGGAGGGGCTG
>Ga0137409_10008228_pt1 | contig 10661 bp, 12 predicted proteins | sample CZODoug1_16funga_FD_122059 | JGI IMG/M metagenome (GOLD analysis project Ga0137409, IMG submission 122059) | Vadose zone soil fungal communities from Angelo Coast Range Reserve, California, USA - CZODoug1_16fungal (Hybrid Assembly) | ecosystem: Environmental > Terrestrial > Soil > Vadose zone... | reverse complement strand
TGCCTAAACTATCTGCGAATTGCGGCCGCTTTGCAAGGCGCGCCGCGCGATCAACGCATCGAGACGCGCACGCGCTCGGTGGCCGTCGACTCCATCCAGGACTTCACACGCTTGGCGTCGGCCACGCGGGTGAGGCGTCCGGCCGAGTCCAGCAACACGATGATCACGTTGCGGCCTTCGATCACCGCTTCCATCACCAGGCACTTGCCGGCCTCGGTAATGTAGCCGGTCTTCTGGACGATGATGTTCCAGGTGGGATTCTTGACCAAGTTGTCGGTGTTGTGGAACTCGACCAGATGCCTGCGAATCCGAACGGCATAGCTCGGGTCCGTGGAATACTCGCGAATATGCACGTTCTGCGCGGCAGCCAGCACCAATTTGGACAGATCCTCGGGACTGGCCACATTGTCGCTGGACAATCCGGTGGGGTCGACAAAGTGCGCCGTGGTCATGCCCAGCGCCGCGGCCTTCGCATTCATTGCGGTCACGATGGCCGGCACGCCGCCGGGATAGTTGACCCCCAGCGCATGGGCGGCTCGATTCTCGGAGGACATCAGCGCCAGGTGCATGAGGTCGCCGCGAGTCAGTACCGTGCCCACGCCGAGCCGCGAACCCCGGCTCTTCGGCAGCGCCGCTTCGTCGCGGGTGATTGCGAGTTCTTCATCCAGGGGCTGTTTCGCGTCGAGGACGACCAAGGCCGTCATGAGCTTCGTGATGGACGCAATCGGCGCCGCGACGTCGGAACGGCGCGAATAAAGCACCGACGAATCGCTCTGATCGACGATGAGCACCGAGCTCGACTTGAGTTTTGGGAAGAGTGTGGGCTTCGCAGCTGCCAATGTTGAAAAGGCCAGGAGGGCGCAGCTCACTGCCGCCACCGCCGGCAGCCGCGCTCGATTGAATGATCTCATCACTTTCCTAAAGTTAGCTCAAGTCCGTCAAGATAATCATATGTAAAGCACGCATCGGCGTGATGCGCCACTAACTTTGCCATTTTTTTCGCCAAAGTCCAATGAGTTATTCGTCATATTGAAGCCTGTCGCACAGGTTTCTATGCCTTTGACTGAGCCCCCGGCGCGCGCCGCAGTTCCTTGTCCCGGTACATGTTGCCGTCGGCGATGCTCAGGAGCTCGCGCAGGTCGCGGCCGTCTTTCGGATAGTTCACCACGCCGATGCTGACGCTGCAGCGAATCATCCGGGAGCGCAGATCCAGCGTTGTTTTATAGACATTATGTCGAACGCGCTTGACCACGGCCTCGGCAACTTCCGGCGATGCGCCGGGGAGCAGGACTGCGAATTCGTCGCCGCCGAAGCGGGCGGCGATGTCGGTGCCGCGAATGCTACGTTGCAGGCACTGGGCGACCAGCATCAGCGCGCTGTTGCCGCCGTCGTGGCCGAAGCTGTCGTTGATGTCCTTGAGCTTGTCCATGTCGATCATGAGCAAGGCGTAGGGCTTGCGGTCCCGTTCGCACGCGGCATGTTCGCGTTGCCAGATCTCGTTGAACCGGCGCACATTGAAGAGGCCCGTGAGCGCGTCCGTCTGCGCGAGGTTCTCGATGTGTTCGCGGGCCTCGGTGATGTCGGCCGACAGGGCGGTCGTGAGATAGGCGACCAGCAGATAGGGCGCCAATTCCCCGATCGCGCGGCTGGCATACGCCATGGACAGCACGTCCACGCCGGGCGTCGCGGCGGCAAGCCCGCAGTGGCAGGCGGCGATCACGGCGACTTGGGCGAGGGTGGTGAAGCGACCCAGCGTAAGCGCGCTCAAGGTGATGGGCAGCAGATAGAGATTCAGCAGCGGGCTCGAACTCTTGCCGGTGAACCAGAGCACTCCCGTGACGAATATCACCATGGACCAGGACTCGATTTGCAGCTTGGTCCGGGTGCGTCCCGGAAGGAAGCGGCGGGCGCGGAACGCAACGATGGCCGCCGCGAACGTGCCCAGCAGAGCCAGCACCGGCCAGGGTTGCGTGGTCAACGCCCGCGACCAGACGAGGACCAACGTGGCGAGGGCCAGGCACAGAATCTCGATGGACCGAGTACTGCGCATCAGGAGCGGGGCTTGAGCGCGGCGGTCACCGAACCGGCTCCGCCCACCGTCGGTATCTTCAGCTCTTGGATGGCGCGCCTGACGTCGGGATCGCGCTGCTCGAGCGGCAGGGCGGGATCCGCGGGGGCGGGTGCCGTGGAGGACGGTTCATCGGGTTCGCGCGCGAGTTCGATGTCGGGGGTGATTCCCCGATGGTTGATCGATACCCCGGAAGGGGTGTAATAGAGAGACGTGGTGAGCTTGATTGCTCTATCGCCCGATAGCGGCATCACGGTCTGCACCGAGCCCTTTCCGAATGTGGTGCGCCCCATGAGTTTCGCCCGGTGATGATCCTTGAGCGCGCCGGCCACGATCTCGGCCGCCGACGCCGAGCCTCCGTTGACCAATACCACGATGGGCGCGCCGTTGAGTTCATCGCCCGGTGTGGCGTTCATCTCGAATTTCGACTCGGCCGTTCGGCCCTTGGCGCTCACGATCAGCCCCGCATCGAGAAACGCGTCGGCGACGGACACCGCGGCCTCCAGCACGCCGCCCGGATTGTTGCGTAGATCGAGCACCAGGCCCTTGAGAGGCGCGCCATTGCGTTTGCGCAACTCGTGCAGCGCGCTCACCGTATCGGCCCCGGTCGTTTCGCTGAACTCGGCAATGCGCAGATAGCCGTAACCCGGCTCGGGCAATTCGGACCTCACGCTGTGCAGTTCGACCTTGGACCGCTTGAGCGTGAAAACCTTGGGCTCGGTGCTGCCCTGGCGCAGAATGCCGATCTTGACCTTGGTTCCCTCCTTGCCGCGCATTCGTCCGATGGTGTCCGCCAGGGTGGTTGTATTGACAGGCACGCCGTCGATGGTGGCAATCACGTCGCCGGCGCGAATCCCGGCTGCAGCCGCGGGCGACCCTTCGAACGGCGACACGACGACGACCTGATCGTCTTCCATGGACACTTCGATGCCGACGCCGGAATACTGTCCAGAGCTCGAGATCTTGATCTCGTCGTACTCTTCGCCGTCCAGGTACGCAGAGTAAGCGTCCAGCGAAGACACCATGCCGCGTATCGCGGCCTGAAGCAGTTGATGATCATCGACCGGATTCACGTAGTCGTGTTCCACCCGGTCCAGGACCTCGGCCAGCATGCGCGCATCCTGCCAGGGTAGGTCCTGGCCAGGGCCGGCGGGCTTGTCGGCCAGGACGCCGCCCGCCAACGCGATCGACATACCGATCGACGCACCCACCGCGGTGCACATGAGATTGCGGGTTTTCTTCAGCATTACTCGGCAGCATACGTGCGGCGGGGCGCGCCCGCCAGGAGCCGGTCCAAGAATTACGGCAGTCGACATAACGTCCGTGCGCGGCGCGGATGATGCCCGGCTCAGGGAGTCCTTTTCAGCCAAACCTTGGGATCCTTAGGCGCACGCCCCTCGCGAATTTCGAAATAGAGTTGCGGAGCAGCACCGCCGGTCTCGCCCAGGCCGGCGATCACATCGCCGGGCGCCACCCAGTCGCCGACGGACTTGTAGAGTACTTCGGTGTGCCCGTAGAGAGTCATGTAGTTCCCTTTGTGGCCGATGATGAGCAGCAGGCCAAGTCCTTGCAGCCAATCGGCGTAAACCACGCGCCCGAAGTAGGGTGCACGGACTTTGGCGCCGCGCGCGGTCTCGATCAGCACGCCGTTCCATCGCAGGCCCGAGGCGCTGTTCGCCCGAGAATCCTGATACCTCGCCGTCATCCTGCCCTGCACCGGCCACGGCAGGCGGCCGCGCATCGCCGCGAAGCTGTCCTGAGTGTCGACGGGAAAATCCTGAAGCACCCGGGCGAGATCGGCAACCAAGGCTTCCTCGGCCTGCTCCTCGCGTTTGAGCCGCGCGAGTTCCTCGTTGCCGCTGCTGACCTCTCTCGTGACCGCGGCAAGAGCCGCGGCACGGTTCTCTCTGGCATGCTGTAAGTCCGCCATTTCCTGGCCGGCGCCGCTTCTCAGCGCCTGCAGCCTTTCCGTCGCCTGCTGTATCTGATCGACCAAATCCTGTACGCGCGCGAACCGCTCACGGATCTCGTCGATTTTTTGGGCGCGCGCGCGGACAAAATAACCGTAGAGCGTGGCCATTCTTCCCGCGGCGGCGGGATCGCTCTGGTTCAACAGCAGCTTGATTCGTTCCTGCCGGCCGATCATGTAGGCGGTCCGCACCTGCGCTGCAAGGGCAGCCCGCTCGGTGTCGAGCGCTGCCTGAGCCTGGATCTGTTCGGCACGCAACTCCCCGCGGCGCCGCTCGGCAGCCAGCAGAGCGCTGCGCAAATTCTCCAACCGGCGGCGCATGGCGGCGATGCCTACCTCGGCCTCGCGCAGGCGAGCGCTCTGCGCATCGCGCTCCTTGAGTTCGTCGTGCAGCCGGTTCGTCACGGCCGCAATACGGCCGCGAATCTCGGCAAGTTTGGCCTTCGCCTGAGCCGAATCGGCAGTCGGCTCGGCCGCGCTCACCGGCCGGCCGGCCGGGTCGGCGGCGATCGCAGCAACCGCGGAAATCAACACGGCAAGCAGGCATAAGTATTTGATTGAGCGCTTCATCTTGTGGTCGACACCCGGGCGGAGGGCAAGCATACAAGCCTTGTGCCCGCTGCTATACTTGCGCGCCCGAAAAAACCAAAGTGCTTTTGCCGCATGCAGCGATTGTTCGAGTTCATTGCCCATCATCCTTACCTCGCGAGCGGCGCCGTGCTGGCTGCCGTGGCGGTCGCGGTGAATGAGGTGCAAGCGCGCCTCCAGGCATTCGCGGCGCTATCCGCCATGCAGGCCGTGCGCCTGATGAATCAAGGCGCGCTCGTTCTCGACCTGCGCAACAAGGATTCCTTTGACGCCGGCCACATCGGAGAAGCACGCAATGTTCCGGCGGCTGATCTCGAGTCGCAGGCGGACACCCTGAAGAAGTGGCGCGACAAGAACGTGATCGCCTATGACGACAGCGGCAGCGGCGGGGCGAGCGCCGTGCGCACTCTGACCAAGCTCGGGTTCACTAAAGTATTCAATCTCCAGGGGGGCATGAATGCCTGGATCAAAGACAATCTGCCATTGACGAAAACCTCTCCAGGCGGCAAGTCGGGTGTCAAATGACCCAGCCGGCGATCACCCTCTACGTCACCGGCTGGTGCCCGTATTGCGAGCGCGCGAAGGGGCTGTTGACCGGAAAAAGTCTTGTTTACACAGAGATCAACGTGGACGACGACGCAACGCTCCGCGAGGAAATGGTCGCGCGCAGCGGCCGTCGCACCGTTCCGCAAATTTTTATCGGCGAGACGCACGTTGGCGGATGCGATGATCTGCTCGCTCTCGAAGGCAGCGGAGAGCTGGATCGATTAATTGGGGGGCTTGATGAACGAGGTTAGAACTGGGGGGGTTGAAGCCAATGTCGGCGGCGTGCAAGTCACCCTGCAGAGCGTTTATTTGAAGGACTGCTCGTATGAGTCGCCAAACGGCCCACGATTGCCGAACAATCAAAACTGGGAGCCGAAGTTTCAGCTCAATATGAACACGTCAGCCGAGGAACTCGCGGCAGACGTTCGGGAAGTACTGCTGACCATCACGCTCGAAGCAAAGCAGGGCGAGGCCACGCTCTATCTGGTGGAGGTCAAGCAGGCAGGCGTGTTCACCATCGCCGGTGCGTCAGTGGAGGATCTGAAGCGCCTCATCGGCAGCTTCTGTCCCAGCGTTCTGTTCCCCTATGCGAGGGAGGTCATTTCAGATCTCATCGTCAAAGGGGGTTTCCCGAATTTTCTCCTGCCGTTGGTCAATTTCGACGCTCTGTTCGCTCAAGCGTCGGAAGCGCCGCAGCCCGGACTGGTCAACTAGGATCTGAATGCCGAGCACGCGCCAGCAACCGATGGCCGTTATCGGTGCCGGCTCGTGGGGAACCGCGCTCGCCATCCAGTTGGCCCGGGCGGGACTTCCGGCCCGCCTGTGGGGCCGGGACACCGGGCAGATGCGCGCCTTGCAGCGCGCGCGGTGCAATGAGCGGTACCTTCCCGATGCGGCATTTCCAGCGTCGCTCGAGGTCGGCGCGGATCTCGGAGAGGTCTTGGACGGCGTGCGCGACGTGCTCGTCGTGGTGCCCTCGCCTGCGTTCCGTGCCATCTTGGAGCTGGTGGGGCGCCATCTGAGCCGGGAAGCGCGGGTTGCCTGGGCCACCAAGGGTTTCGAGATCTCGTCGGGGCTGCTGCCGCATCAGGTCGCGCATGAAATTCTGGGTGCGCGGCCGGCCGCCGTCGTCTCCGGTCCCACCTTTGCCAAAGAGGTCGGCGCGGGCTTGCCGACCGCCATGACGGTGGCGTCTCGCGATGCAGCATTCGCGACGGCGCTGGCAACGAGACTATCGGGGCCGAGTTTTCGGGCGTATACGCAATCCGATATCGTAGGCGTCGAAGTCGGCGGCGCCGTGAAGAACGTGATTGCCATCGGTTCCGGCATCGCCGATGGGATGGGCTTCGGAGCCAACACCCGAGTCGCGCTCATTACGCGAGGGCTTGCCGAAATGATGCGTCTCGGCGTGAAATTGGGCGCCGCACGAGAGACCTTCATGGGCCTCGCCGGACTCGGCGATTTGGTCCTGACATGCACCGACGATCAATCGCGCAATCGCCGGCTGGGACTGGCCCTCGGCCGTGGTCAAACCCTGCAGGAGGCGCAAACCGGGATCCAGCAGGTGGTCGAGGGCGTACTCGCGTCGCGCGCGGTGTGTGCCGTTGCGGCGCACCTGTCGGTCGACATGCCGATATGCCGGGAGATTCATCGCGTGATGCACGAGGATAAGCCCGTGCGCGAAGCGGTGCAGGAGTTGATGGGACGCGAGATGCGGTCCGAAAGCGAATGACCTCGGCACCTGCTCGCCGTACGCACGGCGCTGGTGGAGACGCTGCCGTACGTGTCCAAAAGGGACTTATGCGTGCTCAGAATATGGGGTAGCCTGCTGGTTCGCAGGCGCATTTTGGAGCGTGCCAATGCTAAGGAAATCACCACCACACGGAGTTTCGCGCGCCGTCAGCCCGGTACGTCGCAGCACCCCCTGGCACGCCGTATCGGTGGTGGCGGGACCGTCTTGCTGCGAGGTCGCGCGCTCCCTGTCGACGACCCGGTATTTGTCGCGAGAAGCGCCGCGTCTCCCGCTGCCTGAATGCGCGTCCCCCGCGTCTTGCTCGTGTTCGTACAAGCATCATGTCGATCGCCGGGGTCAGCCGCGCCGTAAGGACGATCTCTCCGGACTGCGGCGAGGCCTGCTTTCGGGCACGGAACGCCGCATGCTCCGCGGCCGGCGCGAGGACGATTAGCGGCCGGCATTTCGCCGGAATCGTGGCGAGCGGGCAACCGGGCCTCGGCGCCGGGTTAATATGCCCGCTGTGCAGAGCCAAGATCTCTTTGCCTCAGCTGCGCCCGATACGCGCCATGAACTTCTGGCGCCGGGTGCGTGGCTGCTCCGCGGATTCGCGCTCCCGGTGGACCGCGCGTTGGTGGCAGGTGTGCGTGAGATCACCGCTGCCGCGCCGTTCCGTCACCTCGAAACACCCGGGGGCTTTCGGATGTCCGTGGGCATGACCAATTGTGGCAGTCTCGGGTGGGTGAGCGATCGTCGCGGATATCGCTACGAAAGCTGCGACCCGTTGAGCGGCCGCGCCTGGCCGTCCATGCCCGAACCGTTCCTCACGCTTGCCGAATCAGCCGCCGCGGCCGGCGGCTTTCCCGGATTTGTGCCGGACGCCTGCCTTATCAATCGCTATGAGCCGGGTGCTCGTCTCACACTGCACCAGGATAAGGACGAGCACGATTTCGGGTCGCCCATCGTTTCGGTATCGCTCGGACTACCGGCGGTCTTTCTGTTCGGTGGGGTGGTACGGTCGGAAAGGCAGCGACGGATACCGCTTCGGCACGGCGATGTGGTGGTGTGGGGCGGCGCTTCGCGCCTGCGTCACCATGGAGTGTTGCCGGTCAAGCAGGGCTGCGACGAACTATTGGGCGCGCAGCGGTTGAACCTGACCTTTCGGCGCGCGCGCTGACCGAAGCAGCCGGCCAACCAGCCAGTGAGTTCCTGAAGCAGTTCTATCCACGTCCGAAGGGTGGAACGTATAAGTGCTGAACTTCGCAGAGAGCAGGGTCTGCGAGAAAAATCTCGAGCAATCGTGAGTGCCGCCCGATATCATTCCGCCCTCGATTTTTGCAGACGACGACGCAACCATGCCCAAACTAGACGATCAGATTTCCACCCTGCAGGAGCGACTCAGACAACTCAAGCTGCGACAGCAGCGCATCGATGCACGCAAGCGCGCGATCGAGACGCTGCGCGAACGCAAGGCCGAGACCCGCCGCCAATTCGTGGTGGGCAGCGTCATCCTGGCGAAGGTGCAGGAAGGCGTCCTCGACCCGATGCAGCTCCGGGATTGGCTGAACCAAACTCTCACACGGCGGGACGATCGGGCGCTGTTCCACTTGCCGCCCAAGGATGAACCGCTCAAGGACGCGTTGTCGGCCGCACCCGCGCTGCTGGCGTCGGCAGCGGGAGCAGCGGAGGTTGGATCGCCGGCGCTCCGCGCACCGGCCGGGGAATAGATCCGACCCGGGATATAGATCCGACGCTCTAACTCCAACTAAGTCCGCCCGGCGAATTGCAACTGCCGCCAAGCGTCGAAGGCGACGACGGCCACCGCATTGGACAGGTTGATGCTGCGGCACTGGGGTCTCATGGGAATGTACAGCGAGTTCTCGCGCCCCACGCGGTCCAGCACCTCAGGAGGCAGACCCCGCGTCTCGGGTCCGAACAGGAAGGCGTCGCCCGGTCGGACCGTCAAGTCGCTGTAGCAGGTCCGGCCGCCGGTCTCCACCGGGAACACACGTGCCTCGCCCAGCATGGCGAGGCACGCCTCCAGATTCTCATGCACCTTGAGGTCCGCGAGATCGTGATAGTCGAGGCCCCCGCGCCGCAGACTCTTGTCGTCCAGACGGAACCCCAACGGCTTCACGAGATGCAGCGTCGCGCCCGTGTTCGCGCAAAGTCGAATCGAATTGCCCGTGTTCGGCGGGATCTCCGGCGTGTACAGCACGATGTGAAACATCGCTTACTTGTCGAGAACGACGCGCTGCGCCGGCAGCGCAAACTCGATGCCGACGCGGCGGAACTCGTTGATGATTTGAAAATTCACCATTTGCTGCAGATCCATCATCGGGTTCAATTTCGGCTGCTGGGCGAAATAGGACAGTTCGAACTGCAGCGACGATTCTCCGAGCGACCTCAAGTGACAGCGCTCGAAGCGGGCACTCGGCTGTCCGCGCACGATGTCCTCGAGCAGCTTCGGTATTCCCGCCAGAACCTCCGTGGGCGTTGCATATGCCACGCGCAGCGTCGTCAAGACGCGCTGTTCGGTCATGCGGCCATAATTTCGCACCCGGCTCTTCAATATATCGGCATTCGACAGGATGATTTGCTCGCCGGTGTCGCTGCGAAGCCGCGTCGTCTTGATGCCGATGTGCTCGACCGAACCGGTGTACGTGTCGATGTTCAGGCTGTCGCCGACCACGAAAGGCTTGTCCAGGGCAATCGAGAGCGAGGCGAACAAATCGCCCAGAACGTTCTGCAGGGCGAGAGCCACGGCGACGCCGCCGACGCCCAACCCGGCGAGCAGCGCCGTGATGTTCACGCCCAGGTTGTCGAGCGCCACCAGGATCAACAACGACCAGATAACCAAGCGCGCAACGAAGTTGATGATGTCCAAGGAGCCTGCGAAGAGGCGGTCGGAACCGCGCTCCATCTCCTTGATCTCGAGATAGAAGCGCATGGAGCGCCCCGCCCACAAGCCGACCTGCAAAAGGATGAGAATGACCGCGACATTCGAGACGGCATGATGCAGTCTCGGGGACAGCGTGAGGCTTTCCTGCGCGGCGTCGAGCGCGAGCGCCAAAAAAAAGAACTGCTTGGTGTTGCCGACGAGATAGAAGAGAAGCCGGATGGGCGTCGAGCGATGGTCCGCCGAATAGCGCTTGGAGCGCGCGGCGATCAGCCGCCGCATCAAGGAGAGTCCGGACCAGACGGCCAGGCCCACGATGCCGGCAACGACCCAATCGGCAATCGTGTTGCCGTAGAAAATGCGTTCGGATGCTCCCAACAAGCGGGTGAGAAAATCGGCCATGGTCGGACCGATTATAAACTGATGAGAAGCAATTCCGTCGCCATGAGACGGGCTAAGCGACATCCTCCATGCCCAGCTCCTTCATCTTCCGGGTCAACGTGTTGCGTCCCCAGCCCAGAAGCTTGGCTGCATCCTGTTTCAGGCCATCGGCTTTACGCAGGGCCACGCGAATCAGGATGCGCTCCACCTCGGGAACCGCTTGGTCGAGAAGGCGCTGAGTGCCTGCCTCCAATTCCTGTTCCGCCCAGTGCGACAGCTTCGCCGTCCAGTCATGATTCGTCGCCTGCCCCAGCGGCGCGCCGCCGAGATCGGGAGGGATATCCTCGGCGCGAATCTCGCGGCCCGGCGCCGTCACGGTGAGGCGCCGGCAGGCATTCACGAGCTGCCGCACGTTGCCCGGCCAATCGAAGGTCACCAAGGCGGTCTCCGCCGTCGACATCAGCAGTTTGGGCTCCAC
>Ga0137409_10008227_pt1 | contig 10662 bp, 8 predicted proteins | sample CZODoug1_16funga_FD_122059 | JGI IMG/M metagenome (GOLD analysis project Ga0137409, IMG submission 122059) | Vadose zone soil fungal communities from Angelo Coast Range Reserve, California, USA - CZODoug1_16fungal (Hybrid Assembly) | ecosystem: Environmental > Terrestrial > Soil > Vadose zone... | reverse complement strand
AGGCCGCTAAGACCGCAAAGAAAGAATCGTTCGAAAAGATGCTTTGCGCGCTTTGCGACCTTTGCGTTCAACGTGATTCTTTCACAAGCTCTTTAGCGAGCGAGAGGACGCGCCGCTCCGTGCGACAATTCCGCATTCAACCATCCAATGACCCCATGACCCAATTACCCGATTGATGAACGCGATCGTCGTCCACTACAAAGAGCTCGCGCTGAAAGGCAAGAATCGTCCGTGGTTCATTCGGCTCCTCGTGCGTCATCTCAAGGCCGCCCTCGCAGGTCTGCACGTCCGATCGATACGATCGATCATGGGCCGCCTCGAAATCGAGCTCGGCTCGGGATCATGGGAAGAGGTGCGAGAGCGGATTGCGCGCGTGTTCGGGATTGCCAACTTCTCATACGCGGGCCGCAGCTCGCACGATTTCCACGAGCTGGCGTCGGCCATCCTCGCCGATCTCGGCGATCGCCGGGCGGAATCGTTTCGCGTCTCCGCCACCCGCGCCGACAAGCGATTGCCGTTCACCTCGCCGCAGGTCGAGCGTGAAGTCGGCGGGCTGATCAAGGTCGCGAAGGGATGGCGCGTCGATCTCGATGATCCGGCGCTCACCATTCACATCGAGATGCTGCCGGACGGCGCGTTCTATTTCTTCGGCAAGGAGCCGGGCGCCGGCGGCCTGCCGACCGGGACCGGTGGCCGCGTCGCGTGTCTGTTGTCCGGCGGCATCGACTCGCCGGTTGCGGCGTATCGTTTGATGCGGCGCGGCTGCACGGTGTTCTTCATTCACTTTCACGCGTATCCGATTCTGTCGCGCGCGTCGCAGGAAAAGGTACGAGAGATCGCCGCGCTGCTCACGAAGCATCAGCTGCGTTCGAGGCTCGCGCTCGTCGGGTTCGGCGAGCTCCAGCAGAAGGTCGTCCTCTCCGTCCGTCCGGAGTTGCGAGTGGTCGTCTACCGCCGGCTGATGTTGCGGATCGCGGAGCGCCTCGCGCGCCGCTGGCACGCGCGCGCGCTCGCCACCGGGGAAGTGATCGGTCAGGTCGCCTCGCAGACGCTCGACAACATGACGATCATCGCGGAAGCGACCGGCATGGAGGTGTTGCGGCCGCTGGTCGGCATGGACAAGGATGAGATCTCGGCGGAGGCGGAGCGGATCGGGACGTTTCCGATTTCCATCATTCCGGATCAAGACTGCTGCACGCTGTTCACGCCCCGTCATCCCTCGACGCGCGTGCGGCGCGAGGAGATCGCCGAGGCCGAATCGGCGCTATCGATCGACGAGATGGTCGCGTCCGCCGTGGACGGCGTGGTGATGGAGGAGTTCCGCTTTCCTTTGATAGAATCGTCGGCTGGCCGAGCGGTCACGTAGGCGCTGAACCAGCGGCAGCCTTGAGCCGTTGCGAGCCGCGGCTGCGGCATAGCAACAGCGGCCGCGGTTGCAGTGCCGCCGCGAACAGGAGACCTAGCGCCTGCGGCCACGCCGAGCCGAGGACACGGAAATCCGAGGCGAGGCGTCGGCGATAGCTCGCGCCGGGGGTGGGGCCCCGGCGCAAGTAGAAAATATCGGCCCCGCGAGGATAAGAAAATGTTCCAGTCCTTGAAAGAGTTGACTGACGCCGTCAAGCCCGTGGCGACTGTGTTGAGCGACCGCGTCAGCGTGACGAGTCCGAGCGCCATCACCAGCGATCTGGTGGACAAGCTGGTGCGGACGTCGGTGTTCGGGCAGGACGCGGAGCTGAAAGGCACCGCGCGATGGATTCTCCGCAGCCTTGCGGCCGCGGCCGGCGTCCGGCCCGCGTCGATTCAGGATCTGTACATGGCGATGGGACGCGGCGACGCGGGAGGGTTCACCGTCCCCGCCATCAACATCCGTGCGATGGCGTACGACACGGCGCGCGCCGTCGTCCGCGCCGCGAAGACACTGAACGCCGGCGCGCTGATTTTTGAAATCGCGCGCTCGGAGATCGGCTACACGGAACAGCGACCGCACGAATACGCCGCCGTCGTGCTGGGCGCGGCGCTGCGCGAAGGATTCAACGGGCCGGTCTTCATCCAAGGCGACCACGTGCAAACCAACGCGAAGAAGTACAACAGCGCCGACAAGGACAAAGAAGTCGACGCGGTCCGCACGCTGATCAAGGAAGAGATCGCCGCGGGCTTCTACAACATCGACATCGACACGTCGACGCTCGTCGATCTCGAGAAAGCGACGCTCGACGAGCAGCAGGCGGTCAACACGTCGCTCGCGGCCGACTTCACGGCCTTCATCCGCAAGCACCAGCCCGAGGGCGTGACCGTCTCGGTCGGCGGCGAGATCGGCGAAGTCGGCGGCAAGAACTCCGACGTCCACGAGCTGCACGCGTTCATGAAGGGCTACACCGCGGCGCTGAAAGCACGCGGTGCGAATCTCGTCGGCATCAGCAAAATCAGCGTGCAGACCGGGACGGCGCATGGCGGCTTCGTCCAGGCGGACGGCACGGTCCGCACCGACGTGAAGATCGATTTGAAGACGCTCGAGGAACTGTCACGCGTGGCACGGAAGGAGTACGGGCTCGCCGGCGCGGTGCAGCACGGCGCGTCGACGCTGCCGCCCGAAGCGTTCGATGCCTTCCCGCGCGTCGGCGCCTGCGAGATCCACCTCGCGACCGACTTCCAGAACATGATCTACGAGCACGCGCAGTATCCGGCTGACCTCAAGTCCGAGATGTACGCCTGGCTGCGCGAGCACGCCGCCGAAGAGCGCAAGCCGAAGGACACCGAGGAGCAGTTCATCTACAAAGCGCGCAAGAAGGCGCTCGGTCCATTCAAGAACCGCATGTGGAATCTCGGCGAGGATGTCCGGAAAGCCATCGGACAGTCGCTGGAGGAGCGCTTCGCGTTCCTCATGAAGCAGCTCGAGATCAACGACACGGCGCCGGTCGTCGCGAGGTTCGTCAAGGCGCCGCAGATTCCGATCGATCGCGAGGCCGAGATCGTCGCGGCCGGCGGGAAGATCACGGCTGCCGAGAAGAAGGCCGAAGGCCTCGCAGATTAGCTTTGAACACCTTTTGCCACGAAGACACGAAGGCCCGAAGAACAAAATGGTTTTCTTCGTGTCTTCGTGCCTTCGTGGTTGCATTCTGTGGAGTGACTGGCGACGGTTGTGCGCATCACTACACGACCACCGGCCTCGTCCTCGAAGTTGATCGACCCGCCGCGACGGTCACCATCTCACACGACGCGTTCCCCGGATTCATGGACGCCATGGTCATGCCGTTCGACGTGAAGGGCGACGCGCGCACGGAAAAACTGACGGCCGGCGATCGCGTCCGATTCCGGCTCGCGGTGAAGGGCGAGCGATCGTGGGTGGACAAGGTCGACGTGATCTCGGCCGCGCCGGTGGACGCCGGGCTGCAGCAGACGCCGGCGGTCCCGGTGCTCGTGGCCGTTGGATCGCCGCTGCCCGACTTCGAGCTGACCGATCAGGCGAACCGTCGCCTCGCGCTGTCGTCGCTCAAAGGGAACGTCGTCGCCGTCACGTTCATCTACACGCGGTGCCCGCTGCCCGACTATTGCCCGCGGATGGTGACCAACTTCCGCGCCATCCGCGATCGCTTTGCCGCGCGCATGGATCGCGATCTCGTGCTCCTCACGATCAGCTTCGATCCGAAGTTCGACACGCCCGAGACGCTGGCCCGCTACGCGGCGTCACAACGCGCGGGCGGACCCGGCTGGCGCTTTCTCACCGGCGATCCCGCAAACATCGAGCGCGTCTGCAACGCGTTCGGGATTCAGTACTGGGCGGAAGAGGGGATGATTACGCACTCGCTCCAGACGGCCGTCATCGATCGTGACGGCCGTCTGGCAGCGACGGTGGAGGGGAAAGAGTTCACGCCGAAGCAACTCGGGGACTTGGTCGCAGCCGTTCTCGACAAATAGCTACCACGGGGGACACTGGGGACACGGGGTAAACCCTAGAGGATTTTTCCCCCGCGTCCTCCGTGTCCACCGTGGTGGAGAGTTACTGTCCGGCGGTTGATGTTCTGAGCCGCTGCACCTGCGGCAAATCCGCATCCGCATTCGCCCACGCTTTCGCCGCGCGACTTCGCGCGTCGCGGGCGTCTGCGGTCTTGCCCAGGCCGTCGAGCGCGGTCGCGAGCCCGAAGAACGCGCGTCCGCTTCCCGGCTCGCGTCCGAGCGTTTCGCGATACGCCTTTTCAGCGGTCGCGAAGTCGCCGAGCGCCAGCGCGACGTTCGCGAACCCTTCCGCCACCGGCCGCGGATACGATGGCGGCTCGGTGTAGAGCATGGCCGCCTCGCGACCCGCTGCCTTGCGGAAGAGCTCGTAGCCTTTCTTCTGATCGCCGCTGCGCGCGGCGATGACCGCCTCGAGCTCCTGCGTGCCGATGCTGATCGGCTCCTTCGCCGAGGTCACGTCGTCGAGATCCTTCTGCATGTCGGCGAGCGTCGCCTTGGCTTTGTCCATCTGGCCGGTCGCGGCCTGCGCGAGGCCGATCGCCCAGTGCCGCCACGCGTTCTGCTCCGGCTTGTCGTACAGCGGGATCGTCGTGCCGTCGAGGATGTCGTTCCATTTCTCGAAGCGGACGAGCGTCTTGATGAGGCCGAAGTAGCCCTGGCGCCACGGAACGGTCTGCAGGTTGCCGCTGCGCTCGCGCGGGTTCTCCTTGAAGGTGAGGAGATGCTGCGCGCGCGTCATCGAATCGTGATACCGGCCGCCGAGATTCAGCGAGTGAATCAGGAAATGGACGTTGTGGCCGTGATGTCCGGTCGGGTACAGCGTGTCGGCGTTGATCCACGTCAGCTCGTTTTCAGCCGCCGAGGTGAACGACGCGATCGCTTCCTGGATTTTGTCGCTCTGCGCGTAGATGTGACCCGGCATGTGCAGCGCGTGCGGGATGTTGGTCACGAGCTGCGCGTAGCGCTCGCACGCGTGCCACGCCTTCTCCGGCATCTTGCTGCCTTCGTAGGCGTGAATCAGATAATGATGCGCGCCGAAATGCGTGTCGTCCTTCGCGACCACTTCTTCGAGCAGCCGGATGGCTTCCATCGTGTTCGTGCGCGGCTCCTTGCTGACCGGCTCGAAGCCGTTGGAGGTGGCGAGGCCGAGCATCGACTTCGCGTCGAGATCGTCGGGGTAGGCGGCGACGAGCTTGCGCAGGCCGGCGATGTACGCGGCATCCGCTTCGTCTTTGTTCCCGGGCGCGCGGCGCGCCGCCTGCGCTTCGATATACAAACGCTCGCGCTCGGTGACCTTGTCGCGCAGCGCCATCGCCTTGGCAATCGCTTCGCGCGCGCGCAGCTGCGGGTTCACCGCCGCGCCGTTCGTCGTTCGCGCGACCGCGTCGCCTGAGGCCTCCGCCGGCGCAGCGCCCGATCCGCGGCCAGTGCCGGAGTTCGCCGCGTTGCGCATCAACTGGAACGCGGGGCGATAGTCGCTGGCGGCGCTGAGCGCGATGCACCAGTGCGCCATCGCCATGTCGGGGTCGAGCTGCGCCGCCTGCGCGCACGACCGCTCGGACTCCATGAACCAGAACGAATGGATTTGTGAGAGGCCCTGCTGGAAGAACTTGCGCGCCTCGTCGGACTTCGTCGTGACCGCAAACCGCGTCGAGGTGCCCATGCCCGGCAGGAGCTTCGCCGGCAAGAGCGGCTGCGAGCCGGCCGGCACGACGCACATGTCGGGTTCGCGGCGCGCCTGCGTCTGCTTCCCGGCGGCCATCATGTTGGATGAGAGCGTGGCGGAGACGACGAGGAGCGTGGCGGCGAGGATGGGTCGATTCATGACGCCCATTCTAGGGCTGGGCTGTGCGCTGGGGCAAAAAAGAAAAGGGCTGAACGTCGGGAAATCCCCGACGTTCAGCCCTTAGCCGTGAGCCCTCAGCCCTGACGGACCGCGAGCCGTAGCTCTTGCTTACTCAATCCACGCGAACGACGACTGATTCCAGCGGCCGCCGCCCGCGCCCGGCCACGGAATCATGACGATGCGGGTGCGCTCGTGCACGGGCGCGTTGTTGTCCGCGCGCGTCGAGCCGGCCGCGACCATGAAGCCGACCATCTCGCCGTTCGCCGGCTGATGACCCGTGAACGGAGCCCAGTAGGAGTTATAGAACCACCCGCTCGCGATTTCCAGCGGACTGCCAAGTCCCTTGTCGGTCTGGCAGGGACGAAGGCGCTCGCCGCCGGTGCCGTACCACTGACCGCCGATCCGCTCGAAGATCCAGATCGTCGCTTCCTGCAGCGCGCCACCCATGTCGACGCCCGGCCATTGGCAGCGTCGCGTGTGATCGACGTGGAAGTAGCCGCCGGTCATCGACAGCTCCGTGATGTCCGACGTGATCGCCCAGCCGCGCACGTCGGGGCTGCCGCCCACGATGCGGACGTTGTTGAGATTGAAGCCATCCGGAGCCGACGGCGGCGCGGGAGCCGGAGGCGGCGTCGGTTCGGGTTCGGGCGCGGGAGGCGGCGGAGGCGGTGGCGGCGCGGCGGGCGACGGCCGGTGCAGCGTCTCGCTGCCGTGCACCGGTCCGAGGCAGGTCGTGCCCGTGTACGACAGCGGCAGCGTGTAGCCGTTGTCCTCGAGGTTGCCGTTCGCCGTCAGGCTGAAGGTGCAGCCGCCAGGAAAAAGCGATCCAGCCGCGTTGCCGCTGACGTTGATGCTGACTGCGTTGCCGTTGAGCTGACCGTTGCCGTTCCCGGAGATCGACACGCCGCCGCCGCAGGCCGCCGTGAACGACCCGACGATCGACGTGGAGGTCTGGTTGCTCACTTGGAACTGGAAGTTGCCGCAGGTGCCCGGGTCGGGCACGCCAGCGGGCAGCGCATTGGACGACCATACGCCCATCATCGATGGCGCGCTGGGGGTCGTCGTGGTGCTCGTCGTCGCCGCCGTCGGCGCGATCACGTTCGTCGAATGCTCGAAGCCACATGCCGCCGTCAGGGCTGCCACGCTGAGCGCGGCCATAAGAGTCGTTACCTTGGTCATTACAAACCTGTTGGGGCGCGCACAATCCTGTGCGCCCGGGAAACCGCGGATACCGTTTTTATTGAGTGAAAGCGAGAGCCGCGCTGTGCCAGTGCAGATTGTTGGCCAGCTTGTGCTCTAGTGGCTTATCGGTGCACGCGCGGGAGTGCAGTAGCGCGCATCGGATACCGCTGAGCTCACGTCCGAACGGGATGGCGGAAGCCGTTCAAGTAATCGCGGAGACCTTCCTGCGTACTGCGGAACGCGAGATCGTCCCACGGGATGGCGGCACGGTCGAACACCACGGCTTCCAGACACTCGTCGTCGCTACAGAGCTCGCCGCCGACGGCCGTCGCGGCGTAGACGACGATGACCGGTGCGCGGCCTGGATACGAGTAGATATTGACGAGCGCATCGAGGCGGATGTCGAGCCCGCATTCTTCGCGCGCCTCGCGGACCGCGGCGGCCGTCAGCGTCTCGCCGCGATCGACATAGCCGCCGGGAAAGACCCACTTGCCGTAGCCGGGCTCGATCGCGCGCCGCACCAGCACGAGTCCACCGCTTGCGGTTTCGATGATGGTGCCTACCGCGATTTTCGGATCGATGTAGAAGACGAACCCGCACGCGGTGCAGACGGGCCGGGTTGGTTCGGTGGCTTTCAGCACACGCCGCTCGAGCGTGCCGCCGCACTGCGGGCAGAAGCGGTACGCGTGCGAGTCGTCGTGCGGGTGCAGATGATTCACACTACAATTTTCGCATGGCTATTCTGAAGGTCGCGCGGATGGGCCATCCCGTGCTGCGCGCGAAGGCGCGGGCGCTCGACAAAGCCGAAATCAAGAGCCCCGCCATTCAGCGGCTCATCGATGATCTGATCGATACGATGGTCGAGTATCACGGCGTCGGCCTGGCGGCGCCGCAGATCCACGAGAGCGTGCGCATCTTCGTCGCCGCGCTCGACTCGGCCGATGAGGGCCAGGAGGCGGAGCCGGTCGTCGTGATCAATCCTGAGATCGCGGTGGTCGGCAGCGACGTCATCGACGACTGGGAAGGGTGCCTGAGCATTCCCGACATCCGCGGCCGCGTGCCGCGCGCGCGCGAGATCCGGGTGCGAGCCTTCGACCGGAAAGGCGATCGCATCGAGCTGCACGCGCACGATTTTCCCGCGCGCGTGATCCAGCACGAGACCGATCATCTCGACGGCGTCCTGTTCTTCGATCGGATGCGGTCACTCGAGACGCTGACCTTCCTCGACGAATACTCCCGCTACTGGACCAAAGACTAAGACCGTTGCAAATCAGCGGCGGCCTCTCGTGCCAACGGCCGCCGGGCAGCCCTAAGGGCCCGTCAAAGAATAACGTCTACATTCTGGACGCCGATGCATCCCGCCGGGCTGCGTTGCTCGTCACTTGCATACGCCCGGTATGCGCGCTCCTCGCGCCTTGCCGGGCGGGCGCCTCGACGCCCAGAATGCAAACGTTATTCTTTGACGGGCCCTAATCCAAGAGTGCGTTTCAAAATAACCTCGCCACCACGGGGGACACGGAGGATAGGAGGTTGAAACCTGTTCAAAACAGGATTTTTCCTCCGCGTCCTCCGTGGTAGAGCGCTTCATTCTGCAACGCGTTCAAAAGGGCTGCGCTACTTCCAATTGCAACGCGCAAGACTAACGACTGAGCCGCTTCTTCTCGAGCTGACGCTCCGAGTGCAGCCGTTCGAGCTCGACCTCGGAATGATCCGCGAACTGCATCGCCGCCGCGATGGCGCGATGGCCGGCGACGTCCGCGATGGCGCGGTGCATCAACTGGCACACACGCCGGTACGCGGGATGGCCTTGCGGCGCGGTGCGGAGCTCGATGACGTGCATCGCTTCGCGCGCGTTCATGTCCATGTAGAAGCGGACGCGGTAGGCCATGACGACGGCGTAGGGCGCGATGTCGCCGAGGCCGTGGGCCTGCAGCTGCGCGTAGAGCTCAGCGGACCGATCCATCACCGCGCGCCAGTCGTCGAGCGCGCCCGCGTCCTCGATGGCGGCCGGCTCGGTGTAGCCGTGACGCGTGCTGAGCGGCTGCCATTCGAGCGTCAGCAGGCGATGGCGCTGCAGATCGCGAAAGGCGCCGTAGTCGGCGAGGATGTCGAAGCGATAGCTGGTGCGCTCGAACGCGCGGCCCGGCTTGTGGCGTCGATTGACGCGGTGGCCGACGTAGGCGCGCAGCAGTGCCGCGCGATCGTCCGCGGACAGCGTGCGCGCCGCGTCGAGCAGCTGATCGTCTGGCAGCGCGGACACAGAGTAGAGCGCGGCCGCGACGACTTTGAGCTCGCCGTCGGGATCGAACTCGGTCAGCGTGACTTCGTCCCGCGCGTCGGGGGAGAGATCCTCGACCAACGGCTGCGCGATGTGGGCGAAGTCGCGGCGCGTGGCTGCGAGGTACTCGATCCAGCGGCCGCCCCGATCCGGCTGATCGATCCGCGCGAAAAACGCCGGGATGACCTGGCGGACTTCGGTCAGGATCTGCGGCGCGCAGTCGCGGACTTCCTGAAGCGGATGCGCGAACATCCGCAGCAGCAGCGCTTCGAAGGCCTGACCCGTGCCGAACAGGCCCACGTTCGAGGTGGTCGCGGCCGGCAGCAGTCCGCGCAGCGTGTCGAGCGCTTTCGCGCGAATCACCGACTTGTAGACACCCTCGGAATCCTCGGGCGACTTCGGATACTTCGCGCGGAAATGCGATTCCATCGCCGGAATCCATCGCGCGTAGGTGTCGAAGGCGTGGTCGAGCGTGCGGATGAACGTCTCGCGCAGCGGCGATCGATCGAGCTCCGCGGGAATGTGATACTTCCAGCGGCCGTTGGGCCGGTCGGTGTACGGCACGTACCGGGTCGACTGCTCGAGATACGCCATCAGGCGTCCCCACTCGAGCACTTTCGTCAGCACGTTCGAGACGCCCTCGCACGCGATGTGCGCGCCGCCGAGCTGGGCGACCGAGTCGTCTCCGTATTCGCTCAGCACGCGGGCGTAGAGTTTGTCGGCGCGCGCGGTGCCGACGGTACTGATGTTCGTTGACGCGGCCTGCCCTGCGCGTGTCGACGGGGCGATGTCGCCGGCAAACTCGTCGAGGAACAGGCGCCGGACCGATTTCGCGGAGCGCGAGTAGCGCGCGAACAGCGCGCCTTTCACCGTTTCGGGGAGGTTCGTCAGCGCGAAGACCGGTCGATTGGTGTTGGTGAAGTACGGCGCGAGCGCGCGCGTTTCCTCCGGTGTGAAGGTTTCAGCAGCGGCGGTGGGGAAGGCCACAGTGGTCGGGTATTCTACCGCGCATGCCGAATGATTTCGCGTACCGGCATCGACTCGCGGTCCGATTTCGGGATTGCGATGCGATGGGGCACGTCAATCACGCCGTCTATTTCACGTACCTCGAACAGTGCCGCCTGACGTTCTGGCGCGAGCTGACCGGCGGTCCCGGTCCGCATACGCGCGTCATCATCGCCCGCGCGGAGTGCGACTATCGCGCGCCGGCGCATTTCGGCGACGAGCTCGAGATCCGGGTCAACATCGAGGCCATCGGCCGCTCGAGCTTCACGCTGGTGTACCAGATCGTCAAGGTCGGCGGCGGGCAACTGATCGCCGGCGGCAAGACCGTCATGGTCAGCTATGACTATGCCGCCGGGAGATCGATGCCGCTGCCGGCCGAGACGCGAGCCTTGCTGGA
>Ga0137409_10008226_pt1 | contig 10663 bp, 10 predicted proteins | sample CZODoug1_16funga_FD_122059 | JGI IMG/M metagenome (GOLD analysis project Ga0137409, IMG submission 122059) | Vadose zone soil fungal communities from Angelo Coast Range Reserve, California, USA - CZODoug1_16fungal (Hybrid Assembly) | ecosystem: Environmental > Terrestrial > Soil > Vadose zone... | reverse complement strand
TACCCCGCGTCCTGTTTTGCAGGCCGCGGGGCCGTTTCCCGTTTCCTCTACCGCCCCGCACTATAGGCGAACAAAAAGCGAAAGTCAATAGCTTTTAGAAACTGCGTTGGGTCAATTTCTGGTAGTGAGACGGACACTCCGGAATACTAAACGCGGTGTCTAATAGATCATGAAGTTGTTCTTCTTTGTCAAAATAGCCGCGGTGGCCTGCATTGCTGTGATTGCAACCGGGCAAGCGTTTGGATGTCAATGCGGCGGAGGCTTTTATTATGGAAAGAGTAGTTGGGAGGTGGCTAAGCTGGAGGTGGACCGGTCTACCGTAATTTTCGAGGGCACACCTGTGCGCCTGGAGTTGCAGTGGCGTCTGTTGGATGCGAAAGAAGGGGAGCTGATTCCGGCTGCGGAGGATTCTGGTGCGAATCGTGATCGGGGGCCCCGGATGCTTGTAACATTTCGGGCGCATAAAACCTACAAGGGGGACCCGGGACCAGAAATCCAAATCAAGACAGGGTTGGGAGGAGGAGATTGTGGAGCGGTATTCACCCCCGAGCTGACCTATTTGGTGTTCGCTAGCGGGCCGAGCGCCAGTGATTTGGGAGTCAGCATGTGCAGCCCAGGGGGATGGATCGGAAGCCGCAGTGTAGCGACCGAATTGCGATACCTTAGGAAGGAACGCCACATCGCAAGCGATTTAGTGCCTCTCGGACCGTGGACCGCTGCGGACTATGCAGCCCAGGAGAAGGAAAGACACCGCGATTCCGAGGATTTTCAGAAACGCTACGCCGCCGTCACCGGTAAAATCTGCGGCACCGTCATTGCGGAAAAGGCAAAAGACGGGAACACCGGAGTCCTCTCATTTCTCTCCACCGTCGGCTATTCTCCAATGGAACTGCCAACAGCGAATGTCAACCCCGACGGCTCCTTTTGCTCAGGGCAACTGGGCCCTGGCAAATACTATTTGTATTTCGCGAGAGGATCAGACGCGGGGATGATGTCCGCGGTGTTCTATCCAGGTGTGAGCGAGAGAATTAAGGCAACGACAATTGAGATTAACGCTGGCGAGACGCAATCCAACATCTCCTTTAAGGTCCCCGTCCAGAATACATATTCGGTGCGCGGCATTATCTCGACCAATGACAAGTCAGGCCTCGATTCCCGCAGCGTTTACGTCTCCTTGGTTAGTTTGGACGGCGGTCCTTTTCTACCTCGGTACAGCCTGCCAATCAACTTCCAAAGTCCATTCCCTCTTCCGAAGGTCAAATCCTTTGATTTCGAGAACGTTCTTCCCGGTCGTTACATGGCGTATGTTTCTGTACTTGGCCAGGATTGGTACACAAAGAAGGAAGAAGTGAATGTCACGACCCACCTGAAATTCATTTCCCTCCAACTGGTGCACATGAAGTAGAAAGAACTAGGGTGTACTCTGAGTCCGTGCTTCAGGTCCCCTTGTTTTCCTGTAGGATGTTGCCGCCATCCACGACCAACACTTGCCCCGTGATATACGAAGCTTCCGGCGATGCCAGGAAGCAAACCGCCGCCGCAACTTCATCCGGAGTGCCCGCCCGCCCAAGCGGCGTATACATCGCGGCGATCTTTTCAGACTCCGTCGAAGACCCCGTCGCAATCCACCCCGGAGCTACGCCGTTAATCGTGATTCCATCGCGCGCCGTCTCAATCGCCACGGCCCGCATCATTCCGTCCATCGCCGCTTTTGCCGCGCCATAGGCCGCCGAGCCCACGTTGCTCACCAGCGGCCCGGTCACCGAAGTCACATTCACAATCCGCCCGTACTTTTGTTCCGTCATCCCCGGCAACACCGCGCGCGTCATTCGAAACGCCGTGTGCAGCGTAATCGAAATCTGGTTCTGCCATTCCGCAAACGAAGTCTGGATCAGCGGCTTGCTCTCCGTGCTCCGCCCGGTCTGCGTCATCCCTGCATTGTTCACCAGGATGTGGATCCGCCCCGCGCGCGAAAGCACGGAATCGACGAGCCGCTGCACCTCGGTTTCTACGGTGAGATCGGCGATAAAGGACAGCACCGCCTCGCCACTCGCATCCAGTTCGCGCGCGCGAAGATGAATCCGCTCCGTCGTCGAAGTAATCACCGCGCGAACACCCGCGGCATGCAGCCTTCGCGCAATCGCGAAACCGATTCCCTCAGCGCTTCCCGCGCCGGTAATCACCGCCGTTTGACCGCGTAATGTCGCCGCCATTCAAGATTCTCCGCGCCGCATCATACATCGGCCTGCGCCGCAGGGAATCCCTCCAGGCTATTTTTTGTCGTCCAGGTGAACGGTAGGCTTGATCGTCCCTTTTTCTTTCGCCACCTTCAGCAGCTCGGGATAAAACTGCACGAAGGAATGCTCCACCGCCGCATTCTGGTCATGGCACTGCCAGCAATCATTCTTGCTCGGCGTATTCGGGCTCGCGGCCTTTTCATTCGAATTGAATCCGTAGTACGCCCATTTGTCCGCAAACCGTTTTTCATCCTTCACTTCCACGTCCAGCCCCATAAACCCAGTCTGGTAGCTGCCATGCTTGTTGATCGACCCCTGCGACGTCGACCCATACAGCTCCAGCACAAAAATCGTTTTGTCCGGCCACGTTCCATGCGCCAGGAAATAGTCATACGAGCTCGGATTCACAAATACATTCGTAAACATCTTCATGTCGTCGTTCGCCCGCTGTGTGTAGCTCATCCCCAGTCCGGATGACACAAACACCCACCGCCGGTACCCCTCCGGCCGAACCAGCTTCCCCTCCGCCGTGAATTGTGGCCCCGCGACGCTCCCCGCCGGCGTCTGGCTGCGGCTCACGCGGATCGTCAGAGCCGCAATCGCGAGCCCGGTGAGGGCAACCGCAAAAATTCTTCTCATAAACCGTCCTCCTCCAAACTCCCACGCGTCTCGTCTCTCAAACAGGCGTAGACCGCACTATGTCGCGTCACGCCATAGAGTATAAACGGTTCTTTCCCGGTTTTGTTTCGAATTATTCGTGCTCGCCCGCTTCGCACAGCGTGGCATTCGCCTCTTCCGACGGGTGGCTCTTTCGGCTGGCCAGCCCCACCCCCGCCAGCACCAGCGCTCCGCCAAGGATTTGCGGCCCGGTCATCGGCTCGTGGAGCAGCAGCGCCGCAAGCAGCGCCGTAAGCGGCACCTGCGATAGCAAACTGACCGAAGTAACCGTCGCTGGCAGATGCCCCATCGCGTACGTCAACGCCAGGTAGCCCCCCAACTGCGAGACCAATCCCAGCCCCAGCAGAGCGGCCCACGAACGCCCGCTCGGAACCGCGAGCGACGTCCCCATCGCCAGATTGATCACAAACAGAAACACTGTGCTCGAAAGAATCGCCAGCCGCAGAAATCCAATCGTGCTCGCCGTCTTTCGAACGCGCTCGGTCGCCAGCAGATAAACCGCGAAGCACGCGGAAGCAGCCAGCGCCATGGCGTCACCTGAGCCAAACTTGACGTGGCGCAGTAAGTCGCCTCGCACAATCACCAGCGAACCTGTCATCGCCAACGCCAGCCCCAACCAGTACGTCAGGCTCGGAGGCCGCCGAAAGACCAGCCAGGTCAGCAGCCCGACAAAGATGGGCGTGTTATTTCCCAGGATCGTCGCATTTGCCGCCGAAGTCAGCAGGATCGAAGTGTTGTAAAACGCCAGGTCCAGCGCGAAGAAAAGGCCGCCGATGGCGATGATGGCCAGCGACTTTGCGTCCATCGGCGTCTTGTCCCGGTCGAAAAACCATGTGGGCAGCAGCGCAATCGCCGGGATCAGCAAGCGGTAAAACGCCGATGCCGGCCCGGGCATGTCCGTCCATCGCACAAAAATAGCCGACCACGCGATGCACAAAATCCCCGCCAGCATCGCCAGCGAACACCACGCAATTCTTGCACCGCGAGCTTCCTTCATGCGTTGAACCCGTGCCCCCTCCTGCGCGCATTTCGCCGCGCAAAGAATCGCAAGAGTATCCCACAGCGCGCCCACGAGGACAGGTGCCGAATTGGCCTCTTACGCGCCGCGGTCCTCTTGCCGGTGGTCCTTCCTGTCTCCGCGAGCGCTGAAGTAAAGACTACTTGAAATGTGTAGAGTTGGCGTCATCAGGCTATAATCTGCCGAGCACATAAGAATAGAGGGCCGCGGATGAGCAAAGGGACAAAAGACAAAGAGTTGGGAATGGGCCGCGAAATCACCCGGCGCGACTTTTTGAATGGCGTGGCCATTGGCGTCGGGGGAACTCTCGTCGCCGGCGAGATCAGTGCGGACACGCTGCTGGCGGCCGGTGCCCTCGATGAATTCGCGCCGGAGAAATCCCCAGACTACTATCCTCCTGCGAAGACGGGCCTGCGCGGAAATCACGACGGAACCTTCACGTTCGCCCATCGCCTGCGTGACGGCGAAGGCCCCGACTCTTTCGGCGATCCTGCCGGCACCGGCGAGAACTATGACCTCGTCGTTGTGGGCGGCGGTATCAGTGGACTCGCGGCTGCCTATTTCTACCGCAAGAGCGCCGGCAACAACGCTCGAGTTCTCATCCTGGACAATCATGACGACTTTGGCGGCCACGCCAAGCGCAACGAATTTCACGCCGGCGGACGCATGCTGTTGAGTTACGGCGGAACGCAGTCCATCGAGAGTCCCGGCCAATACAGCGATGTTGCCAAAGCCCTGCTTCGCGAGATCGGCATTCGAACGGAAGAGTTCTACAAAGCCTACGACCAGAAGCTCTATTCGAAACTGGGCGCCGCCGCGTTTTTCGACAAGGAAACATTTGGGGAAGACCGCCTCGTCACCGGAATGAACACCACCCCGTGGCCGCAATTCCTCGCCAAAGCCCCGCTCTCAGACGCCGTCCGCAAAGACATCGCCCGCGTCTATACGGAGAAAAAGGACTACTTGTCGGGGCTCTCCACGGAACAGAAAATCTCGAAACTAACAAAAATCAGTTACGCGGAATATCTGACCAACTACTGCAAGTTATTGCCGGAAGCTCTCCCTTTTTTTCAGACTTTCACCCACGATCTCTTTTGCGTCGGCATCGAAGCTGTCCCGGCGATCGACTGTTACCAAGCCGGCGACGACTACGGCTCCTTCACCTATGCCGGTTTTCAAGGCCTCGGGCTGCCGGACGGCCCCGAGGAGGAGCCTTACATTTTTCATTTCCCCGATGGCAATGCCTCCATCGCGAGACTGCTCGTGCGGTCTCTGATTCCGGCCGCCCTTCCGGGCTCGACGATGGAAGATGCAGTCACGGCGAAAGCCGATTACTCCAAGCTCGATGTGGACTCGGCTCCCGTGCGTCTCCGCTTGAACAGTACCGCTGTCCATGTGCATCATTCGAACGCCTCCGGCGCCGCAAATGAAGTACAAATCGCTTACATGCGCGGCGGCAAGTTGCAATCTGTCGTCGCAAAGAATTGCGTCCTCGCATGCTACAACGGCATGATCCCCTACATCTGCCCCGAGCTCCCCGGCAAGCAAAAAGAAGCGCTCGCGTATCTGGTCAAAGCCCCCCTCGTCTATACCCACGTGGCGCTGCGTAACTGGACCTCCTTCGCAAAACTAAACGTGCACCACATCGTCGCGCCCGGCAGCTATCACACCTACACCGCGCTGGATTTTCCCGTCAGCCTCGGCCAATACCACTTCCCCCGCAACCCCGAGGAGCCGATGGTGCTCTTCATGCTCCGTACTCCCTGCAAGCCCGGACTCTCTCAGCGCGACCAAAATCGCGCCGGACGTGCGGAGCTGATGCAGACGCCCTTTTCAAGATTCGAAAGAAACATCCGCGATCAGTTGGGCCGGATGCTCGGCGGCGCAGGTTTCGACCCCGCGAAAGACATCGAGGGAATCACCGTAAACCGCTGGGCCCATGGTTACGCCTTCTCTCCCAATCCGCTCTTCGATCCCGATTGGAAGGAGGAAGATAAACCCTGGGTCCTCGGCCGCCAGCCCTTCGGCAAAATCGCTATCGCCAATTCCGACGCCGGAGCCAGCGCCTATTCGAATGTAGCTATCGATCAAGCGTACCGCGCCATCACAGAAATCCTGCGCGGCTGACTCTTCCAGAAGCATCTTGGCTCGAGGAGCAAACCCCGGTCTTCGCTGCGCGTGATTCGCCGCGCCAGCTCGGCCGCCAGGCTGGCTCAAAATGAGCGTGCAGCGCTTCGCAGCTAAATGTGTTAATGTCATCAGGTAGACTTCTGAAGCAAGATTGCCTGAGTTCTTTGCAGGGCGTGCTTTGCGGCCCTCCCTCGATGGACTTCAGCCAATTTAGGTCAACTTCTCCTAGTGTCCGGGAAGCGGCAGTTTGCCGGGATCCTGCACTCGTGGTGCTTCGAAGAGTACAGGGAGAGTCAAGATGAAGAGTTTGTTTGTCGGCAACATGAACTTCCAGACGACGGAAAGCGATCTGCGAGAGCTCTTCGCGCCGTTCGGCCAGGTGACGCGCATCCACATGGCCATGGACCGGGAGACGGGCCGCGCGCGCGGCTTTGCATTCGTGGAAATGCCTAACGACGCGGAAGCGGCGCAGGCCATGACGGCGCTGGACGGAAAAGAAGTTGGCGGGCGCAATTTGAAAGTGAATGAAGCGCGCCCGAAGGGCGAAGGTGGCCCCCCACGTGGCCCCAAGAGTTTTGGCGGGCCGAGCGGGGGACGCGGCCCGGGCGGCGGGGGCGGCCGGGGCAAGAGCGGCGGCGGGCGCGACCGTTTCTCGAATGAAGATTATCGCGATTCCGCGCGGCAGCCGCGCGAGCCGCGCTGGTAGTTCCCCTTTCTTAGTGAACAGTTTGACGATCCCGGCCTTGCCGGGATAACACTTTGGTGTGAAGGAGAGCTTATGCCGACCACATTCCAAAAACGGCAAAAAGAAATGAAGCGCATCGAGAAGCGCAAGATGAAGGAAGAGAAGCGCGCGCAAAGGAAAATCGACAAGGACGTCACCAAGGACGCTCCCTACGATCCCGCGTCCGATCCGACGATTGATTGGAATCATTCCAACGAAATCAATTCGCAGGAATAGCTGCGATAATCTCAGCGCGAAAATTCGCTGCATCGTGCGCAATCAGCGTCTGTATTCACGCGACTTATTTCCGTCTTGGCCCTGCCGTCCAATTGAAATAGCATCATTCCATTCAAGCGGTCTGATTTCTCGAAGGCCTGAATTCCATGCATCGGAACAGGCGCTTCTCCAGGGAATTTGAACAGACATGAAGCGTCGCCGCAGAAATTCTCTGAAGCTACTCTTTTCCGTCGCCGTATTTTCTTTGATCGTGGCCGCAGCGGCGGCACACGCGGTACTCTTGGAATCCACTCCCTCGTTGAAAGGTACCGTCGCGGGCCCCGATGTTCCGATCCGGCTGCGATTCAACGTCCGCATTGATGCTGGCCGCTCGCGTCTGACGCTGGCCGGACCAGCCGGTGCCATGCAAGCGTTGGAAATCAGCAAAGAGAGTCCCGCGGATGCTCTCGTCGCGCACGCAACGGGATTGTTGCCGGGAGAATACCGGCTGCGCTGGCAAGTGCTCGCTTCCGACGGGCACATCACCCGCGGCGAAATTCCTTTTACCGTTACGTCTCACTGATTCACTTTCATGGCCCGCCTTCTTCAAATCTTTGGCTTTCTTTCTGTTTTGTTCCGAGGCGCGATACTGACGTTTCAATCGCTCGCCATCGGCGGAATCGTCTTTTTGATTGTCGTTTTGCGCAAGGCAAATCAAGAATCTGACGCCATCAAACAATCGTGTCTGCGCTGGATACGCCGTGCCGCGATTGCGCTCGCGATCGTGCAAATTTCCTACGTCGCCGCGAATTCGCTCATCCTAATGCAGTCCGCGGACATGACGCTCGCCAAGGTGAGCGGCGCAAATTTCGTGATCGTCGGTGCGATCGGTCTCGCTTCTGCCATCACGATCACGGTTCTCACCGGCGCGCGGCGCTCGCGCGGCTACTCGGATTTGCTGCTTCCCGCCGCGGCGATCATTGCTTCTTCGGTGATGACCAGCCACGCCATGGCGCGCCTGGAGTATCGCGCGCCCCTGGTTGCGTTCACCGCGCTGCATCAATCGGCCACTGCTTTCTGGCTCGGCGGATTGCCCTATCTTCTGATCGCCATCCGGCGCACAACGAATCCCGATCTCGCGCGACAGTTGAGCGCCCGATTTTCGCGGCTTGCGCTCTTCAGCGTTGCCGTGCTCGCCACCACCGGTCTCGTGTTGGGTTATGCCTACGTTGGCTCGTTTAGAGCAGCCTACGGCACTTCTTACGGTGCGATGGTAGCCGCGAAAGTAATTCTTTTCACGATTCTCCTGTTTCTTGGCGCGCTCAATTATCAACTTGTCCATCGTGGCCCCGCGAGCAGCATCCTCTCCAGCCTCAGGCGCTTCGGCGAAGCGGAAATTGGAATCGGCATCACCGTGATTCTCACGGCTGCTTCGCTGACCTCGCTTCCCCCCGCCGCGGATCTCGCGCGCGACCGCGTTTCCGCGGCGGAAATTGTCACGCGCATGGCTCCGCGCCCGCCGCGGCTCGGCAGCCCCACGATGCAGGAACTTCCCGAAGACGTTTACGCCTTGCAGAGCAAGGGCATCGCATACGGATCACTCTCGACGGAATCCTTCGTGCCCGGCCAGGCCGGCACACGGCCCAATACTCCCGCCGAAAAAGCCTGGTCGGAGTACAACCATCATTGGGCCGGCATCATGGTTCTGGCCGTTGGACTCCTTGCGCTCGTCGCGCAAGCCGGCCATGTTTCCGGGGCGCGCCATTGGCCGCTCGCCTTTCTTGGCCTGGCGGTCTTTCTTTTTTTGCGAAGCGATCCGGAAGTTTGGCCGCTCGGGCCGAACGGATTCTGGGTTACGTTTGCCGATCCGGAAGTTTTGTTGCATCGAATTTTCGTGTTGCTGGTGATCGGGCTCGCCGTTTTTGAATGGCGCGTACAAACGAATCGCATTGCCTCTCCGAACGTCCGTCTGGTATTTCCCATGCTCGTCGCTGTTTCCGGCGCGCTCTTGCTCACGCATTCCCACACTCTGGGAAACATCAAAGAGGAAGTGCTGGCCGAGCTGAGCCACATCCCGCTGGCGATTCTGGCGGTGGCGGCGGGATGGTCGCGCTGGCTCGAGGTGCGGCTGCCTCCAGAAAATCCGACGAGAAGCACGATGGCGCGTGTCTGGCCTGCGTGCATCATGCTGATCGGCGCCATCCTGCTGAACTACCACGAAATGTGATTCGGGACAGTTGGTAGCGCCAGCATCCCAACCAGCGATTTCGCTGGTACAACAGTTGCTTGACAAAGACGTAGTGGCGAAACAAACTAACTCGCATGCGGGAACTCCTGGAGCGGTTGTTCCAAGTTGATTTTTTGAAGGGCCTGGCAGTCACTTTTCGGGCGCAAAATCCCAAGAACATTGTTACTGAGCAGTATCCGTTGGAGCGGCCCATGGTGGCGGAGCGCTATCGCGGCGCGCCACGGCTGAACAACAATCCGGAGACCGGCGAGACGCTGTGCATCGGGTGCAATTTGTGCGCGTTGGCGTGCCCGGAGAACTTGATCGTGGTGGGCTGGGAGCGGGACGACGCCACGCGCCGCAAGGTGCTCACTTTTTTTACCTACGACACTTCGCGGTGCATGTTCTGCGGGCTGTGCGAGGATGCCTGCCCGACGGATGCGCTGGAATTGACGCAGGATTTCGAGATGGCGTACTTCACGCGCGAAGGCGCAATCTGGGACCGGCATCGGCTGGAGCAGGGCCCAACACCGGCGCGCTACACCCGCTGAAGATACCTGCATGGAACTTCGCAAAGATCCCATCACACAAAGCTGGATCATTCTGGGGCAGAGAGAGACGCTCGGCGGAATCTCCGAGGAGTGCCCGCTCGAACCGGCGAAGGTTGAAAAGTTGCCGTCGATCCTGACGTGGCCTGCGGAGGGGCCGTGGCAAGTGCGTGTGCTGGCGCATCCTGAGCCGCTCTACCACGTCGAAGGCGAGGCGGCGCGGTCAGCCGAAGGCATGTACGACAAGATGGGAGCCATCGGTGCACACGAGGTGGTGGTGGAAACGCCGTCGCACGAGAAACGCATGGCGCAGTTCACCGACGAAGAGATCGAACGTGTCCTGTGGGTCTGGGCGTCTCGCATTGCCGATTTGAAGAAAGATCCCCGGTTCAAGTACGTCAGCGTGTTCAAGAATCAGGGTGCGCTGGCCGGCGAAGAATGGCCGCATGCGCATTCGCAGTTGACGGCCACGATTTTTGTGCCGCGGCGCGTCAAGTACGAGCTGCACGCTTCGCACGAATGGTTCAAGGACAAAGAGCGCTGCATTTTCTGCGATACGGTTAGGCAGGAGGAAAAGCAGGGGAAGCGCATCGTGGACGTGCAGGGCGAGTATTATGCGCTGTGCCCGTACGCTTCGCGCGTGCCGTATGAGATCTGGCTTGTACACCGGCGGCACAATCATCTGTTCGAACAGCCGCGGCCGGGTTCGAACCGCAAGCAATTGGCGGCGCTGCTGGGACGCGTCTTGCGCCGCTTGGAGAAGGTAGCGCCGGCATTTCATCTCGTGGTGCACACCGCGCCAAATACGAGAAGCAAGAAGGGCGAGCTGTCCGGATATTGGAAGACGCTGGCGGAGGATTATCACTGGCACATCGAGATCCTGCC
>Ga0137409_10008225_pt1 | contig 10664 bp, 7 predicted proteins | sample CZODoug1_16funga_FD_122059 | JGI IMG/M metagenome (GOLD analysis project Ga0137409, IMG submission 122059) | Vadose zone soil fungal communities from Angelo Coast Range Reserve, California, USA - CZODoug1_16fungal (Hybrid Assembly) | ecosystem: Environmental > Terrestrial > Soil > Vadose zone... | reverse complement strand
CGAACAGAAGCAGGCCGAAGCCGAGATCCGGTCGCTCAAGGACCGGCTTTATCGGGAAAATCTGGCGCTCCGGGACGAAGTCGACCGCGCCTCGATGTTCGAAGAAATCGTCGGTTCATCCGAGCCGCTCAAAGCTGTACTGTCGCGGGTGGCCAAAGTGGGGCCGACCGATTCGACCGTGTTCATCACCGGAGAAACCGGTACCGGGAAGGAGCTCATCGCCCGCGCCGTCCACAAACGATCGCAGAGGGCCGGACGGGCTTTCGTGAGCGTCAACTGTGCGGCCTTGGCCCCCACGCTGATTCCCTCGGAATTGTTCGGCCATGAAAAGGGCGCCTTCACGGGCGCCGTCCAGCGGCGGTTGGGCCGTTTTGAATTGGCGGATGGCGGCACGATCTTCCTCGATGAAGTCGGGGAGCTCTTGCCCGACACGCAGGTCGCGCTCTTAAGGGTCCTCCAGGAGCGGGAATTCGAGCGCGTCGGTGGCGCCCAACCCATTCACGTCGACGTGCGCGTCATTGCCGCCACGAATCGTGATTTGAAGGCGGCTGTCGCGATCGGGGGCTTCCGCCAGGACCTGTTCTATCGGCTCAATGTCTTTCCCATCGAGGTGCCATCTCTCCGAGAGCGGAAAGACGACATCTTGATGCTGGTCGAATACTTCGTGAAGCGCTACGCCAGCCGGATGGGCAGAGAGTTCCGCTCGATCGATAAGAAGACGCTGGACCTCCTGCTCGCCTACGACTGGCCGGGCAATATTCGGGAGTTGCAGAACGTCATTGAGCGGTCCGTGATTCTGAGCGCCGGCGAGACGTTTACCGTCGACGAACTGTGGCTATTTAAGGAATCGACTCAATCGGGCTCAGGCGTACCTCCGTCAGCACCTTTCCAACATGAGCGGGCGCCGATCCCGGTTCAGGGCGAGACGCGCGGCGAACGAGAGATCATCGAAGCGGCGCTCGTTGAAAGCCGAGGCCGGGTCGCCGGGCCATCGGGCGCGGCGGCGAAGCTTGGCGTTCCGCCCTCCACCCTCGACAATCGGATCAAGGCCTTGAACATCGATAAAAGGAAGTTCAGGTTTCGCTGAAACCTCCATCAGAATCACCAGATTCACCAGAATCACCAGATTCTCCCGGTTTCCCTCATTCCACCAGTTCAGAGTTCGCTCCCTATCTGATTTCCCTCAATCTTTTCAGAAGGTTGCCTGGCGTTGGCTTTGCGCATCCCATGAGCGGCCTCGACACAGTAGAGGGGTTCGTCGAAGAGAAAAACGTGAGCCGAACCGCCAATGAGCTTCAGGATCGACCGGCTGGTGATTGAAGACGATCGGGAGATCGTGCGCATCAGCGGTCGGGTTGCGCCAGAGAACCTGGAGCTCCTTCGGAACGTGCTCAATGAGAGTCGCGTCGTCGCCATCGATCTCAAGAACGTCCTTCTGATCGACCGTGAAGGCGTGAAGCTTCTTGTCGGCGCCGAAGCAAAGGGAGTAGAGCTCAGAAACTGCCCGGCTTACATCCGTGAATGGGTTGCGCGCGAGCGAGCGCAGATTAATCGAGACCCTTCTGAACAAGAGCCCACCAATAACGGGGGGCGTCGAGGATGTGTGATGGGAATCTCGTGAGTCAAGATTGCTTTTGGGAACAGTGCCTGGCTAAGTCGTTCAAGGAGAAGTGCCATGTCGTCGCTTGAACTCAGTGTCCCCCAACGAGCGTTTCACACTCTTCCAGCAACTGGCGCGCGCGCCAACGCCCCGGAAGAGCCCGCGGGCTTCGACGGTTCCGTTGAGTTGTTGCGGACGATCGCCGGCGTCCTCGACATCCGCCCGGTCTTTTCGCGCGTGTCGGAGATTGCCAGCAAGATGCTGCCGCATGACGCGATGGTGATGAATTTCGTCGATGAACACGGGAACGTGTTCTGCCAGGCGGCGACCGCCGACGTTCCCGCGCTCCCCTCTCCACTCAGACTCTCAACGCCAGCGTCCCATGAACTCATTGTCGACGACCTCGGCACCGAGGCGTTGCCTCTTACTGAACGCATCGATGTGTACATGCGTCTGAGCCACGCTGGCTATCGCTCCGCACTGTGCCTTGGCACACAGGCACGCGATCAGCGTCTCAACGTGGGGTTCCTCTCAAAGGAGCCACATGCCTTCGACTCGAGCGATCTGCCGATTGCCCGCCGGATCGTCGACCTCATTGCCCTCGCCGTCTCCCACGAGCAACTCGCCAACGCCGCCCGCCAGATCGCCGAGACCCGCGCCCGCGCCGACCGGCTCGAGGCCCGCGTTCAGGTCCTCTCCCGGGAGCTCGAGGCGAGCTCCCACCTCCGCATCGTCGGCGACTCCGATCGCTGGCACGACGTGCTCAAAAAGGCCACCCAGGTGGCGGCCACCGACACCACCGTCCTGCTCACCGGCGAATCCGGCACCGGCAAAGAAGTCGTCGCCCGCTTCATTCATCGCGCCTCCCCCCGCAGCAAAGGCCCGTTCGTCGCCTTGAACTGCGCCGCCCTCCCCGAACAACTCCTCGAATCCGAGCTCTTCGGCTACGAGCGCGGCGCCTTCACCAGCGCCCACCAGGCCAAGCCCGGGCAGATCGAGCTGGCTGCCGGCGGCGTCCTGTTCCTCGACGAAGTCAGCGAGATGAGTCTCTCGGCGCAGGCCAAATTCCTGCGTGTGCTGCAGGAGCATGAATTTCAGCGGCTGGGCGGCACGCGCTTGCTCAAGGCGAACATCCGCGTGGTGGCGGCAACGAATCGCGACCTGCGGAAGGCCGTGGAAGATGGCACCTTCCGCGAGGATCTCTTTTATCGCCTGCAGGTCTTCGACATTCCGCTGGCGCCCCTCCGCGACCGCCCCGACGATATCCTCCCGCTGAGTGAGGCGTTTCTCGACGACATCGGCCGCTCGTTCGGCCGCCCGCCGGCGGGCCTCTCGATCGAGGCACGGGCGGCCGTCCTCGCCTATCACTGGCCCGGCAACGTCCGCGAGCTGCGCAACGCGCTCGAACGCGCCGCGATTCTCTGCGACGGCGTGCTCATCCAGGCGGACCATCTCGCGCTGCCGCGCCCGGCGCATGCGTCGCCCGCCGTGCCCGCCAATGCGACCGACCTGGCCCAGCTCGAGCGGCAGATGATTGCCCAAGTCTTGCGCGAATGCCACTGGAACAAAAGCAAAGCCGCGCATCGCCTCGGATTGACACGCAGCAAACTGTACCTGCGCCTCCGCAAGTACGGCCTCGCGTAAACGCCTCGTGTAGTGATGCGTACGAGGGCACAAAATGCACGTCAACAGACACCGACTAAGCAGCGGAGCAGCACTGGACACCGGATTTCCGAGAGGTTCCGCCAATCACGCGGCGGCATCCCAGTTGCCCTGTCGTTCTTCCATGTCGAGCCCGGTTTCTCAGAGATCCCTCGCAATGACGAACATGAAGAACCTTGACAAACGCGCGTGCTGCAGATGGCGCACGCTATGGTTGATCGCTCCGACCATCTTCACGATGACCGCCTGCACCAGATCCACACAGGCTGCAGCGCCGCCATCGATTGAGGTGCCCGTCGCGGAAGTGGAACAAAAAGATGTGCCGATCTACGGCCAATGGATCGGAACGCTGGAAGGCCTCGTGAACGCGAATGTGAAAGCGCAGGTGAGTGGATATCTGCTCACGCGGGAGTACAAGGAAGGGTCCTTCGTAAAGAAGGGACAGCTGCTGTTTCAGATTGACCCCGTGCCATTTCAGGCCGCACTCGATCAGGCCAAGGGACAACTCGCACAGGCCAGAGCTCAGCTCGTGAACGCGGAAGCGAACGAACGAAAGAGCCAGCTCGACGTCGAGAAGTACGGTCCCCTCGCAAAGGCGCAGGCCGCCTCGCAACAGGATCTGGACAATGCCGTTCAGACGAATCTCGCAAACCAGGCAACGGTGGAGACCTCCAAAGCTTCAATTCAGGCCGCTGAAGCCGCCGTCGAAACAGCCCAGATCAATCTCAATTTCACGAGGGTGGTCTCACCGCTCAATGGCATCGCCGGCGTGGCCATAGCACAGGTGGGCGATTTGGTCAGCGCCACGAGCGGGTCGCTGACCACCGTCTCGACACTCGACCCAATCAGAGACTACTTCTCGGTCAGCGAGCAGGAATACCTGGCATTGCGAAACCAGTTCTCGAGTTCCGCAAACGCGCACTGGACGCTGCAGCTCATTCTCGCTGACGGCACGACCTATCCCCACCCCGGGGATTTCTACTTCGTCGATCGCGCGGTCAATCAAAACACGGGCGCCATTCAAGTGGCCGGGCTCTTCCCCAATCCCGGCAACGTTCTCCGCCCCGGCCAATACGGGAAGGTTCGTGCCCTGGTACAGGTGCAACACGACGCGCTCGTGATCCCTCAAGCCGCCGTGATCGAGCAGCAGGGCAGCTATCAGGTCGACCTCGTCGACCACGACGGCCGGGTCGCGATCCGTCCCGTGAAGGTCGGACCGCAAATAGGAACCATGTGGGTGATCCGGGACGGCTTGAAACCCGGCGAGCGCGTGGCCGTTGAGGGCCAGCACAACCTCCGGCCAGGTGTGACGGTCCAGCCGAAGCCAGTCACTCAGAGTCGCGACTGAGAGAGCGCTGCCACCTCACTGCTTGATTAGACGACAGCAACCGGTCAAAAGATCATGTCCAACTTTTTCATCAATCGGCCTATCGTCGCGATGGTCATTGCGATTCTCACCGTCATCGTCGGTGCGGTGACGATAGCGGTTCTGCCAGTCGCCCAGTTTCCGAACATTGCGCCACCTGAAATCAGGTTGCAAGCGACCTATGTTGGCGCAGATGCGGAAACGCTCGAGCAAGCTGTGGCCACACCGATCGAGCAGCAAGTCAGCGGTGTGGACAACATGACCTACATGTATTCCGTGAATGCCACGGCGAATCACGAAACAGCGTTGCTCGTCAATTTCGATCTCAACTCAGATCCCAATATGGATCTGCTGCTCACCCAGTCGCGCGAACAATTGGCGAGCGGTCAATTGCCGCCGGAGGTTAACAACTACGGGATCACTCTCAAGAAATCGACCACTGCTCCGCTTGCGGTGATTGCATTGTATTCGCCGGATGGCACCCTCGATGCGAACTATCTTGCGAACTATGCCTATATAAACGTGAATGATCCGATAGGGCGTCTCTACGGCGTCGGCCAGACGCAAATCTTTGGCTCGGGGCAGTACGCCATGAGACTCTGGGTCAATCCTGACAAATTGGCCAAGCTTAATATTACGGTCACGGATATCGTGAGCGCGCTCAAGGCTCAGAACACTATCAATCCCGCCGGGCAGATTGGTGGCGAGCCGGCTCCGCCAGACCAGCAGTTTACATATACTGTGCTCGCATCAGGCCGTCTGACATCGCCAGAAGATTTCGGCAATGTGATCGTTCGCGAAACACCCAATGGGGGGACCGTTCGGGTGAAAGACGTGGCCCGAGTCGAGTTGGGTACGCAGGACTACAGCGTCATAACCCGCCTGAACGGGAAGCCGAGCGCGTTGGTGGCAGTCTACCAGTTGCCTGGATCGAACGCCGTGAAAACCATGCAAGGCGTCCGGGCACTCATGGCCCAGATGAGGCAACGGTTCCCGCCGGACCTTGACTACGCCATATCACTGGACCAAACAGCTCCCGTGACCGAAGGCTTGAAGGAGATCGTCAAGACTCTCTTGATTGCGATAGGGCTGGTGATCCTGGTTGTCTTCATCTTTCTGCAAGACTGGCGCGCCACGCTGATTCCTTTGCTGGCGGTGCCTGTCTCACTCGTTGGAACCTTCATCATGTTTCCGGTGTTCGGCTTCTCAATTAATACGCTGTCGATGTTCGGGTTGGTGCTTGCTATCGGCCTCGTGGTGGACGATGCGATCGTTGTCGTTGAAGGCGTACAACGGCACGTCGAAGATGGAATGTCTCCGAAGGACGCGGCTCGAAAAGCCATGGAGGAGCTCTCCGGCCCAGTCATTGGAATCGCCCTGGTCCTATCCTCTGTGTTCGTGCCGACTGCTTTCATCCCAGGGATCACTGGAAGGCTCTATCAGCAATTCGCGGTGACCATCGCGATCTCGGTCGTTCTGTCGGCGTTCAACGCACTGACGCTGAGCCCCGCACTTTCCGGGCTCCTGCTGCGCAAAAAGCGTGACAGTCACGGGCTGTTGCAACGGTTCTTCAACTGGTTCAATCGTGTATTCGAGCGCGCGACCGAAGGATACGTGAGCTGGTCGGGAGCGTTGATTCGAAAGGGCGCCTTGGTACTGGTGCTCCTTCTGGCTTGCGGATTGGCCGGAGTTGTCATCGGCAACCGAGTACCCTCCAGCTTTCTTCCCGATGAAGACCAAGGCTATCTCTATGTCAGCATGCAGCTTCCCAATGCCGCTTCGCAGGAACGCACCAGCGCGGCGGCGGCACAGATGGAAAGAATTCTCGCCGACACGCCTGGCGTCCAGCACGTCACGAGCGTCATTGGTTTCAGTCTGCTCAGCTTCGTTCGGACCAGTTACAACGCGTTCTTTTTTGTGACCTTGAAGCCCTGGAACGAGCGCACCAACCGGACCGAGCAATTTCAGGCCATCAACGCGCGCTTGAACCAGGAACTCAAGCAATTGCCGGCAGGAACCGCCTTCAGTTTTTCGCCGCCGGCGATACCTGGCGTCGGGACTGCCGGGGGTTTCTCGTTCGTGCTGGAGGACCGTGCCGGCCGGGACGTGCAGTTCCTTTCGGATAATCTGGCGAAATTCCTGGAGGCGGCTCACAAGCGCCCGGAAATCGGCGCGATCAGCACGACGTTTCTGCCGAGCGTACCCCAGAAGTTCGTCAACGTCGACCGAGAGAAGGTGTTGAAGCATGGTGTCGCGCTGAGTGATGTGTACAGCACCGTTCAGGCCTATCTGGGCGGCTTGTTCGTCAACTACTTCAATGAGTTCGGCCGAACGTGGCAGGTGTATGTGGAGGCCGAGGCACCCTTTCGCGCCAATACGGAGAGTCTTGGGCAGTTCTACGTGCGCAACGGCCAGGGTGACGCACTTCCACTTTCGGCATTAGCGCAATTCGAGACCCGCTCAGGGCCCGAGTTCACGATGCGCTTCAACGAGTACCGCTCCGCACAGATCAACGGCAGCGCGGCACCGGGGTACAGCTCGGATCAGGCCACTGCGGCGCTAGAAGAGGTGTTCAGGCAGACGATGCCCGGCGAAATGGGCTTCGATTACATGGGGATGTCGTACCAGGAGCAGAAGGCGCGTCAGGGCATGCCGTCTTCGGTCATCTTCGGATTTTCGCTCTTGTTCGTGTTCCTGATTCTCGCAGCGCTGTACGAGAGCTGGACGTTACCGTTCAGCGTGCTCCTGAGCACGCCGGTGGCCGTCTTCGGTGCGTTCGGCGTGTTGTGGCTGCGGCGCGCCCTCTTGGGTCTCATGCTGCAACCTTACATGGTTCAGATTGAGAACGATGTGTATGCGCAGATCGCACTCGTGTTGCTCATCGGCCTGGCAGCCAAGAATGCGATTCTCATCGTTGAATTTGCAAAAAAGCGGTTCGAAGAGGGCAAGCCGTTGGTCGACGCCGCGCTCGAAGGCGCCCGGCTCCGCCTGCGGCCGATCCTGATGACCTCCTTCGCGTTCATTCTGGGATGCGTGCCGCTGTGGACCGCCTCGGGGGCCGGGTCGGTTGCCCGTCAGATCATGGGAACTGCGGTCATTGGCGGCATGGGAGCCGGAACCGCGATCGGCATCTTCTTCATCCCGGCCATCTTCTGCGTGGTGGAAAAGTGGTCAGGCGGGGCGGCACATGCGCAGGCCGTACGGACCGATCGATCCGGCACTTCGGGCTCAGGAACGCCTGCGCCATTAGAGGAGAACTGACATGGGTGTTGCGCCAATATTCGACCGAGGACTGATGAACTCCTCATCAATCCGCGGCCGATTCACGATCCTTCTGCTTGGATTGCTCGTTAGCGGCTGCACCGTCGGTCCACACTATCGAAAACCGGTCGTCCAAATCCCGGATGCCTATCACGACCCCACCAATCAGGCCACAGAGGAGGCCGCGGGGGTTCAGCCTCAGGCTCCTTCGTATGCCGATCTTCCCTGGTGGGAGGTATTTCAAGATCCCGCGCTGCAGAAGCTGATTCAGCAGGCGCTGGCGCACAACTATGATCTGCAAATCGCGACCGAGCGGATCAATGCTGCGCGAGCGCAAGTCGTGATCACGCGCGCCGACCAGTTCCCACAGGTGACCGCAGACGCCGGCGGCACTGACGGGCGATTCTTCCAAGGCGGATTCGCGTCGAGAGCCAAATACGCCATCTACGCCGCCGACGCGACATTTCAACTGGACCTCTGGGGGAAGTACCGACGGGCGACGGAAGCTGCGCGCGCCCAGCTGCTGGGCACGGAGTACGCCCAGAAGACCACCATTCTGACGTTGGTGAGTGACACCGCGAGCGATTACTTCGCGCTCCTCGCCCTGGATCTCCAACTTCAAATTACCCGAGGCACCATCGCCAACCAGCAGGATGCCGTCAAGCTCACGAACCTGCGAATGGAACATGGTGTGGCAACCAAACTCGACGTGTTGCAGGCCCAACAGGTGCTGGACACCGCTAACGCGCAGCTTCCCGAGCTGGAAAGAGAGATCGGGCAGTTGGAAGACGCCATCAGCATTCTCGTCGGAGATTTCCCACGCGCCGTCGCACGTGGGAAACCGTTGGTCGAGCAACCGCTCCCGCCCGGCATCCCTGCGGGACTGCCGTCGGCGCTGCTCGCGCGACGGCCGGACATCTCTCAGGCCGAGCAAAACCTGATCGCCGCCAATGCCGAAATCGGAGTCGCCAAAGCAGCCTTCTTCCCGCAGGTCGCCCTGACCGGATCCGGCGGCGGCGCTGCAGGACAGGCCACCCTGTTGTCTTCGATGATCAGTTCAACCGTCGGGATCTGGTCATACGGGTTGAATATTGCGCAACCGATTTTCGAGGCTGGCAGGCTGCGCGGCAACGTTCGGCTCGCCGAGTCGCAGCAACGACAGCAGTTGATCGCGTACCAACAGGCCATCCGGTGGGCCTTCCGAGACGTCTCCGACGCGTTGATTGGACATGACAAGTATCACGACGTCAGGCAGAAGCAGGAGGTCATGGTTAACGATCTCCAGGAGTCGGTCGAGATGTCGCTCATGCGTTATCGCGGCGGCATTGCCACCTACCTCGAGGTCCTTGATGGACAACGTTCCCTCTTCAACGCCGAACTGACGCTTGCGCAGGCTCGCGGGAACGAATACCAGAGTGTGGTACAGCTCTACAAAGCACTCGGCGGCGGGTGGCAAAAATGAAACAGTAAAAAGACATACGCGAAACTTCAATGGCAAAAGTTGTCAGATTTCATGAACTCGGTGGTCCAGAAGTACTTCGCCTCGAAGAGATTACATTCGAGGATCCCGCACCTGGCGAGCTGCGGTTGAAGGTCGGTGCAATCGGACTCAACCGGCTGGAGGTCGTTTACCGCTCGGGCGGCTTTGGAACGCCCAACAAATACCCAGCAGCGCTGGGTTCCGAATGCGCAGGAACGGTTGAGGCGATTGGCAAGGGCGTAACCGGCTTCAAGATCGGAGATCGGGTGGCAACCATACCAGGTTTCACGACCCTCCCTGGTTTCGCGACCGAGACGAAAGGTCACGAATGCGCGGTCTACGGTGAGCAGGCCTATGTACCGGCGGAAATGGCAGTGAAGATGCCCGAAAGCATGTCGTTCATCGATGCCGCTGCTATCTGGATGCAATATAGCGCCGCGTATAACAGCATGGTCAACGTCGCCCAGCTTCAGAAGGGCGAATACGTGCTCCTCACCGCGGCGACGTCGTCGGTGGGAATCGCCGCAATCCAGATCGCTAAATCGGTGGGCGCCATACCGATTTGTACGACTCGCGGCCAAACCAAGGTTACCGCACTGAAGGCGCAAGGCGTAGAACTGTCATCGTTACAGACGAGCAGGATATCCCGACGGAGGTCGCGCGCATAACAGGTGGTGTCGGTTGCCGCGTGATCTATGACCCGGTGGCGGGGAAAGGTGTCGGCAAGCTACTCGATGCGCTCTCGACTGGGGGGGTAATCATGATCTATGGCGTGCTAGACATGTCCCCTGCCATGATTGATCCGATCAAGGGCCTTGCGAAGTTAGCGACCGTGAAATTCACTAGCGTTTTCGAAACGTTGTTGGTTGCGGAAAAACGCGCCAAAATGACAGATTTTGTGCTGAAGGGTCTCGCCAACGGTACGTTGAAACCCGTAATCGACAAGACATTTCCGCTTGAAAATATTGTCGAGGCGCATCGCTATCTTGAGAGCAACCAGCATGTCGGGAAGGTCGTGGTCACGGTTGGAAATCAGAATCATCGATCAATACCTTCGCCAATTTGGATTTTTGGCCTTTTTTACCAAAAACGCGGTTTCAAAAATCTAATAGAATCAATAGGTTAAGATTCGACCAAAATCTTGTTTTTGCCCCTTTTCGCTATTTGGCGAAGGTATTGATCGATAAGACCGAGTTTCTAAGCGCGGAGAGGCTCCTCTCGATTGGGTCGAAGTCTTTGGCAGGGGCGGGACGCCTCCACGGAAGCAGAGATCGTGTTGCTCTTCCGATTTCCGG
>Ga0137409_10008222_pt1 | contig 10666 bp, 10 predicted proteins | sample CZODoug1_16funga_FD_122059 | JGI IMG/M metagenome (GOLD analysis project Ga0137409, IMG submission 122059) | Vadose zone soil fungal communities from Angelo Coast Range Reserve, California, USA - CZODoug1_16fungal (Hybrid Assembly) | ecosystem: Environmental > Terrestrial > Soil > Vadose zone... | reverse complement strand
CCCTCGGGGAAGCTGCACATGGGGCACGTGAGGAACTATACCATCGGCGACGTTCTCACCCGGCACTACCGGATGCGCGGCTACAACGTGCTGCAGCCGATGGGCTGGGACGCGTTCGGACTTCCCGCCGAGAACGCGGCGATGGCGAATCGCGTGCCGCCGGCGAAGTGGACGTACGACAACATCGCGTACATGAAGGCTCAGCTGAAGAGCCTCGGCTTCGCGCTCGACTGGCAGCGCGAGCTTGCCACCTGCCGGCCGGATTACTACAAGTGGAACCAGTGGCTCTTCACGCGGCTGTTCCGCAAGGGCATCGCGTACAAGAAGACCGGTGTCGTCAACTGGGACCCGGTGGACCAGACTGTCCTCGCCAACGAGCAGGTGATCGAGGGCCGCGGCTGGCGCACCGGCGCGCTGGTGGAGAAGCGCGAGATCCCGATGTACTTCCTGCGCATCACGTCGTACGCCGAGGAGCTGCTCGCCGCGCTCGACGATCTGCCGGGCTGGCCCGAGCAGGTCAAGCTGATGCAGAAGAACTGGATCGGCCGCTCGGAAGGGGTCAAGGTTGGTTTTGAATATGAAATAGAGAATCAAAAGCGCGTGCTATGGGTCTTCACCACGCGCGCCGACACGCTGATGGGAGCGACCTTTGTCGCGGTGGCGGCCGAGCACCCGATCGCCACCTGGGCAGCCAAAGGCAACAGGGAGCTTGCCTCGTTCGTCGAAGAGTGCAAGCGCGGCGCCGTCATGGAAGCGGAGCTGGCGCAGATCGAAAAGAAGGGCCTGCCGACCGGCGTGCACGTCACGCATCCGCTCTCCGGCGAGAAGCTGCCGGTGTGGGTCGCGAACTACGTATTGATGGGCTACGGCGAAGGCGCGGTGATGGCGGTGCCGGCGCACGATGAGCGCGACTACGAGTTCGCGCGCAAGTACGGCCTGCCGGTGAAGCCGGTGATCCGGCACCCGCTCGGCGACACGGTGCCGCCGCCCTGGCGGCCTGAGTACGCGGCCTATGGGGTTTGCATCAATTCCGGGAAATACGACGGCCTGGACTACCGGGCCGCCGTGGAGGCCATCGCGTCTGATTTGAAAAAAAAGCACCTGGGAGAAAAGCAGGTGCAGTGGCGGCTGCGCGACTGGGGCATCTCGCGCCAGCGCTACTGGGGCTGCCCGATCCCGATCGTGCACTGCCCGTCCTGCGGCGACGTGCCGGTGCCCGACGAGCAGCTGCCGGTGAGATTGCCTGAGGACCTGGTGCCCGACGGCACCGGCAACCCGCTCGCCAGGATGCCCGAGTTCTACCAGACGACGTGCCCGTCCTGCGGCAAGCCCGCCAAGCGCGAGACCGACACGATGGACACCTTCGTCGACTCCTCGTGGTACTACGCGCGCTTCGCCTGTCCGGACCAGGACCGGGCGATGGTCGATGAGCGCGCCAGGTACTGGCTGCCGGTCGACCAGTACATCGGCGGCATCGAGCACGCCATCCTGCACCTGCTGTACTCGCGCTTCTTCACGCGCCTGATGCGCGACGAGGGCCTGCTCGAGCTCTCCGAGCCGTTCACCAACCTGCTCACGCAGGGCATGGTGCTCGCCGAGTCGTACTACATCGACATGCCGGGGCGCCGCGAGTGGGTGAACCCGTACGAAGTCGAGGTCACGCGCGATCCAAAAGGAAAAATACTCTCCGCAAGGACGAAAGACGGGACGCCGGTCGTCTACGACGGCATCGGCACGATGTCGAAGTCGAAGAACAACGGCGTCGACCCGCAGGACCTGATCGACAAGTACGGCGCCGACACCGCGCGCTTCTTCATCATCTTCGCCTCGCCGCCGACCAACACGCTGGAGTGGAGCGACGAGGGCGTCGAGGGCTCGTACCGCTTCCTGCGCCGGCTGTGGGTCTACGCGGCGAGATTTTCCCGGCGCAAGGGCATGGCCGGGAAACCCGGCAAGGACGCCCGCTTCGAGATCCACTCGGTGCTAAGGCAGGCGAACTACGACCTGCAGAAATTCCAGTTCAACACCGTGGCCTCGGCCTGCATGAAGATCCTCAACGCGCTGGAGCGCCTGCCTGAGGAAGACACCGCGGCCGACGAGGAGGGCATGTCGATCCTCATCCGGCTGCTCTCGCCGATCACGCCGCACATCGCCCATCACCTGTGGCGCGAGCTGGGCTTCGGCGAGGATGTGATGAACGCTCCCTGGCCGCAGCCGGACAAAGAAGCCCTGGAGCAGGACGAGGTCGAGCTGGTGGTGCAGGTGAACGGCGTCAAGCGCGGTACCGTTCGTGTGCCGAAGTCTGCCGATCAACGGGCGCTCGAGGCAATCGTGAAGTCGCTGGAATTCGTGAAGCGGCAGATCGGCGACAAAATCGTCAAGCGCATCGTTATCGTTCCAGGACGGCTTATTAACGTCGTGGTGGGATGAGGATCCTCATCACCGTGCTCTGCCTCGCGCTCGCGGGCTGCGGCTTCCGGCTGCGCGGCACGGCCGAGGTGCCGTTCAGCACGGTTTACGTGCCGGCCGCCACCGGCGGCATCGCGCTCGACCTCAAGCGCAATATCCAGGCCGGGACCAACGCCAAGGTCGTCGATGACCCCAAGCAGGCGGACGCGGTGCTGCAGTTCACCGAGGAAACCCGCCTGAAGGAGATCCTGTCGCTGACCGGGACCGGCCGCGTGCGCGAGTTCAAGCTGCGCTACCGCGTCGGCTTTCGCCTGCACGACGGCAAGGGCGCCGACTATGTGCCGCAGAGCACCGTGGAGCTGACGCGCGACGTGACCTTCAACGACGCGGAGGTGCTGGCGAAGGAAGCCGAGGAGCAGCTGCTGTTCCGCGACATGCAGTCCGACATGGTGCAGCAGATCATGCGGCGCCTCGGCGCGGCGCAGAAGCCGCAGCCTCGCGTGCCATAGATGCAACTGCGCGCCGAGCAGCTGCACGGCCATCTCGCGAAGTCGCTCGCCCCGGTTTACACCGTCCACGGCGACGAGCCGCTGCTCGCTCTGGAGGCGGCCGACGCCGTGCGCGCGGCGGCGCGCAGGCAGGGCTTCTCCGAGCGCGTGGTGCTCGAGCCGGGCCGCTCCTTCGACTGGAGCGAGTTCACGCACGCCGCGGCGAGCCTGTCGCTATTCGCCGAAAAGAAACTGGTCGAGCTGCGCCTCGCCGCCGGCAAGCCAGGCTCGCAAGGCGCAGAGGCGATCGCCGCTTATTGCTCGCGGCCCAGCGCCGACATCGTGCTCCTCGTCTCGGTGCCGCGGCTCGACCGCAGCACGCAGAACTCGGCCTGGTTCCGCGCCCTCGCCGAAGCCGGGGTGAGCGTCGATGTTTACCCTGTCGATCGGCCCCGCCTGCCGGCCTGGATCGCCGAGCGGCTCGCGCGCCAGCGCCAGAGCGCGCCGCGCGAAGTACTGGAGTTCCTCGCCGACCGCGTCGAGGGCAACCTGCTCGCCGCACACCAGGAGGTGCAGAAGCTCGCGCTTCTCGCGCCCGAAGGCGAGCTGGGCATCGAGACGGTAAGCGAGGCGGTGGCGAGCGTCGCGCGCTACGATCCTTATGTCGCCGCGGAAGCCCTGCTTGCGCACGGCCCCGCGCGCTACGTGAGGGTGATCGAAGGTTTGCGCGCCGAAGGCGAGCAGCCGACCTTCGTGCTGTTCGTATTGAGCAGCGTGCTCTTCGTGCTGTACGGCCTCGCTCGCGGTGAGCGCGCGGATCCGCTCTTCGTCCAGCATCGGCTCTTCAACAAGCCGCTGCAGCGCGCGGTGCAGGCCGCGGCGCCGCGCTATCCGGCGCCGCTCCTCGCCAGCGCCATTGCGCACGCCGCGGCGATCGACCGCGCCATCAAGGGCGTCGGCAGCGGCGCGCCGTGGGAGGAGTTTGTGACGCTTGGGCTAAAATTGGCCCATGGATCAAAAGCTTGACGTTCGGCAGCAGGTCCGCGAGCTGGGCCGCGCGGCGCGCGCTGCCGCGCGCGCGCTGGCCCGCGCCGACGCCGAAGCGAAGAATCGCGCTCTCGCCGCCATGGCGAAGGACATCAGGTCCAGCGCGAAGAAAATCCTTGCCGCCAACAGCGCCGACGTCGCGCAGGCAAAGAAAGACGGCGCCGACGCCGCGTTCATCGACCGGCTGACGCTGACCCCGAAGCTCATCGAGCAGATGGCCCAGGGCGTCGAGCAGGTGGCGCAGCTCGCCGACCCCGTCGGGCAGATCTCCGAGCGCGTCAAGCGCCCGACCGGCATCGAGGTGGCGAGGATGCGCGTGCCGATCGGCGTCATCGGCATCATCTACGAGTCCCGCCCCAACGTGACCGCCGACGCCGCGGCGCTGTGCGTGAAGTCGGGCAACGCCTGCATCCTGCGCGGCGGCTCCGAGGCGCTCGAGTCGAACCGCGCCATTGCCGCCTGCGTGCGCGCCGGGCTGAGAAGCGCCGGGCTGCCCGAGGCGGCCGTGCAGCTGGTCGATACCGCCGACCGCGCCGCGGTCGGCGAGCTGATCACGCTGACCGAATATGTCGACCTCATCGTGCCGCGCGGCGGCAAGGAGCTGATCGAGCGGCTCTCGCGCGAATCGCGCATCCCGATGATCAAGCACCTCGACGGCGTGTGCCACGTCTACCTCGACGACAGCGCCGATCCGGAGATGGCGATCCGGATCGCCGACAACGCGAAGACGCAGCGCTACGGCACCTGCAACACGATGGAGACTCTGCTGGTCGCCGAATCAATCGCGCCCAAGGTGCTTCCGAGAATTGGAAGCATCTTCAAGAGCAAGAACGTGGAGATGCGTGGCGATTCGCAGACCCAAAAATTGATTCCAGAGGCAAAAACCGCAACCGAGAAGGACTACTACACCGAGTGGCTGGCGCCGATCGTCTCGATCCGCGTCGTGAAGGGCCTCGACGAGGCGATCGAGCACATCGCCAAGTACGGCTCGCAGCATACCGACGCCATCGTCGCCGGGGACCGCGCGCGCGCCGAGCGCTTCCTGCGCGAAGTCGACTCGAGCTCGGTGATGTGGAACGCCTCGACGCGCTTCGCCGACGGCTACGAGTACGGCCTGGGCGCCGAGGTCGGCATCTCGACCGACAAGCTGCACGCCCGCGGCCCGGTGGGCCTGGAAGGCCTCACGACCCAGAAGTTCGTCGTGCTGGGCCACGGCGAGGTCCGCACCTGAAAGTAGGCATCCTCGGCGGCACTTTCGATCCGGTTCACAACGCGCACCTCGCGATGGCGCGCGCCGCGATGCGGGAGCTGGATCTCGACAAGCTGCTCTGGATGCCCACCGGAGCACCGCGCTACCGCAACGCGCCGGTCGCGTCGGGCGAGGACCGCGTCGCGATGCTCCGGCTCGCGATCGAGGGCGAGCCGCTCTACGAGATCGACGCGCGCGAGCTCGCGCCCAACGCCACGGGCTACACCGTAGACACGCTCGAGAGTCTGCGGGCCGATCTCGATTCACAGTTGTATCTGCTGCTGGGAGGCGATCAATACGCGAAGTTCGACACCTGGCACAAGCCGCAGGAGGTCGCCCGGCTGGCGCGGATCGCCGTGTTCTCGCGCCCGGGCTTCAAGATCGAGGACAAGGCGGCGCGAGTCATTCCTTTTCCCGCCATGCCGGTCTCCGCGAGCGACATCCGCGCGCGCGCCGCGCGCGGCGAAGACCTGTCCGGCCTGGTGCCGCCCGCCGTGGCGAGCTACATCTCCCGCCGCAGGCTCTACCGCTAGATGGACCTGCGCAAGAAGCAGCGCGTGGTGCTCGAGGCGCTGGAGGACGTCAAGGGGCGCGACATCGTCGTCTTCAACACCGCGCGCATGCCTTCGATGTTCGAGCGCGTGGTGATCGCGAGCGGCGATTCCACGCGCCAGGTCAAGGCGCTCGCCGACCGCGTGCAGGAGAAAGTCAGGGAAAGCGGCGCGCGCGTCTACGGCGTCGAGGGCGAAGCGAGCGGCGAGTGGGTGCTGGTCGACCTCGGCGACGTGGTGGTGCACATCATGCATCCGACGGTGCGCGATTTCTACAATCTGGAGGAGGTCTGGGGCGGCAAGACGGTGCGGTTCCAGCTTGAAAAACCCAAACGCCGTGGCAAGGCTGCACGTCCTCGCCGTAAGCGCTCGGCTGCCTGACTGGGCGGAGGCCGCCTGCGCCGACTATGCGCGGCGCATGCCCCGCGGCTACGAGGTCGCGCGCATCGCCGTCAGGAACGACAAGCGCCTGCACGCGGCGCTGCCCAAGGGCGCCCGCCTCGTCGCGCTCGACGAGCGCGGCAAGGACTTCACCACGGCGCAGTTCTCAACCCTGCTGAATGTCGAAACGGCGTTCGTGATCGGCGGCCCCGACGGGCTGGACGAAGGCATAAAAAGGCAGTCCGCCCTGCTGCTGCGCGTGTCATCGCTCACGCTGCCGCACGCCCTGGCGCAGGTGGTGCTGATGGAGCAGCTCTATCGGGCCGCGACCCTGCTCATCGGCCACCCGTATCACAGAAGCTAGCTGCTACACTCGGGCAAAATGACCGGCCCGCTTGAGCGTGGAATCTACCTGGCGTCGCGCAGCCCGCGGCGGCGCGACCTGCTCAGCCAGATCGGCGTGCGCTATCACCTGCTGCTGTTCCGCACGCGCCCCGGCGAAGGCCCCGACGTGGACGAGACCCCGCTCGCCGGCGAATCGCCGAGCGCCTACGTGGAGCGCGTGGCGCGCGCCAAGGCCGAGTCCGGGTGGCAGCGCATGATGCAGCGCAACCTGCCGCAGGCGCCGGTGCTGGCCGCCGACACCACGGTGGCGCTGGGGGCGCGCATCCTGGGCAAGCCCACCGACCGCACCCACGCCGCCGCGATCCTCGCCGAGCTTTCCGGCCAGACGCACCAGGTGCTGTCCGCCGTCGCGCTGAAGCAGGCCGACTGGCTGGAGAGCTCGCTGTCGGTCTCGGACGTGCGCTTCAAGCCGCTCACCGAGCAGGAGATCCAGCAATACGTCGCCAGCGGCGAGTGCGACGACAAGGCCGGCGCCTACGCGATCCAGGGGCGGGCGGCGCTGTTCGTCATGCACCTGAGCGGCAGCTATTCGGGCGTGATGGGCCTGCCGCTTTACGAGACCGGGCAGCTCATCGAGCGGCTGCACACTTCTCGTGCAGGAAGATATTCTCATTAACGTCACGCCGCGCGAAACGCGCGTCGCGATCACCGGCGCCGGTGTTGTGCAGGAGCTCCTTATCGAGCGCACCGCCAGCCGCGGGCTGGTCGGCAACATCTGCATGGGACGAGTGGCGCGCGTGCTGCCCGGCATGCAGTCGGCGTTCATCGAGATCGGCCTGGAGCGCGCGGCGTTCCTCCACGTCGCCGACATCTGGGAGCAGCGCAAGGCCAACGGCGAGCCGGCCAAGCCGATCGAGAAAATTCTCGCCGAGGGCGAGCCGCTCCTGGTGCAGGTGCTGAAGGACCCGATCGGCTCGAAGGGCGCGCGGCTCTCCACGCAGATCTCGATCGCCGGGCGCATGCTGGTCTACCTGCCGCAGGACCCGCACATCGGCATCTCGCAGAAAATCGAGGACGAGAGCGGGCGCGCCGCCCTGCGCGACCGGCTGAAGGAGCTGCTGCCCGCCGACGAGAAAGGCGGCTTCATCGTGCGCACGCGGGCCGAGAGCGCTTCCGAGGACGAGCTGCGCGCCGACATCGACTACCTGCGCCACCTCTGGCGCGTCATCCAGGAGCGCGCGCTCGGCGCGGCGCCGCCGCAGTTGCTGTACCAGGACCTGTCGCTCGCGCAGCGCGTGCTGCGCGATATGGTGAGCGCGGGCACCGCGCGCGTCATCGTCGATTCGCGGGAGAACTTCCAGAAGCTCGCCGCCTTCGCCGACAGCTACATGCCGCGCGTGCGCGGCAGGCTCGAGCACTACACCGGCGAGCGGCCGCTGTTCGACCTGTACAACGTCGAGACCGAGATCGAGAAGGCGCTGTCGCGGCGCGTCGAGCTGAAGTCGGGCGGCTATCTGATCATCGACCAGACCGAGGCGCTCACCACCATCGACGTCAACACCGGCGGCTACGTCGGCAGCCGCAACTTCGACGACACCGTCTTCAAGACCAACCTCGAGGCGGCGCAGGCGATCGCGCGCCAGCTGCGGCTGCGCAACCTCGGCGGCATCATCATCCTGGACTTCATCGACATGCAGAGCGACGAGCACCGCGCCGCGGTGCTCGAGGAGTTCAGGAAGGCGCTCTCGCGCGACCGCACGCGCATGACGGTGAACGGCTTCACCGCGCTCGGCCTGGTGGAGATGACCCGCAAGCGCACGCGCGAGTCGCTCGCGCACGTGCTGTGCGAGCCCTGCCCGACCTGCAGCGGGCGCGGCGAAGTGAAGACCTCGCACACGGTGTGCTACGAGATCCTGCGCGAGATCCTGCGCGAGGCGCGCGCCTTCAACGCGCGCGAATTCCGCGTGCTCGCCTCGCAGGCGGTGATCGACCTCCTGCTCGAGGACGAGTCGGCCTCGCTCGCCATGCTGTCGGAATTCATCGGCAAGCCGGTCTCGATGCAGGTCGAGTCGAGCTATACGCAGGAGCAGTTCGACATCGTGCTGATGTGAAGGGTCAAAGTCCCTAAGGTGATGGAGATCTGCTTTACCCCGGCGCGGCAGCTGGCGCGGCTGATCCGCGCGCGCAAGCTCTCGGCGACCGAGGTCGTCAACGCGTTCATCGCGCAGATCGAGCGCGTCAACCCGAAGGTGAACGCCATCGTCACGTTCACGCCGGAGCTCGCGCTCAAGAAAGCGAGATCCGCTGACCGCGGCAAGCCCCTTGCCGGGCTGCCCATCGCCTACAAGGATCTGGTCCCAACCAAAGACGTGCGGACTACCTTCGGGTCGCTCATCTACCGAGACCACGTCCCCACCGAGGACCACGCCATCGTCGAGCGCCTCACGGCGGCGGGCGCGATTCTCATCGGCAAGACGAACACCCCCGAGTTCGGCGCCGGCAGCCAGACCTTCAACAAGCTGTTCGGCGCGACGCGCAATCCCTACGATCCGTCGAAGACCTGCGGCGGCTCCTCGGGCGGCGCCGGCGCGGCGGTGGCGTGCGGCATGCTGCCCTTCGCCGACGGCTCCGACCTCGCGGCGAGCCTGCGCAATCCCGGCAACTACTGCAACGTCGTCGGCTTCCGGCCGACGCCGGGGCGAGTGCCCGCGTGGCCCTCGCCGAACGCCTGGGACTCGCTGGCGGTGATCGGCCCGATGGCGCGCACCGTGGACGACTGCGCCTTTCTTCTCTCTGCCATGGCCGGCCCCGACCCGCGCGCGCCGGTGTCGATCGCCGAGCCGGGAGAAATCTTTTCGAAGAGCCTGAAGAGGAACTTCAAGAAAGTCCGCGTCGCCTGGAGCCGCGACCTGGGCGGCCTGCCGATGGACGCTCGCGTCACCGCCGTCCTGTCCGCTCAGAAAAAAGTGTTCAAGGATCTTGGCTGCGCGCTGGAAGAAGCCGAGCCCGATTTCTCCGGCGCCACGGAAGCCTTCGAGACCCTGCGCGCGCTCGGCTTCCTGCAGCGCTTCGGAGTCCTCCTGAAGCAGCACCGCGACAAACTCAAGGACACCATCATCTGGAACATCGAGGAGGGCCTCAAGCTCACGCCCGAGAAAATCGCCCGCGCTCAAGCGCTGCGCAGCGACCTGTTTCACCGCATGCGGCGCTTCCTGGAGCGCTACGACTTCCTTCTGTGCCCGGTCAACCAGCTGCCGCCCTTCCCGATCGACGAGGAATGGCCGCGCGAGGTCGCCGGCGTGCGCATGAACAACTACCTCGACTGGATGAAGAGCTGCTACTACATCACCATCACCAGCCACCCGGCGATCTCGGTGCCCGCCGGATTCACGCCCGAAGGGCTTCCGGTCGGCCTGCAGATCGTCGGCCGCTACCGCGACGACTTCGGCGTGCTGCAGCTCGCCCACGCCTTCGAGCAGGCCACCGAAGTCTGGAAGCGCCGCCCGGCGCTCGCGAGCTGAGCATGGTCCGCCACACCGGGGGCTGCCATTGCGGCCGCGTCAGGTTCGAGGTCACGGCGCCGGCGCGCATCGAGGTCAGCGACTGCGATTGCTCGATCTGCAGCAAGGCGGGGTATCTTCACCTCATCGTTCCCCAGTCGCGGTTCAAGCTGCTCGCGGGCGAAGAGCATCTCAAGACATACACGTTCAACACCGGAACCGCCAGGCACCTGTTCTGCGCGGTCTGCGGAATCAAGTCGTTCTATGTGCCGCGCTCGCACCCGGACGGGTTCAGCATCAACGCGCGCTGCCTCGATGAAGGCACGGTCGAGGCGATGACGGTGATCGCGCTGGACGGCAAGAACTGGGAGAAATCTCACCCCGGCGGGCGCGGCAAGCCGCTGGGAGACTAGGCAGCCAAATGATTTCACGGCAGTGGCGAGGACTCGCGAAGCGTGCGCATGCCGATGCGTATGTCGCGCACCTGCGCGGCGAGACCTTTCCCGAGATCGAAAAGATTCCAGGGTTTGTCTCGGCCTCGATCCTGCGGCGGGATCTGGCGCAAGGGGTCGAGTTCCTGATCGTGACCGAATGGCGCTCCCTCGACGCCATCCGCAAGTTCGCCGGAGCCGATCCGGAGGTGGCGGTAGTGCCGCAAAAAGTCCAGGACATGATGATCGAATACGACCGAAGGGC
>Ga0137409_10008221_pt1 | contig 10667 bp, 9 predicted proteins | sample CZODoug1_16funga_FD_122059 | JGI IMG/M metagenome (GOLD analysis project Ga0137409, IMG submission 122059) | Vadose zone soil fungal communities from Angelo Coast Range Reserve, California, USA - CZODoug1_16fungal (Hybrid Assembly) | ecosystem: Environmental > Terrestrial > Soil > Vadose zone... | reverse complement strand
CGCTCGAAGGCCTGCGGCTGGAGCGAGTTGATCCGGGCGGTGTGATTTCCTCCGCCATCGACCCGCGCCGGGTCATCGGCTCGCTGGCTTATTTCGCCACCGAGATCGTTGAGCCGGGCGTGGTCCAACATGTCGAGGGCAATCGCATTTCCCTCGGCGAGCCCGACGGTACGCGCTCGGAACGCTGCCGGCGGATCGCCGAAACGCTGATCCAGTCCGGGTTGCGCTGCCCGGACGACGTGTCCGTGATCGGCTGACTCTCTAGTTGCGGGGCGGTGTCACGCGCGAGGGCTCGAACCGATGCCCGGGGGCTGACGGTATTTCCCGTCGGCGACAGGCGCATCCCGGATCTGCGCGCCTGTCATTCAATTTTTAACGCGGATCGGCTACACCATCGCCGATGATCGTCAAAACGGTTCTCCCCGCCCTTGTGGTCCTCATGCTCGCGCTTCCCGCGATGGCGCAGGACAAAGGCACGGTCGATCCGCAGCCGCTGTCCCCGCTCGCCAATCCGAACGATCCAAAAACGCCGGCCAAGCAGCTGTTCGGCCGCCGCGCCACGCCCGCCGCCCAGATGGAAAGCCATGTGATCGGCTTCTACTCCAAGGGCTGCCTGGCGGGCGCCGAAGCGTTGCCGATCAACGGCCCGACCTGGCAGGTCATGCGGCTGTCGCGCAACCGCAACTGGGGCCATCCCGAGCTGATCAGGTTTCTCAAGCGGCTGTCCGCCAAGGGCGCCAAGCTCGGCTGGCCCGGGCTCCTGGTCGGCGACATGTCGCAACCGCGCGGCGGTCCGATGATCACCGGCCACGCCAGCCATCAGGTCGGGCTCGACGCCGACATCTGGCTGACGCCGATGCCGGACCAGCGCTTGTCGCGCAACGAGCGTGAGGAGATGTCGGCGGTCATGATGGTGCGCGAGGACCGGCTCGACATCGATCCAAAGGTGTTTACGCCGGGCCATCTGATGGTGATCCGTGCCGCCGCGCAGGAGCCGGCGGTGCAGCGCATCTTCGTCAACGCCGCGATCAAGAAGGCGCTGTGCCGCGAGGCCAAGGGCGACCGCGGCTGGCTGTCCAAGGTGCGGCCGATGTACGGCCACGACTATCACTTCCATATCCGCATCAAATGCCCGCCCGGCAGCGGCGGCGAATGCGAGAGCCAGCCCGACCCCTCGGAAGGCGAAGGCTGCAGCGCCGGCGATCTCGCCTACTGGTTCAAGGATTCGGTGCTCCACCCCAAGCCGCCGAAAGAGCCGCCGAAACCGCGGCCGCCGATGACGCTGGCGCAGTTGCCCGCGGCCTGCAAGCAGGTGCTGGCGGCGCCGGACGCCAAGCCATAAGAACGCTGCAGTGATTCCATTCGGCCCTGAGATGCGTTAAGGGTGGAGATCATCGCGCCGTCAGCGCTGGTGAAGCCCGGATCAGGCTGCTGATCCTCTCTCATCCCGATTTGCCGATGCAGGCAGTCGTCATACGCGGGATCAAATTGAAGGATTCATCCATCATGCGCATTAGTGCACGCAACCAGATCAAAGGCACCGTGGTCGAGGTCAAGAAGGGCGCCACCACGTCGCATGTCCGCGTCGACATCGGCAACGGCCAGATCGTGACCTCCTCTATCACCAACGAAGCCGTCGATGATCTCGGCATCAAGGCCAAGGGCGCGGTGACCGTGGTGGTCAAGGCCTCCGACGTGATGATCGCAGTGGATTGATCGTGCGCGCGCCTCTCTTTATCGCGCTGTTGCTGCTCGGGGCCGCCCCTGCATGGGCGGCGGAGCCGAGCGGCTGCGATAAATTCAAATGGCCGATCGAGCGCGAGCGTGCGGCGCTGACCTCGCCGGATCGCGTCAGGCTCGTGTCGGGCAGCGAACTTAGCGCGCTTCCATCCACCGGCATGACGCTCCCCCTGCGCGCGGCTGCCGAAGCGGGGCTGCCCTCGCCGCCCGAGCGCGCGCCCAAGGAGGGCACGTTTGCGGGTTTTGCCGTTTTCAAAGCCGCGCCGAAAGCCGGCCTTTACACCATCAGCCTGTCCGCCGGCGGCTGGGTCGACGTGGCGCAGGACGGCCATTTCCTGGAGCCAAAGGCCACCAGCGGCGCAACCGATTGCGACGGCATCCGCAAGACCATGAAGTACGAGATTTCGGCAAGCCCGTTGGTGCTGCAGGTCAGCGGCACCATCGAGGATTCGGTGTCGATCGCGATCCTGCCGTCCGAGTGACAAAGCGTCACTTTACGCGGACTGCCAGCCTGTTATTGTCCGCGCTAGCGATATCCGGATGGACCGTAAGTCCTCCGGATTGACGGAACGGCGCTTCCGCCTGTCGCACCAGACCCAACCAACGCCTGATTTGCGCGCGCACCAAAGCGTGCCGCGAACATGCACGGAGCGCCCCCAAATGCATCGTCTTGCCGGAATTTTCCTGAGTTTCACCATCCTGTTCGGATCGGCCTTCTCGCCTGCGCTGGCACAGGAAAAGAGCCTCACGGTATTCGCCGCCGCCTCGATGAAGAACGCACTCGACGACATCAACGCCGCCTATACCGCGAAGACCGGCGTCAAGATCGTGACGAGCTACGCCGCGAGCTCGGCCCTGGCAAAGCAGATCGAACAGGGCGCGCCGGCCGACGTTTTCGTCTCCGCCGACACCGACTGGATGGACTATGCGATCGGCAAGAAGAACATCAACGAGCCGACGCGGGTCAACCTGCTCGGCAACAGCATCGTGCTGATCGCGCCGAAGGATTCCAAGATTGATAACGTGACGATCGCGCCGGGCTTCGATCTGGCCAAACTCGCCGGCGACGGCAAGATCGCCACCGGCGACGTCAAGGCGGTGCCGGTCGGCAAATACGCCAAGGCGGCGCTGGAAAAGCTCGGCGCCTGGCAGGCAGCGGAGCCGAAATTCGCGATGGCTGAGAGCGTGCGCGCCGCGCTGACATTGGTGGCGCGCGGCGAGGCTGCGCTCGGAATCGTCTATTCGACCGACGCCAAAGTCGAGCCCGGCGTCAAGATCGTCGGCACTTTTCCGGCGAATTCGCATCCGCCGATCATCTACCCGGTCGCGGCGACCACGACCGCGAAGGCCGAGACGTCGGATTATCTCGCCTTCCTGCGTTCATCGGCAGCCAAAACCATTCTCGAGAAATATGGCTTCAAGTTTCTGGTCAGCCCAACGACCTGACCAGAATGCTCGATATCTCGCCGACCGAATGGACGGCAATCCTGCTGTCGCTGCGGGTCGCCATTATCGCGACCCTGGTGGCGACGCCGTTCGGCATCGGCCTCGCATGGCTGCTGGCGCGGCGCGACTTCTGGGGCAAATCCGCGCTTGACGCGCTGGTTCATCTGCCGCTGGTGCTGCCGCCGGTCGTCACCGGGTATCTGCTGTTGCTGACGTTCGGCCGGCGCGGCCTGGTCGGGGCATGGCTCGCAGACCATCTCGGCATCGTGTTCGCGTTTCGCTGGACCGGTGCCGCGCTGGCGTGCGGCGTGATGTCGTTTCCATTGCTGGTGCGGCCGATCCGGCTGTCGATCGAAGCCATCGACCGCCGGCTGGAGCAGGCCGCGGGCACGCTGGGCGCCGCCCCCTGGCAGGTATTCACGACAGTGACGTTGCCGCTGGCGCTGCCGGGTGTGCTGGCCGGCATGGTGCTCGGCTTCGCCAAGGCGATCGGCGAATTCGGCGCGACGATTACTTTCGTGTCCAACATTCCCGGCGAGACCCAGACCATTTCATCGGCGATCTATTCGCTGATCCAGACCCCGGACGGCGATACCGCGGCGCTGCGGCTGGTGGTGATCTCCATCGTCATCGCGATGGGCGCATTGATTGCGTCCGAATGGCTCGCACGGCGCGCCACCAAACGCCTGCACGGAAACTGATCATGCTGCGCGTTGACGTCGCAAAACAGCTCGGTGAGTTCTCGCTTCAAGCCGCCTTCACCAGCGAGGGGCGCGTGACCGGCCTGTTCGGCGCCTCGGGCGCCGGCAAGACGTCGCTGATCGGAATGATCGCGGGATTGCTGCGGCCTGATCGCGGCGTCATCTCGATTGACGGCGAGGTGCTTGACGATACCTCGATGCGCGTCCATGTCCCACCGCACCGTCGCCGCATCGGCTACGTGTTCCAGGATGCCCGGCTGTTTCCGCATCTCAGCGTGGCGCAGAACCTCGACTATGGGCGGCGCATGAACCGGCTTGCCGAGGATCCCGCGCAGCGCACGCGCGTCACTGACCTGCTCGATATCGGCAGCCTGCTGGACCGGCGTCCCGGTCAACTCTCCGGCGGCGAGCGGCAGCGTGTCGCGCTCGGCCGCGCGCTGTTGTCGAAGCCAAGGTTGCTGCTGCTCGACGAACCGCTGGGATCGCTGGACGAGGGACGCAAGGTGGAAATCCTGCCCTATCTGGTGCGGCTGCGCGACGAGGCCAGCATACCCATGGTCTATGTCAGCCACGACGCAGCGGAACTACGCCAGGTCGCGACGCAGATCGTGATGCTGCGGAACGGGCGGGTGACGGCGTTTGGTGGCGTGAAGGTGTTTCGGGCACGGTCTCGTCCGCCTGACCGCTCGAATCCAGAGCGAAGCTCGATCGCTGCACGACTTCGTGATGTTGCTGACGGCACCTTGTTAATCGCTCCCATTGCCTTTGCGACGGCGGCGAAATAAATGACCGTTAGGGGAAATTGCAGTCTCCCCTTGAGACTTCGGTCCAAGCGCTGCGCAGCACTCGATTCGTCGAGGAGATTTGCGCGTGAACCGAAGCAGACACTCCCAGGCATTTTTATTCGGGACAGGTCACGCCAGTGGTCCGCCCTGCGCCCAGGATTTTCGGTCCGTGCCGGGCCGTTGGACAATGCCGGACAGCATCACATGGTTGGAGAGCATCGAGGTGAAGTCGCTCGATTGAAACCGTGAATTGGGGCGCAAGAGAACGAGGAAGCTGAACATGAAGAGAAAACTTGCACTCATGATGCTGGTCGCTGCGGTAGCCATGCCGACGCTCGCGCAGGCCGCCGACATCGATTGGAAGAAGGTTGATGCTGCGCTCGGGAAGCCGGCGGTAGTGTCAGGCGATGTGCATCGCTACGGCCTGCCGCGATCCGATCTGAAGGTCACGCTTGACGGCGTAACCATCAAACCGGCCCTGGCGCTGGGCGGCTGGGTCGCGTTTGCGCCGATGGGCGACGAGGCGATGGTGATGGGCGATCTGGTGCTTCTCGAAACCGAGATCACCCCGGTCATGACCAGGCTGCTGGATGGCGGTCTCGAGATCACGGCCGTCCACAACCACATTCTTCGTGCCTCGCCCGCGACCTTCTACATGCATGTCGGCGGGCATGGCGATCCGGAGAAGATGGCGAGCGTCATCCGGTCCGCGCTGGCGGCGAGCAAGACGCCGTTCGATCCGCCCGCAGCCAATCCGCCGGCCCCGCCCGCGATCGATCTCGATACCGCCAAGCTCGATGAAATCATCGGCGTGAAAGGCACCGCGAACGGCGGCGTCTATCAGTTCGGCGTGCCGCGCCGCGACCCGATCATGGAGATGGGGCTCAAGGTCACCGGACCGATGGGCGGCACCAACGCCGTCAACTTCCAGCCCACCGGCGGCGGCAAGGCCGCGATTACCGGCGACTTTCTGGTCACGGGGGATGAGGTCAATCCGCTGATCCGGGCACTGCGGGCGCATGATATCGAGGTAACCGCCATCCACAGTCACATGCTAAGCGAGCAGCCGCGGTTGTTCTTTATTCACTTCTGGGCCAATGACGACGCCTTGAAACTGGCGCGGGGAATCCGCGCCGCCCTGGAAAAGACCGCGATCGCCAAAACCTGAGCCGGTCGGGCATGGAGGCGCCGCTTCGACCGGCTGTTCCGGCATCATGATTCCTCCGGCGGTCTCGTGTGCCGGAACATCCCGAGTAGCGCGACGTCGTAGACGATCTTCAGGCATCCGCACACGACGAGCGGCAAGGCTGAAAACGGCCCGGCCAGCATGAAGCCCGCGATCGCAGGGCTAATGGAGGAGGCCAGACTGCGCGGCACCGCGGTCACGCTTGCCGCCGCGGTTCGTTCCGCTGGAGTCACGACGGCCATGACGTAGGACGACCGGGTCGGCACGTCCATCTGCGACAGCGCCGAGCGGATCAGCAGGAGAACGAGAACCACGGTGAGGTTTGAAGAGAATGCGACCGCGATCAGGCAGAGGCTCGATGGAATGTGGGTGAACACCATGGTGTTGACGAGCCCGATGCGTTTGGCGAGCCATGCCGCGACCGGAAAAGAAATGGCGCTCAGCAGGCTGGAGCCGAAGAAGAAGGCACTGGCGGCACCGAGCGACAAATCGAATTGCTGAAACAGCCACAGCGCCAGCAGGGACTGAACGACAAAACCTCCCGCAAAGGCGTCGAGGCTGAACAGCGCTGCCAGCTTGTAGACAACGCCGCGCGAGGGCCCCAGCGCCGATTTCGGGCGGGCTGCCGCGCGCATGTGATCGCGCGGCAGACGGCTGTAAAGAATCGCCGACAATAATCCGAGAACCGCGTAACCGTAGAACATCAGCCTGATGGCGCTGACTTCGGTAAGCCCTTTGGCGATCAGAATTTCGGGCAGCGCCGCCGCGAGCGATCCAGCCGCGGCGGTCAGCGAGCCGATCAGGCTGTAGCGTGCGAAAACGCCGGTGCGATCCCGATCGCTGGTTTCCTGTGTCAACAGCGCGTGCTCGAGCGGAATCAACATTCCGAGGTCGCCGGCAGAAGGGTTGATCGTCCCTATGAAGGCAACCAGCAAAACCGGCACGAACGTTCCGACCATCGGAAAGACAAGCCCGGTAACGACGGCCAGTCCGGCACCCGCAAGAAACAGGTTTCTCAGATCATGGCGCGGTGCGACGAACCCGATCAGCAAGGTCAGCGCGGCCGTTCCCAGCAAGGAAGCACTGGCGACAATTCCGACCTGTTGCGGAGTAAGACCGATGGCCAGCAGGTAAACCGGCAGAATGATGATCGCGAAACCGTCGCCGAATCCGCGCAACGCCCGCGCGGTGTACAGACAAAGAATATCCGGCCGTGGCTTGACGTATGCCAAGACCGTCATCGGACGCCCCATGTCACGATGCGGGTCCATGATGATTTGAGCGCTTCCCGGCGTTGGCGCCGTCGCTCCCATCCCAGTGCGATCCTGTTCGGCCATGCCGGCGGCATCTGCCCGGACCATTCAAGGTCCGGAAACGACGAAACCGCTTCAAGGTAGTTCGTTGAAGTGCGGGTCGTGCTGCCGCAAGACATGTCTCACCTCCATCATGGAGCGAGACAACGCTTGGCTTCGGGAGCTCATCGGGCGGTTGTCGATGGCCCGAGCTAGTAGCTCTATCACGCAGGCCCGGTGACGGGCAATCGCAGAATTCCTGGAGAGGTTTCGCCGATTCGGCGTTGCTGCCGACGCCGGTGTACGAGAAATTCGCCGAGGGTTTTGACTCGCTTTCAGCTCGTTGAAACGAGTCACTTTTTCCTCATAAAGGCCTGTTTCGATCAGATCCCCGCCACCTGTGCCCAGATCTCCGACAGCTTGCGCTTGAACGAGCCGAGCCGCGTCAGGGGCGCGGTCCCTTCCTCATCTTCGGGCAGCCGCAATCCGACGACATTGACCCGGCCGCCGCCGAGGCTGCGCGCCACCAGGACGATCGAGTCGAGCGCCAGCGTCGCGCCTTCCGTCGGGGCGTGATCGAGATGAATGTCGAAATAGTCGGCCAGCGTCAGCTTCGCCTGCTCTTCGTCGACCGTGACGCCGTAGATCGCGGCGATGTCGCCCAGGGTGACGTCGCCTGTTACGACGAAGTCGCCGAGCAGATGCGGATCAGGCGCCGAACTCGGCAGCATGTCGACAAAGAAGCGGTCGAGCGCCTCGGCCTTTTCCGGCGGCGCCAGCAGATAGATGTAGTCGCCCGGCGCCACCGGGTCGGCCTCGGCGGGCGAGAGGATATGCTCGTCGCGGATCACCAGCGTCGGCTTCGACCAGGATGGAAGCAGGCCGCGCCGGAAGTAAAGACTCTTCGACCGCACCGGATAGCCGACCAGTTGCTGTTCGAGCTGGCCCGGCAGATCGAGCTCGACGCGCCGCGGGCCGCGGTCGACGCGCGGCAGCGCCACATGCAGCCACCGCGCCGCCGGCCCCAGCGTCCAGCCCTGCAACAGCAGCGAGATGACGACCACGACAAAAGCAACGTCGAAATAGAGGTAGGCTTTCGACAATCCGACCAGCATCGGGATCGAGGCGAGGAAGATCGCGACCGCGCCGCGCAGGCCGGTCCAGGCGATAAAGACCTTTTCCCGCCAGTTGAACCGGAACGGCACGAGGCACAGGAACACCGCGATCGGCCGCGCTGCCAGCATCAGCACCAGCGCCACGATCACAGAGGGACCCACGCTGGCCAGAAGGCGTTGCGGCGACGCCAGAAGGCCCAGCAGAACGAACATCACGATCTGCGCCAGCCAGGTCGCGGCGTCGAGAAACGTCACCACCGAATTGTGCGCCCGCGTCGGCCGGTTGCCGATGATGATGCCGGCGAGATAGACCGCGAGAAATCCAGAGGCGTGCGAGATCTGCGCCACGCCGAAGATCACCAGGGCGGCGGTCGTGACAAAGGGCGCATGCAAGCCCTGCGGCAGCGCCATGCGATTGAGCGCCACCACCACCAGACGGCCGCCGATCACGCCGGCGACGGCGCCGAGCAGGCCTTCGCGCGCGAGCTCCATTGCAACATGCGCGGGCGAGCTTTCACCGATTGAAATGAACTTGACGAGCATCAGCGTGAGAAAGATGGCGAACGGATCGTTGGTGCCGGATTCGGCTTCCAGGGTCGCCCCGACACGGGGGCGCAGGCGAAGGCCCTGCGTGTGCACCAGCAGAAACACCGCCGCGGCATCGGTCGACGCCACCACGGCGCCGACCAGCAGCGACTCGGTCCAGTTCAGATCGAGGGCATATTTGGCGGCCGGCGCGGTGATCAGCGCGGTGAGCAGCACACCGATGGTCGCCAGCACCATCGATGGCGCCAGCACCGTGCGGATGCTTTGAAACTTGGTTCGCAGGCCGCCGTCGAACAGGATCAGCGCCAGCGCCACCGATCCCACCAGGTAGGTGGTGCGGACGTCATCGAAGCTGAGCTGGCCCGGCCCGGCATCGCCCGCCAGCATGCCGATCAGGAGGAACACCAGCAGCAGCGGCGCCCCGAAGCGCAGCGCGAGCAGGCTCGACAGGATGCCCGCCATCACCAGAACGGCGCCCAGAAAGATGGCTATGCTGACCGAGTCGAGAGAAGCCATGAACCTCCGCAATAACCTCTACAATCTTGGCAAATACTTGCAATTGCATCCTTATCGTTGCCACAGTTGAACGCCAACCCATTTCTGCGTTAGCGGCAATGTGCCCGATTTTAAGGGCCTAACCTGCCCCCGCGCTTGCTGTGCCGATGGCATCCGCCCGGCGCTTGTGAGAATCTGCCTGCTATTCGCGAATCAAATTTGTCCGGCGGGGCCGGACAGCCCCGAACGAGATTTGGCCGATGGACCTGAATGAGATCATCGAGTTCTTGCACGCCACCGCGCGCGCGCTCGGCGCCGAGGTCACCTCGCCCTGGTTCTATCTGCAATTTGGCCTGATCCTCACCGCCGGCGGCATTGCCTGGGCCAGTGAGGCATCCATTCGCTCCCGCGTCGACATGACCTCGCTTGCGATGCGGTGGCCGGTGGCCTTGCGGCGCTTCGCCCGCGTTCTGGTCGGCAGCGCCTCCACCGTCGTGTTCGCGATCCTTGTGATTGTGGAGCGCTTCGTGATGGTCCACTCGACCTGGCCGAGCCGCAGCTACCTGCTCGCGGTTTCCGCCAAGCTTGCGGTGGCCTGGCTCGTGATCCGGCTGGTGACGTCGGTCATTCGCAACGAGTTCATCGTCAGGCTGGTGTCGCTGTCGGCCTGGCTGGTCGCAGCTCTCAGTGTCATCGGCCAACTCGAGCCGACGCTGCAACTCCTGGATTCGGATTCCGTCTCGATCGTTCTCGGCGGCTTGCGGCTGACGCCGCTGGTCCTGATCAAGCTCGGCGCGCTCTTGATCGTGGCGCTGTGGCTGACCAACATCGCCAGCAACTTTGCCGAGAGCCGGATCAACCGCTCGACCGACCTGACGCCGTCGATCCAGGTGCTGCTGGTCAAGATGATCCGGATGGGACTGATGGTGATGGCGGTGGCGATCGCGGTCAGCGCCGTCGGCATCAACCTCTCGGCGCTCGCGGTATTCTCCGGCGCGGTCGGCGTCGGTATCGGTATCGGCCTGCAGAAGATCGTCGCCAATTTCATCTCGGGCATCATCCTGCTGGCGGACAAATCGGTGAAACCCGGCGATCTCGTCACCATCGGCGACAGCTCGGGGCGGATCAGCGCGATGAAGACGCGCTATATTTCGGTCGCCGCCGGCGACGGCCGCGAATTCCTGATCCCGAACGAAGATCTGGTGACCCAGAAGGTCGTCAACTGGACCTATACCGACAAGAACACGCTGGTGAAGGTGCTGTTCGGCACCAATTACGAAGCCGATCCGCGGCTGGTCTGCAAGCTGGCGATCGATACGGCGGCCGCCGCACCCCGCGCGACCAAAAGCAAGCAGCCGAAC
>Ga0137409_10008219_pt1 | contig 10667 bp, 12 predicted proteins | sample CZODoug1_16funga_FD_122059 | JGI IMG/M metagenome (GOLD analysis project Ga0137409, IMG submission 122059) | Vadose zone soil fungal communities from Angelo Coast Range Reserve, California, USA - CZODoug1_16fungal (Hybrid Assembly) | ecosystem: Environmental > Terrestrial > Soil > Vadose zone... | reverse complement strand
CTTCCCGGCTGTCGGCGACTGGGTCGCCATCGATGGCGCCCATGACGACGCCGCGATTCACGCGGTCCTGCCGCGGCGGACGGCCATCGTCCGCCAGGCGTCCGGCAAGCGAACCGCGGCCCAGGTCGTCGGCGCGAACGTGGACGTCGTCTTCATCGTCGTCTCGCTCAATCTCGACCTCAACATGCGTCGCCTCGAGCGCTACCTCGCGGTCGCTTGGGAGAGCGGGGCCGAGCCGGTCGTCGTCCTGTCCAAGGCCGACCTCGTCGATGACCCATCGCCAATCCTCGCCGAGGTCGATGTACGTGCGACCATCTTCCATCGTCTTGACCTGCTTGCGTAGTGCCGGCCCGACCAGCACTCGCGATTCAGCTTGCTTGGCTGGCACAGCGCAAGCCTCGTATTTGCATCTCGACGTGAGCGTACCCCAGTTCGGTCTTATCGTTGAGGGCCATGAAGTCAGTTGCCCAAAGGGTTCTACTTCGCGCGATACCTTCCAAACCAGAAAAGCTCGTATAGTGCGACAGCAAAGTCATGAAAAAGCTCGGTTGTGAACGTTGGCTTTGTTCTCGTCATGTTTTGCGCATTGGGGTGGATTCTCTGGCGAATGCCTCGCGCAGCGAGAGGACTTCTCGATCATCCAGACTCGGCAGCGATCCGGTATCAACATCAAGGCTGACCAGCGGCCAAATCCGGCAAAGGGAAATCCCCTCGTAACCCTCAAAGTCAATGATCGGAGAGTAGAACGAGTGCGTGCAAAGTTGGCCGTCGCGCGCAGTGTGAGCACGCCTGTGGCGGAATTGAGCCGCGATCTACTGAGCGGCCGTCGACTGCAGCAGCGGAGCCTTCTCCTTGGCAGACTCTTCCGGTGTCGGCAGCGGCGCCGCGCCCTTCCAGGGATGATCGGTAATATCGAACACCACGCTGTCGGGCCCGTGAAACTTGGTCTCGTAGAATGTGGTTACCCCCGGAGGCCGCCGCGCAAAGCAAGTGGCGCCGAGCTTTTCGAGCTTGTCGGTGAAGGCGTCAACGTCGTCGACCAAAACGCCGAAGTGATGAATGCCGCGGAAGTCGAGGCCCGGGCCTTGATCCCAGCCGAACCGAAGGATCGCCAGGTTGATGGTTCCATCGCTCAGGAAGACTCCGTAGGAGGAGCCCTCACCCTTGGGCTCCGTGCGCCGCACTTCCACGAAGTCAAACGCCTGCTTGTAGAACTCGGCCGTGGCGTACGGATCTTCTGCCGCGATGGCGATGTGACGAAGCTTCGGCATTGTTGTCTCCTTCCGCCCGCACTTCAACGCGGGGAAGGCAACCATAGCATCTCCGCGCCGCGCGAAGCAGCGGAGGCAAGCGCCTTATCTCAAGTCAATGCCAGAAGCTGACAAACATCGCGCAGTAGGTGGCAAGAGCCATTCCAGAAGCGATGCTGGCGGCAAAGACCGCAAGCCGACGATGACGGCGTGGCCCATAGGCCCCCGCCTGGCGCTTGGCCCGGATCACGGCCGCTTCGAATTCCGATGACGACGTGAACGGGCAGGCCAGCGAATATCCGGCGCGCTCGAGGTTGGCCTCAAGCTCGAGCATGTGCCGACGCGTGCGTTGATTCCCCATGCCCAGACGTTAGCGCCCCACGTGTAAATGAGCCGTGCACGCCCAAACGCGCAAGCGCGGTTGGTTAATGACCGGTAACCATGCTGGTAATCCAAAATCGAAGCGACTTCACTGCCCGATATTGCCCGGCAACGACACGAACAGCTCTTCGATCGGAATGATGCGCGGAATGAAATGCTGCTCGGCCAGGTATTGCACGAGCGCCTCGATCGTCGGCCGGTTGGGCTCGACACCATAAGGCCAGGCGTCGCCGCCGAACACGTCGTCGATCTCCTCGATGTCGGACTGCAGCCATGGCAGCATCGCGGCAAGCGATCCCGCATAGCGCAGGCGCACGAGCGCGCGGCGCTTTGATTCAACGAATGCCTTGTAGAGACTGGTGGCCAACCAGCGATGCCGCTCATAGAGCTCGCGGCGGATCACCACGAGATGCATGATCGGAAAGATCTTGTGCGTTTCGTAGAGCTCGCGCTCGAGTGCACGATAATTGGGAAAGAGCCGCGCGACCGATGGATCGCGCCCGAGGATCTCGGGCCTGCGCGAGCCGATCAGCGCGTCGATCTCCCCGCGCGCCAATAGCGTCGCCAGCGGCAGCCCGGTGGAATTCTGCTCGATGGCGACCGGGCGCAGGAGCGCGGGCGCGTGCGGCTTGCCATGCGTGCCCCCCTCTTCGATCGCGCCTTGCACCCAGTGGATGGTCGAGAGATCAACGCCAAACTGATGCGCCAGATGCCCGCGCAGCCAGAGCGCCGCGGTTTGCGTGTAAAGCGGCAATCCAACGCGCTTGCCTTCGATATCCTTGGCGGTGTGGATGCCGGCGCGCGTGTTGATGAAGATGTAGCCATGGCGGAAGACACGCGATGGAAACACCGGCAGCGCCACAAACCTTCGATCGCCCTGCCCGTTGAGGCTGATGAGCTCGGACGCCGAAAGCTCCGCAACATCGAATTCGCTGCCGCCGACCATGCGGTCGAACACGTCGCGGCCGGATTTGAGCGTGATGCAGGTGAGGTCAACGCCTTCGGGCCGCACGACGCCTTCGCGGATCGCCTCCATGCGATCGTACCGGCAGCACGCGAAGGTCAATCGCAGACGAGACATTGCATCAGATCAGGAGAGTCAAACTGCGGTGATACTGGCCAAGGCGCGCTCCATAAAGCAAGAGGGGCGCTTGCGCGCCCCTCCCCCACCTGCGCCCCCGCCGGTGAGACATCTTCTTAGCGCTTGTTCTTATCTCTTGGAGAACTGGAAGCTGCGCCGCGCCTTGGCCTTACCGTACTTCTTGCGCTCGACCACGCGCGGATCGCGAGTCAGGAACCCGCCGCGCTTGAGCGCACCGCGCAGGTCAGGCTCATAGGCCATCAGCGCCTTCGACAGGCCGTGGCGCACAGCGCCGGCCTGGCCCGAAAGCCCGCCGCCCGAGACCGTGCATACCACGTCATATTGGCTGGCGCGGTTGGTCGCCAAGAGCGGCTGCTGGATCAGCATCCGCAGCACGGGACGTGCGAAATAGACTTCGACGGCGCGCGTGTTGATCTCGATCTTGCCGCCGCCGGGCTTGACCCAGACGCGGGCGACCGCGTCCTTGCGCTTGCCGGTGGCGTAGGCACGGCCCTCTTTGTCGAGCTTTTGCACATATTTGGGCGCCTCGGGCGGCGCCGCAGGCTTCAGGGCAGACAATTGATCGAGCGACTGCATGGTCTCGGCCATCGTCACGCGCTCCTCGCGTTCTTGCGGTTCATCGCGGCCACATCGAGCTTCTCGGGGTTTTGCGCCGCATGCGGATGGTCGGCTCCGGGATAGACCCGCAGATTGCCAAGCTGAACGCGCGCCAGGGGGCCACGCGGCAACATGCGCTCGATCGCCTTCTCGACGATGCGCTCGGGAAACTTGCCTTCATAGATCGACTTGGCGGTCCGTTCCTTGATGCCGCCAATGTAGCCCGTGTGATGAAAGTAAATCTTTTTCTCGCGCTTCTTGCCGGTCAGGACCGCCTTGGCGGCGTTGACGATCACAACCTTGTCGCCGTCATCGACATGGGGCGTGTAGGTCGGTTTGTGCTTGCCGCGCAGCCGCATCGCCACAATGGAGGCGAGCCGCCCGACCACGAGGCCGGCGGCGTCAATGACCACCCACTTTTTCTCCACCTCGGCGGGTTTCGCCGAATACGTGCGCATGGATTGTCCCTCGTTCCCTCGTCCTTCCGCAGCGCACACAGGCGCCGGTGCCTCAAGAGGTCCGGCCTAATACACCAGCCTGACCTGCCCGGTCAACGCCTACTTTTTGGAGTAGTTCAACAATATCATATAGTTATAAAAATGGTACTTTTATACCGTTAACTGGAACTCGCTCCTTTCCCAAAAACGGCCAGCAACTCGTCTTTAGCCCGCTCGAGCTTCGCCGGCGCGGCTGCGGAAACACCGCGGCCAGCACCGTTCACGTAGAACGTCAGCATGGAAAGCGCCTCCCAGCGCCCTGCGCTAACACGCCAGCGATAGCCTCGTTCCCGTATCAACGCCGTGGTGGGACCGAATAGGTCGAGGTCAGATGGGCAATCGGCTCATCGTCTCCTTCCTCCCGGATCGTGACCTCGCCGACGACAAGGCGCTTGCCCGCCTTGATCAGGTCGCAGTCGGCCAGCAGATCCTTGCGGCCGGGCTTGCGCAGGAAATTGACGTTGAGGCTGGTGGTCACCGCCAACGGCTCCCAACCGATCGTAGCGAGCAGCGCCACGTAGACCGCATAGTCTCCGAGCGCCATGATGGTGGCGCCCGAGATCGTCGCTCCCGGGCGCAGGTTTTGCTCGCGGAAGGCTTGGCGGAGCCGGCAGCCGCCGGACCAGACTTCTTCAATGGAAAGGCCGCTGGCGCTGGTCCACACCTGCGGAAATTCCGCGGTCAAGAGACGCGTCAGCTCGTCGGCGGCAACAGCCGGCGCATTCACCATGTCATATCCCAAAGATCATCGCTTGGTTCATCGCTTGGCGCACCGCCGACGATCGGGCTAAGGTCGGGCGCGGCATGATGGCGAGGAAAGACAGACAATGAAAGGCTTGCTGACATAAACAATGACCAACGCGGCTGTCACATCTGCACCTCTGGTGTTGCGCGAGACAACCGACGCAATCGCGATCCTGACGCTGAACCGGCCGGACGCGCGCAACAGTCTGTCCGCCGCGATGATCGTGGCGCTCGGCGAGGCATTCGACGCGATCGCTCGCGATCGCACGATCCGCGCCGTCGTGCTGGCAGCGAACGGCCCGGCTTTCTCGGCGGGACATGACCTGAAGGAGATGATCGCAACGCGGCGCTCCGATCCCGATCGTGGTCGCGCCTTCTTCATGCAGGTGATGACGGCATGCAGCGAGGTGATGCAGCAGATCGTGCGGCTGCCGCAGCCCGTCATCGCGTCCGTGCACGCCACTGCAACCGCGGCGGGCTGCCAGTTGGTCGCAGGCTGCGATCTCGCGGTCGCCTCTGCTGCAGCGCGCTTCGCCACGCCGGGAGTAAATATAGGCCTATTCTGCTCAACGCCGATGGTGGCGCTCTCGCGCAACGTCGCGCGCAAGCACGCGATGGAAATGCTGCTCACCGGCGATTTCATTTCGGCCGAGGAGGCGCTGCGCATCGGGCTCGTCAATCGTGTGGTTGCACCCGGCAGCGAGCGCGTGGAAGCGCTGGCGCTCGCGCGCAAGATCGCCGCGAAGTCGACTCACGTCGTGAGGATCGGCAAGGAGGCCTTCTACCGCCAGGCGGAGTTGGACCTTGCCGCGGCCTACGCCTATGCCTCCAACGTGATGGTCGAGAACATGCTGGCGCGTGATGCCGAGGAGGGGATCGCGGCCTTTGTGGAGAAGCGGCCGCCCACGTGGGAAGACCGGTGAATCGTTGCGCGCCGGCAACCACAGGCTACTCGAATCAAGCTACATTAGGGGGTCTCCTTCCATAGCTGTTGGCCGCAGCACGCGGCCCTAACCGGAGCAGAACGATGCAGAAATTGGTCGCGCTGGGGTTCGTGTTGGCTGGGATCGCTTTCGCTGCCCCTGCCCCCGGTCAGAGCTACACCGACGAAGAACGCCAGGCGTGCGAGGCTGACGCCTTCAAGCTTTGCGGTCAGGCCATCCCGGACCAGGAACGGGTCAAGGCCTGCCTGATCTCCAACATGTCGAAGCTGAGCCCGGCCTGCCGGCGCATGTTCCAGCGCGGCCGCTAAGCTCGGGCCACATAAGCTCGGGGCATCTGGGGGCTCTGACCTTCCCGCACTGCAAACAATGAGTATATTCGGGTGATGCTGATGGGCGCATCCGAATGATGAACCATGACACCTATCCCGACGCCTATATCCGCGGGATTCTCAACACTGTGAAGACGATCGCGATGGTCGGTTTGTCCCCGAAGGACAACCGACCTAGTTATTTTGCGTTCAAATATCTGCTCGAGCGCGGCTACCACATGATCCCGGTCAATCCCGGGCAGGCCGGCAAAGAAATTCTGGGCCAGAAAGTCTACGCCAAGCTCGCCGACATCCCCGAGCCGGTCGACATGGTCGACATCTTCCGCGCCTCGCAACATGCGACCGGGATTGTCAAAGAAGCGCTCTCCCTCACGCCGCGACCGCAGGTGATCTGGATGCAGCTCGGCGTCCGCAACGACGAAGCGGCCAAGCTCGCCGAGGAGGCCGGCCTCAAGGTGGTGATGAACCGCTGCCCGAAGATCGAGTACGGGCGGCTGTCATCGGAGATCGCCTGGATGGGCGTGAACACGCGCACGCTCTCCTCAAAGAAGGCGCAGCTCGGCCGCGGAATCCAGCGCATGGCGCTCAACCGCACCACACTTGCGGGAGCGGCGACCGAGGCCGCGAACCGCGCCGAGGCCAGCGAAAAAGACAGGCCGTAGCGGCCTGAACACTTCTACGCCGCATCAATCGATCGGTGGACGCGCACGCCTGCTCGCAGCCTGCATGCCTTGACGCGCTTTACCCGTCCGATAAACCCGGGCGTCCCCGCGGACCCCCCGGTCCGGCTTTTATTGAGGAATTGAGGACCGGCCATGACCGACCGCATCCCAGGCTTTTCAACTCTTGCGATTCATGCGGGCGCACAGCCCGATCCGACAACCGGAGCGCGCGCAACGCCGATTTATCAGACGACGTCGTTCGTTTTCGAGGACGTCGACCACGCGGCCTCGCTGTTCGGCCTGCAGACCTTTGGCAACATCTATTCACGTATCGGCAATCCGACCAACGCCGTGCTGGAGGAGCGCGTCGCGGCGCTCGAGGGCGGCACCGCAGGTCTCGCGACTGCGTCGGGACACGGGGCGCAGATAATCGTGTTTCATTGCCTGATGCAGCCGGGCGACGAGTTCGTCGCCTCCAAGAAGCTCTACGGCGGCTCGATCAACCAGTTCAACCACGCCTTCAAGAACTTCGGCTGGAACGTGGTGTGGGCCGAGCCGGACGATATCTCGACCTTCGAACGCGCGGTCACGCCCAAGACCAAGGCGATCTTCATCGAGTCGATCGCCAATCCGGGCGGGGTCGTCACCGACATCGAGGCTATCGGCAAGATCGCCAAGGCGGCCGGCGTGCCACTGATCGTCGACAACACACTGGCGACGCCCTACCTGTGCCGGCCGATCGAATACGGCGCCGATATCGTGGTGCACTCGCTCACCAAGTTTCTCGGCGGTCACGGCAACTCGATCGGCGGTATGATCGTGGATGCCGGCACCTTCAACTGGTCGCGCGAGGCTCGCTATCCGATGCTCTCCAAGCCGCGGCCGGAATATCACGGCATCGTGCTGCACGAGACCTTCGGCAACTTCGCGTTCGCGATCGCCTGCCGGGTGCTGGCGCTGCGCGACATCGGCGCCTGCCTGTCGCCGTTCAATGCATTCCTCATCCTCACCGGCATCGAGACGCTGCCGCTGCGCATGCAGCGCGCCTGCGAGAACGCGATGGCGGTCGCGCAGTGGCTGTCCAACCATCCGAAGGTCGCCTGGGTCAGCTATCCGGGTCTGCCCGGCGACCGCTATCATACGCTCGCCAAGAAATATGTGCCGAAGGGCGCCGGCTCGGTCTTCACCTTCGGGCTCAAGGGCGGCTACGAGGCTGGCGTGAAGCTCGTCTCAGGCGTGAAGCTGTTCTCGCATCTCGCCAATATCGGCGACACCCGCTCGCTGATCATTCATCCGGCCTCGACCACGCACCGCCAGCTCACCGATGAGCAGAAGATCGTGGCTGGGGCCGGACCGGACGTCGTGCGCCTGTCGATCGGAATCGAGGACAAGGACGACATCATCGCTGACATCGACCAGGGTCTGGCGGAGCAATAACTGCGCGGCGGCCTCAAACCGGCGGCAAAACTCAACCTATCACCGTCATCCTGAGGTGCCCGCGCGTCAAACAACGAGCAGGGCAACTTGCGCTATCGTGCGCGGGCCTCGAAGGATGATCGGCCCGGGCCGTCGCCCTTCGAGGCTCGCGCGGCGGAAGAGGCCGCGGAACACCTCAGGGTGACGGATATGAGTCAATAGTCGCAGCCTTTGACATCACGTCGCGCGTGCGACCGGTTCTCCAGCCAGCGCCACGCTGCGCCTTGTCATCAGCCGCTCGGCGTGCACGACCGCGATCGCAAGCACGATAATCGCCATGCCCTGATGCGCGAGCGCGAGCCCGATCGGCGCCTGATAGAGCAGCGTCACGATCCCAAGCGCCGCCTGAATCGTTACCGCCACCGCTAATGCAAGCGCGAGCGAGCCCCTCCCCGCGCGCGTGGCATCCGCAGCGTGCAGCAGCGCCGCGATGAACAGGAGATACGCGATCCCGCGGTGCGTGAACTGCACCGTGAGCGGGTTCTCGAACAGATTGCGCCACCACGGCTCGTTGAAGAACAGGCTCGCCGCTGCCGGCACCACGTGGCCATCGATCAACGGCCAGGTGTTGTAGAGGAGGCCGGCGCGCAGGCCCGCGACCAGCGCGCCCCAATAGATCTGGCCCAGCACCAGGGCGAGCAGAACGATCGCGGTCGCGCGCAGCCGCATCGGAGCCGCTACTGGCGGCCGCGGCCGCAAGCGCTGGATCGTCCAGGCGATCAGCGCAAAGATCGCGCAGGCGAGCGTCAGGTGGAATGCGAGCCGGTAGGGCGACACATTGACGCGATCGGCGAGGCCTGAGGCCACCATCCACCAGCCGACCGCACCTTGCAGCGCACCGAGGCCGAAGATCGCCCACAGCCATCCGCGCAAGGCCGGCTCGACAGCGCCTCGCCAGAGGAACCAGAGGAACGGCAGCAGGAACGCCACACCAATCAAGCGGCCGAGCAGCCGGTGCGCCCATTCCCACCAGTATATCAGCTTGAACTCATCGAGCGTCATCCCGCGGTTCACCTGCTGATACTGAGGGATGGTCTTGTACTTCTCGAACTCGGCCTGCCAGGCGTTCTCGCTCAACGGCGGGACCGTTCCGGTAAGCGGCTTCCACTCGACGATCGAGAGCCCGGACTCCGTGAGTCTCGTGGCGCCACCAACCAGGACCATCGCAAAGATCAGCCCGGCGACCACAAGGAGCCACAGCCGCAGCGCACGGCTGGAGGATGAGGCGAATGGAACCGTACGAGGCATGGCGGGATCGATTGGCGGATCGCTTGCGGGTGCGCTGGGGACCTTATAGGTAGGCAGCTGCCCGCTCGCAATTGTCCTCAATCACGCGCCAATGCCCATCCGGCTTCGCAAGCTCATCGGCGGCATCGTGCTGATCATCCTGGTCGTGGGCTGGGCCCTCCTCGCCATGGCGCTGGCACAGCTGCCCGTGATCAAGGCGAACGCCGTCGTCGAGGCCATCTATTACGTGCTGGCGGGCCTCGGCTGGCTCCTCTTGGCCATGCCGCTCGTCAAATGGATGGTGCTCGACAAACACGCGGGTCCCAAACAGCGCTCATGAGGCTGTTTACGGCTGGAGACCAGCGCCTGCCCACGTGATGCGCAGGCGCTGCGTCGCAATCACGGCAGTGATCGTACGGCGTGCAGCACGGCCTGCAAGGTCGGCAGGTCCGCACCTGGCGGCACCCGTATGGTCGCCGCGCTCATGACGATCTCGATCATGGGCGTTGTCCCTCCTGTCGGGGGCGGATCGTCCCTACCGATTGGCCTGCCTGCTGTCGATGGTGTCGGCGTGGTCATGACGGTGGCTACGATCGGAGTGGGTGTGCGGCGCATGCCATTGTCATCGTCCCGTCCAGCCTGCCGCTTGCTGGCGTCAGTCGATCCATTCAGCGGGTAGCCCCCCTCCGGCTTCGGCAGCAACTCGGGCTCGTGCCTGAGCCTGCTGAAATACCAGCTGGGAGACACCGGCCGTTCCGTCAACGCCGCCATGTGGCGGGACACCACTTCACTGGTCTTTCGCTCGCCGCCGCCCAGGAACTCGACCTTGGGGTTTCTCTGAAAGCCGATGCTGCGTCGATGCCATTGCTCGGCCGAGAGACCGTCGCTCGCGAGCCGGAGCACTTTGATCACTCCCTTGCTCGCCAGATCCGGCTGCGCGATCGAGACGAACGGCCTCTGTTGAAGCTTCATCGCTACCTTGATCGGATTGGGTGATTGCGGCGTGACGGCCAGAAAGAATCCGTCCCTCCCGCGCGCTTCTTTGATCTTTAAGCCGAATTCTCGAATGACCCGCTCCTTCAGCTCTGCTGAAGTCCCCAGCTTGAACCCCACGAACAGCTCACCCGTTGGAACAAAAATACCGCGTCCCTCGGATAGCTCGAAAACATGAGTGCCGACCAAAACAGATTCATCGCGCCGGATCTGATCGAGCGCCTGATCGGCGTCGACCGCACAGTCGCATATCGATACCAGTCGAAATCCTCCCAGAAGCCCTTCTGATTTCCAGCTTCTCTCAGGCAAAGTCCGTTGAACAGCCGCATCATCTGTCTTGTTCTGTCTGAGCTTGACGCCGATCAATTGCTTGCTTTGCGCAAGCGTAATGGACTGGTTGCCGTATTTGAGTGCGAACGCATTCATGCTTACTGCCTCACGCTTGTCGAACGGTTGCACGGAAAT
>Ga0137409_10008218_pt1 | contig 10667 bp, 5 predicted proteins | sample CZODoug1_16funga_FD_122059 | JGI IMG/M metagenome (GOLD analysis project Ga0137409, IMG submission 122059) | Vadose zone soil fungal communities from Angelo Coast Range Reserve, California, USA - CZODoug1_16fungal (Hybrid Assembly) | ecosystem: Environmental > Terrestrial > Soil > Vadose zone... | reverse complement strand
GAGTTTTCATGTCGAAAGAATTGGTTATCTCCGCGGCCTCCCACGAACGGCGGGTCGCGATTCTCGAAGAAGGCCAGTTAGTCGAAATCTACATCGAGCGGGAAAAAGAATTCGCGCTCGTCGGCAGCATCTACAAAGGAAAAGTCACCCGCGTCCTCCCAGGCATGCAGTCCGCCTTCGTGGACATTGGGCTCGACGGCGACGCCTTCCTGTACGTCAGCGACGTTTTCGAAAACCTCGAGGACTACGATCCCGGCCATCCGCACGAACAGCCGCAAACTTCCATGGCTTCACTGCCCCCCGCGAATGGTTCCCCGGTCGAGTTGCTTCCCGGTGAATCCCTGGCCCGGGCCAGCGAGCACCACGAAGAAGCGCACCACGAGGAGTTCCACCAGGACGAAGCTCATCACGATGAGGAGCAACACGCTTCTCACGATGAAGCGTCCGCCACGGAAGGCGAACATCTTGGTGAACATCACGACACGTTCCAGTCCGCTCCCACGGAAGACCGCCACGCCGAAGTGGGAGAGGAACGCCAGCCGGATTCCAACGCTTCCGCGCCCCAGAACTTCGCGCCGCATTACAATCCCACGCAAAACTATCCCGCCCGCAGCGGTAGCGACCGCCCCAGCCAGAATTTTGGCCGCGGCAGTGACCGTGACCGAGGCGGAGACCGTGGCGGTGACCGGGGTGGTGATCGCGGCCGGGGTGGCCGTTGGGGACGGCGTGGCGGACGCCATCGCGGCGGACGCCCGCAGGCCGGCCCGGCGGGCGGGCGCAATCTGCCTCCCTCAAAATATGCATCACCGCAAGGTGGCGAGTCCCGCGGATATGACAATCGCGGCGGACAGCCGCGCAGTTACGACAATCGGCGTCCGGAAGCGCCGCGCAGCCCGGCCCCTTCCCTGACCAATGTCACCGAGGAAGAGATCATTCTTCCGGGTGAATCGCTGGCCAAGTATCGCGGCAAGCCTGCAGTTGCACCCGCACCTGCTCCCTTCGTGGAGCACGAAACACGCGATGCGGAGCAGACAGCCGTCGAGGAAATTACTCCTCGCGCAACCGGGAATCCGCCCACCGCCTCTCCGAGCGGCAGCAGCGTTCCTCGCCGGTTCTCCGGCGGATTGCCCCGCTGGCTCCTGGCCGATGCCGGTGCTGAAGTCGAAGGAGCACCCGCGGGAGAATCTGCGGGCGCGGAGGAAGAAGCATCCGCCGACGGCAGCGCAGCCGTCGAACCGTCACGAGCGACGGCTGGAAACGATGCTGAAGCTGTCCGCAATGACCTTGAACTGAACGAAGATCAGGTGGCCGCACTCGCTTCCGGTTTCGTCGAGGCCAAACACGAAGAAACACAAGAAGAAGCGGAAGCCGATGCCATCGTCGGCGGCGCCGAATTCGACGAAGAAGAGGCGGAAGAACAAGCCGAAGTTGGAACGGAAGAAGCAGAAGAAACGCAGTCCGCTGAAGTTTCGGAACTCTCGGAGGAAGAAGCCGAGGAAGTCGAAGCGGGACGCGCGGCCAATCGGGCGGAATTCGCTGCGGATGTGGCCCAAGAACACGCCGAACACGACGCAACTCATGGCGAGCACGGACACGGCGAGCATGAACATGGGGAACACGAGCACGCCGAAATCGGGCACGTCGAAGAGGAAGTGATTTCTGCGGCCCCCGGCGAACCCGTTGTGGAAGGCGCGGCAGCCATCGAAGACGACGTGATTCTCCTCCCCGGTGAAACGCGTGCCCCGCGCGTTGGCGGCTCAGCGGCTCCACGCGAAGATTTCCCGCGCGACTCTGCCCGCATCGGCGGCAATCCGCGTTCGCGTTTCCAGCGGCCGTTCCGCAGCGGCGGACGCGACCGTGGACGCGATAGCCGTGGCGGACGCCCGGATAGCCGCGGAGGCCGACCCGACAGCCGTGGCGCACGTCCTGACCGCGGCGGACGCCCCAGCAGCGGCGGACCGCGTTTCGAACGCCGTCCCAGCGGCGGTCCCAGGCATGATCGTGGTTATCAGGGAGGCCGTTCCGGTCCGCCGCGCCGCCCGCAGCTCATTTCCGAAATGCTGAAGGCCGGCCAGGACGTCGTCATCCAGATCGCCAAGGAGCCTCTCGGCAAAAAGGGCGCGCGCATTACCAGCCATGTCGCTCTGCCGGGCCGTTTCCTGGTCTACATGCCCACGGTCCATCACACCGGCGTCTCGCGTAAAATTATCTCCGCCGAAAATCGCTCGCGGCTTCGCCGTCTCGTCAGTGAAGCCGGCGGCGCCTATCCCGGCGGCTTCATCGTCCGCACCGCCGCGGGCGGAGCCACCGATGACGAGATTCGCACCGACATCGAGTTCCTCGGCAAGACCTGGAACGAAATCAAGGAACGCAGCGAGCAGCGCAAAGCTCCCTCACTGCTCCACCGCGACCTCAACCTCGTCGAGCGTATCCTCCGCGATTACGTCAGCGACGATTTCACCGGCATTTGGATTGACAACGAAGAGGAGTACGGCAAAATCGTCGAGTTCGTTAGCCGCTTCCAGCCGAAGCTCGTCAACAAGGTCAAGCTCTACACCAAGGAAACGCCGATTTTCGAAGAGTTCGGCATCCAGCACGAGCTCGACAAAGCCTTGCGCGCCAAAGTCTGGCTCAAGTCCGGCGGCTACATCGTCATCAACCACACCGAAGCGCTCGTGGCCATCGACGTCAACACCGGCAAATTCGTCGGCAAGGGCTCCACGCGCCTCGAAGACACCATCGTCAAGACCAACCTCGAAGCCGTCAAGGAGATCGTCCGGCAGATTCGCCTGCGCGACCTCGGCGGCATCATCGTCGTCGATTTCATTGACATGGAGGAACGCCGCAACCGTGAGAGGGTTTTGTCCGCGCTGCAGCAGGCTCTCGAGGAAGACAAGGCTCCGTCAAAAGCGCTTTCCTTCAACGAGTTCGGCCTCGTCTGCATCACCCGCAAGCGCACCAAGCAGGCGCTCGAGCGCGTGCTCTGCCAGCCCTGCCCGTATTGCACCGGCTCCGGCATGGTCAAGTCCATCCCCACGCTCTGCTACGAAATCCAGGCCGAAGCGCGGAAGATGGCTACCGCCGATCACGAAGGCCCGAACCTCACGATCCGCGTGAATCCTGAAATCGCAAAAGCCCTGAAGACCCGCGAGTCCATGCTCATCGACGAACTCGAGCAAACCGCGCATAAGCACATCATCATCCAGTCCGATGCCACGTTGCACTGGGAGCAGTACGACATCTACTGAATGATTAATTATATTCATTGATGAATAAGAAGATATCCTAATTCGGGATTACTTTTGGCCTACAAATGGCCTACGGGCTCGCTGCTTCGCATTTACCGAAAAACTGTCGCGCAGCATGACGATGGATTCTACACTCCGCCGCGTCCCTCGCCAAAGTGTCGTCCGCGCCAAAAACAGAGCGATTTCCTGCCGCGAACGTTTGCAGTGGAAACTCGAATTGAACCAGGAGTTCTCCGCAGACGCCACGATGCTCTCGTTAAGACATGAGAACATGGGTTTCAGTCCACTTTCGGTCCAGTTCAAGGGCGAGATAGGTGACCCGCTTCCTCGTAAGCGACGCCGGAAGCGGTACTTTGAGATTTGTGCTGCGTGCCTTCTAAGCAGAATGGCGCAGGTTCGAGTCCTGCGGGGCGCGCCATCTCATTGAACTGAAATAGAGTAAGAAGAATCGCTCTTCACCGTTGACCTTCTGCTCAAGCAGAGGGTCATGGGAACGAGGCGTGCGGGTGTGGCATCACCTCAATACGTGATACTTGCACCTCCAAGATCGATGCCAAGCGCGGAGATCACTTCCTACAAGCCGACTTCGTTATTAATTCGAGAGCCAAACTGCTGATCGTCGCTAGTATGCCGAGCACAACCGAAACGTCTGATACGGAGTGAGCAATGGGTCCAACAGCATCGAAAGTGGGGTGCGTTCAGCATCACTGCAACGCTGCTAATCACACCGGTCGTGGGCTTCAGACCTACAACTTCGTGGCAGCGGGCCAACGGCCAGTGAACTGCGTCCGAAGCTGCTCCACTTAACATATATAAACACGACATGCGGTCGGTTTGGTCGCAAGCGCGATCTCATCGTGTCGCGCGACTGCTGCCACTTCCTCCACTGGACACTAAAGCGTTAGCACGTACTCGACCAGTGGCAGGATGTCGGTGCGCGACTGCGTGCACCATGGATGCGGTGCTGCCGGCAGGCCGATGGGCCCCGGCGCACCCATCTCGGCGCCATAGTTCTTACGCATGGTCTGGTAGTCCCAATAGTAGTAGTTGTTGTCCCCGGGCATCGTTACAAAATACTTGTGCAGTGTGATGAAGAGGTTCCGCTCTGCTCCGGCGCCAAAGGTGTCAGACGAGCGGTACACGCGAAATACGTCGCCCTTGCGGTTCAGGTCCGGCGCCGGCGTCGGCTGGTCCGGACTTCCCGGAGCGGGTCGGACCGGCTGATGCAGGGTGTAGTACTGATTGTAAAGAGCGGTGCCTTCAGTACAACGGTCCGGGTTGACGAGGTCTTCCAGGTTGCGCACATGGCCGTCGCTGAGCAGGCCGCGGGACTCTACCCAATACTCGTCGCGAAGGAATGTAGCGCGAATAGATTGCTGTTGTTGCTGATAGATAGTCGGCTCGAAGAACCGCCCCACCTGGTCGACACGGAACATGCGCTCGTTGCTATTGGCGCCTAGGCTGTCGCTGTGGCAGCTGCCGCAGTCGCGGCTGAACATCGCTTTGCCTTTAGCGACGGCGCCGGCGACCCCGGAATAAGACTGCCATCCGGCGCTGACGAATGCACCCTCGGATAGAGCGGCGTCGCCGGCCTGCGTGCCAAGGAGCTGATTGGCTTTGAGCCAACGGTACAGACCCACGTTGCGCAAGTCGCCATCGTTGGCGTCCAGTGTCGTCATATAGGCGGTGAGCGCTTGCAGCGATTGCGCATCCATCGACCCGAGCGCGCCGTCCGGTTCCTCAGAGTGAATGTAGGAACCCTCGAAGCCGACGTAGGATTCCGTGTGCGACAGCGAACGGCGGATCGCCATGTAGTTCGTGACGTTGGGAATAGCGACCGGTGAGAACTGATAGTCGTTCTCGTACAGGCTGCCGTCATTGGATGCGCGGACCATCGTGTGCTCGCCCGCGCCCGCCGGTACCGCGTAGAGCAGCGCGGTCTTATCGACCGTGACATTGCCCGGCGCCCAAGCCGGCCCTGCTTCGGTGCCAACTACTCCTTGGAACGTGGGGGTGCCGGTGGTGCTGAGCACCGACCACTTCATGCTCCAGCCCGGATTAGGCAACCCGGGAAAGACCTGGTTCAAGGTCTGGCTGCCCTTCTCGTAACTGATCCGGTAACCGTGACAAGACGCGCAGTTGAAACCCGGCCACTGTCCCTGGCCTGTGTAGGGATCGACAGACTGGGCATAACGGTAACCTACGCGACCGGTGGAACTGGTTGTCCCTGAGAGCCGCTGCGGGAAGAGGAGCAGAAAACCGGGGATCGGATCGGGCTGCGGGTACGGGTTAAAAGAAACATCGGAATAAGCTTCAGCCGGATCCTCGGCCGCAGCCGTGGGGTAAGCATTGAACAGGATACTGGGATCCGCTCTCTGGCCGGTCATCGGATCCGTGGTTTTGAGGGCGAAGATACTCGGCCAGTCGAGATTGCGCAGATGGTGCGTCAGCCCGAGGTTGAAGTCGTAGGACCAAAAGATCTGCCGGCCAAGCTGCGCGAGGTCGTTGAAATTCGAGTTGCTGACGTTAACGCTTATTGGAGTGATGGCGTTGGTCTGTGGGGTCAGTGTGGACACCACGTCACAGGGGTAACTGAAGTTCTGATTGGTCGGGATGCGGTAGGTTTGCGCATCGATGATATTGAGCGGTTCTGTCGGATTCAGCAGCGACTCCAGGTAGCCGGTACGCTTCTGAATTTGCAGTTGCAGAGGCCCCTTGCTGGCATGCATTGGAACAGTAAAGACAATCTGGCTGTCGGTCCAGCTCTGGATATCCTTGTTCCACGTGCTGTGAGTCGTTGGGACCTCGTAGTTCACTTGGGAGAGCAGGTCGATCTGCTGTTTGTACATTTTCAAATCGGTCTCGAGCACACGGCTGTTGCCGATCATTATTTTGCTGAAATCGATGTCGGGGCCGGCGCCGAAGCCGCTGCCCTTAAGGGTGACTACGTCGCCCGGATGTAGCAGCGGCGTCGTGTTGGGTGACAGTGCCGACCACACTTGTGTTCCGTTCACCAGCATGGCTTGTACCACCGGAGGGGGAAAGCTCTGAGCCGAGGCCGCGCGCTGTTGCTCGCGCACTGCATCGAACGTACAGACAGTCCTCTGATTAGGAAATGGGGGCGCTGTTTGGCAAAAGCCAGAGGCGACGGCGAGCAGGCATAGCGGCAGACACAATAGTTGCAAACTCCTCGGCTTGATCGTCACGAAAGTATCCTCCCAAATTTCCGAACGAGTATGTCTTATATAGCTAGTCAATACCTGTGTCGCTAGAACTTTAGTACTTATGCTTTACGGTCGGGACTCTGCAGAAACGAAGTCGGAGCCCGCGATCACTGCAGAAACATGGTGAACGGCTTATGGACTTCAGGATCTTTGCTTGATGGCAGAAGTCAGGAAGTTGTAGCTGCTAAAACGAGCGGATAGTTCGCAAGCGTCCTCCGAGTAGTGGTCCACGGAACCGTTCGACAACACGGGCAGGCGCAGACGAATGTTGCCGCCGAACGGGTTGGCGGGCTGGCTGGAGGAGAGAATTTTTACACGAACTCGTCAGTACTCGTCAATACTTATTTGCGTTAATTGTTTGGAACAATCGTCACTGGTTGTAACAACTACGCTTCTGTGGCGGACGACGGCAGTGAAGACAGCCCGCAAAGCCTAACAACCAAACAGAGAGGAAGGCCAACCAACGATAGGTAAACGCCCTTGTATTGACTGGGCTGGCCACCTTCCGGCTGGTCAGCTACACGGAAGCAACCGCCAACCTGTGACCTTTGACCTCGCACGCCGTCTACGGTGCGAGTCGGATCAGTTCCAACCTAAAAGGCAGCACTAAACAATTCGGATGCTAAGGCAATTCGCGACGGAACGGAATGCTCGAGAATTGTGTATTGGGTACGGATTTGGGGAGTTGCACACTGGTTGGTTGTACGTCGTGCGGATTTGTTGGAGCAACGGTCTGGTGAACCGTGGCAGAAACGGACCTTCCTCCCTTTTCCGTGGAGTTTCACTGATCCGGTTCCGTCGGGGTTCCACTCCAGATCTTCGATCGCCACATGGACTGCCTCGCTGGCCCTGGCACCTAAGTTGTAGAGGAAGAGCAAGAGCGCATAGTCTCTGTGCCCCAGCCTTGTGCTTCGGTCCGGGACTTCCAGGAGGGCATCGATTTCTTCTTTCTCCAAGTATGTGATGGAGTTCTTCTCACACCTCTTGAAAGGGACGTTTCGGATTTCGCCGCACCACTGCACATGCTCGGGGCTTCGTTCACCAATGAAACGGCCCAGCGCATGGATCGCGGCGAGTCTCTGGTTGCGGGTACCAACCGTGCAACGCCGCACCCTTTCAAGTGCCGTGAGAAAACCCTTAATCACGTCACCCGAGAGATCATAAACTGTGAGCGCATCAACCTGTTTCTTGCACAGTTTCGATGCGAACGGTAGCAGTAGGCAAAAAGCATCGCGGTAACTTTGCTGAGTATTATGTGCAAGGTTCCTCTCCGCGATGAGATGTTCCAGCAGAAACCGTCTAATCCAGGGACTGAGCAAGGAATGGTCAGCCATGCCGCACCCCCGCCGAAGCGTAGATCTCAAAGCAACGATTCGCCTCTTGGAGTAATTCGTGGGTCATGGTCAAGTAGTGGGCGGTGGAATCGATATCGACATGGCCGAGATAAGTCGACAGATGCGGCAGGAGCCGTTGCACGTTCTTGCCTTCCCGGTACCAGCTAATCAGTCGCCTGACTGCAAAAGTATGTCGGAAGTCGTGGAGCCTGGGCTGAAAGCGCCCTCCGTCGAAGCGCCTGATTCCAACCTCAGTTCGAAGCCACTGGAACACGTAGTGGGCTTGAGCGTAGCTCAGCGCCGTACGCTTCCTCGTACAGAGGAACGGTGAATCGACGGCATGGGCGTTGGCTGCCCATTGCCGGTCGTAATAGTGCTGCAGCATCTGGGTCAAATCGCGCCCAAGGGGAACCAGCCTCGACTTGAAGAACTTAGTTTCGCGAATCATTAGCAGGCATTCATTGAGATTCATGTCGGCCAAAGTTAGTCCGAGGGCCTCGCCGATTCGCAAACCCGCGCCGTAGAGTAAAAGGATTAGGGTTCGCATCGTATGGGGTTCAAGGGGAGACGTTGGTTGGTAGCGGGTGTCAGGGACACCCAACAAGCAGCGCACTTCTTCGGCGGAGTACAAGTATGGAACGTGGGTGGGTGGCCGCTTGGGCTGTGTCGTTGGCAGCGGCGGCCGGTGTCCCAAATAGCGTCGACCGACCGCATAGCGAAAGAATCGATCCAGCGCATGATACTTGTTGAACCAGAAAGACGTTACCGGCCCTCCCCTGCCTTTGAGGTACGCCTGCACGTTTTCGTCTGAAATGCTATCGATCTCGACATCGCCAGTCTGCCTAAGAAACGCCCGAAGGCGAGTAGCGTCAGTACGAAAGTCCATTCCTAGCGACCGCTTGTAGTCTATGTACTCTTGGAGGGCAGATCCCAGTTTCATAGCACATCTCCCAAACCAAGATTCGCCACGTCTCGCAGCGGCAGGAAGAGAGTTTCGAGAACAACACCTTGTGTTTTCTGCCGCTGCGGCTCGGAGCACTCGACCAGACCCGCGAGAGTCTCATCGGCGACTTGGCGTAGCGAAGAGACATCGACTTTTGCATAGATTCGCGTGGCCTGAGCCGACCGGTGTCCCAGGTGGTCGCCAATCTGCTTGAGCGAAAGCCCCTGCGCCAGTAAGTGCGTCGCGCAAGCATGCCGGAGTGCATGCGGTCCATAGTGAGCGAGCTTTATGCCGAGTCGCCTGACGAGAGTTCCAACCCTTGCCCCAAGGCTGGCCGCGGAAAGAGGACGGTAAGGTGCTCTCAGAGTAAGGAACAGTTCCCGTCTACTCGAGCTCGGCCTGACTTCTTTGAGATAGCGAACGATCGCTGTTCCAACCTCGGTCGCAAGCGGATACTCCTCAACCTTCTTTAGTTTGGATCGGCGAACGTGGAGGCGTTCCGCCTCCCAATCGATATCATCTATGGTGAGCTTGGAAACCTCGTTGATTCGAAATGCGTAGACCGCCAACAGAAGAATCACTGCGCGGTTCCTGATGTGAGTGGGATCCTCGTCGCTAACGCTTTCTATCAAGCGTTGAACATCTTTCCAGGCGGGCCCCTGGGGAAGACCTTCATGGCGATACAAGCGGGGTTTGTCGATGGTCTCTGCGATATCAGGCGCACACCAAGAACGAGAAGCGGCATAGCGGAAGAAAGACCGGAGAGAGTCAACGCAGCCGGAAATGGTGGGCCGTGCCCATCCATGCGTTCTGCTGGCTGAAAAAAACTCCGAGATGTCCCTCGGCGTGACGGTGGCTATCGCACCGCCACGTGCTGTTAACCAGCTGAAGAACGGTTCGAGGGTTCGTTTCCGGTGGATGGTCGTCGCTTCGCTCAACCCTCGGTCGTCCCGCAAATGGATGAGAAACTCGTCGAGCTGATCGGCAAAAGGTAATGCAGGCTGTGCCTCATCTAGCCAGCCTAAGAACCGCAACCAATTACAGGCAATCGAGATGAAATCGGTCTTAACAAGGACAAGCGAGTGGGGCAGTGAACTCCGCTGTCTCCTTTCCTTCATCCATATTTCCGCCGCTTCAGAGACCTCGGCCTTCGTTACGCGTTTGTGGACGCTGATTCGTAGCCGCTGGGCGATGGCAAGGAGTTGAATGTTGATTCCCGTCAATCGGCCTTTGCCGTAACCTCGCTGCAAAAGATGAGTAAGGTATTGCTCCCGTTCTTGGGCGAACGGTCCGTTGCGGTATCGCTCCAAGGTGAGCGGGTTTTTTACGAGCTGAGTGAACATCGGCTGACTCCTTTCAGAAAGAAATGGAAATCAGCCCAGTATGAATTCTTATGTGGTGCTAAATCACATCAAGCGCAGGTGAGAGGGGACCAGCAGCACTCTGCGCAACATAACTGACACCGCAACATATCTGTGGAAATGTTGTCGACAACATTTCCACAGATCATTACGCATGAGAAAGCTCTAGTCGATTGCGATACTGAATTTGAAGAGTTCGTGAAAACGATGGACATTCTCGGTTCGAAGCTTGGCCCGATGGTGTTTCAGTTTCCGTTATTCGACCGCTGGAAATTCCCGAAGCAAGAAAGTTTTCTCGCCGTGCTGGAACCCTTCTTGAAGAAGCTGCCTGCGGACCACAAATTTGTGGTCGAGATTCGAAACAAGAACTGGCTTGATGCCAGATTCGCTGATGTGCTCCGGGAGCAAAACGTTGCGCTGGCCCTGACCGACACATCATTTGTGCCCCGGCCTTGGAAGATAAAGGAAAAGCTCGACCTGATTACGGCGGACTTCGCGTACGTGCGGTGGCTGGGCGACCGCAAGGGCATCGAGAAACAAACAACGACATAGGATAA
>Ga0137409_10008217_pt1 | contig 10668 bp, 9 predicted proteins | sample CZODoug1_16funga_FD_122059 | JGI IMG/M metagenome (GOLD analysis project Ga0137409, IMG submission 122059) | Vadose zone soil fungal communities from Angelo Coast Range Reserve, California, USA - CZODoug1_16fungal (Hybrid Assembly) | ecosystem: Environmental > Terrestrial > Soil > Vadose zone... | reverse complement strand
GCGATGCCGCACGCCTCGATGTAGCAGGAGTAGCCGATGCCGCGCAGCAGGCCCTTTTTCGCGCTTGCGTCCTTGCGCGCCTGGTAGCCCTTGACGTCGGCGATCTCCGTCACGCGGTTCAAGGTCGCGTCGTAGTCGCCGGTGTCGTAGGTCAGGCCGACCGGCGTCGCGTACGGGAACGTGTGAATGAAGTTGCGCTTGCGCAGCTCGGCCGGATGGATCTTCATCTCGCGCGCCGCCAGCTCGACGATGCGCTCGAGCAGGTACGTCGCTTCTGGACGGCCGGCGCCGCGATAAGCATCGACCGGCGTCGTGTTGGTGAAGACCGCCTGCACCTGGCAGTAGATCAGCGGTGTGGTGTACTGGCCGGCAAGCAGGGTCGCGTGCAGGATGGTCGGAATGCACGACGCGAAGGTCGACAGGTACGCGCCCATGTTGGCGGTGGTCTCGGCCTTGAGCGCCAGGAACTTGCCGTCCTTGTCGAGCGCAAGTTCGGCGTGCGTCACGTGGTCGCGGCCGTGCGCGTCGGTGAGGAAGGCTTCGCTGCGATCGGACGTCCACTTGATCGGACGGCCAACGCGTTTCGCTGCCCACACCAGCGCGGTTTCTTCGGCGTACAGGTAGATCTTCGAGCCGAAACCACCACCGACATCCGGCGCCACGACCCGCACCTTGTGTTCGGGCAATCCGAGCACAAACGCGGTCATGAGCAGCCGTTCGACGTGCGGGTTCTGGTTGGCAACGTAAAGGGTGTACGACTCGTCGGCGCGCGAATACATCGCATTCGCGGCGCGCGGCTCGAGCGCATTCGGCACCAGCCGGTTGTTGACGAAATCCAGCTTGGTGACGTGCGCTGCCTTGGCGATCGCAGCGTCGATCGCCGCCTTGTCGCCCAAGGCCCACGTGTAGCAGACGTTGTTGGGCGCTTCGTCATGCACCGCCGTCTTGGATTTGGCCGCGGTCGCGGTGTTCGCCACCGCGGCCAGCACGTCATAGTCGACCTCGATCATCTCGGCCGCGGCGCGCGCCTGCGCCAGCGTCTCGGCGACCACCAGCGCAACCTGATCACCGACGTGGCGTACCTTGCCCTCGGCGAGGACCGGGTGCTTGGGTTCCTTCATCGGCGTGCCGTCGGTGCTGGTGATGAGCCAGCCGCATGGCAGGCCACCGATGCCAGCGGTGTCCTTGCCGGTGAAGATGTTCAAGACTCCCGGCGCCTTTTCAGCCGCCGCGATGTTGATGCCGCGGATCCTGGCGTGCGCGTGCGGGCTGCGCAGGAAATAGGCATAGGTCTGGTGCGGCAACAGCATGTCGTCGGTGTACTGCCCTTGCCCGGTAAGAAACCGGTAGTCCTCGCGCCGCTCGACGGCGCGGCCGATGAAGCCAGCCTGTGGTGCGTTCATGGAGATCTCCTAAACGCCCATGGCTTTCGCGCCTTGCGCGACCGCCTTGACGATGTTCTGGTAGCCGGTGCAGCGGCAGAAGTTACCTTCCAGGCCGTCGCGGATCTGTTGCTCGGTGGCGTGCGGGTGATGGGTCACCAGGTCGATCGAACTCATCACCATGCCCGGCGTGCAGAAACCACACTGCAAGCCATGGCAGGACTTGAAGGCGGCCTGCATCGGGTGCATTCCCTCTGCCGGCGTGATGCCTTCTATGGTGGTGACTTCCGCGCCCTGCAACTGCACAGCCAGAATGTTGCAGCTCTTGACCGCGCGCCCGCCCACGTGAACGGTGCATGCGCCGCACTGCGCGGTATCGCACCCGACGTGCGTGCCGGTCAAGCGCAGGGTCTCGCGCAGGAAGGTCGAAAGCTGGGTCGTAGGATCAACGTCGGCCGTAACGGCCTTGCCGTTGACCCGCAAAGAAAGCGGGGCGGGCATGAAAGTCTCCTTGAGATAGGTCCGTGCAGCGCCAGATGTGTTGTCTTTTCAGCGCTTGCAGGGCACTGTAATGCCCGGTCCCGGGAGGGGCAAGCACGTGCGAAGTCGGCGCACCGGTTCGCGCGATCGAACCGGTGGCGGGTCGGCTTTGTCAGAGTGCAATCCGGCCCTGCGGACGGGTCCTAGAATGCGGTGTCCCGCCCGCAGCGGGCGTGATGGAGGTTTGGCATGGATAGCGTCGACGTACAGGTCCTCAAACGAGCCGACGAATGGGTGCGTTCCGGTCACCGCGCAGTGATGGGGACCATCGTGCGGACGTGGGGATCCGCGCCACGTCCGGTTGGTTCGCTGGTGGTGATCCGCGACGACGGCCTGGTGGTCGGTTCGGTTTCCGGCGGATGTATCGAGGACGATCTGGTCGATCGCGTGCGAACACGCGCGTTGGCGGCCAGCGCGCCACAAGTCGTCACCTATGGGATTACCGCAGAAGATGCGTTCAAGTTCGGCCTGCCTTGCGGCGGCACGCTCGAACTCGTGCTGGAACCGCTTACGTCCGGCAGTCACGTGCCTGAATTGCTGGCCCGCATCATGGACGGAAAACAAACCGTTCGCACCCTCGACATGAAATCGGGGCAGGTCACATTGCAAGAGGGCCAGGGCACCGACGTGCTTTGTGTCGCCGAGGACAAGCTGGTCACCGTGCACGGGCCGCGTTGGCGTCTTCTAATCATTGGCGCCGGACAGCTCACGCACTTCGTCGCCCAGATGGCGCTCGCGCTCGACTACCAGGTCACGATCTGCGATCCACGCGAGGAGTACGCCGACGGGTGGCTGGTTCCGGGAACGTCGCTGGTGCGCACGATGCCGGACGACACGGTGATCGAGTTCCGTCCCGATCGCAACACCGCGATCATCGCGCTGACCCACGATCCCAAGCTCGATGACCTGGCTTTGATGGAGGCCTCGAAATCACCGGCGTTCTACGTCGGCGCGATCGGCTCGCACAAGAACCAGGCGACGCGGCGCGAACGCCTGCTGGAATTTGGCGTAACGGCGGAGCAAATCGAACTGCTGCACGGCCCGATCGGGCTCAAGAACGGCGCCCGCACGCCGTCGGAGATCGCAGTGTCGATCCTTGCCGAGTTGACGGGCGTGAAGTACGGCTATCGCATTCCGGCACCGATACCGGTAGCGACCGTGGCGACCCTGGAAGCGGGTTGCGTCGTCTAGCCGGTTGGCCGCGATGTTGTGGATGATCGTCGAGCGGTTTCGCAACGGCGATCCGCTCCCGGTCTACCGCCGTTTCCGCGAGCGCGGAAGATTGGCGCCGGATGGCCTGCGTTACGTGGCAAGCTGGGTCACCGAAGACTTCACGACCTGCTACCAGGTCATGGAGGGTGATGATCGCGCGTTGCTCGAAGCGTGGATGGCGAACTGGCGCGATCTCACCGACTTCGAAGTGATTGCGGTGATGACGTCAGCGCAGGCGGTCGAACAGATCGGCCCGCGCCTCTAGCAGCCGCGGTTCGCCTAGTACGTCATGCAGGCCGCGTTGAGCAGGCCCAGCGCGATTGCCACTGCGCCGAGAAAGATGCCGCTCGCCAGCTGACCCTGCTCGACGTTCCTGGATATCGTCGGGACGATCGCGCGGGCGATGAAAAACGCGATCAGTTGCACGACCAGCGAAACCACCGCCCACACCAGCATGTCGAGCAGGGACACGCTGTTCTCGATGCTGGATGCAATCGGCAGCACGAATCCGATCACCGCCCCGCCCAGGCTGGCGGCCGCCGCACCGTTGCCCGCGCGGATCAGGCTGATCTCGTGATATGGCGTGATGCGGACGTAGATCAGGACGAACACGCCGAGCAACAGCAGGCCGAGGCCGAAATACGCTGCAAAAAGCGGCAGGCCGGTCAGATATCCGAGCAAGGCATGGTGGCGCATCGCGGCTCCGGATTGGTGAGAGAACTAGTCGACAAAATAATGCGGAACAAAGCGGCTGGTGTTGCGCGTGATGCGCGAGTTGTCCTCACGCAGTCCGATTCCGGCCGGCTCGCCATCGACCAGCCACGAGCCAACCAGCGTGTAGTCGTCGCCGAACCGCGGCAGCGGAGCGAGCGCCTGGTAGATCGAGCCCTCGGCGCCGTAGTCACCATCGGTCGATTCGACCACGTCGCCGTCGACCCAGAGCACGTTGGCCCCCTCGCGCGCGAGCTTCGGCTTGCGCACGTAACGCGAGCCGAGCCGGGTGGCATCCGGGTATGCGGGCAGCAGGTTCGGATGGTCTGGATAGAGTTCCCACAGGACCACCAGCAGCGCCTTGTTCGAGAGCAGCATCTTCCATGGCGGCTCGAGCACCAGCAGGCCCGCGGTCGACAACGCTTGCGCCAGCGCCGGGCCGAACTGTTCCCTGACCAGCCACTCCCACGGGTACAGCTTGAACAACGCCTGGATCGGAACGTTGAACTCGTCGACGAACGCGGCACCGTTGAACCCGATGCGCTCGACCGCAAGCGCAAAGGTCGGCCATCCGGCCTGGATCGCGGTGTCGCGCAGATACTCGAGATTGCCCCAGTCTTCCTCGCTCTCGCCCACGGCAGTGAAGTGCAGGCGCTGCGCACCGCTGGCGATGCGCAAACGCTGCCAGGCAGCGATCAGCTTTTCGTGGATCGAGTTGAACTGGTCGGCATCGGGGTGGACCGCCTGCAGCCAGTGCCATTGGGCAACGCTTGCTTCAAGGCATGCCGTCGGCGTGTCGGCGTTGTACTCGAGGAGCTTGGGCGGGTCGACGCCGTCGTAACTGAAGTCCATGCGGCCAAACAGTGAAAGACCTTGCGGTTTGCGCTCGAGGAACGCCTGCCAGCTTTGCGCCACGACCGGCCGCCACTGCGGTGCGATGGCAAACTCTTCGAAGCGGTTCGATGCAACCACATGTTGCGCGGCGTTCATGGCCATCTCGTGCACGTCGACAGTGGCGGACTCGAGCGTGTCGACCTGCGCCGCGGTGAAGCGGTAACACCGCGATTCGTCCCAATAGGTGCCAGTGCCGGTGCCGCCGTCGGCGCCCATGCTGTGGTAGCGGAAGCCGATTTGCTCCATCTCGGCCTGCCAGCCGGCGCGTGGGGTGATCAGTTCGCGCTGCAACTAACCGCCGCCCGAGAATGAGCGCGCTGACGAACCAAAACCGCCGCGCGCCGTGGAACCGCTGCTGGTTGCCGGGCTGAGCGTGGTGCGGCCGATGGAGCGGTTGGTCGGAGAATCCGAGACGAGCGGCGTGCCGGCGCGGCGCGCGGCCTCGCGCGCTTCCGCCTGCGCCGAATCGCGAAAAGCGGGGAAATAAGTCGGGCCGTGGTAGTAGGTCGAGGTGCCGGCGGCGGTTGAAACATCCTGCCGCTCGCAATAATCGGGGCGGCCCCAATCGGCCGCGCACTCGTCGAGCGACAGGTAGGTGTCCTGCGCGCGCGGCGTGGCATCCGGCGCTCCGCCGCAACCATGCAATGCCGCGGCACCGACGAGCACAAGCGTCACCCGCGCAGACGCACGGCGTTTCATCCGTTCCTCCCGGCCGTCAGCCGGCCCCGGCCTGCAAGCATGCCGACGACGCTCCGGTCCCACAAGCCCCGGGCAAGCCGCGAAGGCCCGGCCTATGACTTGATGTCGGCGCTGGAGAGAGCCTTGTTGCTTGGATTCTCGTCGAGCTGTTTGAGGTAACCCTGCTCGACCGCCTCGCGCCGCGCGGTGAGCTGCGATTCGAGCCGCAGCGCGTTGGAATAGATCGGCCCATAAAACGCACCGCCTTGGACGCGTTCGGGTGCGTCGGCACTCAACGGGATGCACTTGCCGGCAAAGCCCCAGTCCGCAACACAATCGTCGAGCTTGCCGTACAGATCGCGCTGGTACCTGGCCTGCGGTGGTTTCGGCAGGGCTGGAGCGTCTACCAGCTTGTTGGCGGCAACCGCGACGCTGGGTTTGCTCTGCAAGTCGCTCGACCGACTGCAACCGGCGACCACGGGCACAGTCAGGACCAGTGCAACCAGGACAGGAGTGGGAGAAAACGCAAGCCGCATGGCGTCCCCGACACGACTGAGAACAGGCCCAGACACTAGCCCGCCGCGCGACCGTGCGTGTGGCTCAGCCTTGGTAGGCCATCAGTACGACTTCGGCGCAGGCGGGCACTGACCGCGCCAACACTAAGTGTTCAGCACCTTGATGGTGGGCATCTTGAGCGACATGTCCTTCGCCTTTTCCGCGATCTTCACTGCGACACGACGCGCAATCGCCTTGTAGGTCCTGGCGATCTCGCCATCCGGCTCGGCAACCACGGTCGGCTGGCCCGCGTCGGTCTGTTCACGGATGCGGATATCGAGTGGAAGCGAGCCGAGCACGTCGATCTCGTACTGCTGCGCCATCTTCTCGGCGCCCCCCGCGCCGAAGATGTGTTCGGCATGGCCGCAGTTCGAGCACACGTGGATCGCCATGTTCTCGACCACCCCGAGGATCGGCACGTTGACCTTTTCGAACATCTTGAGGCCTTTTTTCGCGTCGATCAGTGCAATGTCCTGCGGGGTGGTGACGATGATCACGCCGGTCACGGGAACCTGTTGCGCCAGCGTGAGCTGGATGTCGCCGGTGCCCGGCGGCATGTCGATCACAAGGTAGTCGACGTCCTTCCAGTTGGTCTGGCCAAGCAGTTGCTGCAGCGCCTGGGTCACCATCGGGCCACGCCAGACGACCGCCTGCGCCGGATCGACCAGAAAACCGATGGACATCGCCTTGATGCCGTGCGCCACCAGCGGTTCCAGGTGCTTGCCGTCGGGCGCCGTGGGGCGCTGCCCGCTCAAGCCCAGCATCAGCGGCTGGCTGGGCCCATAAATGTCCGCATCCAGTATGCCGACACGGGCGCCGGCGCCGGCCCAGGCCAGCGCCAGATTGACGGCGACCGTGGATTTTCCGACACCGCCCTTGCCGCTGGCGACGGCGATGATATTGCCCACGCCTGGAATCGGTTTCAGGGGCCGCTGCACACTGTGGGGAACGATTCCACCACGCAGTTGCACCTGCAGCTCGAGGCCTTTCAGTCCGGAGTCGGCCAGATGTGCGGCCAGCGCGGCGCGGAACTGCGCCTCATAACCGCCGATGGGGAAGCCCAGTTCGACTTCCGCCACGATTTCCCGGCCCTTGAGCCGCACGTCACGCAGGGCGCCAGCCTCCTGCAGCGTCTGGCGCAGATAAGGTTCCGGGTACTGCTCCAGCGCGGAGCGGATCTGTTGTACTGTTTCAGCCATGGGCGCATCGGCTCGGGGGCCGGTCAGGGGCCGGGGATTCTAGCCTGACACGCGGCTTGGCGCAGAACAGACACAGATCACAGGACGCCGACCCCACCATGGCATAATGTTCAATCCATGAGTTTTCTTGCGAACTTTCGGGCGGACCGACTGATAGGCCAGATCAAGGCGTCCACGAACATTCTGGGGACGGAGTCTCAGAAGGCCATCGCCAGCCTCAAGGCCCTGGGTCCCTCGGCCATCGAACCCACGCTGGCCGCCCTGCCCGACGCCGACAAGCACGCCACGGTGGCCTTTGTCGATGTCCTGGCGGCGCTGGCCAGCGCGAAGACCTTTCCGACCTTCGTCACCGCCCTCGTCGAGGGCAGTCCGCGGGTCATCGCCGGAGTGGCCTGGGCCCTGACCAGCAGCCGTGGCTATCCGCCCCATCTGCTGCTCGACGCGCTCGCCAAACCGGGCATCTCCAAATCAGCCGTCCTCGAGATCATCAACGCGCAGCGCGCGCGCTTCAGCGTCCGGGAACTGCTGACGGCCGCGTATGCACAGGACTCCAACGAGAAGACCGCTCTGTTCCGCATCATCGGCGAAGTCGTCGACGCCGCAGGGGTACCAGAGCTGCTCGGCCGGCTGCAGGGCAAGGACACCATGGCGCGCCTGCTGATCCTCAACATCCTGGGCCGGTTCAACCGGCCGGACGTCCGCGTCGCGCTGCAGGGGCAGCTCGGCGACGGCAACAAGATGATTCGCTCGGCCGCGCTTGGCGCGCTGGCGAAAATGGACGGCCCGATTGAGGTCGAGCGCATCTGCGCGCTACTGCTGGACCCGGAACTCGAGGTGCAGAACCGCGCCGTCGAGGTGCTGATCAAGGCGCACGACCCGCAGACCATCCGCTACCTGGTGCCCGTGCTCAAGGACGAGAACGAATACTCCCGCCGCTCCGCGGTCGAGGTGCTCAATGAAGTGGGCGACGCCAATTCGGTGAAATTCCTGCTGGCGGCGATCAAGGACGCCGACTGGTGGGTGCGCTCGCGCGCCGGCGACGCCCTGGGCAAGATCGGCGGACCCAAGGTGATCGACGCCGTGCTGATGCTGGCCCGCGACAAGGATGAGGATATCCGGCGCGCCGCCATCGAGATTCTCAACCAGACCAAGGACGAGCGGGCCATCAAGCAGCTGATCACCGCCACGCGCGACGCGGACTGGTGGGTCAGCGAACGTGCGGTCGACGCCCTGGCGGAGATCGGCAGCGTGCAGGCGCTGCCGCGCCTGCAGGAAATGCTGCAGACCGCGCCCGCCAAGGCCCTGCCGGTGGTGGTGCGGGCCATCGGCAAGGTCGGCAACGCCGCCAGCATCGGCCTGATCACACCGCTCCTGAATCGCGGCGAGAAGGATATCCGTGTCGAGGCGATCAGCGCGCTCGGCAGACTGGCGACCGAGGAGCAGGCCGACCAGATCAGTGCCCAGTTGCAGAGTCACGCGACGAATTCCGACAGCACCGTGGCGGTGGCGGCGCAGCGCGCGCTGACCGAAATCGAGGTGCGATTCTCATCGGGCGTCCAGGCTGCGCCCGGGGCCGACACGCGCCTGACTCTGGGCGGCCATCCCTCCCGGCCGCCAGCCGGCCGGCCGGCGGCCGGCACGGCGCGCACCCTGCTGCTGTCGGAAAAGGATGTGGCGCAGACCCTGCAGCAGGCGGCCGCTTCCACCGTCCAGCGGCTCGACATCGCCACCCTGCAGCCCGGCGACATGATCGAAGGACGCTACAAGTTCATCGACAAGATCGGCAAAGGGGCGTTCGGTACCGTGCTGCTGATGGAAGACACGGTGGTCGACGAGCGGCTGATCCTCAAGTTCCTGAATCCGAACGTTGCCGAAGACGAAGAGGTCATGAAGCGCTTCGTCCACGAGCTGCGCTATTCGCGCAAGATCACGCACCCGAACGTGATCCGCATCTACGATTTCCTGTTCATCCAGGGCAACTACGCCATCTCGATGGAGTACTTTCCCTCCCACACCCTCGGCGCCGAGATCGTCAACGAGAAGCCCGTGGCGCTCAAGCGCGCGGTCAAATTCGGCATCGATATCTGCACCGGCATGATCGTCGCGCACCAGGTCGGCATCGTGCATCGCGACCTCAAGCCCGCCAACGTGCTGATCGATGACACCGGCCTGCTCAAGATCGTCGACTTCGGCGTCGCCGCTGCGCAGCGCGAGGGCGACACGCAGCTGACCAAGACCGGATACGTGATCGGCTCGCCAAAATACATGGCACCGGAGCAGATCCTCGGCAAGAAGGTCGACGAGCGTGCCGACATCTACGCGATCGGCGTCATGCTCTATGAGATGCTGACCGGGGTCCCGCCGTACGCGCGTGGCGATCACATGTCCGTCATGTACCAGCACGTGCAGGGCCGGGCGCGCGTGCCCACCGAGATCAACAAGGCGCTGCCCCCCGCGCTGAGCGAACTGATCATGAAGGGCATGGCGGTGGACAAGACCAAGCGCTTCCAGACCATGGAAGAGCTGCGCACCGCGCTGCAGCGCTTCCTCTAGGGGACACAGCCGCCGTGGCCCGCATCGATGCCTTCCTGAAGCTCGGTACCCAGCAGAGCTGTTCCGACATTCACCTCGCGGTCGGCGTTCCACCCATGCTGCGCATGCACGGGGATCTGGTGCCGATCAAGTTTCGTGACCTGCGCGACACCGAGCTCGAGAGCTACATCACCGAGATCCTGACCGAGAACCAGAGCGATCACCTGCTGCGCGGGCACGACCTGGATTTTTCCTATGTCTCGGCCGAGGGCGGCCGCTTTCGCGTCAACGTGTTTCGCAAGGACACCGGCATCGGCGCGACCTTTCGCGCGATCCCGGCCTCGGTGCCGACGCTCGATTCGCTGCGCCTGCCGGCGGTGGTGCACAAGCTGTGCGACTACCACCAGGGCATGATCCTGGTGACCGGCTCGACCGGCACCGGCAAGTCGACCACGCTGGCGGCGATGATCGACCTGCTCAACCGCACCCGCAAGCTCAACATCATCAGCCTGGAGGATCCGATCGAGTTCGTGCACCAGAGCAAGCAGAGCCAGGTGATCCAGCGCGAACTGGGCACGCATATCCCGAGCTTCGCCGAGGGCGTGCGCGCCGCGATGCGCGAGGATCCGGACGTCATCCTGGTCGGGGAGCTGCGCGACTCCGACACCATCCGCATGGCCATGACGGCGGCGGAGACCGGCCATCTGGTGCTGGGCACCCTGCACACCACCAGCGCCGTCAAGACGATCGACCGGATGATCGACGCGCTGCCGGCGGAGGAGCGCGAGCAGACCAAGAGCTTCCTGTCACAGAGCCTGCTGGCGGTGGTCACGCAGCTGCTGGTCAAGAGCCATGACGGGCGCAGCCGGCGGGCGATCTGCGAGATCATGGTGATGACCAAGGCCATCGCCAAGCTGATCACCACCGACCAGTCTCACCAGATTCCGACCCAGCTGCAGACCGGC
>Ga0137409_10008216_pt1 | contig 10668 bp, 10 predicted proteins | sample CZODoug1_16funga_FD_122059 | JGI IMG/M metagenome (GOLD analysis project Ga0137409, IMG submission 122059) | Vadose zone soil fungal communities from Angelo Coast Range Reserve, California, USA - CZODoug1_16fungal (Hybrid Assembly) | ecosystem: Environmental > Terrestrial > Soil > Vadose zone... | reverse complement strand
TGAGCTGGATGCTGCGCATCGAGCCCTTGGTCGAGGGGCCACCCGCGGCGAACACCGCGGTGACGAGCGTGCTGAGGGAGCTGACCGTGTAGGTGCCCGGGCGCTTGGCCTGTCCGACGACGAATACCTGGATCGAGCGCAGCCTGCCGAGGGTCGCGGTCAGCTGGAAGTTGCGGAACGTCCGGCCAAATACCGTCTTCAGGTACGCGGGCAGGTCGCTCGCCTTGACTCCGGCGACGCTGATCACCCCGACTTTGGGCACGCTGATCGCGCCTTCGCGGTCCACGACCGCGCTGACATCGACGTCGATCTGGCCCCAGGCGCGGATCTGGATTTCGTCCCCGGGCCCAACGACATAGTCGGGCGTGACCGGAACGTTGTCGACCGGCGCAAAGGTGCTCGGCACGGCGCGAAAGAGATTCGCGCCGAAGATCGGGAGATCGCGGCCGGTCGATTGCATCACGAAACTCTGGAACTCGTTGCGCTCGCGCCGCTCCGCCTGGACCTCCTGCTGCAGCTGGTCGAACTCGAATTCCCGGATGCGCTGCTGCAAGTCGGTGCCCGGAAAGGTGGTGCGCGCCCCGGGAGCCCCTGCGGCCGAGGCGCCCGTGCCGGTTTGCGCCCCCAAGGGGCGGTTCACAATCGTGGTGAGCGGACTGCGGATATCCTGCAGGGTCTGAATTCCTTGCGCCGCCCCCGATGTCGCGTCAGGGCGGAGACTCTGATCGGTTTGGGTCGGGTTCGAAAGATACTGTTGCGTCTGATCCGTCCCCGTTTGCGCGTACAGCGGGGTACCGAGGCCGATCGCCAGACACGTCCCTACGACTAGAAAAATATTCCGCATGATTGAGTCCCGTCCCAAAAACAAAACTCGGAAAAACCTGCGAGTCATCCGCAGGAGTCGCAAGCAGGGCGTTGAATCCTATACCTATTTTTCTTTCGAGTCCACTTGCCCTCCGCAGCGGCCGACACGGCTCACGGGAACAGCAACGGGCAAAGGGCGAAGACCCGCAGGCTACAATACGCGCCGTCATGAAAAAACGAAAAGTCGCGCTCATCACCGGCGTCACCGGACAGGACGGCGCCTACCTGGCGGAGTTTCTCCTCGGCAAAGGCTACGTGGTTCACGGGATCAAGCGGCGCAGCTCGCTGTTCAACACCAAGCGCATCGACCATCTCTATCAGGACCCCCACGTTTCCTCCCGGCGATTCATCCTGCACCACGGCGACATGACCGACTCGAGCAGCCTGGTGCATATCACCGAGCAGGTCCAGCCCGACGAAATCTACAACCTCGCCGCGCAAAGCCACGTGGTGGTGTCGTTCGAGGAACCGGAATACACGGCGAACGCGGACGCGCTGGGAGCGCTACGGCTGCTCGAGGCGATCCGGATCCTCGGGCTCAAGGATAAGACGCGCTTCTACCAGGCATCGACTTCCGAGCTCTTCGGCCTCGCGCGCGAAACCCCGCAGACCGAGCGCACACCGTTCTACCCGCGCTCTCCCTACGGCGCGGCCAAGCTCTACGCGTACTGGATCACGGTGAACTACCGCGAAGCCTACGGCTTGTTCGCCTGCAACGGCATCCTGTTCAACCACGAGTCTCCTCTCCGCGGCGAGACCTTCGTCAGCCGGAAGATCACCCGGGCGCTCGCGCGCATCCGCCTGGGTCTGCAGGACCGCCTCTACCTGGGTAACCTCGAGGCGAAGCGCGACTGGGGCCACGCCCGCGAGTACGTCGAGGCGCAGTGGCTGATGCTGCAGCAGGCCAAGCCCGAGGATTTCGTGATCGCCACCGGCGAGCAGCATAGCGTGCGCGAATTCGTCGTCGCCGCCGCCGGGGAGCTCGACATCCGGATCAGCTGGAAGGGCAAAGGCGCCAAGGAACGCGGCTACGACAGGGAAGGACGCTGCATCGTCGCCGTCGACCCCAACTATTTCCGCCCGACCGAAGTGGACAGCCTGGTCGGCGACGCCCGCAAGGCAAGACGCAAGCTCGGCTGGAAACCCAAGATACGCTTTGCGGAGCTGGTCGCCGAAATGGTCCGCGCGGATCTCGAGGAGGCCGAGCGCGAGCAATTCGCCCTGCGCCACGGCTACGCAACGGTGGCGGCGCGCGAATAGCGCCGTCTCCGGCGATGGAACCCAACGCGCGCATCTACGTCGCCGGCCACAGCGGCCTCGCGGGCTCGGCGCTGATGCGGCGCCTGGCGGGCGCAGGCTACCGCAATCTGATCACCCGAAGCCACGCCGAGCTCGAGCTCACCGACCAGGCGGCGGTAAGGGGATTCTTCGAGAAGGAAAAGCCGGCCTACGTCTTCGTCGCGGCAGCCAAGGTCGGAGGGATTCTGGCGAACAACACCTATCCCGCGGAATTCGTCTATTCGAATTTATCCGTCCAGACCAGCGTTATCCACGAGGCCTGGCGCAACGGCGTGAAGCGTCTGCTGTTCCTGGGGTCGTCGTGCATCTACCCTCGCGACTGCCCCCAGCCGATCAAGGAAGAGTACCTGCTCACGGGGCCGCTGGAGCTCACCAACCGCGCCTATGCCGTGGCGAAGATCGCCGGCGTCGAGATGTGCCGCAGCTACAACCGGCAATATGGCACGCGTTATCTGGCCGTGATGCCGACAAACCTCTACGGACCGGGAGACAACTACAACCCGGGATCCGCTCACGTGCTCCCGGCCCTGCTGCGCAAGATGCACGAGGCAAAGGTCCAGGGCCTCGATCGCGTGACCATATGGGGCACCGGTTCACCGCGGCGGGAATTTCTGTACAGCGACGACATGGCCGATGCCTGCGTGATGCTGATGAATCTTCCCGACGAAAAGTTCGACGCGGTGCTGCGGGGTCCCAACGACTTTCCCCTGATCAACGTCGGCTGCGGCGAGGACCAGACCATCGCGGAACTCGCGCGCGCGTTGGCCTCGGTCATCGGGTTTCGCGGGACGCTCGAATTCGACACCAGCAAGCCCGACGGCACGCCGCGCAAGCTGCTCGACGTGGCGCGGATCAAGCGGCTCGGCTGGTCGCCGCGGGTCGACCTCAAGACCGGCATCGCCGCAGCCTACAAGGACTTTCTCGCCCGCGAAGGCAGCTCCGCGACGACTAAAATCAGAGGCGTCATTTCCGAGGCGAAGACATGAAAATCAAAACCAACGGCATCGAGTTGAACTACGTCGTCGAGGGCAGCGGCCCGTGGCTGGTGATGAGCCATTCGCTCGCCTGCGACCTCAGCATGTGGGACGAGCAGGCGGCGGTGCTCAGGCGCAACTACAAGGTGCTGCGCTTCGACACCCGCGGCCACGGCAAGAGCGACGCGCCCGGGGGAGAGTACACGCTCGACATGCTCGCCTATGACGTGCACGGGCTGCTGCAAGGCCTGGGCGTCGGCCGCTGCCACTGGGTGGGCCTTTCCATGGGCGGGATGATCGGTCAGACCTTCGCGCTCAAGTTTCCGGACATGTTCGCGACCATGGTGCTCGCCGACACCACCAGCCGCTACGCGCCGGACGCCTTGCCTCTTTGGCAGGGCCGCATCAAGACGGCGCAGGCGCAAGGCATGGAGGCGCTGGTCGAATCGACACTGGGGCGCTGGTTTACCGAGCCTTTCCGCAAGAGCCATCCCGAGGTGACGGCGCGGGTGAGCGCGCAGATCCGCGCCACGCCCGTCCCCGGCTACGTCGGCTGCTGCAGCGCCATTCCGCAGATCAACGTGACCGACCGCCTGAAGGAAGTGAAATGCCCCACGCTGGTTATGGTGGGCGAGCAGGACGCCGGCACGCCGGTCGCGCTCTCGCGCGAGATCCACGCGGCGCTCCCCAGATCGGAGTTGGTGATCATTCCCTCGGCATCGCACCTGTCCAACCTCGAGCAGCCCGCGGCGTTCAACCGCGCGCTCGCAAGCTTCCTCAACAAGCACCGCTGAAAGGCCATGTCATTCCGAGGGGCCGAAGGCCCGGAGGAATCTCCGAACGCGCGGTGCCGGAAGAGATCCCTCGCTGCACTCGGGATGACAGTGCTCGCACTCGGGATGACATTGGTTTGCGCTCATGCCATGGCGCAGGGCGCGTTTCCCTCACGCCCCATCCACATGATCGTCCCCTTCCCCGCCGGCAGCTCGCCCGACCTGATCGCGCGCATCCTCGCCGAGAAGCTCGCCCCGGCCCTCGGGCAGCCGGTCGTGGTCGAGAACCGCCCCGGCGCGGGCGGCAATCTCGGCACGGGCCTCGTCGCCCGGGCGGCGCCCGACGGCTACACCCTCGGTTTCTCGATTCCCGGCCCGCTCGCGGTGAACTCGGTCCTCTACAGGAAAATGGATTACGACCCGTTCAAGGATCTGGCGCCGGTGTGCCTCGTCGCCGCGAGCCCGAACCTGCTGGTCGTCGACCCCAAGCTGAATATCGGCTCGGTGAAGGAGCTGGTCGCGCTCGCCAGGTCGCAGCCGGGTAAGCTCAACTACGGCTCGGTCGGCAACGGCAGCGCCTCGCACCTCACGATGGAGCTCTTCAAGGAGACGGCGGGGATCGACATCGTCCACGTGCCCTACCCGGGCAGCCCGCAGGTCAATGCCGCGATACTCGGCGGCCAGGTCGCCGCGGGCTTCGTCGTGCCCGCGACGGCGATGCCGCTGGTGGAGTCGGGCCGGCTGAAAGCGATCGCGGTGACGAGCAGCGTGCGCAGCGTGGTGCTCCCCGACTACCCCACGCTCGCCGAGGCCGGCTATCCGGAAGTCGTCTCGACCGCCTGGCAGGGCGTGGTCGCGCCGGCGAAGACCCCGGCGGCCATCATCGAGCGTCTGAGCCGCGAGCTGGTCGCGATCGTGCGCAGCGACGAGGTGCGCGAGAAGATGATGCGGCTCTACTTCCAGCCGATCGGCTCGTCGGGCGCCGGACTGGCGAACCTGATGCGCTCGGAAGTCGAGCGCTGGGGTAAAGTGATAAAAAAGACCGGTGCGACCGCGGATTGAGCTGCTCCTCGGGGGGCGTGCTATAGAATGCGCTCACGTCGACACCGTTCGATCCACAAACTGGAGATGACCATGTCAAGACGCCTTGCGGCCGCCACGCTCGCGCCGCTTCTCCTGATCCCCGCAATTTCGCATGCAGATACCTCGATCGGCCTGCGCGCAGGAACCCTCGGCCTCGGAGCCGAGCTGTCGTACGCGGTCAGCCAGCGGGTTGCGCTGCGGCTGGGCGCCGACACCTACACGCCGAAGGTAAGGACCGTCACACAGGAAGACGTCGACTACAACGTCAACGCGAAACTGCGCTCGGGATCGTTACTCGTCGACTGGTTTCCTTTCGCGAACAACTTCCGCTTCAGCCTCGGCGCCATCCTCAACCGCAACAAGGTTTCCGGGACGGGGAAGCCCAACTCAAATGGGCAGTTCACCATTAACGGCCAGCCCGTCAACGCTGCCGACGTGGGCTCGCTCGATCTGCAGGTAGCCTTCAGGAAGACCGCGCCTTACCTTGGCATCGGTTACGGGCGCCCGGTCAACGGCGGCCTGTCGTTCATCTCCGATTTAGGGGTGATGTTCCAAGGCGTCCCGACGTCGACCCTGACCGCGACCTGCAGCCCCACCGCCTCGCCTGCGAACTGCGCCGCGTTGCAAAACGCGGTCGCGGGCGAGCAGGCAACCGTGCAAGACAACATCAGCAAGTTCAAGTACTACCCGGTGGTCTCGATCGGGCTCGCCTACACCTTCTGACGGAGCGAGCGTGAGTCTGCGCCGCATCCTCGACGGCGTCGCGGCGCTCGCCTTCGCCGCGCTTGCTTGCCTGGCTCAGGCGCAGGAAAGCTATCCGGCCAAGCCGATCCGATTGGTCGTGGGATTCCCGCCGGGCGGCGGAATGGATTTGAGCGCGCGGGTCTACGCGGCGAAATTTCAGGAGTCGCTGGGCACGCCCGTCCTGGTGGAGAACCGCCCTGGGGCGACGGGCATCGTCGCCGGCGAAGTCGTCGCCAAGTCCGCGCCCGACGGCTACACCCTGCTGGTGGGCGCGTCGGGGCAGATGACCATCAACCCGGTGATCATTCCGAAGCATCCCTACGATACCGTGCGCGACTTCGCGGCGATCACCACGCTCGCGCAGTTTCCCATGGTGATCGCGGTGAACCCGTCGTTCCCGGCGAAATCGATCGCCGAGCTGATCGAGCTCGCGAAATCGAAGCCGGGGCAGCTCAACTACAGCCACGGCGGCGCAACGCACCAGGTCGCCGCCGAGATGTTCAACCAGGCCGTGGGCATCACCATGCGCAACATCCCCTACAAGGGCGGCGCGCCCGCGGTCAACGCCGCGGTGGCCGGGGACGTGCCCATCGTGATCGTCGACAGCGCCGCGGCGAGCGCGCAGATCCGCTCAGGGCGCCTGCGCGTGCTCGCGGTGACCTCCGCGGCGCGAACGCCGCTCGTTCCCGATGTGCCGACCGTGGCCGAGTCGGGCGTTCCCGGTTACGACATCGCCGTTTGGGCGGGCCTGTTCGCTCCGGCAGGCACGCCGCAACCGGTGATCTCGCGGCTCTACCGGGAAGCTTCGCGCCTCATGGACTCACAGGACACCAAGGACAAGCTGAAGAACATCGGCATGGACCCCGGGGGCCTTTCACCCGAAGCTCTCGCCGCGATGATCAAGGCCGACATCGCGAAGTACGCCGCGATCGTCAAGGCGGCCGGCATCAAGGCGGACTGACTCCGCTACGGCAGCCTGATTTTGAAGACCTCGAAGGGCAGCACCACGCGCGAGACGCCGCCGTTGAACGCCGGCAGGCGGTGTGCCTGCGAGCTGGGGAAATAGAGCCAGCCGTCGGGCCCGATCGCGGGCTCGTTGGGAAAGCTGATGCGCGGGTCGGCGACCAGCGTCTCGATCTTACGGTCCTTGCCCATCTTCAGAATCGCGTTCTCGGTAAACGAGCAGAAATAGAGATTGCCCTCCCGGTCGACCGTGATCCCGGCGAGCGGCGGCACGCGCACCACGTCTTCCACGCGCGAAGCGAGCTGGTCCTCGGACAAGGTCTCGTCCCGCAGGAACCTGGTTTCGATCCGCCGCAACACCGGCCCGAAGAGCGGCATGAAGTACAGCCACTTTCCGTCCTCGGAGAGCTCGAGCAGATCGACGTGCAGCTGCGGCACTTCGCCGGTGGTGCGGCGCATCTCCCGTCCCTCGATCACGGGAACGATGGACGGATCGGCGCGGGTCGAAGCAGCCCCCTCGAGGACCTTGCGCGCGCGGCCGCTGTCGAGATCGACGACGAGAATGGAGCCGTGGTGCGCCTCGGTCACGTAGGCGCAGCGCTCGTCGACGCGCACGTGCCCGATCATCGTCCCCTTGGGCAGGATCTCGGCGCCCAGAGGATAGACGCGGGTCACGCGGTCGGTGGCGAGGTCGATTCTCACGAGCTTCTGGGCGCCCACGACCGCCGGGGCGACGCGCGGGCCCGCGTCGTCCACGATCCACAGATGGTTCGAGGCGTCGGCGAAGACCGCGTGGCTGGACACGATGCGGTCGTGGGACGAAGCCTCCGGCCACCAATCGTTCCATTGATTGCCGGGATAGGGCCTGAAGCTCCCGCCGGGCATCGCCTCCATCACCGAAGGCGCCTCGAGCGAAGTCCAGCGCGGGAAGCTGGCGAACACCCGGCCGGACGGCGAAACCGCGACGCCGTTCAGCATGAACTCCGGAGACACCGCGACCCGGACCAGCTGCGGCGCGCTGATGACGCGTTGGTTGGTGATGTCTCCTCCTCGAGTGGATCGCGCCGGCAGTATAGAGGAGGAGGTTTCTAGCCGACGGCCGGCCGCGCTGGGTTACGAGCGAACCGTCAGAAGCGAAACAACACGCTCGCGGAAATCAGGCTGACTGTCACGCGGCCCGAGTTACCGCTGTCCCCGACCTTTCCGTAGTTCTCGTACTCAAGTCGCACGCCAACTTGGTGCGGCGAATCGTATTGAGCGCCGACACCATAGAGGAGAGTCGTTCTGTTAACCGTAGAGCTCGAGCCCGGAGCAATCCCCGCGCTTGCGAACACCGTCGCGAGATTGCCCGACGCGCTGGCGAGGGAAGCCTTCGCGGCAGACCGAAACGCTCCTGCCTTGGCGAATAGCGAGTATCCGTTGGCCAGGGGCCAAATCGCGGAACCACTGACGGTGAAACCCGAGACTCTGTAGTCTATTCTTGCTGCTCCGGTTGCTCCCGCATCGCTGTAGTTGTACTTGAACTTGCCCAGATCCGCGTAGCTCACCTCGGCCGCAAAGTGCTCGTGGAAGCGAAATCCCGTGAGCGCCTTCCATCCTAGGGAAGTCTGATCCGCCGATTCCGCGACCTGTGGCAGTCCCAGGCTGAAGTCGCCCGTCTTGAATTTCCCGTTGGAGACGCCCGCTCCCAGTCCGAGGTACGCCCGCGATTGGGCGTGCGCGCTCGCCGTGCCCAAAGAGACTGAAATGGAAAACACAGAGAGACAGATCGCCTTGCGCATTGCCCTCCCCCGTCAAACGCGCAATCGAACGGCGCCGCTATCGTGTGGGGGGTGAAGAGATTGGTCAAGTCGGGATATCTACGGAGAGCCGTGTCAGGGAATCCCGACACGCGGCACGACCTCGGCGTCCGCCTCGGCGACTCGTGGAAGTATCTGGTAGGCCGTGCAGGATTTGAACCTGCGACCAACGGATTAAAAGTCCGCTGCTCTACCAACTGAGCTAACGGCCCGGAAAAGAGGCGGCATTTTATTATTTCGCCCGAGATACCGCAACGAAAACAGGTTTGGTCGCGACTTAGTTCACCAAGGCCCTGATCGTTTCCTGATACCATGCCGCGGATTGTCGCCAAAGAATAGGGAGGTTCTCATGAAGAGATTCCTTGCGTTTGTACTGGCGGTCATTCCCACCGCCGCGATGGCGGACACCTCCGTCGGAGTGCGCGCCGGCACCCTGGGCCTCGGAGTCGAGGTCTCGTATCCTCTTTCACAAACCCTTGGCCTGCGAATCAACGCCGACTCCTACAAGTACTCGAGGACGTTCAAACAGGACAACATAGATTACGATGGCAAGGCTACGCTCAAGACGGCGTCGCTCCTGGCCGACTGGTATCCGTTCTCGAACAATTTCCGCCTGAGCGCGGGCCCCGTGTACAACGGCAACAAGCTGACCCTCGCCAGCCAGCCCGGGAACGTCATCGTCAACGGCCAGACATACCAGGCCACGGTCGATGGTCAGGTCGATTTCAAGAAGTTCGCGCCTTACGCCGGGATCGGCTATGGCCGACCGATCGGCACGGGACTGTCGCTCACCTTCGATCTCGGCGTGCTGTTTCAGGGCACCCCGACTGCTACTCTTACCGGGACCTGCTCTCCCCCGGCTGGATGTACCAACTTCCAGAGCGACTTGAAGGCGCAAGAGGCAAGCCTGAACGACAAGATCAAGAACTTCCGCTACTACCCGGTCGTGACACTCGGCCTCGCGTACACGTTCTAGCTATTCCTTCATCAAGCGCCAGTATTGGACTTTCATCGTCGCCGCCGCGCCGGCGACGATCGAGAAGAACGCGAGAAACGAGCCGAGAGCGAGCGTCGAGACGCCGCTGATTCCCTGCCCCACGGTGCAGCCCAGGGCGAGCACGCCGCCGAAGCCCATGAGCGCCGCGCCGACCAGATGGTTGATCAGGTCGCCGGAATCCCGGAAGCTCTCGAGCCGGAAGGTCCGCGTCGCGAGCGACCAGGCGAGCGAACCCGATACCATCCCCAGCACCGCCGCGATGCCCAGGGTCACCGTGCGGCTCTTGTCGCTCCACAGTATCAGGAGTTCGAGGAAATAGGCGTAGGGGGCGACGAAGGAGAACGACTCCATGCGCCCCGAGTTGGTGGCGAGGAATTTCGCCTCGAGCGTGGCCGGATCCTCGGGCAGGTATCCGATGTGCCCCGAGAGGAACCAGCAGCCGACCACCACCAGCCCGGCCACGGTGCCGCCGAGGACGTTGTCGAAGGTCCGGAATTCGCGATCCTTGAACACGAACGCGATCAGGCCCCCCGTGATCGCGGCACCCAGCACGGCGAGCAGCGTGTTCTTTCCGGCACCGAGCACCGGCGCGAGGAGCGAGGGCAGGTCCTGCGGCCCCCCGAACGTCGTGCCCACCGAGTCGAGTGTCGCCACGCGAACCACCGCGAGGATTCCCTTGAGCGTCATGTAGGCCGTGACGGCGAGCACGATCGCGACCACCAGCGACTTGAGGTTGCCGCTGCCGATGCGGATGAGCGTCTTCGAGCCGCAGCCCGACGCGAGGGTCATGCCGATGCCGAACAAGGCGCCGCCTAGAATGTATGACAGCCAGGTGAAACGCGGCGAGGTGTAAATGGTCTTCGAGAGATCGACCAGTCCCGACAACTGCAGAGCGCTCGCGCCCGCGGTCGCCACCGCGATGGCAAGCAGCCACATGCGCATGCGGTTCCAATCGCCCATGTTGACGACGTCGGACACCGCGCCCATGGTGCAGAAGTGCGTCTTGTTGGCGACGGCGCCGAAGAGAAAAGCGAGCGCGAAGGCGCCCCAGACGACGGTCGAAGCGAGCGCTGCGGGGTCGCTCAAGCGGCGGCTTCCCGCCTACTTTTTCTGCGACAGGCGCTGCTTGGCCTGCTCGGAAGCCGAGCTGGCGGGATACTTCTTGACGAGCG
>Ga0137409_10008215_pt1 | contig 10669 bp, 26 predicted proteins | sample CZODoug1_16funga_FD_122059 | JGI IMG/M metagenome (GOLD analysis project Ga0137409, IMG submission 122059) | Vadose zone soil fungal communities from Angelo Coast Range Reserve, California, USA - CZODoug1_16fungal (Hybrid Assembly) | ecosystem: Environmental > Terrestrial > Soil > Vadose zone... | reverse complement strand
AAGGACACCCATCGAACCCTAAAGGATTTTCTCCATGAAACATAAGCTGATCGTTTAGTACCACAGCAAGCTTCCAAGATGGCACCTCAACAGTTACGGGCTCTAAATCAGGAATAGCCTGAAGAATCGAGCCAAGCTGTTCATCTCCTCCAGCAAAATCAAAAAACTGATTTCTAGTCTTAGAATATAGTCTTTTTTTCTTTACGTTCCACTTGTACCACACATAGCTTAAGACCATCAGGTCATTGCGCGCCATATTGTAGTTTTCTGGCAGGAAATAAAAAGACCCATATCTCTGAGGAGTTCCGGCCATTGGTGCTATGGCCTCTGCTTTATCAGGAAATCTTGTTTCTGCTTCTTTCTTGGATATATATTCTTGGCACCAAACAAATTGAGCGTCTGACATGTCTGGGTTCCGAAAATATGGATCAACCAAAAAGGAATTATATTCCCAGATCTTAACTTTTAGCTGCCCTTGAGCAGCATCATCCCCAGTATAGTCAAGATAAGGTTGAAGTAGAGCCATCCCAGATATCGCTGAAAGCTCACAAGCCTTCGAAAACTGTTCATGAATGCCCTCCATATTTGAGGCGTGCATAATTAGACGCGTATATTGATCTGTAGTTTTAGGATCAGCGCCATCTGAAGGATAGTAAGTGATTGATTTTCTATGTTGCCTTTGATAGCCGGTGATCATGTTGATGGGCTGCTGGCAGATATTGAAGTAATATTGCTGGTAGCTTGTGGTGGGCGCGAAGTTAAAGTACCGATTTACAAAGGTTTGTGCGCCGGCATAGAAAAGAGTATCTATGTTACTTTGGTTCCAACGACTTTGCTCGATTGGTTGAAACTTGCTGTAGAGATTATCGAGCCACTGTCTAACGTTACCTTGGCTTGGTTCAAGCGCGTTATTCCAAGGAGGATAATAGAAAGCCAAAGAGACCTCGTGATGTGTAAAGCGATTTAGTCTTCAACATACCACTAAATATTTTATTATATCAAGCTAAGCTAAATATCTGTAAACTTTGCTGAATCTCAAGTAAATGACAAATGTCAACTATTCATCTTTCGTCTGAGAATTTATAGACGCTCTTCTTTTCAAATCTTCGAAAGCTTTGAGGAAAAAACTATGGAACTCACCTGCTTCAGCAAGCGAGAAATCCATACACGCTTGCATGTTATAATCACCACTATATAAAACTCTCATATGAGCATCTTCTCCTATGCCCCTGGCGTCTACATGAACCGTTACTCTTTTAGGCTTGTCACTAAATTGCATAAAATCATCTTCCATTTCCTCAAACCAAATCATATTTGTTTTATTTTGTTTGAGAATGTTCCGTAGTCCGTATCATTTCTTCTCTCCCTGTAAAGCTGCAATTTCCATTACTTTTATCTTTAAAGCATCTACTCTTTGCTGCAACTCGTCTAAATCTCGCATAAAGTCATTTAAGTTTCCCCCCCTATGCTTCTTTGAGTAAAGCCTATATGCTAAGGGATCTTTTTGAAATTTACTGTCTATTAGTGATCTTGCTAAAGGGCTAAGCGCCATTATCTGAAATCTCCTCTGGGACCGAAACGGTTCTGCCAGTATTGTTGTTGGCGCTTATTATGCTGTTGGTAATCATAAACTTCAACCTTATGTGTGTAAACCGCATACCTTATCGCGTCTATACAATGGTCGTCCTTTTTGAGGGGGGCATCTTCTCCCTTCTCTGCTTTTTTGGGGTCCCAGACGTAAGACTCGACTTCTCTAATTGTGTTCTTACATTCTGCGCAGACGAAGAGATTTCCTTTTTTCATCTCTGATGTGGTGTAGTTTATACCTTCTAAGACATCATTATTTGCATCAACACATGCAACACCGCGTTTCCGCAGCTCTACTTTGAAAGCGGCAGCGCTTGGATCAATGTAAAGCTGTTTGACATTGTATGGCTCGATGAATCTCTGCACGTCATCCGCATACTCGCTCATTGTCTTTTGTCTTTCTTGCTTGTGCGAATCCCACACATATTCTTTCTCGACCCATCTGCACACCCCAGATTGATCATATTGGCCTGTGCTGACTCCAATGAGGACACAGGCAAAGTTATTAGTAACCCCAACATCGCATCCTGCAATCCAGTATTCTGCGGCCCTCGGGGGCATCTGCTTTACGTAGACAGCCCTGTCGAAAAAGTCAAATATAGAACCAGAGGCCAAACACCACTGGCCAAGGTAGTTTCTTTTGTAGAAAATGCCAGACGAGCTGTTCTTAAGCATTTTTATGTAATCCTTTTCGAGATAAGGATTGTCTTCAACGCTGAAGTGAAGAGAATAATAGTTTGGATCTCCATTAGTTCCCAGGTCTATCCACTGCTTGATAATATGTGACGGGTGAGATGGGTTCATGGCAGCAAATCCCATGCTATGGCTTCTAGAAAGCCTGCTATTGATCATTTCAATTACGGATTGGGGATATAGCGTCATCTCATCGCAATAGACTAAAGAAGCCGTAAGACCCTGTATTAGGCCAACCGCTCCTTCATCCTTGGCCCCCAGCGCGTGGACAGTTTTATCGCGAAATGTGAGCATATTTTTATTACCCCCGCTCCAAGAACAGAACGGCCTAAATACCGCCAAAGCTGGGTCCTCAAACAGAAGCTTAATTACATTACGATAGATCGTTTTAGAAGTATGCCCGATCATGTAGATATCTGAATCAGGACAGTCATTTACCGCTTGCATAAAACGGAATAGTGTTCCTATAGTCTTACCTGAGCGAACGGAACCATGGGCAAAGTTCCACTTGGCCGTACTACAGGCTATAAATTCAAGTTGTTTTGGTGATAAGGGTAGCTGCATATATTTAGGGTATAAGGCCGCGGTTATTAGAATTCAAAGTTTTTTTGAGGCGCAATATGGATTGGAATAAGCTCTTTAAGCTATATGAAATAGAACTAGATCTCCAGGAAAAAGTTCTGCGTCTTTTTAGAGACTCTTCCGGCAAAAACAAACATGCGCCCGAAACTATTGTAATTGTTCTGGCCTCCTCATTGATGCAAATCTGCTCGGACGTTGGCATGAGCAATGAGGATATGTCAGATTTTCTAGACGCTATCGATGAACAATATCCAGGGTGGTAAGATGTCTTACGAATCTTTTTACGAGAACCTAGTAAAAGAGACATATAAAAAACTCTGGCAGACAACACATTCATTCGAGGGCCAGCCGTTTTCTCCTGTGGCCGACGGCATCTCAATTTTCTTATTATCTTTTGCTGAAAAGCACGGCGTGACCTCAGAAGAATTTGACCACGTGCTGAAAGAGCTGTCGCACAGCTATAAACAAAATATAGAGACTGCGGAAGATGAGAAATAGGGCTAAGTGCAAAAAATGCGAAGAGGTTATTGAGAGCTTTCATAGATATGACTATGTTTATTGTAAATGTAGAGAAATAGGGATCTCAGGAGGGCTCGATGAATATCATGTCGCAGCTAATGATTTTACTAATTTCTTAAGAATAGATGATGAGGGGCAAACGGTAGAAGTTATGATTAAAGATGGCGAGACTGTAGAGGAAACTTCGGGAGTAGAAAAGACTTTTTCAAAAAAAGAGCTTGTTCATATGCTAAATGAAATGCGCAAAAAGATCGAAGATCTTCCCGTTGACGCACTTTATCTGCCAATTACCCACGCAGATTATGCAACACTACTTATAATGCTGATAGCTATATTTCAAAGCGAGGAGGGGGGGCTATGAGTTCCAGAATATCATCAGACATGCCAGCTTTTCATAGAACATCTTCTTCCACACCTAAAGATCAAATAAGTAAAAATGCTTCATTATCTGGTAGCCCACCTAGCAATAACATCGCAACAGAACTTCCTCACGCTCCAAATCGCGCTTCTTCTGATAAAAAAACTATGCTTTTGAAAAAGGACAGATACTACATCCACGAAAGCTGGAGAGATATAGGCCATACCCCAACATTTGAGAAAAGGTCTATAAAGATGACTTCAAAAGGAAAAAAAGATGAGTGAGTACAAATTCATAAGAACCATAAGACGCAGAGGTAAAGAGGTCGTATTCTTTCTTAAAGAGGGGCTTGAGCTTAATTTTGATGATATTTATGATGTAGAGATTTTTCCTTTCTTGAATGTTGAGACTAAAGAAGAAAACAACGGTGCAGAAAAGGATATTTATGAAAAAAAAACTTAAGCTATTTGGCAACAGAATTTTAACTAAACAAGTGCCTTTTGAGGAAAAAACGATTGCAGGTTTGATTCTTGTTGATGCGAATAAGCATTCCCAAGAGAGATTTGAAATAATTTCTATAGGAACAGGATCCCTTGATAAAAACGGAGACTTGATCCCCATACCAGTAAAGGTCGGCGATGTTATACTGATTGAAAAATATACAGGTCAGAAGATCGCGCTGGACGGCGAAGAGTTCACCATCCTGCGCGCTGAAGACATGGTCGCAATAGTAGAAAAATAATCATTTCAACAAAAGAAAAAAGGAGAAAGTATGAGAAAATGTTTATGGAGAGCGCTAGCAATTACAAGTTTCGGGTTCATCGTGCATCCTATGTGTGCGTTTGAAAATCCTATTCATCCCCGCTCGCCTGAAGAAATTCAGCAAGAAAGCGATGAGAATAATCCTGGTAATCAAAATGAGCGCAAGCAACTAGATCAGATTGATCCTGATAATGCGCCTCATTCAGAAGAAGACAGGAAGAATTGGGCTTCTGTTGAAGAAGGAGAATAATGATGGAATCTAGCCCATTTAGATATTGTTGTGGAAGTGGGCCCCTGCCTTCTGAAAAGACCGTAGAAACTCATATAACTAATCCTCAAGATATTATAAGAAATCTCGAGCAGCTCTGGGCAGAGGTTAAATCTTTAAGGAAAGATGTTGCAAGGCTCCAAGAGCAAAATAAACCAAATTAATTGCGTTGCTCATATTTAGGTTATCTTTTAGGATCTTAATCTTAAATAATGGTTCTAAAGGAGAACGGGTATGACAGATCAAGATCAAATAGATCTTTTAATTGATGAGGTTGTGGATTTGGAACAGACTATCATCGATTTAGAAGATAGGCTCGAGAGGCTTGAATGCAACCGCATGGAAGAGAGGGCCCCTGACTTTATGAGGTACTTGTGACGGCAGATCCCACTGAATTGATTCACGATCTTCAAGATTTAATGTCTAAACATGTCGATGTTCTTGGAACGCACCAATTTACATATGATGTGATGACTTTTGCTGTTATTGCTATGCTTAATAATACGCCTTCGCGTAAAAATGCTTTAGATCATATTCAACATTGCGTCAATGATATTTTATCGGCTTGGCAAGAAGTAAGCGAAGAGTAAAAGAAAGATTTGAGGTATTTATGAGTTGGCTACAAGTAATCGTAATAGTTGGGCCTATATTTGGAATACTCTTTTTCATGCATAGAACCAATATCGCATTATGGAATGCCTCCGCTAAAAGGCTCCAAGAATATCAAGATAAGCAGCAGGACTTAGATAGGAGGCATATAGAATATTTAGAAAAGAAACTTAAAGAGAGGTTACATGACTGAAGTTATCCCGGGGCAATTAAATGGGCTGTCTCACGGCTTCAAAAGTAAGTTTAAAGACTTTAGGTTGGTTGTCGTGAAGCTTCCATTAGACTTAGTTAGAGCCGTTGGCATGAGAGCTCAGTTTGAAGAAATGTCTGTTCAGGCCTGGATTACTCAAGCCCTGGAAAGAGAGCTGGAGCTAGAATCCTCTGCGGATTGGTTAGGATTAGATTCTCCAAGACCTGAGGTTGATGAGGATGATTTAGACGCTTGAGATTCTTAATTAAAAGAAAGATTGGCTCTTGTGTTAAATGTGCATGCAATGTTATATTGGCAGCATAAACCTAACCAAGGAGAGGCTTTATGAGATTTTGTACAGTGTGTGGTTGCTATGATAGCTGCTGCGAATGCAATTTGCCCGAACCAGAAGATGAAGAAAGATTCTATATATGTGTTGTTAAAGAATATCATCGTGAAACAAAGGAATATATCGGACATACATTTTATACAAATCTAAAGCAAGCTTTAGATGAAGCCAGTGATACCAATAAAAAATCTTCTTTTATTGATGCAAAAGTGGTGGATATATATTTTAGTGATTCTGGTCATATCATGGAAGGTTGCTTATGACTAAAGAAATTAAGCAATGCTGCGTAAGAATGCCTGAATGTTTACATCATTGGGTAAAATCTCATGCGTATATGAATAGGATGACGCTTCAAGAATATATCATATATCTTTTGGACAAGGAAAGAGCTCTTCATGTAGGCGGCGGTGATGATGGTCTAGATGCTTGAATACCCTTTAGCTGATCAATCATTTGCTGATAGCCATTCAGAATCTCTTCTGTGACCATTGGCGCTGGCTGATGTTCTTTTTGATCTAGGTATTGTTTACCAAGCCAAATAGCCATAGCAGTATTTTTTTGAGCTAGTTTAAATTGTGTTCTTCTTAAAGAACATTTTCCACCATCTGAATACTTTTTATATACAGTGGAGTAATCTTCTTTATAAATTTGTTTCACATTGTCGCTTATGGTGTTAGGGTGAACGCCAAAAAAACTAGCTATTTCTCCTTGGGTGCATTGCATTTCACAGAGCTTTTCGAATTCTTCCCAATCAATAGGTTTATGAGGTCTGCCATTAGGATTGTAGCAATTGTTTTTATGTGCTGCCATTATTTGAATACCATACATGCTTTTAGTTTAACATCATCGGGTTCACCCTTAAATTCGTCAACGGTTTCTTTTATACATTGTGTAATGATAGGGTCGTTTTCATCCATCATAAATGATTCATAGACTAGAAACTGGCGTTTGTATTTTCTTTCTTCGCCTTTAATGCTGACTTCTATCACGGCTACCATGCCTAATCTCCGAAGCGGTTTATAATTTTTTTGCTTGCTTTTGTTTTTCCGGCTTTTTCGCTCATTGCCTTTTCTTTATCATTATTTCTATATGTTGGTAAATTCTTTTCTTCAGGTGAAATAAGACAGCTACCTATGATAAGTAGGATAAAGATTATAATACAAATCCACATTTTTTACTCTCTTGGCCTTGTTGGTGGGTCTGGTACTTCAACTTTTTGCCAATATTGAAAGTTCTGATTGTTAAATTTATCTTCCCAATCTCCTCCATCAAAGCGGGCCATAGTGACATATTTACTGCCTTCTAGGCTGTAATATGGATATACCCAATACTTGCCGTTCTTGCCAGGTGTTGAAGTGTCCATTTTAACCCATTTCGATCTCATCTACTTTCTCCGTCTGATAATATCTATTATGTTGCATTTCAATTAATGCAAAACTGCTGAAATCCATTCACTTACGCAATAGGAATAGAATTCAAATTCACAATAGGCCCTACGCATGTGTGTGAAGGGGTTCCAATTTTTATATAGTTTTCTCATTTTATCCTAAAAGGGCAGTGGTTCATTTTCTTCAAGCTGTTTGGAAAAGTCGAATGAGTCCATGTGTGCGTTTATATATTCATTTGCTTGTTTTGCTAGTCCATCCAAAAGATGGGTGTTGAAGCTTTGGGTTTCAAATTCAAAATATCTTTCGAATTGAGGCTTCTCAACTTTTGCATCTCTTGTAAAGCAAGGAAGGCTGTACCACTTCTTGTTGCCATTATTGAGATATGCTATTCTTTTGATTATCAAGGTTGCTGGTTTGACTATCTCAACCTTTATGTCAAAATATCCTTTTACGTTTTTCTTATCTGCTCTTTCAAAGTTTGTAATTTCTACCATGAGGTTTGCCTTTAGCGCTTGTGATGTCGTTTAAATATAGCAGGCATAGATGGTATGTATTCAAAAAGGTGGCCTTTAAGTACATAAGCTCTCTTGCTGCTTGCTTTTTTGATGTTTGTTCTAATATGTCTATATATTCCAAAAGCATTTGAAGTTGCTCTTTTATGGGGGCAAAAAGCTTGTGTTTAATTTTTGGCTTTTTTAAGATTGCCATATTCCTTTCTCCTGGATTGGAACTTTTTTTTTCGTTTTTGTTCCCCCTCATTCGAGGGGGTTTTTTTATTTACTTCGTGCCGCTTTTTTTGGCTTTTTTGCCTGCATCGACAAATTTGTCTCTTTTTTTATCGGCTTTTTCAAGGCGGGAGAGTTGGCCTTCTTCTTTGGCGGCGTCTTTTTTGACGGTTTTTTTGATGTTTCTGATTTGCTTGTCCATTCTTGTTCCTCAAATATTTTTTTAAGTATCTCAAAATCTTCTGAATCGAAGAAGGGCATCACAAACATTTCGATGATGTAATGCGCTAGTTCTAATTCTTTTTTATCTGTTCCTGAAATTGAAATTTGTTTTATCATTTGTTTTCCTTTTATTTTTTCCTCGTGTATTCCTTCTAACCTGATTTGCATTTGTACAATTTCATATGCTAAATCTGTCAGCATCTCACAAAATCCTTCACAATCGTTCTTGTCCTGATAAAATATCCCAAAAATCTCTTCGTCGGTAGCTAGATTAAGTTTGGAAGCATATTCTTGTTTCCATTTTTCAAATTCTTCAAAAAGCATTATTTGCCCTTTTTCTTAGGAATTTTTGCTCCTGCTTTTCGTGCTTCTGAAAGTCCAATTGCTATTGCTTGTTCTTTAGACTTTACAATAGGGCCCTTCTTGCTGCCAGAGTGGAGCGATCCTTCCGTGAATTCCTCCATTACTTTTTTTACTTTCTTCTGTCCTTTGCTTTTCTTCTCCACTTCCTTCTCCTTGGGGTGTATAAACTAATATTGCTACCACTAAGTCTTGCCAATGATGAAATTGTAGTTCATGTAGCTTGCCATTGGCTTTTTGCAAAAATTCATTGCATAAGAGTTCAAGGGCTTGGCAGCTTTCGTTTCTAAATATTTTTATTCTTTTTTCCATAAGCACGCGTTTTTGTTATTTGTAAACCATTCTTTGCCAATGACGATTAATCTTTCTTCAGGATAGTATTTTGCAAAGCGCTTGATTTTGGTGTGGCTTCTGGCATCCATATAGCCTTTAACTTCAACCCAATAATGTGTGCCTTCTTTTTCAGTGATTTTAAAATCGGGCATATAACTTCGAACGCCGCGTTTGATGGCTTCAAACCAAAACGTTTTAGGTTCATGTTCCCATTCTTGAATAACTTTTTGGTCTTTGAGGAATTGCAGCTGCAATGCATATTGATACTCCCAATTAGATCTAAAAAATATTTTTCTTCCGGCTATTTCATGCCATTTCTGGCTAGACGTTGCTTTTGGCAGTTTAGCTGTTTGAATTTTCAGTCTTTGCCGCATGAGAAGAATTCGTATTAAAATTTTTAATACCTTCTCTTATCACAGCGTCTGTTTTTTGGGAACTACTTCCTAAAAGAATATCTCTAGCTCCTGGGAAGCAGGAAGATAACTCTTGAATTAAAGTATTTTTTAGCACATCGGCTGGATATGCGTCATATGGAAATTGCTTTTTGATGTCTTTGTTCTGGTTGATTAGCATGGCGCTTGTTGGCCCTGCCTGAAAATAAACATAAGAAGTAAATTTTTGGCTGAGTTTTTGTTCGGCTATCTCGCATCTTCTCTTGTTTTTTTCGAAATCGCCGCCAAGGGCATTTAAAGCCGCGCCGTTGAGTTTAGATTGTTGGTGGCTACCTACGTACTGACCCCTCCTACGAAACCACGTCCTGAGGGCTGCTGCGTAATCCTTGAAGGGTTTGTTGTTGGGTACCCAATCGTTCATGTCGGATATTAAACTTTCTAGTACATCTTTTCCCATTTGCTTCGAAAGCTCTTCATGTTGCTCAAGGGTTAATCGAACATATGCACCAAATGGCAGAAGATCTTTTTCCTGTTTCTTGGCTTTCTTTGAAGAAGAAGCTACAACTTCCTCGCGTAGCGGCTTAGCCGCGGAGGCGAGGGAGCGCGGCTCGTCCGCGCGTATATCTATATTTGTTAATGTATCTGGTAATGTATCTGGTATAGGTGGGACGATATCGTCTATTCCATTTACCGATTCGAGCTCATCCATTTTCCGAAATCGTCCCATGCTAAACTTTTCTTCATTTTCGAAGGCATACCATACCGTTCGATCAAATTTTGATTTGTTGAAGTTCCCTTTCATAAGAATCTTCAGCTCAATTACTTTGCTTAATAAACGCTTCACTTGCGGATATGTCCAATAAGGAAAAGCTGAGACAATTTCGTGAATTGACTGATAGGTCCAGGTACGCCCTTCATGTTCGTTCCTGCCTAGTCTTTTATTTCTTATGATCCAATATTGGAAATGCCAAACGAGGATGGCTATGTCTACGCTTTTGTATTCGGTGGCGATGTTGATGTCGAAAGAATGGTTACTCATTTTTTAATCCTGCTTTTCACTTTTCAGTATTGCGTTAAATTCAGGACTTCGACAAAATGACTAACATTCGATCCTATTCGAACGTTTTGCATTATCAAAGACCCGCAGAAAGCTCTATTTGTAGTAGAGCGCGGTTATTAGAGTATCATTCCATAAACCTGCCTTTCTTGGTGGGTTCAAACAGCCCAACGTTTGCTCTGCCCCCGATGACGGGGGCTTTTTCATTTAAGAGCTCAGTGTTTTTTACTTGATGGGATATCATGATCTTCTTCATTTTTCAAATATATGATGCA
>Ga0137409_10008214_pt1 | contig 10669 bp, 9 predicted proteins | sample CZODoug1_16funga_FD_122059 | JGI IMG/M metagenome (GOLD analysis project Ga0137409, IMG submission 122059) | Vadose zone soil fungal communities from Angelo Coast Range Reserve, California, USA - CZODoug1_16fungal (Hybrid Assembly) | ecosystem: Environmental > Terrestrial > Soil > Vadose zone... | reverse complement strand
ATCCAGGAGCTCGAGACGCTCAAGCGTCAAGGATTTCGCATCCTGATCTGCGCGATGAACGACGGCGGATACGGCTCGGAGTTTCACAAGCTGCGCGCCGACGGCATCGACGACAGCCTGGCTGTGTTCGGCCGGCCCGCGCTCGAAAACATCGCACGCGGCTTTGGCCTGCGCGGCCACGAGATACGCGATGTGTCGATCATCCCGAAGCTGTTCGCCGACTTCGCCGCGCAGGGCGAAAGCGAAATCTGGAACATCCAGATCTCCGATCAGGTCACGGCACCGGTGATCCGCCAGACCATCAAGCGCGGGCACGGCAATATGTGAGGATTTCGGACAGGTTGGCCTTGTCCCCGGCAGCCTGGTTGCTGCCGGCGTGCGTTGACGGTGCGGGCATCGTGTTGTCCGCATTCGCTGGTGTCCTCCCATGGCCCCGCCGTCGCAAAGCGAGTCACGACCGCGGTAGCGGAGACGCCCGCCGCTCCCAACCGCAAGCGCGCTCGGATGACCTAGGGAACCTGTCCTGACAAACGATGTTCCTTGGAAAGCCGTATTCAAATGTCATAGACTTTGCTCTGGTTTACCTGTTTGGGGTTTTTGGCGGTCTGCCATATTTGCGAGCTGTTCAAAGGGTGACCAAATGGGCTACGGATTATCCTCCTACATGCCTGAGTTGGTGCCCAGCAGCACATCAATCACCAATCTTCTGCGGTGGCTGGGGTCGTGGCTAGTGGTCTATTTAAGTGTGGCAATCACCGTGGGCTTTCTGTTTGCCGCGGCAGCTCTCATTGGCATTCCTTTTACCCGTGATGTAGGTGCGCAAATCCCGCGAGCAAACCAATTCATTTCTAAGTCCGTTCCTGACAGAAAACGGTCCACCGCTGAGATGGACATTGGCGATCCTTATCCCGTTCAGCAATCCACAGGCCAGGCGGACTCAATACTCGACCCACGTGAGGTGGACGCTCTTATCAAACAGGGGCAACAGTTCGTCTTCGCGGGCGACTTCGTTTCCGCCCGGCTTGTTTTCCAGCGCGCCGCTGAAGCAGGTAGTGCGGCTGCCGCGCTTGCGTTGGGCGCCTCCTATGATCCCGTCGTGCTCTCGCGCCTGGGCGTGCGTAGTGTTGACGCCGACGTGAGCAAGGCGGGGGCCTGGTATCAAAGGACCAGGGAACTTCGTGCGGCCGAGCGGCCGCCGCGCTTGCGTTGGGCGCCTCCTATGATCCCGTCGTGCTCGCCCGCCTGGGCGTGCGTAGCGTTGACGCCGACGTGAGCAAGGCGCGGGCCCGGTATCAAAGGGCCAGGGAACTTGGTGTGCTCGACAGGTCTCGTTAGTCGACCTTCTCGGCTCGGGCACTACACGGTCAAACTGAATTGTCGTGCATTGCCGGCCGACCGCGGGGACTTGACCAGGACAACGAGTCTTCGAACTCTTTGGCGGTATCCTCAAGCACTTGGGCCCGGCGGCCACAGATCATCAGCTCTGCGCCGAGCTCTATCATGCGCCTCCCCATAGACTTGCCGAGCCCGGTGCCACCGCCGGTGATCAGTACGCGCTTTCCTTGAGAAGATCGGGTTGGAACATGATGGTCTCCCCTTTGTGGCCATTTAGACAAAAACGAACGTGCAACGTGCAAGGCGCGGCCATGTTCTCTCATCTGTCGAGCTTGAGTGAGACAGAATGGCAGGAGATGCGGGCGCCGAGGAGTTCTTAAGGTATGCTGGGCAAGCGTCCGCTTGCGGCGCCCGCATGCCTCCGCTCATAGGGGATGCCCACATTCGGGCGCTTGCGTAACAAGCGCCGTCATGCCGATACTGACGGTGAGCAACAGGAGTATCCGCCAGTGCTATCCAAGGCCGATCGCGACAAAGCCGCAGACCTTCTGCTGATGGCGGAAAAAGAGCGCAAGCCGGTCGTGCAGCTGTCCAAGACCTGGCCTGACATCACGATCGAGGATGCCTATGCGATCTCGACCGAGGTGACGCGCCGCAAGATTGCGGCCGGCGCCAAGCTGATCGGGCACAAGATCGGCCTGACCTCGAAGGCCATGCAGCAGTCCTCCCAGATCAACGAGCCGGATTACGGTCATCTGCTCGACAACATGCTGGTGGCGGATGGCGCCAAGGTCCCGCACGCAAACTACTGCGTGCCGCGCGTCGAGCTCGAGCTTGCCTTTGTGCTGGCGAAGCCGCTGAAGGGACCCGGCGTCGGCCTGCTCGATGTCCTGCGCGCGACCGAATACGTGGTGCCGTCGATCGAGATCATCGACGCGCGGGTGCAGAACCCGCGCAAGATCTTCGATACGGTGGCCGACAACGGTGCGGCAGCGGGAATCGTGGTCGGCGGGCGGCCGGTCGGCCCGATGGATATCGACCTGCGCTGGGTCGGTGGCGTGATGTACCGGAATTCAGAGATCGAAGAGACCGGCGTTTCCGCCGGCGTGCTCGGACATCCGGCGCTTGGCATCGCCTGGCTTGCCAATAAGCTCGCTCCCTTTGGCGGCGTGCTCGAGCCAGGCAATATCATGCTGTCCGGATCGTTCATCCGACCGGTGTGGGCGGAAAAGGGTGACACCTTGCACGCCGATTTCGGGCCACTCGGCAGCGTGGCCGTGCAGTTCGTGTAGACGCAGTTGGCGTAGAGCTGGCTAGCTGTACGGCGTCACAAGCCTTGCGTGTCCCGGCCGAAGCGGAGGCGTAGCCGGAGTGAGAGCCGGGACCCAGGGCGATAGATTTGTGGAGTTCGCGAGTTTTGGCCCTGGGTCCCGGGTCTCGCTGCGCTCGCCCGGGACACGCAAAGCTTCTGACGCAGTAAGACTAGTAGCGTGAACCTCGCAAGCCGACCGCAGGGTCGGAGGAGATGCAGCATGACCTATCGCGCGCCGGTTGCCGACATCGCCTTCACGCTCAAACACGCCGCCGGATTTGGAGCTGCGCTTGCCGAAGGGCTCTACAAAGACCTCGACGAGGACCTGGTCAATTCCGTGCTGGAGGAGGCGGGACGGTTCGCGACCGAGGTGATTGCCCCGCTTAACAGGGTTGGCGATCGTCAGGGCTCCCGGATCAAGGACGGCGTGGTCACGACGCCCGACGGTTGGAAGGAGGCCTATCGCGACTGGAGTGCCGCTGGCTGGAATGGCATCTCGGGGCCGACGGATTGGGGCGGCCAAGGTTTGCCGCATGCCATCAATTCCGCCTGCATCGAGATGTGGAACTCGGCCGCGATGGCCTTCGGCATCGGCGTGGTCCTGACCATGGGGGCGATCGACACGCTGGAGGCCCACGCCACGGATCATCTCAAGAAGGCATACCTGCCCAAGCTCGTGAGCGGGGAATGGACCGGCACCATGCAGCTCACCGAGCCGCAGGCAGGCTCCGATGTCGGCGCGCTGCGCACCAAGGCCGAGCGTGCCAGTGATGGCACCTACCGTCTCACGGGGCAGAAGATCTTCATCACTTATGGCGAGCACGATCTCACCGAGAACATCATCCATTTTGTGCTGGCGCGCCTTCCCAATGCGCCAGCCGGAACGCGCGGCATTTCGCTCTTTCTGGTGCCAAAGTTCCTGCTCAACGCAGACGGTTCGCTCGGCGCCCGCAACGACGTGCGGGCGCATTCGATCGAGCACAAGATGGGCAATCATGCCTCGCCGACCTGCACCATGGTTTTCGGCGATCAAGGCGGAGCGGTCGGCTACCTGATCGGCGAAGAGAACCGCGGCATGGCCTGCATGTTCACGATGATGAACCAGGCGCGCCTCGCAGTCGCGCTGCAGGGCGTTGCCATCGCTGAACGGTCAACGCAACAGGCCCTCGCCTATGCGCGCGACCGCAAGCAGGGCCGCGCATCGAAATCGGCGGAAGGATCCAGCCCGATCATTGTGCATCCTGACGTGCGGCGCATGCTGCTCAGCATGCGGGCGCAGACGCGTGCCGCGCGTGCGATCTGCTATGCGACCGCCGTCGCCATCGACCGGACTCACCTGAGCGCCGACGAGGACAGCCGGCAAGCCGCCCACGAGCGCGCCTCATTGCTCACGCCGGTCGCGAAGGCCTTCGCCACCGATATCGGGGTGGAGGTTTCATCCCTCGGTGTGCAGGTCCATGGCGGCATGGGCTACATCGAGGAGACCGGCGCCGCTCAGCATTATCGCGATTCCCGCATTGCCGCGATCTACGAAGGCACCAATGGCATTCAGGCGATCGACCTGGTGACGCGCAAGATTCCGCTTGCGCAGGGCACGACCGTAAAGACGCATATTGCCGAACTGCGCCGGACCGTGGAGACGGTCCGGGCAGCCAACAATCCGGCCTTCGGGGCGACCGGCGCGCGGCTCGGCGAGGCGGTCGATTCGCTTGAGCGCACAACGGCTTGGCTCCTCGGTCGGCCGCTCGACGATACGTCGTTGGCGGGCGCCACGCCCTACCTCCGACTGTTCGCCACAGCGACCGGCGGAGCGCTGCTGGCCGAGGAAGCGCTTGCGGCAGCCCGCGCCGGAACCGACCCCGAGGCCCGCATTGCGATCGCCCGGTTCTTTGCGGAGCATCTGGCGCCCGGTTCCTCCGGACTCGAACGCGAGGTGATCGAGGGAGCTGACAGCATCAGCGACGTGGCTCTGGCCTAGCCCGGCACTTCGGCGCAGCGCGGCACTTCCACTTTGCGCCGCAAACAACTAGGTTTTGGCTATGGCCACGCTCTTTATCACCCATCCCGCCTGCCTCAATCATCTGACGCCGCCGGGCCATCCGGAACGGCCGGATCGGCTGCGAGCGATCGAGCGAGTCTTTGCAAGCGACAAGTTCCAGGGCCTGGTCCGCGCCGACGCGCCGGCGGCCGATTTCGACACCATCGCGCTCTGCCATCCGATGGACTATGTCACTGCTCTCCACGATGCGTCGCCCACCAGCGGCCTGGTTCAGATCGACGCTGACACCTCGATGTCGCCGGGCAGCTTCGAGGCCGCGCTGCGCGCGGCCGGCGGCGGTGCCTACGCCGTCGACGAGGTGATGGCCGGCCGCGTCTCGAACGCCTTTGTCGCTACGCGTCCACCCGGTCACCACACCGAGACTGCGCGACCCATGGGGTTTTGTCTGTTCAACAACGCGGCCATCGCGGCGCGCTACGCTCAGAAGCGCTACGGCATCGACCGCGCCGCTCTCGTCGACTTCGACGTTCATCATGGCAACGGCTCACAGGATATCTTCTGGTCGGACAAGACCGTGACTTATTGCTCCACTCACCAGATGCCGCTTTATCCAGGCACAGGCGCCCGCAACGAGCGGGGCGAGCACGACACGGTCGTCAATGCGCCGCTCTCACCTGGCGACGGCGGCGCCAAGTTCCGCGAAGCGTTAGAAAGCGTCATCCTTCCGCGCCTGCGCGACTTCCAGCCGGAGCTGATTGTGATCTCGGCGGGGTTCGACGCCCACCAGCGCGACCCGCTTGCAAACCTCAACCTGGTGGAAGCGGACTTCTTGTGGGCGACGCGGAAAATCATGGAAGTCGCCCAGGCAAGCGCCAATGGCCGTGTGGTATCGATGCTGGAGGGCGGCTATGACCTTGAAGGGCTTTCGAATTCCGCGGCTGCCCACGTCAGCGCGCTGATGCAAGGTTAAACCTTGGCGTCGAAACGGCTAGAATGGCAGCCACGAATCGCGCGCAACCGGAAGCATGCATGGCTGAAAGCAACAACAACGACATCAAGCGCCTGACCTTCGAACGCGCCATCGAGGAGCTTGAATCCATCGTGAAGCGACTCGAGGAAGGGAAAGTTCCGCTTGAGGAATCAGTTGCAATCTATGAGCGCGGCGAAAGCCTCAAGCGCCGCTGCGAGGAGTTGTTGCGCCAAGCCGAGGCCCGCGTCGAGAAGATCACGCTCGACGCCGGCGGCAAGCCGACTGGAACCGAGCCGCTCGACGTCAACTGAGCCGCTGACAGGTCTGCGCGAAGCACCACTGACCGCCCATTAGCTGGGCGACCCGAAGGCCTATGCGGCCTGTCAGAGCCCGATCGCCATATTCGGGCTGCTTTGATGTCTGTTATAAGCCCCAACACAGTGTCGGCGGCTTGACCCGGCGCGCCATTACCAAGGAACAGCCATGACATCCTTCCCTGGCAGGGACCCTGCCCCAGGTGACAAACCAGCCTGCGATGCGATCGATCAGATCATCGTGCCGCGCAGCGTCGATCTCGGCGGCTTCTCCGTCCGCCGAGCCCTCCCGCACACCCAGCGTCGAATGGTCGGCCCCTTCATCTTCTTCGACCACTTTGGACCGGCCGTGCTGCGGGACGGCCAGGGCATCGATGTGCGGCCACACCCGCATATCGGACTCGCAACGCTGACCTTCCTGTTTGATGGCGAAATCATGCATCGCGACAGTCTCGGCACCGCGCAGCCGATCCGCACCGGCGAGGTCAACTGGATGACGTCGGGACGAGGCATCGTTCACTCGGAGCGCACCGCGCCCGAGCGGCGCGTGAGCGGCGGCGGGCTGCATGGCCTGCAATGCTGGATCGCGATGCCCGCCAACGACGAGGAGATCGCGCCGAGCTTCGCACATCACGACCAGGCGGATTTACCGATCGTCAATGCGGATGGCGCCAATGTGCGGATCGTCGCGGGCACTCTTTTCGGCCAGCACTCGCCCGTGAAGACGCTGTCAGAGACTTTGTTCGCCGACGCGACGCTGGCGCTGGGGGCGACGCTTCCGTTTGACGCCCAGGCTGAGGAGCGTGCGCTCTATATCGTATCGGGCGAGGTCGATATTTCCGGTGATCGCTTCGGGGCCGGTCAGCTTCTGGTGTTCCGGCCAGGCGATCCCATCACAATGACTGCCGCCAGCGAGGCACGCGTCGTTCTGATCGGCGGAGCCGCGATGGAAGGCCCGCGCTACATCTGGTGGAATTTCGTGTCGTCGCGCAAGGAGCGGATCGAGCAGGCCAAGGCCGAATGGAAGGAGCGCCGCTTCGACATCGTTCCCGGCGACGAGACCGAGTTCATTCCATTGCCTGAGTAGCGCTCAATGCGTTCCAGCCCACAATCCGCTTCAACGAGCGCAGAGCACCTGCGCACAGTCGAGGACAGCAATGAACCGCCTTCTTGAGATCCCGCCCGAGCAGCTGACGCCTGAACAGAAGACCATTTTCGATCAGCTGGTCGCGGGCCGCGGGCGTATTCTCGGACCATACAAAGTGTGGATCCATAGCCCGACGATTGCGGACGGCATGGAGCACATCGGCACCTACCTCAACAAGCGCGGCTCGCTGTCGCCGCGCGAGGTCGAGATCGGCATCCTGGTCATCGCGCGCCATTGGGATGCCGATTACGTCCGCCAAGCCCACATCCGTGAGGGCAAACGCGTCGGCCTTGCGCAGGAGACCGTCGATGCGCTGGTGGCCGGCACCGACCCAAAGCTAACCGATCCGCATGAGCGCGGCGTCTATGAGTTTGCCAACGCGCTGGCGAACGGCGCCAAGCTCCCGGATACAAGATTTGCGGAGGTCGAAAAGGTTCTTGGCCGAAACGGCATCGCAGAGGTGCTGGTTCTCCTTGGCTACTACACGTCGGTGGCGCTCGCGATGAAGATCCACGAAGTGCCGATACCGCAACAACAACCGTGATCAGAACCGCAGAACGCGGAACCAGCGCGCGATGTTCAACAGCGTCATCAGGGCCGACGCCACGTAGGTGAAAGCCGCGGCTCGCAAGACGGTGCGAGCGGCGGGCATGTCGGCTGCCGACAGATAGCCACCTCGTTCAAGCACCGGCAAAGCCTTGCCGAAGCTGGCGTCAAGCTCGACCGGCAACGTGACGACATGAACTGCGACGCGCGCAGTCAGCAGCACCAGACCAGCGAGTATTTGCAGGCCGAACAGGAAAGGCGCCCTGACGAGAATGAGTATCACCGGCGCCAGCAACAAAAGCCCGCTCGCAATACGATCAACCCAGACCAGCTTCCTGACCAGATCAAAGCGGATGGCGAACGCGCGCTCCCCGTTGGCATGCTGCACGGCATGCGACACCTCATGCGCAGCGACGGCGACCGCCGCGACCGAGCGCCCATCGTGGTGTTGCGGCAAGAGCCGCACCGCGGGCTCTTCCGGATCATAGTGGTCCCCGTCGCCGGTGAGCTCGACCTTGACGCCGTGCAGCCCGGCAACGTCGAGGAGGTGCCGCGCCAGCTCCCCGCCAGTTCCGGGCAGGTCAGGCCGCTCGACCCCGTGGCGCTCCAGAGCATGTCGCACCCACCATTGCGGCCCGAGAAGAACCACCAGCAGAATGGCCAGCGCCAGAAGCAGAATGATCGGCATAAGGCAACGTCACCTGTTGGCCACGTATTGGCAATCGGCAAGCCACGGCTTCCCCGCTGCTATATCGCAACCGCAATCATAGACCTAGCGTAAGTCGGACCGGCGAGTAGCCTTTGGGCGGTAGCCGCAATACACTACCATGTGGTACGAACTCATCTCCCCCGGCATTCCATGCACACGCGCCTCCTCTGTTGCCTCGTCGCCTTCCTTCCGCCCCTGATCGCGGATGCGGGCGCGCAGAGCCTCTATGCGGGCAAGCAGCTCACGGTGCTCGTCAACTATGACGCCGGCGGGCCGACCGACATTGAGGCCCGCGTGTTTGCGCGCCATATTGGCCGGCACATTGCAGGCACTCCCAACGTGATCGTGCAGAACATGGGGGGGGCGGCAGGGCTGATCGGCACTAAGTACCTCGGCGAGGTCGCCCCGAAGGATGGAATGATTCTGGGTTATCTCACCGCGGCCTCGCAGCGCTATGTCACCAACCCGGAACGCTTCACCGTTGATTTCCGCAGCTACGAATTCATCGCCGCCATCCCGAGCGGGCGCATCCATTTCATGCGTTCGGATGTGAGGCCCGGCATGAAGACCGCGGCCGATCTGGTGAAGGCCGAAAACCTGGTGGTGGGCGGGCTTGGACGTGACGCGCCCAAGGATATGTCGATGCGCCTGACGCTCGACATGCTGGGCGTGCCCTACCGCTACGTAACGGGCTACAATTCGAGCGCGCAGGCGATGCTTGCCATGCAGCGCAACGAGATCAGCTATCACGCCGATTCTCCGCCGATCTACGCGACCAAGGTCGAGCCGCTGATCAAGTCCGGCGATCTCGTCACCACCTACTACGACCCTGGCTTCAACGGCGCGGAATTCAGCGTACCTAAACAGATGAAAGGCCTGCCGATCCTGCCCTTCCACGAACTGTACAAGACGCTCAAAGGTGGACTGCCGACGGGGGCGCTGTGGGACGCCTATCTGTCGCTCCTGACCGTCAATGGCACCATGTATCGGCTGATCGCCATGCCACCGGGCACCCCGCAGGCGGCCGTAGCCGAGCTGCGCCAGGCGGTGCTAAAGCTCAACGACGACAAGGCCTATATCGAGGAAGCGCAGAAAACGATGGGCGAGGCGCCGGAGTACGTATCGAACACAAACCTCAATGCCGAAGTCCGCAACGGCCTCTCGCTCAAGCCGGAGACCAAGAGCTTCATGCAGGAGTACGTCAAACGAGGCGAGAGCCGATAGACAAGCTCCTCGTCCAAATCCACGCCCGATGCCGATCAGCGGCGCCGGCGCCAAGGATTCAGCCAAGTTTCACAAGACTCACCAGACGTCTTCATCATCCAGAGAGAGCCAGCAATGACCGAGACTGCCACCAATGACGTGGCTGAGCGATTCCTGACGCTGCACGAGTTCATCCCTGCAGCGCGGAAAAAGCTGACCGATGACAAGTGGGACTACATGGTCGGCGGAGCCGAAACGGAAACGACGCTGAAGCGGAACCGCATGGCGCTCGATTCGCTGGGATTTCGGCCACGCGTGCTGCGTGACGTGTCAAACATTGACTGTTCGGCCACTTTGTTTGACAAAAAGATGCGCATCCCGGTGATGCTCGCGCCGGTCGGCAGCATCCAGCGCTTCGATCCGGGTGGCTCAGCCGCAGTCGCCCGTGCAGCCGCAACGTTCGGCGTGCCACAGATGGTCAGCTCGGTATCCGAGCCGGGCCTCGAAGCAACCGCGGCGGCTGCGACGGGCATGAAAGTATTTCAGCTTTACGTGCGCGGCGACGACGCCTGGGTCGAAGACATCATCGACCGCGCCATGGCGGCGGGCTATGACGCCTTCGCGTTCACAGTCGACGTTGCGGTCTACAGCCGCCGCGAGCGCGACATTACCAAACGCGCCGCGATGCGGTCATCCGCAGACGCAACGGCTCAGCGCTATCAGTCAATGCTGAGCTGGGCGCAGATCAAGCGATTCAGGCAGCGCTGTAAGCTGCCGATGATCATCAAAGGCATCCAGACGGCCGAAGACGCAGTCATCGCCTGCGATCACGGCATCGAAGGCATCTACGTCACCAACCATGGCGGCCGACAACTCGATCATGGGCGAGGAACGATCGACATTTTGCAGGAGGTGGTGAACGCCGTGCGCGGGCGCGCGCAGATCATCGTCGACGGGGGCTTCTGCCGAGGCACCGATGTCGTCAAGGGCATTGCACTTGGTGCCAACGCGGTGTCGATCGGGCGGCTCTATCTCTATGGCCTCGCCGCTGCCGGCCAGGCTGGTGTCCACCGCGTGCTGGAGCTGTTGGAGATGGAGATCCAAATCGCTCTTGGACTGCTGGGCGTAAACAGC
>Ga0137409_10008211_pt1 | contig 10671 bp, 9 predicted proteins | sample CZODoug1_16funga_FD_122059 | JGI IMG/M metagenome (GOLD analysis project Ga0137409, IMG submission 122059) | Vadose zone soil fungal communities from Angelo Coast Range Reserve, California, USA - CZODoug1_16fungal (Hybrid Assembly) | ecosystem: Environmental > Terrestrial > Soil > Vadose zone... | reverse complement strand
TCGCTCGCGAGCATCTGGTAGAAGCGGACCATGTTCACGAGGGTCTGGGCATTTTCTCCTTGCCCGATGGCCAGGTTGAGCGTCACCGCCGACGTCCAGCGGCGCGGGCCGTACACGCGGTCGTAGTAGTCGGTCCCACCCGGGAACTCCGAGGTGATCTCGCCGGGGAGGTCGATGCCGGTGCGCGCGTGGAAACCCAAACCAGTAGCGTCCTCGAGCAACGACGTGAGGCCGAGCTTCAGGCCCAGCTGGTAGAAGTACACGTCGCAGCTCTGGGCGATGGCGTCGGCGAGGGCCAGGTCGCCATGTCCTCTTGCCGACCAGCAACGGAAGAAGCGGTTGCCGTACTGCAACCCGCCGCGACAGGGGATGGGCATGCGCGATCGCAGCGTGACGAGTCCGCGCTTCAGCGCCATCGCGGCCAGGGCGAGCTTCCAGGTGGACCCGGGTGGATAGCGGGCCTGGATCGTTCGGTCGAACAGGGGGTGAGCCTCACTCACGTTGAGGCGGCGCCAGTAATCGGGGTCCACGCCGCCCACGAAGGCGTTGGGATCGAAGCCGGGCGCGCTGTACAGGGCGAGGATCTCACCCGAATTAGGATTCAGCGCGAGCACCGCGCCGCGTTGTCCCGCCGGAAAGATTTGCGCGATATAGCGCTGCAGCTCGAGGTCGATGGTGGTGTGCAGCGCGCGGCCCGGTACCGGCGGCAGCCGGGCGGCCGCGCCCGCCTCGCGGACGACGCGGTTGAACGCGCTCACTTCCACGAACCGCACGCCGTCCGCACCGCGCAGCGTGTCGTCGTACTGGCGCTCCAGCCCACCCTTCCCCAGGAGACCCCCGAGCCGCACCGTCGCGAAGCGCCGCTGCGCCCGCTCCGCCTCGGTGAGCTCTCCGACGTAGCCCACCAGATGGGCCACCAGCGAGCTGTCCGGGTAATGCCGCTTGGGCTCCGCCTGAATGAGCAGGCCGGGGAGAATCAGCCGCCGCTCCTCGAGCGCGGACACCACCCCGAACGTCACGCTCGGGAGCACGCTGACCGGCAGGTACGGTGCCCGGCGGTAGCGAACGAGGACCCGCTCGATGGCGAGGCTGTCGAGCTTGACGATCGACCCGATGCGGCGCAGCGTGGCCCGGAGCGAGTCTTCGTCCGTCGTCGGGAGTAACGACACGGTGTACCCGGTGACGTTCTCCGCCAGGACCTTTCCATTGCGGTCGGTGATGATGCCGCGGGGCGCGGGCAGTGGGATGGGTCGCAGCCGGTTGGTTTCGGACTGCAGCTGGTACTTCGAGTGCTCGAGGATCTGGGTCCGGAAGAACACGAGCACCAGCGCGATCCCCGCTCCCCACACTACCGCCCGCGTCAGGCGGAGGCGTCGCTCCAGCAGGTGCGGGTGGAACGCGCTCACGCGTCGCTCAGGCGAATCGCGAGATGTCGCCCGAACAGCCACAGCACGATGACGCCCGCCACCGCCGTCGTCAGGCTCTGGATGGGAGACCAGACGAGCAGCTCCCAACCCAGCATCCCGCCCTTCAGTTTCCCGGATGCGAGCGCCACCGCCAGGTTGCGGCACCAGGTGCCGGCGAAGAACAGACATCCGTTCACGAACAGGTTCTCCGCGAAGAAGACCGCCTTGCTCCAGGAGGAGAGATACCCCACGAGCGTGTGCGCGAGCGCCCCGGCGCCGAACGACGCTGGCGTGAGCGCGTCCCGCAGCAGGCCGACCAAGAACCCCGCGCCGGCGCTCGGGCCCGGGCGCGCCCGGATGGTATAAATGAGAAGCGCGAGCAGTAGAAAGTCCGGGGCCACGCGGTCACCCCCCAGCCGACCGCGTACCGAGAACTGCAGCACCACGAGGGCGGCCAGGATCACATAAAAGCGATACTTGTCCGTGCGCCTCACGGCGTCTCTCCGCTCGATTCGAACAGCGAGCGCAGGTCGCCGCGGACCGGCGGCCCGGTGAGGATCATGACGTGCGTCACGGCGCCGGGATGGACGGCGGGCCTGATGAGGTACGTGCGCTCCCATCCTTCCGCTTGCCCCGCGACGCTCACCACCGTGCCGATGGGTATCCCGCGCGGCAGCACGCCTCCCAGACCCGACGTGAGGATCATGGTGCCGGTGGGCACGAGCTGCCGATAGGGCACGCCCTGCAGCTCGAGCAGCCAGACATGCGGCCCGTCGCTGCCGTGCGGTCCGACGATGCCGTAGACGCTCCCGTCAGTCGCCATGGCGCTGGCGCGGAATTCCGGGTGCGCCCAGGTCACGACCACGCTGGTCTTCGCGTCCACGGAGCTGACGATCCCGACCAGGCCGTCCGGGCTCACCACCGCAGCCAAGGGCCTCACCCCCTGCTTCTTTCCAGCCGAGACCAAGAAGGTGAGCGCGCCCGTGGGTTCGGGCTCGCGCAACACCTCCGCCGGGACGTAGCCGCTCGAAAGCCGCTGGCCCAGGCCGAGCAGGGCCCGGAGCCGGGTGTTCTCGCCTCGCAGCTCGGGAAGGAACGTGGCGGCGAGAGCGGCGGAGTCGCGCTGGGCGACGACCGCATCGTAGCGTTCCAGTGAGGCGGAGAGGAGCTCGGTTTGTTGCTGCAGGGCGAGGAACGGGGCGAGCACGGTCTGGCGCAGACCGCGCGCCAGCGGATCGCGGATCCGCTCGGGCAGGCTCATGGCGGCAACGGAAAGTAGGACACACCCGAGAAATGCGAAGGTGTCGCCCCGCGAGGCGTAGCGGTCCGCTCCGAGCGCCATCGCCCTAGGTGGTCAGGACGTTGCGGTATTTCTCCGGATCGTCGAGGATCCGCCCCGTCCCCCGCACGACGCAGGTCATCGGGTCCTCGTCCAGGTGGATCGGCAGGCCCGTCTCCTGCTGCAGCAGCACGTCGAGGCCGCGGATCAGTGCGCCCCCGCCGGTCATCACGATTCCCCGATCGACGATGTCCGACGCCAGCTCCGGCGGCGTGATTTCCAGGGCGCGCCGCACCGCGTCGACGATCTGCTGGATCGGCTCCTGCACCGCCTCCCGGATCTCGCTCGAGTGCACCCGCACGATCTTCGGAATACCGGAGACGAGGTCGCGGCCTTTCACTTCCATTTCCCGCTCCTCCCCGACCGGTGCGGCCGATCCGATCTGGATCTTGATCTGCTCGGCCGTGGGCTCGCCGATGAGGAGGTTGTAGTTCTTGCGCATGAACTGCACGATGGCCTGATCCAGCTCGTCGCCACCCGTGCGAATCGAGGTGTCCGAGACGATTCCCGAGAGGGCGATCACCGCGATCTCGGTGGTGCCACCCCCGATGTCGATCACCATGTTCCCGGTGGGCGTCTCGACGGGCAGCCCCACGCCGATCGCCGCGGCCATCGGCTCGGCCACCATGTAGACTTCCTTCGCCCCGGCCGACTGCGCCGAGTCCCGAACGGCGCGCTTTTCGACCTCGGTGATGCCCGACGGCACGCACACGATCACCTTGGGCTTCACGCGAAACAGATGGCGGTCGATGATGGTCTTCAAAAAGAAGCGGAGCATCTTCTCGGTGACGTCGAAGTCGGCGATCACGCCGTCCTTGAGCGGGCGCACGGCCAGGATGCCGTCCGGGGTCCGCCCCAGCATCCGCTTCGCCTCGAGCCCGATGCCTTTGATCTTCCCAGTCGACTTTTCGATCGCGACGACGGAGGGCTCGTTAAGCACGATGCCCTCGCCCTTCACGTAGATCAGCGTGTTGGCTGTGCCCAGATCCACGGCGATCTCATTCGCCGGACTCCAAGCACCGAGCGTCCATTTCGGCCAGCGTATGGGCACGAGGTCGTCGAGTGAAAGGCGTTAGGGGGGCGCGTGCGAGCGCATCAAGCTAATGAAAAGCGTAACTCCAAGCAAGGCTGATGCTTGACGCTCCTGATGGTGACGGCTACCGTTCGCGCATGACACCCGCGCCGGCCTTCCTCGAGATTGCCGTAGTGGATCTCCAGGTGTGCGACCGCTGCGGTCTGTGCCTCCCCCTCTGCCCCCCGGCAGCGATTCACCTCGACCTCACCGACCTGGTCGTCGATCAGACCGCCTGCACTGGCTGCCGCAAATGCATTGCCCCCTGCCCCGTCGGCGCGCTCACGATGGTCGCCGCGTGACGCACGACACCGATATACTGGTCATTGGTGCGGGACCGGCGGGCGCGGTGGCGGCGTGGGAGGCGAAGCGCGCCGCGCCCGAGCTCGACGTCGTGTTGCTCGAGCGCGACGCCCGGGTTGGGACGCCGGTCCGTTGCGCCGAAGGGGTCGGGGACGCGGGTGTGCGCGAGTTCGCCGACCCCGACGGCGCTGCCTGGGCCGCCCGGAAGATCACCCGCGTCGTGTTCATCGCGCCTGACGACACAGAGGTGAAGGTCGCCGAGCGCGACGTCGGCTGGATTCTCGATCGCACGCGGTTCGACGCCTTTCTCGCCGACCGGGCGGTGGCCGTGGGGGCCGAGCTCCGCGTGAGCACCGAAGCGGCCGGGATGACGTGCGACCCGGACGGCCGCTGGCGGGTGCGGTTGCGGGCCGCCGGCGGCGAAACGACCTGCCGCGCACGGGTCGTGATCGGGACGGACGGCGTCGAGGCGATGGTCGGTCGCTGGGCGGGCCTCGAAACCCGGGTCCCCGCCCGCGACATGGAGTCGTGCGCGCAGTACGTCGTCGAGGGGATCGACTTCGATCCCGACGCCATCTACCTGCAATTCGGCGCCGGCATCGCGCCGGGTGGGTACGCCTGGCTCTTCCCCAAGAGCCCGGGCGTGGCCAACGTGGGCCTCGGCCTCGTCGCGTTGAAGGCCGACGCCCGCAACGCGCGGCAATACCTCGACGCCTGGATCGCCCGTCGCTATCCGGGTGGCGCCAAGACGGCGTGCACCGTGGGCGGCGTCATCGTTCACACGACCATCCGGCAGACCTACACCGACGGCGTGCTCGTGGCGGGGGACGCCGCGCACATGATCAATCCGCTTTCCGGGGGCGGCATCGTGAACGCCATGAAGGCGGGGCGGCTCGCCGGCTGCGTTGCCGCCGCGGCCATCCGGGCCGGGGACACCAGCGCGAGCCGGCTGTCGGCGTACCACGCCGAGTGGATGGCGCTGCTGGGGGACGATCACCTCAAGTATTACCGGCTCAAGCGGGCGCTCGAGGACCTGGATGACCAGTTCTTCAACTCTCTGGCGCGCACCGCGAACGCGATCCCCTCGGGCAAGCGCACGCTGGGTCGGATCTTTGCCCACGCACTCGTTCGCCACCCACAACTGATTCCGGTGGCCGCGCGATTCTTCATCTAACAAATGGGAGCGCAATGCTAGCGATCGATCTCCGCGGCAAACGGGCGTTGGTAGCGGGAGTGGCCGACGACGGCGGGTACGGCTTCGCCATCGCCAAGGCCCTGGCCGAGGCGGGCGCGACGGTGTGTGCCGGCACGTGGCCTCCGGCGCTGAACATCTTCTTGAACCTGCTCGAGCGCGGCAAGATCGACGACTCGCGCCGCATGCCAGACGGCTCGCTGCTCCAGTTCGAGAAGATCTATCCGCTCGATGCGACGTTCGATACGCTGGCGGAGGCCCCGGAGGAGATTCGCGGCAACAAGCGCTACAAGGACGTGGGCGATTTCTCAATCGCGGGGCTCGCCCAGCGCCTGGTGCAGGACTTCGGCGACCGGCCGCTCGATATCGTGGTCCACTCGCTCGCCAATGGTCCCGAAGTCAGGAAACCGCTGCTCGACACCAGCCGGGCCGGTTACCTCGCCGCCGTGAGCGCGAGCGCCTATTCCCTCGTGTCGCTCGTGGCCCGGTTGGGACCGCTCACCCGCCCCGGTGGCTCGTTCCTGTCGCTGACGTACATGGCGAGCGAGCGGGTGGTGCCGGGGTACGGGGGCGGGATGTCCTCGGCAAAGGCGGCGCTCGAGAGCGACACGCGCACGCTGGCGTTCGAGGCCGGGCGCAAGTACGGGGTGCGAGTGAACACGATCTCGGCCGGGCCGCTCGCCTCACGCGCCGCGAGCGCCATCGGGAAAATCGAGCGGATGGTCGAGTACTACGCCGCCAACGCGCCGCTCACCGAGCCGCTTACCGCGCGGGAAGTGGGCACGACGGCGGCGTTTCTCGCGAGCCCCTTAGGCAGCGGGATTACTGGGACGACGATCTACGTGGACAAGGGATACCACGCCATGGGGGCGGCGGTGGACGCGGGGCTCGGGGCCCGGCGCTAGGGGCTTGGTGGCTCGCAGTGGGACGTTCCGAGCCCCCAGCCCCTAAGCCCTAACCCCTTCATCACGCTCGTCCCCACCGCACACCGGTTGGCGGCGTGAGCGACGAATCGACCCATCGCACCAGAGGTACCTCCCTGTAAGCCCACCGGGATGCTCCCCACGTCCCAGACATAGACCGGCAGCCGCGCCAGGGCGAGCGGTGAACCGTTGCCCCGCGCGCCTCCGAATCCCAGCTCGTATCCGGCCGCCCGCGCCAACCGCTCGATCCGCTCGTCCCGCGCGCCAAACGGATAGGCGACAGCCCTGGTCGCGTGGGGTCCCAGCCGGTGCCGGAGCGTCAGGCGGGACCGCTCGAGCTCCGCGGCCGCGTGGGACTCGGACAGCCAGGTGAGCCGGGCGTGAGACGCCGAGTGCGATGCGAAGTCGAATCCCCGGTCTTGCCAGCGCCCGATCGTGTCCCAATCGAGATGCGCAAGCCGGTCCCAGGTGTAGCGCACGTCCCACGTGTTCAGGCGCCCGACGTAGTCCGTGATGAGGAACGTTGTCGCGGTGAACCCCACATCGGCCAGCACGGGATACACGTGCTCGGCGAGGGAAGCGTAGCCGTCATCAAACGTCAAAAGAAATGCGGACTGCGGAGTGCGGAATTCGAAATGGCCTGGCCGGAGTCGCTCAGCAAACTGGTCCAACGTGAGGGTCTTCCAACCTGCCCGTGCCAGCGTCGTCATCTGGCGCGCGAACACGGACTTCGCGACCCGCGTGACCCCGAGCTCCGCCGGTCCACCGATGCGATGATAGCACAACACCGGAGGCAAGGGCGCGGACCGACGCTGGTCCGTCAATTCCGCATTCCGCATTCCGCACTCCGCATTTGCTTCAGGCTCCTCCGGTCGGCCAGCTCCCGCTTGCCAACGCCGACCCGGCGTCCGCCCAACGTCCGCTCGGCTCGGCGGCGCGGCAGCGGCGTTCCAGCTCGGCGAGCCATGGGGGCACCGAGCGCACGTCTTCCAGCGGCTCGGGGTTTCCGGTGGGGGGGCGTCCCGTCAGCATCTCGTGCACGAGCACCCCCACGGCAAACATGTCGTCGCGCGGGCCGGGGGCCGCCTGGCCGGCCTTGCGCTCCGGCGCCAGATAATCGGCGGTGCACAGCGCCGCCGTCGCCGCCCCGCCGCCGTCGCCCGACAGGGCCTCCGCCAGCGCACCCACAATCCCCGTGTCGGCGACCAATGCCGACCCGTCCGCGAGCAGCACGTTCTCGGGCTTCAAGTCGCCGTGGGCGACGCCATCGGCGTGAGCGTGGGCCAGTGCCGTGAGCAGATCCCGCAACACTTCCACGGCCCGTCGCAACGGCAGCTCTCCGTGCCGCGCCAGCCAGGCCCGCAGCGTGGTGCCTTCGACGAAGGCACGGGTGTGGTATACGAACGGGCCCGCCCGGCCGGCAGCGCGCGGGGGCACGAGGGTCGGATGCCGCAGCCGACGCCCGAGGCGCGCCACGTCCCGCTCGAATCGGGTGGTGTCGACGGCGAGCGACAGCGGGCCGGGCAGCACCTTCACCAGGAGGCCGCCGCCGGCGGATGTCTCGAGCGCCACGAACATGCGGCAGTTGCCGACGGGTCGCACCTCGCGCTCCACCCGGTATCCGGGCTCGAGCGCGTGCCCCAATGCCGCGCGGAGATCAGCCATGAATGTGCGAATATGGTGGCGGGCTGCCGTCGCCCGCAACCGTCACAATGCGGGCACGAAGTCCTCTTCGACTTCAAACCGCACGGTGACCTGACGCAGGCGCCGATGCACCGGCAGGACCATGTGGAGCTGTGGATTGAAGTAGTCCTTGAGCATGGGGGGCCGGACGTGCTTCAGGTACAGGTCTGGGTCGCGCCGCACGGACGACGAGGCGACGACCTCCAGCTCATCGCGCGACGACACATGCTGGACGATGCAGGGCACGTGCGTGACGCCCATCTTCCGCAGCGCATAGGCGCGATGGCTGCCGTTGTTGAGGATCAGGCGCTGCTCGGCGGAGATGGCGTTCATGAAATTCGACCCGAAGCCTACGGACAACCCGACGACGCCGACGAGGTTGCCCCCCGGAGCGTCCTTGAGTTGGCCGGGTTCGAGTCCCATGGGGCCCAGAAACCGCAGGTCGTTGGACGGCGAAAGGAAGACGAACTTGCCGTCGCTCGCGCGGCACCACTTCACCGGAGGCTGGGGGTGATTGTACGGCAGGCAGGTTCGAAACAGCTCAGCCCGGTCAGGGGTCGCGCCCAGCCTCTGCTCGAGCCGCCAGGAGTGCGTGATATCGATATGCTCTTGGTAAACCACCATGCGATCGAGCTCGACGATCGCCACCTCCGTCGGCACCGTGTTGAACCCGTTATATACCAAGGGATCCTTCAAAAACTCGATCAGCAATGGCTCGTACTCGGGCCCCAGCTTGTCGATGGGCGGGTCATCCGCGACACCGGCTTCCTCCACTTCGAGACGGCGGATGACCGCCTGAGCGGACTGCCACGCGTCGGTGAGAGCGCTCGTGCGGGGCGGCTTGACGGCTTGGTGCTTCGCGAATCGGAGGAAGTCTTTCAGGGGCGGACGGCCGATCAGATACAAGCTCTGGTCTGCATCCTGATCGCTCTGATCGGGCGCGCGCGCGTTGGCGGCGTGCGCCAGGACGTCCGGCGAGGCGGCTCTTACCACCATGACCAGAACTCTACCTTGAACGTGTGAGCCAGCCGGCGTTTCACTAGATCGACCACGCGTCGGTCACCGCCCAGCACCTTGGCCAACCCCGTCATGCCCGGCTTGAGGAGCCCGGGCTGATTCTCGATCTCCGTGGTGACTATGAAGGTTCTCACGCCAGTCGTGCCGGCCGAGCCGGGCTTCGCTGCCGCTGCGTCCGCGGTGGCGCTGGGAAGACCTTCGGCAGCCGTGGCGATGGTGGTAACGGTCCCGTGAAACACCAGGTCGGGATAGGCGCGGGACTTGAGCACGACCGGCTGGCCCTCGTGGACGTCGCCGATCTCCTTCTCGGTGATGACGATCTGGGCCGTGACCGTCCTGACGGCGTACACTTTCGCGATCAGGGCTCCTTTGGCGACGAACTGACCCACCATTTCCTTCAACTCTCGGGCGGGCGTTGCGACCACGCCGGTGGCCGGGCTCACGACGTCCAGCAGTCCGAGCTGGGTCTCGAGGAAGTGCTGCTGCGCCTCGAGCCGATCGAGCTGCGCTCTGGCGGCCTCGATCTCCTCCGGCCGGTTGCCGCGCAGCAGCACCTTCAGCTGGCCGCGGGTTTCGGCCAGGTCATTGTCGGCAGCCGCGGCCTGCTCCTGCGCGGCCTCGAACTCCTGGGGGGACAGCGCCTGCCGTTCGATCAGCTGCTTGGATCGCGTCAGCTTGCCCTGCGCGAACTTCGCTGCATCCTCGGCCTTCGAGACCGCGGCTCTCGCAACGGCGAGGCTTTCCGCGGTGGTCCCCGCCCGCAGCTTCCGGAAGTTGGCGGCGGCCTCGCGCACCTGCGCCTGGGTCTTGAGCAGCTCGGCGCGCAGGTCCTTGTCGGACAGCCGCGCGATCACGTCGCCGGCCTTCACGCGGTCGCCTTCCTGCACGGGAATCTCCTGGACGATGCCTTCGACGGCCGCCCGGACGTCGGCGTTCTCCTCCGGAAGCACCGTGAACGGGCCGGCGATGCGCAGCTGCGCGTGGACCAGGAACAGGATCGCGAGGGCGCCCGCCGCGATCGCGCTCCACGTGATCTCCCGCCGCCGCGAGCGGCGGGGCTTCTGCTTGCGCTCGGCCGCCTCGGGCTTCCCGGGACCGTCCGCGTCGTCATCCGCCTGCGCGGTCACGACATCGCCGTCGTCGTCCACGTCCGGCCGGGCGGACCGGCCGCCGAACAGCCGGCGGAACCGGCGACCGGACCGGAGGCCCGTATAGCTCACGAGGAGCAGCAGGGCCATCGGCTGATGGTTGTCGATCAGATAGCTGCCCAGTCGCACGAACCCGAAGCTCAGAAGCGACAGGGAGCTGACGGTCGCGACCAGGCCGTAGACGAGGTAGATCCTGCGTTCGCGCTGCGAGAGGTGCGCCCGCAGCTTGTGCCCGAATCCGAGCAGCCGCCTGATCCCATCGCCGACGTACTTGAAGGAACGCCGCCGCAAGTTCGGCAGCTCGAGGTAGTCGCTCAGCAAGTAGTAGCCGTCGAGTTTCACGAACGGGTTGAAGTCCACGAAGCTCCTGACGCCCGACAGCGTCATCACGATCAGCGCCGTGTAGTTGATCCAGGTGTCCGGCTCCGTCAGGCGCCAGGCGATGGTGGCCATCGCCCACAGCACCAGCTCCAGATAGGGTCCCGCGAATGCCACCCAGAGGCGCTTGGACTTCTCCGGGAAGAGCCAGGCGTCGCTGACGTTGCAGTAGAACGCGGGCTGAAAATACATCATCATGAATCCCAGCTC
>Ga0137409_10008210_pt1 | contig 10672 bp, 9 predicted proteins | sample CZODoug1_16funga_FD_122059 | JGI IMG/M metagenome (GOLD analysis project Ga0137409, IMG submission 122059) | Vadose zone soil fungal communities from Angelo Coast Range Reserve, California, USA - CZODoug1_16fungal (Hybrid Assembly) | ecosystem: Environmental > Terrestrial > Soil > Vadose zone... | reverse complement strand
TTGCCACCCATTTGCAGAATGGTCTTGGCATTGCGAATATCGTTGTAGCTGTTGGTCATCGCGCCATAGCCCCAGGTGTTGGCGACCCCGGTGACCGTGGTGGAATGGCAGATACGCGCCTGATGATCGGAATTGTTGGTTCCCCAGAACGCGGCGAACTTACGGTTCAGGTAGGCGGCTTCATTGGTGAATTTCGCTGAGCCCAGCCAATAAACCGAGTCCGGTCCCGACTTCTCGCGGATTTGCAGCAATTTGTCGCCGATCTCGTTGATGGCGGTGTCCCAGGAAACGCGGACCCACTTGCCGTTCACGAGCTTCACGGGATAACGCAGCCGGCGTTGGCTCAGCACGTCATCGCGTACCGCGGCGCCCTTGCAGCAATGCGACCCCCGATTGATCGGACTGTCGTAGTCCGGCTCCTGGCCGATCCACACGCCATTGGCCACCTTGGCGATGACAGAACAGCCGACCGAACAATGCGTGCAGACATTCTTGCGGGTTGCCAGCGCGGCGCCGGCCGGAGGCGGCGGACCGGCGTCGGCCTTGCGGACGCCGCCGAGCGGCAGGCTGCCGAGCGCCGCCAGCGCGCCGGTGGCGAGGCCCGAACGCTTCAGGAAAGTGCGCCGATCCAGATTGCCGCCGGCTTTCGGCGCTTGAACGCCTGCCAGTTTTCCGCTGATACGCTGACGTTCCGACCGCTTGATCAGCACTGAAGTCTTCCTTATCGCACAGGATAGCTATTGACGCGGTAGAAATTGCGAACCTCCGCAGAGTCGGCGCGGTAACGCGGCTTGCGCTTGTCTTTGAGGTCAGGGGCCTTGGCGGGCGCGGACTCCGGCACCAACGTGCTGACGGCCGCTACTCCGGCCCCGGCAGCCGCGACGCGAATGAGATCGCGACGACGGATCATCGTCTTGAGGCGGTCCTTCATCGAGACGCACTCCTGAATCGAGCTGTGGCTCCATCGCGCACACCCAGCCCGCTTCCGACATAGTCATCTCGCTCGGGCATCGTAATACGAACGCACCGCAATCGCGTCAGTGACAGCGGTTCCGCAATTCAATTCCGCGTGACATTTTTTGTCTTTCGAAGACGGAACCAAAAAACGCTGGAAAGGTCATCTATCCGGCGTCCCGGAATCGGGTCGTTCGAAAAGGTTGGCAGATTTTCAAAATTGCACGCGGATCGACACTGGCGTCCGTCATCCCGGAGGTGACACTTTGCCGCTTTCGATCACGTGCGATCATGCAAGTCGCAGTTCGGATTGAGAAGAAAAGCAGCAATGACCCGCTGAGAATGCCGCGAAACCGCAGCGACGGATTCCACTCTTGAGACGCCTTCTGACGATGGTTCTACCCCACATGGCACCGGAGAAGTAACCCATGGCGCAGACAGGCACGGCACGCCGAAGCAAGGACAAGCTTCCGGCGCCCGACAAGATTTCCGTGGGGATGACCGTCAACGGCGCCGAGGCCCGGCTCAACGTTTCGCCCTGGACCACGCTGCTGGATGCGTTGCGCGACCATCTCGACCTGACCGGCACCAAGAAGGGATGCGACCATGGTCAGTGCGGCGCCTGCACCGTGCTGGTCGACGGACGGCGCGTCAATTCCTGCCTCACCCTCGCCGTCATGAAGGACGGCGCTGACATCGTCACCATCGAAGGGCTCGCGGCGGACAAGGCGCTGCATCCGCTGCAGCAGGCGTTCATCGACCACGATGCATTCCAGTGCGGATACTGCACGCCGGGGCAGATCTGCTCGGCCGCCGGCCTGATCGCGGAAGGCAAGGCGAAGAGCGCCGACGAGATCCGCGAATTGATGAGCGGAAACATCTGCCGCTGCGGCGCCTATACCAACATTGTCGCAGCCATCCAGCAAGCGATGGGGCAGTCATGATCAGCTTTGAATATGCGCGCGCGAACGATGTCGCAGAGGCGACACGGCAGATCGCAGGCAGCCCCGGAGCGAAATTCATCGCCGGCGGCACCAATCTCATCGACTTGATGAAGATGGATGTGGAGCGCCCGACGCGGCTGGTCGACATCTCGCGGCTGCCGCTGGACAAGATCGAGGAGACGCGCGATGGCGGGCTGCGCATCGGCGCGTTGGTGCGCAACACCGACCTCGCCTATCACCCGCTGGTGCAACGGCGCTATCCGGTCCTGTCAAGCGCGCTCCTTGCCGGTGCGTCGCAGCAGTTGCGCAACATGGCCTCGACCGGCGGCAATCTCCTGCAGCGCACGCGCTGCAGCTACTTCTACGACACGGCGATGCCGTGCAACAAACGCGACCCCGGCAGTGGCTGCTCAGCGATCGACGGCCACAACCGCATGAACGCGATCCTCGGCACCAGCGCCGCCTGCATCGCGGTGCATCCTTCCGACATGTGCGTGGCCCTCGCCATGCTGGAGGCCAAGGTCCATGTGACGGGCGCCGCGGGCGAGCGCAGCATTGCGTTTGCCGATTTCCATCGGCTGCCGGGAGATACGCCGCAACGCGACAGCAATCTCGAGCCGGGCGAGATCATCACCGCGATCGAGCTGCCGGCCCGCGGCTTCGCGGCGAACTACACTTATCTCAAGATTCGCGACCGCCTCTCCTATGCGTTCGCCCTCATTTCAGTCGCTGCCGGGCTCGAGCTCGAAGGCGGCACCATCAAGGACGCCCGCCTTGCGCTCGGCGGCGTTGCCCACAAGCCATGGCGCGATCTGCAGGCCGAAGCTGCGTTGCGCGGACGGGCGGCCGATGCGGCGGCCTTCACGCAGGCGGCCGATATCGTGCTGCGCGAGGCCAAGGGTTTCGGGCACAACACGTTCAAGATCGAGCTGGCGCGCCGATCGATTGTCCGCGCGCTGTCGCAGGCGGCGCGCGGCACGCCGCAATCGCAGTCCAGCAAGAAAATCGCGTGAGCGAACCCAAATCACCCGAGTAAAAGCCATGGCATATATCGGCACTCCCACCTCCCGCGCCGACGGCCGCGCAAAGGTCACCGGCGCAGCGAAATACGCGGCCGAATTCAACACGCCGGGCCTCGCGTATGCGAGCGTTGTATCGTCGACGATCGCGAAGGGCCGCATCCTGCGCATCGACACCAGCGCGGCGCTCCGCCTCAAAGGCGTCATCGATGTGCTCACCCACCAGCATCGCCCGCCGATGGCGGATACCAATCAGGCCTACAACGATCAGGTCGCGCCGGAGGGCGGGTCGCCGTTTCGGCCGCTCTACGACGGCAACATCGCGTTCAGCGGCCAGCCGGTCGCGGTCGTGATCGCGGACAGCTCGGAGGTCGCGCGCGACGCAGCCTCCCTGGTGCGCGTTGAGTTTGCGCCGGAGGCTCACACCACTGACCTTGAGCGTGAGCGCCGGAACGCCTTTTCCCTCGCGAACGACACTTTTGCTCTGATGCCATCGAGGCCACGCGGCGATGCCGCGAAGGCGTTCGCCGCCGCCGCGGTGCGCCATGAGGCCGAATACTTCATCCCGGTCGAGCATCACAATCCGATGGAATTGTTCGGCACGACCGTGATCTGGCACGGCGACGGCAAGCTGACCGTCTATGACAAGACCCAGGGCGTGCAGAACGTGCAGCACTATCTGTGCGGCGTATTCGGAATGAAGCCTGACGATGTGCGGGTCATGTCGCCGTACATGGGCGGCGGATTCGGCAGCGGCTTGCGACCGCAATACAACGTCGCGCTCGCGGTGCTGGCGGCGCGCGCCCTGCAACGCTCGGTCCGCCTCGTGTTGTCGCGCCCGCAGATGTACTCGCTCGGCTATCGTCCCGGCAGCATCGAGCGCGTCGCGCTCGGAGCGAAGGCGGACGGGACCCTCGATGCCATGATGCACGACGCGATCGCGATGACCTCGCGGTTCGAGGCGTTTGCCCGCAAGGATACCATCTGGTCGGCTGCGCTCTACAAGTGCCCCAACACGACATTCACCCACAAGCTCGCGCCGCTCGACGTCAGCACACCGGCCGACATGCGAGCGCCCGGCGCCACAAGCGGCGTCTACGCGCTCGAATGCGCCATGGACGAGCTTGCGGTCGCGCTCAAGCTCGACCCGGTTGAGCTGCGCTATCGCAACTACTCGGATCGCGACCAGAACGCCGACATTCCCTACACCAGCAAGGAGCTGCGCGAATGCTACCGCCGCGGCGCTGCCGCGTTCGGCTGGGAGCGTCGCAATCCGCAGCCCCGCTCCATGCGCGACGACGGCGATCTGGTCGGCTGGGGCATGGCGACCGGCATCTGGGAGGCGCTCGACAACCACTTTACTGTTCGTGTCGCGCTGACCGCGAACGGACACGCCGAGGTCACCTGTGCGGCTTCAGACCTTGGCACCGGCACCTATACGGTCATGGCGCAGGTGGCCGCCGATCTGCTCGGGCTGCCGATCGAGAACGTCAACGTCAGGCTTGGCGACTCGACCTTGCCGCAGGCGCCAGTAGCGGGCGGATCGTGGACGGCCTCCTCGGTTGCCAATGCGCTCGCCGTTACGTGCGAGGATGTGCGCGCCGAGCTGTTGCGCCTCGCCCAGACCGCGCCGGGATCGCCGCTTGCAAATGCCGGGCCGCCGGACGTGGTTCTGGCGGGCGGAGGCATTGTCAGCAAGCGTGACCCGACCATTTCGGTGTCCATCGCGGACGCGATGCGGCGCGGAAATGTTGAACGCATCGAACGGGAAGCGTCGAACGCCCCGGCGCAAGATGAAAAATATGCGCGCAACACGCACTCGGCCATCTTCGCAGAGGTGAAGGTGGACGAGCAGCTCGGCGTGATCCGCGTCACGCGCGTGGTCAGTGCGGTTGCGGCCGGGCGCATCCTCAATGCCAAGACCGCCCGCAGCCAGATCCTGGGCAGCGTGGTGATGGGCATCGGCATGGCGCTGCACGAGGAAACCCTGACCGACCACAAGTTCGGCCGGATCGTGAATGCCAACATTGCCGAATACCACGTGCCGGTGCATGCCGACATCCAGAACATCGAGGTGATCTTCGTCGACGAACCGGACACGCTCATCAATCCGCTCGGCACCAAGGGCGTCGGCGAGATCGGCATTGTCGGGGTCGCGGCGGCGGTCGCCAATGCGGTCTATCACGCGACCGGCAAGCGCGTCCGGCACCTGCCGATCACGCTCGATAAGTTGCAGTGAGGATCGGATAGCGCCCGCGAGCCGTGAGGCTGCGGGGGCAGCGCCGAGTGGCGCGCGGGCCTTCGTGTGCTAGAACGCCGGCATGCGCCTCTCCTTGAGACTTCATCCGGATTCGCTTTCCCTCGCGGCGACACACATCGGTGTGGAGGTCGCACCGTCACACGCGGGCCGCCTCGTGCTCTGCTACTTCGTAACGGGCAAGATCAGCGGTCTGCGCCTGCCGCCGATCGCCGCTGCGGTGCGCGCGCAGGAGCTTTGGCAACGCACCTGCTTCGAGGCCTTCATCCGTTGCGAGGCGAGCGACATCTACTACGAATTCAACTTCGCGCCATCGACGCAATGGGCAGCCTATCAGTTCGACGGCTACCGAAGCGGGATGCGCGAGGCGAGCGGCGTCAGCGCGCCCGCCATCGCGGTCAAGGCGAGCTCCGCGCTCTTCAGACTGCAAACCTCACTTGCGCTCGGTCAGCTGTCAGACCTGCCACGTGATTCCAAATGGCGTCTCGGTCTCTCCGCGCTGATCGAGGAAACAAGTGGTGGCAAATCGTACTGGGCATTGGCTCATCCGCCCGGCAAGCCGGATTTCCATCACCCGGATTGCTTTGCGCATGAATTCTCTCCAACGTAGCATCCCATGACATTCGGCATCGATCGCCTCCTCGCCGAGCCTGCTTTGCGCGCGCCGTTGAATGGCGCCCGCGTCGCCTTGCTGGCGCATCCGGCGTCGGTCACGCAGGACCTGACCCACTCGCTCGATGCGCTTGCCGCCTGCGGCGACGTGCGGATCACGGCCGCCTTCGGGCCACAGCATGGTCTGCGCGGCGACAAGCAGGACAACATGGTCGAGTCGCCGGACTTCAACGACCCGGTGCATGGCATCCCGGCATTCAGCTTATATGGAGACGTGCGCAGGCCGGCCGATGCCATGATGGACACGTTCGATGTCATCCTGGTCGATCTGCAGGACCTGGGCTGCCGCATCTACACGTTCATCACGACGCTGCGCTACATCCTGGAGGCGGCGGCAGCACATCGGAAAGCGGTATGGGTGCTGGACCGGCCCAATCCGATCGGCCGCCCGGTCGAAGGCCTGACGCTGCGCGCCGGATGGGAAAGCTTTGTCGGCGCCGGGCCGCTGCCGATGCGTCACGGGCTCACACTGGGCGAGCTCGGCGCCTGGTTCATCAAGACGCTCAAGCTCGACCTCGACTATCGCGTCGTCGAGATGCAGGGCTGGCAGCCCGATGCTGCGCCAGGCTTCGGCTGGCCGCTCGGCGAGCGCACCTGGGTCAATCCCAGTCCGAACGCGCCCAATCTCTGGATGGCGCGCGCCTATGCCGGCACAGTGATGCTCGAGGGTACGACGCTTTCGGAAGGGCGCGGCACCACGCGCCCGCTGGAAGTGTTCGGCGCGCCCGATATCGATGCGCGGCGTATCATCAAGGAGATGCATGCGCTCGCGCCGCAGTGGCTCGCCGGTTGTCGCCTGCGCGATTGCTGGTTCGAGCCCACGTTTCACAAGCATGTCGGCAAGCTCTGCAACGGCGCGCAGATCCATACCGAGGGCCCCGGCTACGATCACCAGGCGTTCAAGCCCTGGCGCCTGCAGGCGCTCGCCTTCAAGGCGATCCGCCGTCTTTATCCCGACTATCCGCTCTGGCGCGATTTCGCTTACGAATATGAGCACGGCAAGCTCGCCATCGACGTGATCAACGGCGGATCGTTGCTGCGCGAATGGGTCGACGACAAGGCTGCGACACCGCAGGACCTGGACGCGCTGGCTGTGCGTGATGAGCAGGCTTGGCTGGGCGAGAGACAGGAATATCTGCGCTATTGAATGCGGCGAGCATGCCCATTCGCAATGCAACCTTCGCACCGCAACCTTCGCACCGCAACCTTCGCACCGCAACACGCCGTAACACGACCGTCAGATGCCGGTCATTTTCGTGCCGCGATGCTGGCACAAAGAGTTCCGTGGGTGGAAAAGCCAGAGGAGAAAATGATGCGTTTGAGACACGTAGTCTCGACACTGGCCGGTGCGTTGGCACTGGCGGGCACACTTGCCGATGAGGCGCTCGCCCAGCGGCGCGGCGGCGAAGGACGCGGCGGCGAGGACTGGGTCGAGCTGGGATGCAAGGAGGTCAGTTTCCGGGTCGACCGTGACGTACTGCCGGTCGGGCGTCAGGAAGGGCGTTTCTACGCCATTCGTTTGTATGCGCGCGGCGGCGCCGTCGAAATGCTGAATCTCAGGGTGATCTATGCCAACGGCGACCCCGACAACATCCCCGTCCGCCATATCCTCGATCGCGGCGAGCGCACGCGTCCCCTCGACCTGCGCGGCCGGGCACGCTCCATCCGCATGATCGAGATGGTCTACCGCGCACTGCCGAACCGCCGCGACCGCGAGCCCATCGTTTGCGTCGAAGGCTTGCCAAGGGAAAGGGAGTACTGAGGCGTCGGCCTAGCCTCAAGGCTCACTCGGAAGCGCGATTTGACTGCGAATTGACTCACGAGGGCCGCCCCACGAAGCGGCCCTCAATGCTTATCGCACCCGCGACCGCGCTACTTTGCTATAGTGGTTCTGACAAAAATCAGGGAGGAAACGATGGGTAGGAAGCGCAACGTCTCGAAGTACAACGTCTTCAAGCACAGCGTCTCGAAGCACAACGTCTCCAGACGTCAGATGCTGGCGATATCGGGGGCGGCCGCAAGTTTTGCAATCGGCGGCGGTCGTAACGCCGCGGCGCAGGCGGCCAAGCGCATCGAGCGGCTCGATCCAGCACTTGACCAGATCATCGACCCTTCTGAGCCGATCGTGGATATCGCCACCAATCTTGGCGGCACCGCCAACGTCGAGGGGCCGCTGTGGTGGAAGGAAGGTGGCTATCTGCTGTTTCGGGGCACTGACCAGAAGCGCTGGAAATATTCGCCCGGCCAGCCGATTGCAGTCTTCAAGGAGAACACCAATTGGGCCAACGGGCTCACCCGCGACATGCAAGGCCGGCTGGTGGCCTGCGAGGCGTTGACACGTCGGATCGTGCGCGAGGAGCCCGACGGCAGCATCAGCGTGCTGGTGTCGAGCTTCAAGGGCCAGCCGTTCAACCGGCCGAACGATATCGTGGTGAAATCCGACGGCGCGATCTACTTCACCGACCCCTGGACCTCGGCGGACGCGCCCGGCGAGACCGACATGACGTTCGCGGGCGTCTATCGCATCTCGCCCGACCGCAGCACGCTGACGCTGCTGGTCGATGACTTCTTGCGGCCCAATGGCATCGCGTTCTCGCCCGACGAGCGCGTGCTCTACATCAATTGCTCGGCGCGGCGCCATATCCGCGCTTTCGATCTTGCACCCAACGGCACGCTGCTACGCCAGACCGATCGCGTCTTCGCCGACCTGCGCGGACCAGAGCCGGGCGGCCCCGACGGCATGAAGGTCGATACCGCCGGCAACGTTTATTGCGGCGGCTCGGGCGGGCTCTACATCCTTGACCCGAGCGGCAAGAAGCTCGGCCGCATCGTGCACGGCTTTGCCAACACCGCCAACGTGGCCTTCGGAGGCGACGACTGGAAGACCGTCTATTTCTGCACGCGCACGAGTCTGGGCATGTTCAAGGTGAAGATCGCCGGCGTGCCAGTGCCCGTTACAAAGAAAACGTAGCCGCAGTCTTGTAGGGTGGGTTAGCGTGGCCTCAGAGCTGCGGTGGCGTCTAGCAGTCTGATCCACGCGTAACCCACCATCGTGCTTGAGGAGTCAATTTGCTTGCACCACCCGGTGCCGATGGTGGGTTACGCGTGGATCAGAGGCCAATCAAACAGGGAGCGGCGCGGGCCACGCTAACCCACCCTACGGCTCAGCGCGGCGTGGCCTGCTCCCTGATCTCCATCGGGGTGATGCGCTTGTTCAGCCAGTCGGCGATTACCGCGGCGACGTCGAGATTGTTTTTCTCATGCATCAGGAAGTGGCCGTTGCCATGGATGCCGACGTCCTCAAGTCGGATGAAATCATGCTGTACGCCCGCCTGCGTTAGGAAGTACGTGTTGCAGTGCGCGGCCGGGGCCTGGAACGACGCTTCGCCGACCATGAGCAGGACTGGGATTGACTTGAAATTGACCAGCTTGCGCGACGGCTCCTTCTGCATCCAGCACCGCACCAAGCCCGACTTGTCCGGCTTCTGCTGCTGGACGACGTCGAGGCCCGCGGCGGGAGCCGCCGGCTCGAAGGTCAGCGGCGTGCGCGTGACCCCGTAGGGCTTCTCGAATCCGATCTCCTTGAACCAGTCGGGCGCGCCGATGAACTGCAGCTCGTAGAACGGTGACGACGACGCCTCCGCCATCAAGAGGCCCTTGACCAGATTGGGCCGCGCATCCGCCATCAGCCACGCATAGGCGCTGGCCTGGGAGTGCGGCAGGATCAGAGCCGGCCCGATCTTGTCGAGCAGTGCAACGCCGGCGTCGCGATTGAGCGGCTCGCGATGCCGGCGATCTTTGAAGTCCGGCAACATCGAAGCCTGGAACTGATCGAACAACGGGTCGCCGACCACGCCCGTCCCCGGCCACTGCGTGTGCAGATGCGCCTGGGGAAACAGGTTGTAGCGCTCGTAGGCGACGAACTCGCGCTCCACGAATTTCGGCGCCTTCGGGTTCTTCTCGCCATAGACCGCCTCGACATAGGGCGAGCGGCCGCGGCCGACCTGGTCCATGATGTAGACCGCATAGCCTTTGGACAAAAAGTATTGCGCCCAGCCGTCGCGCCCGTCGACCGTGCCGTTGAAGCCGGCACCTGAGGTGCAGCAGCCCTCAATCATCACGATCGGGTAGGGATGCGTGCGGTGTTGCGGGATCTGATACTCGACATAGGCCTGCCCCGCGAACACGGCGCCGGCCGGCGTATCGACATATTTTCCCCCGACGAAAAAATAGCCCTGCTTGGCGATGGTGATCGGCCCGACGCCCTCGGCGTAGGCTGCACCGCAGAGCATGCCTGCCAGCGCCACCGCGGCGCCGACCTGCAGGCGAATGGCCCGTATCAAGCTCATGCCGTCCTCCCCCCATCTCCGCTGGCCACACGCCTCAATACACTCTCAATACGCCGCGTGCCCTGGCGTCCTTGGGAACGGAATCGCGTCGCGCACATTGGCGAGCCCGGTGACGTAGGCGAGCGTGCGCTCGAATCCCAAGCCGAAGCCCGCGTGCGGCACGGTGCCGTAGCGCCGCAAATCGCGGTACCAGCTGTAGTGCCCCTTGTCGATGTCGAGCGCCGTCATGCGCGCATCGAGCACGTCGAGCCGTTCCTCGCGCTGGCTGCCGCCGACGATCTCGCCGATCCCGGGGGCGAGCACGTCCATGGCGGCGACCGTCTTGCCGTCATCGTTGACCCGCATGTAGAACGCCTTGATGTCCTTCGGGTAGTTCATCACGATCACGGGCTTCTTCACGTGCTTCTCGGTGAGATAGCGCTCGTGCTCGGACTGTAGGTCGATGCCCCACTTGACCGGAAACTCGAACTTCTCCTT
>Ga0137409_10008209_pt1 | contig 10673 bp, 11 predicted proteins | sample CZODoug1_16funga_FD_122059 | JGI IMG/M metagenome (GOLD analysis project Ga0137409, IMG submission 122059) | Vadose zone soil fungal communities from Angelo Coast Range Reserve, California, USA - CZODoug1_16fungal (Hybrid Assembly) | ecosystem: Environmental > Terrestrial > Soil > Vadose zone... | reverse complement strand
ACGACGTGCTGACCCGCGCGGATGTCCTGGCTCTCACCCTGACCCTCACGCCGGACACGCGGGGCCTGATCGACGCCCGCGCGCTCGCCCGCATGAAGCCCACCGCGGTGCTCATCAACGTGGCGCGCGGCGAGGTGGTGGACGAGGACGCGCTCTACGAGGCGCTGTCCGGGGGCGCCCTCGCGGGTGCCGCGCTCGACGTGTGGTATCGCTATCCGCAGGGGAGCACGCCGACCCTGCCCGGCCATCGCCCGTTCCACACGCTGCCGAACGTCCTGATGACCCCCCACGTGTCGGGCTGGACGGAGGGCATGATGGAGGCGCGCGCCACGGTCATCGCGGAGAACATCCACCGTGTCGCGCGGGGTGAGGTGCCGGTCAATCTCATCCGCTGAGACGTTCCGGTGCCTAAGCGCGGCAGCGCCGTTGCCGCGGCCGGGTAGGTGTACCGCCGGAACGCCGCCTAAGTGCCCGTGAGTCTTGAGGGGCTCCCTTGGCATTCCATTTGCGGTCCTTCTCGACCATGGCCAGTCGCCAGACGTCGCAGCAGATGCGCGGGGCGTGCCGGTGCGGGCACATGATGAGCATGCACTGCCACGTCGACGGCTCCGGGCCATGCGCCGAGCCGGGATGCGGCTGCGACGGTGCTACCATGATGGCCGGTGACGCCCACGATCGACCGGGAGAGGATCGAGCGGACTCATAGCCTGATCCGTCCCCACATCCGCCTCACGCCGGTGATGGAGCTGACCGGCGCCGACTTCGGCCTCCCCGCCTTCCCCCTCACGCTCAAGCTCGAGCTGTTCCAGCACGCGGGCTCCTTCAAGACGCGGGGTGCCTTCGCCAATCTGCTGACGCGCTCCATCCCGGCCGCGGGTGTGGTCGCGGCCTCGGGCGGCAATCACGGGGCGGCGGTCGCCTACGCGGCGATGCAGCTTGGCGTCCCGGCGCACATCTTCGTGCCCACCGTGTCCTCGCCGGCCAAGATCAGCCGCATCCGCGGCTACGGCGCCGACCTCGTGGTGGGCGGCGACCGCTACGCCGACGCGCTGGCCGCGAGCCAGGCATTCGCCAGGCCCCGGACCTCGACACCCTGCTGGTGTCGGTGGGCGGCGGCGGTCTCATCGGCGGCATCGCGGCGTGGTGCGCGGGACAGCCGCGCGTGATCGGCGTCGAGCCCGAGACCGCGCCCACGCTGACGCAGGCGCTCGCGGCGGGCAAGCCGGTAGATGCCGAGCGCGGGTCGTGCTCGTGCCCGACGCGGCCATCCGGCGGGCCCAGGAGGCGCTCTGGGACGGCCTGCGCCTGGCCGCGGAGCCCGGCGGGGCGGCCGCCTTCTCCGCGCTGCTCGGTGGCGGCTACGTGCCGGCTCCCGGCGAGCGGGTTGGCGTCCTGGTGAGCGGAGGCAACACGACTGCGGTAGACTTCGGGCGATGAGCAAAGGCGACCTCGCGACGGCCCTCGAGCATCTGGCGGCGGGGGAGTGGCAGCGCGCCCACGAGATCGTGCAGGAGGACAAGTCCGCGCTCGCGGCCTGGATGCACGGCATCGTGCACACGATCGAGGGCGACCTCGACAACGCGCAGTACTGGTACCGCAAGGCCAAGCGCGAGTTCCCCGGCCCGGGCGCGGTGAAGCAGGAGATCGACGCCGCCCGGGAGCGCCTGGGCGCCGGCGACTAGGTCGGGGCCGCCGACCCCAGGAACATCTCGCGCAGCCGCGCCCTCTGCACCTTGTCGCCGTGCGGGCCTGGGGTGCGCGGCACGTCGGCCACCACGCGCACGTGGCGCGGGACCTTGAACGAGGCGATGCGGCCGCGGCAGTGGGCGATCACCTCGTCCTCGGTGAGATCCGTGCAGCCGGGGTGGGGGATCACGTAGGCCACCGCGGCCTCGTTGGTGCGCGGGTCGGGCACGCCGATGACGAAGGCCTGCCGCACCTTCGGGTGGGTCTGCAGGTAGGCCTCGATCTCGCCGGGGGCGACCATGAAGTGGCTGATGCGCAGCACCTCGCGCAGGCGGCCGCGGAAGACGACGCGGCCGTCCGCGTGGCGTACCGCCAGGTCGCCGGTTTTGAACCATCCGTCGGCGCTGAACGCCCGCGCGGTCTCCTCCGGCTTCTGGTAGTAGCCCGCGGTGACCAGCCGTCCGCGCAGCCACAGCTCGCCGTCGCCGTCGATGGGCTGATCCCGGCCGGTCTCCGGATCGACCACGCGCGCCTCGAGGCCGTCGGCGGGCCAGACGCCCGCGACCGCGAGGCTCTCGGGCGGCTCGTCGAGGTCGTGGACGAGCGCCATCGCGTTCACCTCGGTCATGCCGTAGGGCTGGAAGGCCAGGCGCACGCCGAGTCGCTCCACCACCGCCTCGAAGAGGCCCTGCACGCCGCCGCCGGTCGCGGCGAAGCCGCCGGTGCGCAGGCGCGAGCGGTCGCGTCGCGCCAGATCGGGATGCTCGAGCATCGGCACCGCCATCGCGTCGACCCCGTTCCACACCGTGATCCGCTCGTCCTCCATCAGGCGCAGGGCCACCGCGGCCTCGAAGGTCTCCATGAGGACGAGGGTGGCCCCGTGAGTGAAGGTCGCCAGGGGGATGCAGAGCCCGCCCCAGGTGCCGGAGAGCGGTAGCGCGTGGAGCACGCGATCGGCCTCGGTCAGGCGCATGACCGCGCCGCACCACCAGCCGTGAGGCAGGCAGTTGCGGTGGCTGATGATCGCGCCCTTCGGGAAGGACGTGGTCCCGGAGGTGTAGAGGATGGTGAGTGAATCGTCGGGCGTGACCGCGGCGCGCGCGGCGTCGAGCGCGACGGCGGTCTCGGACGCATCGCCGAGCTCCTCGATGTCACGCCAGGCCAGGCAGCCGGGATACGGATCGTCGGCGTGCACGATCACCCGCCGGAGCGCCGGGAACTCCGCGAGGTCCAGCTCGCCGGGGACGGACGCGGCCAGGTCGGGCAGCACCTCGGCCAGGGTCTCGAGGTAGTCCACCGGCCCCGCGTGATCGGCGCAGACGAGCGTGGTCGCATCCGACTGCCGCAGGATGTACCGCAGCTCGTGGGCCTTGTAGCGGGTGTTGAGCGCCACCACCACCGCGCCGATGAGCGCGCAGCCGTGCTGGACCGCGAGCCACTCCGGGCGGCCGGGCATCCAGAGGGCCACCTTGTCGTCCTTCCGCACACCGCAGGCGAGCAGCCCGCGCGCGAGACGCTGGGCATCCCGGAAGAGCTCCGCGTAGCTGATGCGACGGTCGGTCGCGACGATCGCCTCGCGGTCTCCCACGCGCGCGGCCTGCGTCGCGAGCATGTCGCCCACCGTCGCGCGCAGGAAGGGGTTGCCCTCGCCGGGAGGCAGCATGGGCCACATGCTAACGCAGGGCTTTACAGCGCGTGCGAGATGTGGAAGATGGAGGGAGGATGAAGTGCCAGGACGTGCGCCGGGCTCTTCCGCTCCTCGTCGCGGGCGAGATGCCTCTCACGGAGTGGGCCCTTCTCGAGACGCACCTGGTGGAATGCGCCGAGTGCCGAGGGGAGCTGGATCGCCAGCGGGTCCAGGCCGCGCAGCGCGTGCGCATCCGGCGACGCAGCGCCACCGCGGCGGCCCTGGTGGCGACCGCGCTGGTCGTGGCCGGCGCCGGCTTCTACATCTACGAGGCCAGCTTTCCCGATCCCTATCGCCCCGGCACCGTCCGGATGCCGCCGCGCCCGTCGGCCCCGCCGATGACCGTCGCGCCGGTGGCCCCGTTGCCCGCGGCTCCGACCTTGCCTGCGCCTCCGGTCGCGCGCCCGATTCCGGTCGCTCCGCCCGCGCCCGTTCGGGCGACCCCGACGCCCCGGACGGTAGACACCGCCATTCCGCCGCCGGCGCGAATCCCGGCCGCGGCCTCGGAGACCGTGCCCCGCCCGGTGCGGGTTCCCCCTGCCGTGGCCCGGCCCGCCGAGCCGCCGACCGAGGAGCGCATGCCGACGCAGGCGCGCCCCCCCGCCACCGCGGTGACCGCGGGGCCGGGCGCAGAGGCGATGCCGACGCAGGGGGCGTCGCGCCCCGCCCATTGAGTCGCCCGCGCGATCGGTGGCCGGGATGATGCGGATGCGGGTGATCGACGGGCTGACCGCCCGGGACAGCGGGCGCTTCCTCACCTGGGAGGGCGCCGAGGCGCCCTGGTAGGCTCGCTCAGGCGCGCCCGGGCCGACTCTTCTCGGGCCGGCTCTTGAGGTACTTGGCGACCGCGTCGAGAAGCAGGCCCAGCGCTTCCTTCTCGGTGCGGCCGGTCACGCTCACCTCGGGGTAGAGCACCGCGGTGGCCCGGTAGAGGCCGCCGTCCTCTTCCACGAGCTCGACTTCTAATTTCATGGGAGTCTCACGGCCGGTTCGGTCGCGCGCGCTCGGCCAGGAACAGGTAGCGCGAGAGACTGAAGAAGTACTCGCCGCGCACCGCCTGAGCGCGGACGTCCTCGGCCCAGCGCGCGGCCTCGTCCTCGGTGATCCCGCCGCGGTTGGCCACGAAGCGCGCGATCACGTCGATCATGCTCGGGCTATACGTTTGCTCGCTCGCCTCGACGTTGACCACCGGGATCAAGGTCACGCTGCGGAGCGCGAACCCGGTGCGGCGCAGCAGCTCGGGGAGGCGGGCGGGCAGGTGGGGATGGGCGAAGCGCTGCTCCCACGCCTGGAGCACCCGGGCGGTCCGCTCTCGGTCGCCGGAGTGCCACACGCAGGATTCCCAGTCCGTATCGAGCACCGCGAGCCGGCCCCGCGCCTTCAGCACGCGCGCGGCCTCCGCCAGCCCTCGCTCGACGTCCGGCATGTACTCGTAGACCTGCATGGCGGCGACGAAGTCGAAGGTGCCGGGCGCGAATGGCAGCGCCTCGGCGTCCGCCTGGCGAAACTCGGTGCGGCCGGTGACCGCGTCGTGGCGCGCGCGCTCCTCGCAGGCCACGATCATGGCCGGGACCGAGTCGACGCCCATGACGCGCCCGGTCGGGCCCACGTCGCGGGCCAGCTCGCAGGAGAGCAGGCCGAAGCCGCAGCCGATGTCCAGACCGCGCTCGCCACTGCGCGGCGCGACGATGGCGCGGACGCGGGCCCGCTGCTCGGCCACGTCCGGGGTGGAGCGTGAAGGATCGACCAGTGCCGGGCTGGCGGTTGCCACCCCGGCACGCTATCAGCGCCCGCTGCCCACGTCAACCGTCGTGACGAGTCACCGTCTCACTGGAACGTGAGCCGGACCAGAAGCGAGCGGGGAGGGCGGGAGCAGGAGCCGCGGCGGGCGCGGCGGGGCCTCCCGGGGACCGTGTCTTCTGCGCGAAGCCGAAGCGTGCAAGCTCCAATCTCGTGGCTCGCCTGAGTGCCCACGCGGATTGCGAGTCAGCGTGTCCCCGGGAGGCCCCGCCGCGCCCGCCGCGGCTCCCGCTCCCGCCCGGGCTACTCCGCCCCGGCCGCGCGCCGGACTTGCGTGAGGACCTGCAGCACGACCTGCCGCATATCCGTCAGGTTGAACGGCTTCTCGAGCGCGGGCTCCCCGGTCTCGGCGAGAAAGCTCGCGTACTCGTCGATGCCGGTGTTGGCGCTCATGAAGATGACACGGGGCGGGCGATCCGGGTAACGCTCGCGCAGGGCCCGGTACAGCGCCGGCCCCTCGAGCCCGGGCATGCGCAGGTCGGTGACCACCAGGTCGTACCGGCGCTCCTCGGCCCGGCGGAGCCCCTCGGCGCCGTCGACCGCGCTGTCCACCTCGTGCCCGTCGCGCTTCAGCACCTCCACCAGGACGTCGCGCAAGTTGTCCTCGTCGTCCACCACGAGGATGAGGTGGCGGGCCATCTCAGGTGCGGGCGTCGACGATGGCCCGGGCGATCAGGCGCGCGCTGTTTGTTGTATTGAATTCGATGGCAATCCAATTAGGCGGATCTGCCGGAGGTTGGGGTACCTGTGGTTTGGATTCGATTGTGGGCTGGGAGCGTCGAGGCTGGGCCGGCACTTTCGATACAATGCCGGGCGCCGGGCGTTGGGGCTGGGGCGGCACTGTCGTCTGCACAGTCACAGAGTCGCTTACGGCGTCCCCTCGGAGCGCGAGGTTGAGAAGTGTGTCGCCGTTAGCAGCGATTCCCCTCTGGTCTAGCGCTAAAAAACCCGCACGAGTGACACGTAGATCGTAAGTGCCGAACGGAAGATCGGGGAAGACATAGGAGCCGTCGGTGGCGGTTTTTGTACTGCGGTTAAGCTTTGTGTTCACGTTGACGATCTGAACATCGGCCATCGGGATGCTTTCGCCGCTGGGGCCAGTCACCTTGCCGTATATCGATGCGATCTTTGTGGCCGGACTCGCCTCTTTGGAATTCGCACTGGGCAGTTGCCGTTGCTGCGCCTGAGAATGTGCAGCTTCTACCCGCCAGGGAAGGGGCGGGACCAGCAATGCAACATCCTTGACAGGCATGTCCTCGGCCATGGTCCCCGAAGCGGCGTCATAGTGAAAGGTTGTCCAGGTATGGCCGCCATCATCACTGAAGGCCAGGAGCGCACCATCCCCAGCTATCCAGATACGATCGCTTCCAGGAACGGTTTCTATTGATTCGATGATCGCGTTCTCGAATGCGGGCAAAGTGCGCTCGTCATACAGCTGGCGTGGCGTTTGCCAGTGCGCGATGTAGGATTTGGAGCCGCTCCAAGAGACTGCCTTTGTCCGCAATTCGTGCGCGGCTACAAGGGCCAGCAGGATCGAGGCTATCGAAAGCAATGCCAGACGAGGCGCACGGGCGAGAAAAGGCAGCATGCCAAAAATCGCGCGTCTCACCCATGAGGCAAAACGGCTCAGGGAGGGGCGCAATCGACCGCGCGACCCCTTGCCCAGGGCCGACGGTGGCACGCTACTCTGATACTGATTGGAATCAAAGGATTCGCTAGTAACCGATGTTTTCGTGCTAGGCGGCTTACTCATGGGGACGTCACCGCTGCGAAAGGACCGGGGAGCGGTTGGCCGCGTCGCCCTAGTCGCAATTTAACCGATGGGTGACGTTCTACCCGTAATACGCCTCGATGTCAATGAAGAAAGCACCACCAGGCTAGCCACTTATCCGTGGAAAAATATCTTGGTCACGTTGGTCATTTTGGTGGGCCTTGGCATTGTCCTTGTGGGCGAAAACAGGAAGAATTGGCCCCATCCTCGCCGCCGGGCGGAAGGCAAGACTTACCGGATGGCTCAGAAACGGAGAGTGGTCGATCTAAACCTGCGCTGACCTATCTGTCAGCCGTATTCTGGGTTCACTCCGAGCGCAGCGCTTGTATGACATCAATGCGCGCGGCGCGTGCCGCTGGCAAGGCGGACGCGACGACCGCGGCCGTTAGCAGCACGAACGCAGAGAGGACCACGGGCAGAGCGCCCGGCATCTTCACGTCCAGGAAATAGCTTCCCGCCAAACGGGCGGCCACGAACCCAAGTGCCGCGCCGGCGAGGACTCCCGCCGCCGCCATCACGGCGCCTTCTGCGATCACACCTTTCAAGAGATTCCGCGGCTGCGATCCAAGGGCGAGGCGGATGCCGAATTCGCGCGTCCGCGCGCTGACCGAAAAAGCCAGCACGCCCGCGACGCCAACCAATGCAATGGCCAACGCGACAGCTGCGAATACCCCGAAGACCAGAGAGTTCAAACGGTCCGGCGTGAGCACCTCCGCGCGGACGTCTTCGAGTGTGGCAGCATGCTCAATCGGCTGATCGGCGGAAAGGTCGCGAATAATCCGGGTGACCGGCGCGACGAGCGAATAAGGATTTGCATCGGTGTGGATGAAAAGGCGCCCGCCAAAAATGGGACCCTCTTGAAAGGGGGTATAAACGGTGACCATAGACTCGGGAATGACATGCAGATCGTCAATATCGGCAGTGACGCCGATGATGCGATGCGGTGCGGCGTTGATCCCGGGGGCGAATTGCAGCACGGGATCCGTCCAGTAGACATGGCGATTGATGGCGTCCTGATTGGGGAACATGCGCTGCGCGAGAGTCTCGCTGACGATCACGACAGGATCGTTCTTTTGGCCGTCGGAATCGTTGAAATCGCGGCCGGCGATGATGGGAACGCCGAGCGAGGCAAAGAATCCGGGAGAGACGACGCGCATATGCGCACGAGGATCTTCATTGGGAACATGAGCGTGACCATCGGCAGAGAATTGCATACCGAAGCCAAAACCACCATCGCGCCAGGGAGCAACCATCCCGAAAGAGGTGGTGTTCACGCCAGGTAGACCATCCACGCGACGAATCGACTCCTTGTAGAAATCGACCACTTGCTGAGGCGATTTCCCGTAGGACATAGCGGGAACGTTGACGACGAGGACCTGACGGGTATCGAAGCCTCGATGCGCGGTTTGCAATGCGATCAGCGTAGTGATGGCCATACATGCGCCAGCCAGGAGTACGAAGGATGCCGCGATTTGTGTGACCGCGAAGATGCGTTGGCTGCGGTTGGTGCTGCCGGTGATTCGTGCGCTGCCGCTCGATAGGCTAAGGCCGTTGGACGTGTCGGCCGAGGGTAAGCGCGGGACAAACGCCAAAATGACCGCAGCGACGACGGCGAGCGCCGCACCTACCCAGAGCAGGCTGTTGTCGACAGTTAAATCGAGAGCGCGGACTGAGAAGCGCGACGCGTAGCGGGCCAGAATGGCGACCATCGGCTGCGCGCTCATTACACCGAGCGCAGCGCCAGCGCCGCAGAGCAAAAGGCTTTCGGCGAGCAGCATGCGGCGCAGCGCGCCTTTGCTTGCGCCGAGCGCCGCACGGATGGCCAGCTCGCCTTCGCGACGAACCGTCCGAGTGAGAATCAAGTTGGCGACATTGGAACACGCGATGATGAAGACCAGACCCGACGCGGCGAGCAGCACCAGCAGCACGGTCCGGGCGCCAGAGGTGAGCTCGTCACGAAGCTGTTTGGCGCTGATCTGGAAGCCTCCTTTGGCTGAATACGCTTCGGGATGCGCTTTGGTCATAGCGCCGTAGACGGAGCGCAACTCGGCGCGAGCTTGATCGAGGGTGACACCAGGAGCGAGACGCGCAAAGAGTTCGGTCATGCGATGGACACGGCCGGTCACCATAGTTGCGGAGAGGTGGTGCGGACTGGTGACGATGTTGGCCATAATTTCCGTCTCTTGCGGATAGGGGACGGAGGGTTCGAGGACGCCGATGATCGTGGCGGAGCGACTTCCCATGGGGCCGCTGCCGAGAAGAACCGTTTTGCCGATGACCGCCGGATCTTTCCTGAGAGTGGTGGTCCAGAAACGGTAGGTGAGAACGACCACGCCGGCAGCCTTGGGGCCATCGTCCTGAGGTCCGATGAGACGACCGAGGACAGGGTGCAGGCCCATGACATCGAAGTAGTTGCCGCCGACGACGCCCCCTTGCACTTCGCGAGGCTCACCGAGGCCGATCATGGTGAACCCGAAGGCCGAGAAATCGCCGAACTCGCTCAGCGTTTTCACGCTGGCGCGCAAGTCCTGGATTTCGGGCACGGAGAAGGCCTCGTTGTCGTCGCCGATGCCGGGGGCGCTCTGACGGATGTAGATCAGCCGGTCCTCGTCACGGTTGACGAGAGGCTTGAGGAGGACGCCGCGCACCAGGGTAAAGATCGCGGCGTTGGCGCCGATGCCAAGCGCCAGCGTCAGGATCACGGTGAGGGCAAGCCCTTTTGTTCGCTGGAGCGAGTAGAAAGCAACTCTCAGATCGCGAAATAATGACATTTTTCTGGCCTCAATCGTGAATATGCACCACGCGTGCCAATGCTAATCTTCACATTGTAAGCCACTTACTATGGGATGCGTGCGTCTGCGATGCTCGTTTTCAAGAAGCCACTGTCGCAAATTCGGACACCAAGGCTCTGGGCTGCTGATGTCATTCTTCAGAACGTTGCTCAGTGGTCTTTGGCAGCAACGATGGTGAAGGTGATCTTCAGCTCGTCTTTAACTTTTACTGTGCCGCCGCCGGCTTTTACGGGCGTAATACGGTAATCGGTTTGCAGGATGGAGAGTTCGCCCTTGCCATGAAGTTCGTTGCCATTTGCGGTGACACGCAAGGGGAAAGTAACTGGCTTTTCAACTCCATGAAGATTTAGTTTGCCTGCGAGAGTCAGTTCCCAGCCATCGGGAATTTTCTTTGAGTGGGAGACGGCCGTGGAAGTGAACGTGATCTCCGGGAATTTGGCAACGTCGAGGACCTTTTCGCCTTCCATCGTAGCTTGCACTTCTTTGCGGTCTTTCTCAGACTCGCCGGGGTCGATCACGGTGATGGACTTGGTGGGGATTTTGAGGCGAACGGACGATTGATCGAGCTTCTGGGCATCAAACTTGGCTTCGCCGGAAACCTGCTTGGCCGCGACGAGATGATCGTGACCGAAAGCGCTGAAGGCACCCTGCTTGCCGACGTGAATCTCCACTTTGCTTTGCTGCGGATCAATCGAATAGGACGCGGTGTCCTGCGCACCGAGGCTGAATGGGGCGAGTAGAACGATTAGCGACGCCGACACTGCTCTCATTGTGCCCTCCTTACTGATGATAGTCGGAAATGGCTGGGTGTCGTTGTCACAGATTTGTCAGAAATCGAGGAAGACCATTGGGTGGGGTGGGTCGTCTATAGCGGTGGAGGGGATGTCTTATGAAGATGCGTACTGCTTCTATGATTGGGGCGAGTTTTGCTTACATA
>Ga0137409_10008208_pt1 | contig 10673 bp, 13 predicted proteins | sample CZODoug1_16funga_FD_122059 | JGI IMG/M metagenome (GOLD analysis project Ga0137409, IMG submission 122059) | Vadose zone soil fungal communities from Angelo Coast Range Reserve, California, USA - CZODoug1_16fungal (Hybrid Assembly) | ecosystem: Environmental > Terrestrial > Soil > Vadose zone... | reverse complement strand
GCGAACCCGTACTCGACGCCGGGGCGCTCGACGGCCACCGGCGGGAAGGGCTTGTCGGTCGAAAAGGCCTTCAGTCCGCCGTCCACCATCGCGCGATCGGGCGTCGGCACGCTCACCACCGTCGTGGCCACCGTCAGCGCCATCTCGAATTCCGTCATGGCGTCGCCGGCGCGGCCGCCGATGCGGCGATAGTCGAGGTCCATCACGCAGTACGAGCCGCTCTGCAGCTCGGTGAGCCCGGCCAGCTCGACGTCGATGTCGTGCGTGCCCGTCGAGCCGCCGGCGACGATCTCCACCGGCAGCCCCTCGGCCTCGAAGCGCGCGCGCGTGTCCATCAGCGGCGCCATCGCCGCGCGCGACGCCTCGCGGCGCTGCGCCCAGCCCATCACGTGCGCACAGTGGCCGGCGTAGCCCTGCAGCCCGCGCAGCCTCAGCGCCCCACGGTGGACCACGTGACGGCCCAGGGCGAGAGCGGCCTCCCCCGGCTGCACCCCGGTGCGCCGGTTGCCGACGTCGACGTCGATCATCACGTTGAGGGTCACGCGGTCCTCGACGGCCGCGCGCGCGAGCGCGTCCACGTTCTCGGCGTTGTCGACGACGACCATCGTGTCCGGCGCCTCGGCCACCAGCCGCATGAGGCGGCGGATCGCGCTCGGCGACACCACCTCCGTCGTGATCAGCAGGCCGCGGATGCCGAAGCGCGCCATCACCTCCGCCTCGCCGAGCTTCGCGCACGCGACGCCGAGCGCGCCGGCGGCGACCTGCTTGTGCGCGATCTCGGGGCAGCGATGCGTCTTGGCGTGCGGCCGCAGCTGCTTGCCGGCCGCGCGCACGTGCTTGGCCATGCGCTCGAGATTGCGCTCGAAGCGATCCATGTCGAGCAGGAGCGCGGGCGTCGGAATCTCGTCGCGCGTCATCGGGAATCGGAGCCTAGCACGGATTTGACGCGGTCGAGTCCCTTCACTAGACTGCCGTGCATCATGCCTGGACGCCCGTTCCTCCAGATCCCCGGACCCACGCTCGTGCCCGAGCGCGTGATGCGCGCGATGGCCCAAGCCGTCATCGACCACCGCGGCCCCACCTTCGGCGCGCTCGTGCAGGACTGCCTCGTGGGGCTGAAGGACGTGTTCCAGACCACGCGCGGGCAGATCATCCTCTATCCCGGCTCGGGCACCGGAGCGTGGGAGGCGGCGCTCGTCAACACGCTGTCGCCCGGCGACCGGGTGCTCGCGTGCGTGAACGGCCACTTCTCCACCGGCTTCGCGAAGACGGCCGCCGCGTACGGCATCGAGGTCGAGCGGCTCGAGGTCGCGTACGGCGAGGGCGTGCCCGCCGACCGCGTGGCCGCGCGTCTGGCCGCCGACACCGCGCACGAGCTCCGCGCCGTGCTGGTCGTGCACAACGAGACGTCCACGGGCGTGACGTCCGACGTCGCGGCCGTACGCGCGGCGCTCGACGCGTGCCGGCACCCTGCCCTGCTGCTCGTGGATACCGTCTCGTCCCTCGCCTCGATCGAGTTCAGATTCGACGCGTGGGGCGTCGACGTGGCGCTGACGGGCCCGCAGAAGGGGCTGATGCTCCCGCCGGGCATGGCCATCCTCGCCGTGAGCGAGCGCGCGCTCAGCGCGTCCGAGAAGGCGACGTGCCCGCGCGCGTTCTGGGACTGGCAGCCGGTGCTCGAGCGCAACCGCCGGGGCGAGTTTCCCTACACGCCGGCGACGATCCTCCTGTTCGGCCTGCGCGAGGCGTTGGCGATGCTGCGCGAGGAGGGGCTGGTCAACGTGTTCGCGCGCCACGCGCGGCTGGCCGAGGCGTGCCGGCGCGCGGTGCGGGCGCTCGGCCTCGCCATCCTCTGCCGCAAGCCCCAGGAGTGCTCCAACACGCTGACGGCGGTGGTGATGCCGCAGGGCTTCGACTCGGACGCCTTCATCCGCCACGCCGCGCAGAAGCTCGACATGTCGCTGGGCGTGGGACTGGGCGCGGTGAAGGGCACGGTGTTCCGGATCGGCCACCTCGGCAGCCTCAACGAGCTGGAGCTGCTCGGCGGCCTGGCGGGCGTGGAGCTGATGCTGAAGGACTTCGGGGTGCCGATCCGCCTCGGCGCCGGCGTCACCGCCGCCGAGGAGTTCCTGCTCTCCTAGCGGCGCAGCGCGTCGTTCAGGCTGCGCGTCTGGATGCCGCCCTTGAGGTCCTGATCCGCCTGCGGCGGCCGCTGCGCCGGACGGGTGAGACCACGCGTGATCGCCTGCTCGCGGTCCTGCTGCTGGATCTCCGTCGTCGCGCGGTCCACGTCCTGCTGCACCTGATCGGCCGGCGTCAGCGGGCGCACGATCACCCGGCGGTGGCGCATCTCCTGCTGGAGCAGCGTCTCGGATGTGGGGCTCGCGGCCTGCGCGAGCACGGTGGCGGGAACGAGCATCCCGATCAGAGCCACGACCGCCGCAACACTCCGCCCCATTGGCGACTCCTTTGGCGACTCCTTGCCTACGCTACACCGTAAGACGCGCGAACGCCCGCTTCGGTTTCGGCAAACTGCAGCCGTCATGCCGTCGACTAGCGGCCCAGGCTGATGTCGTCTGGCAGCTCGTCGACGTCGTCGGGCCCGCGCGGGAAGAAGCGCGCGAGGGTGGTGCCGACCTCCGCGACGGCGCCGATCACGGCGCCACGGACGGCGCCCGCGCGGAGCCGCTCGACCATCCGGTCGCGCAGGCCCGTCCAGTAGTCGTCGCCCACGCGGGTGTGGATGCCCTCGTCGCCGACGATCGCCAGCTTGCGGTCCTCGATCGCAAGGTAGACGAGGACGCCGGAGCGGTGGGCGGTGCGGTGCATGCCGAGCGCCGCGAAGACGTCGCGCGCCCGCTGCATGGCATCGCTGGTGCGCCGGCGCAGGCCATGCGCGACGCGGCGCTCGATGTGGACGCGGATCTCGGCCGACGTGCCGCGCTCGGCCTCGCGCACGGCGGCCGCGATGGCGTCGAGATCGGCCTCGGTGAAGGCACGGCGGGCCCAGCCGGGGTGGCGCCGGAACATCACCAGTCCCCGCTCGCACCGCCGCCGCCGGAGCTGCCGCCGCCGCCGCCCGAGAAACCGCCGCCACCGCCGCCGGCCCACGAGCCACCGCCGCCACCGCCGCCCCAGAAGATCGGCGGGTGCGAGCTCCAGCCGCGGCGGTCGGCGGTGACGGCCCGCCGCTGCGAGCGCAGGGCGCTGAAGATCGCCACGCCGAAGACGCCGAAGAACAGCGCGAACAGCAGGACGGTGGCGGGGTCGGCCGAGCTCCATGGCGCGGGCCGGCGCGGCGGCGGCGCCGGACCACCGCCGATGCGCGCGAACACGGCGTCCACCGCGGCGTCGAGACCGGCGGCGTAGCGCTGCTCGCGGAAGCGCGGGGCGATGACGTCGCGGATGATCGACGCGGCGACGGCGTCGGTGATCACGGGCTCGAGACCGTAGCCGACCTCGATCCGCAGCTTCCGCTCCTTCAGGAAGACGACGAGGAGGACGCCGTTGCTGAGGCCCTTGCGGCCGACCTTCCACCGCTCTTCGAGCCGGACGGCGACGTCCTCGACGCTGTCGCCCTCGAGCGAGGGAAAGATCGCCATGAACATCTGGGCGCCGCTCCCGCGCTCGCGCTCGGCCAGCTTGTCCTCCAGCCGTCCGCGGTCGGCGGCGGACAGGACGCCGGCGTAGTCGTTGACGCGCGCCGTGGGCGCGGGGGGCAGAGTGAGGGCGAGGGCGAGGAGGACGCCGAGGAACAGCCTAGAACTTCACTTTGGGCGCCGTCTCGCTGCCCGGCGCCGCCTCGAAGAACGCCTTCGGCTTGAAGCCCATCATCCCGGCCACCACGCTCGCCGGAAACGTGCGGAGCCGCGTGTTGTAGTCGCGGACCGCGGTGTTGTACCGCTGGCGCTCCACCGTGATGCGATTCTCCGTCCCCTCGAGCTGGCTCTGCAGCGTCAGGAAGTTCTGATTGGACTTCAGCTCGGGATAACGCTCCACGGTGACGAGCAGGCGGCTGAGCGCGCCGGAGAGCTGGTTCTGCGCGGCCTGGAACTTGGCCATGGCCTGCGGATCGTTGAGGGCCTCGGGCGTGAGCTTGATGCTGCTGGCGCTCGCGCGCGCCTGCGTGACCTCGGTGAGCACGGTGCGCTCCTGCGCCGCGAAGCCCTTCACGGTCTCGACGAGATTGGGAATGAGGTCGGCGCGCCGCTGGTAGACGTTCTGGACCTGCGCCCATTTTTCGTTGACGTCCTGCTCGAGGCCGACGAGCCGGTTCTGGACGCCAATCGCCCAGACCACGACGCCGACGACGAGCACGACCACCACCGCGAGCGCGACGAGACCGGCACGCATGCCGCTCGGATTATACTCAACACCGTGCCGGAAACCCTTCCTCTATATCGCGTGACCGCGAAGAATACCTCGTCCGGCGAGAACAAGATCCACGACGACGCCACCGCGCGGCGGTACGGCTTCCGCGGCGCCCTCGTCCCCGGCGTGACCGTCTACGCCTACATGACCCAGCCCCTCGTGGCGGCGTTCGGCTCCGCGTGGCTCGCGCGCGGGACGGCCGCCGTGCGCTTCGTCAAGCCGGTGCTGGAGGGCGAGGAGCTCGTGGTGAGCGGCGTCGTGACCGCGCGCGACCCCCGGGGCGTGACGGCGACGCTGACGGGCGCCACCGCGGCCACGCCGGAGTGCGCGACGCTGACGGCGACCATCCCCGCCGGGCTGCCGACGCCCGTCAACGTGGCCGGCTACGGCGAGGCGCCGCTGCCCGAGCCCCGTCCCGACGCGACCCGCGAGCACTGGACGTCGCTCGCGACGCTCGGCACGCCGCGCGCGCACTACGACGTCGCCGCCGCCGAGGCCTACCTCGACAAGGTCGGCGAGCCGCTGCCCCTCTACCGCGGCGTCGGCGGCTGGGTGCATCCCGGCTTCCTCCTCGAGCAGGGCAACCGCGCCGTCGATCGCAACGTCAGGATGGGCCCGTGGATCCACACCGGCAGCGTCGTGCGCCACCTCGGCGGCGCCCGCGTCGGCGAGCGGCTGGCCACGCGCGGCCGCGTGCGCTCGCTCTTCGAGAAGAAGGGACGCGAGTTCGTCGAGCTGGACCTCGTGGTCACCGCCGGCGAGCCCGCGCGTCCCGTCGCCCACGTGCTGCACACCGCGATCTATCGTCTGCCGCCGCCCGAGTGATTGCCTCGCCGGAAGGCGCGTGCTAGAAACGTCCATTCCGACTGGAGGCCCGTGTATGGACCTGAATCTCTCGCCCGAGGACCGCGCGTTCCGCGACCAGGCCCGCCGGTGGTTCTCCGCCAACGTGCCGCGCACCGAGCTCAAGACGCTCGAGGAGCGCCGCGCCTGGCACCGCACGATGTACGAGGCCGGCTACGTGGGCATGGGCTGGCCCAAGGAGTACGGCGGCCGCGGCGCCACGCCGATGCAGCAGGCGATCGCCGCCGACGAGATGGCGCGCGCCAACGCGCCGGCGCCGATCAACGGCCTCGGCGTCGGCTTCATCGGACCCACCATCATCATCCACGGCACGCCCGAGCAGAAGCAGCGCTACCTCAAGAAGATCCTCACCGCCGAGGAGATGTGGTGCCAGCTCTACTCCGAGCCCAACTCGGGCTCGGACCTTGCCAGCCTGCGCACGCGCGCCGAGGACAAGGGCGACCACTTCCTCGTCAACGGCCAGAAGATCTGGACGAGCGGCGGCCACATCGCGGACTGGGGCATCCTGCTCGCGCGCACCGATCCCGGCGTGGCCAAGCACAAGGGCATCTCGTGCCTGCTGTTCAACATGCGCCAGCCCGGCGTGGAGGTGCGCCCGCTCAAGCAGATCACGGGCAGCTCGGAGTTCAACGAGGTCTTCATGACCAACGCGCGCGCCGAGAAGCGCGAGCTCCTCGGCCGGCTCGGCCAGGGCTGGGAGATCGCGCAGACCACGCTGGGCTTCGAGCGCGGCGGTAACTCGATGGCGCGCGTGACGCGGTATGCCTCCGCCTTCGACCGCCTCGTGGAGGCGGCGAAGAAGCTCACGCGCGGCGGCAAGCCGCTGCTCGAGGATCCGGTGGTACGCGCCAAGCTCGGAAAGATCTACGCCGAGATGGAGGTGCAGCGCTACGCGGCGCTGCGCGTGCTCTCGGCGCTGCAGAAGGGCGACTCCCCGGGCGCGGCCTCCTCGATCACCAAGCTGTCCTACAGCGAGTTCGAGAAGCGCTACTACGAGCTGTGCCTCGAGATCCTCGGTCCGTACGGCCAGGTGACCGACGGCGGGCTGGAAGAAACGACGCTCGATGTCGATTCGTCGTCCGGCGTGCGTTCGAGCTGGGCGTACGCGTTTCTCTGGTCGCGCGCCGGCACGATTTATTCGGGCTCGTCGGAGATCCAGAAGAACGTCATCGGCGAGCGCGTGCTCGGTCTCCCCAAGGAGATCCGCGCCGACCGCGTCGCGAAGGCCTAGGAGGGCGTCGTGGATTTTTCCTTCAGCTCCGATCAGCAGCTCCTCCGGAACTCCGCGCGCGCCTTCCTCGACGAGCACAGCAAGCCGGCGCAGGTGCGGCTCTTGTGGGACGATCCGCGCGGCGAGAGCGAGGCGCTGTGGAAGGAGATGGCGCAGCTCGGCTGGCTCGGCCTCGCCCTGCCGGAGGACGCCGGCGGCAGCGCGCTCGGCCTCGTCGAGACGGCCATCCTCCAGGAGGAGCTCGGGCGGGCCGCGTGCCCGTCGCCGTATCTGCCGACCGTGCTGGCGGCCATGGCCATCGACCGCTTCGGCAGCGCGGCCCAGAAGCACCGCTGGCTGCCCGCCGTCGCCGGCGGCGGCGCGCGCGCCACGGTGGCGCTGATGGAGCGCGCGCTCGACTTCCGCCCGGAGTCGATCGAGACCCGCGCCGACGAGCGCGGCGGCAAGGTGGTGCTGAGCGGCGTCAAGCAGTTCGTGCCGTGGGCGCACGTCGCCGACGTCATCCTGGTTCCCGCGCAGCGCGCCGGGTCGCTGGCCGTGTATCTGGTCGAAGCGTCGGCGCCGGGCGTGTCGATCACGCCGCTGACCAGCATGGATCCGGGCACGCGGCTGGGCCAGGTCACGCTCGACGCCGCGGCGGTCGCCGCCGAGGCGATGCTGCCGGCGGAGGCCCTGCCGTTCCTGCTCGAGCGCGGCGCCGTCGGCGCCGCCGCCGAGATGCTCGGCGCCGCCCGCCGCTGCCTGGACATGGCCGTCGAGTACGCGAAGGTGCGCGAGCAGTTCGGGCAGCCGATCGGCTCCTTCCAGGCGATCCGCCACCGCTGCGCCGAGATGCTGCTGGACGTCGAGAACTCGCACGCGGCGACCTACTACGCGGCGTGGGCGCTCGCCGGCGGCGCCGAGGATGGCCCGCTGGCCGCCTCCGTAGCCAAGTCGTACGTCAACGACGCCGCCCGGAAGGTCTGCGGCGACGCCATCCAGGTGCACGGCGGCATCGGCTTCACGTGGGAATACGACCTGCACCTCTACTTCAAGCGCGCGAAGGCGCTCGAGCCGCTCTACGGCGACGCCGAGCACCACCGCGAGCTCATCGTCCGCCGCGTGGCCCGCTGAGGCGGCGGTGGCGGATCTGGCGACTCCGCTCGAGGGCGTGCGCGTCGTCGACCTGACGAGCTACATCGCCGGCTCCTACGCGGCGACGATGCTCGCCGATCTCGGCGCCGACGTCGTGAAGGTCGAGTCGCTCGAGGGCGATTCCTTCCGCGAGCTGCCCGGCTTCTTCGCGTGGAACCGCGGCAAGCGCTCGATCGCCATCAACCTCAAGGCGCCCGAGGGCCGCGCCGTCGTCGAGCGGCTCGCGCGTGACGCCGACGTGGTCATGGAGACAATGCGCCCGGGCGTGGCCGACCGGCTGGGTGTTGGCGAGGCCGCCCTGCGCGGGCTCAACCCACGCCTGATCTATTGCTCGACCACGGCATTCGGCTCCACCGGTCCGTTCGTCGACCGCCCGGGGTTCGATCCGGTGCTGCAGGGCATGGCCGGCATCATGGCGCTGCAGGGCTTCGGCGGTCCGCCGCAATACATCCGCGTCGCGCTCGTCGATTACTACGCGGCGGCGCTCACCGCCCAGGCGGTGCTGGCGGCGCTCTTCGTCCGTGAGCGCCGCGGCGTCGGTCAGAAGGTGGAGACGTCGCTGCTGCACGCGGTGACGGCCTTGCAGGCCGGAAATTTCGTCGACTATCCCGGGAAACAATCGGTCTTCCGCGACAACCCGACCTATCGGCTCTACCAGGCCGGCGACGGCGAATGGCTCTTCCTCGCCTGCGGCAACCAGTCGTTCTGGGTCAAGCTGTGCCAGGCGCTCGGGCTCGAGGACCTCGCGCACGACCCGCGCTTCGCCTCCTGGATGCTGCGGCTCGACAACCGCGAGGTGCTGCTGCCGATTTTGGAGACGCGCTTCCGCTCGCGGCCGCGCGACGCCTGGCTGGAGGTGCTGCGCACGCACGACATCCCGGCCGGCCCCGTGCACACGATCGACGAGTTCCGCCGCCATCCGCTGACGCGGCATCACGGGCTGGCGCGCGAGTACGATCATCCGGAGGTCGGCCGCCTGACGCTGCCGGGATCGCCGCTGCTCTTCTCGCAGACGCCGACGCGCGACGTGGGTCCCTCGCCCACGCTCGGCCAGCACACCGACGAGGTGCTCGGCGCCGCCGGCTACGACGCCGCCGCGCGGGCCGGGCTCCGCGCCCGCAAGATCATCCGATGAACGCGCCGTCCCGGAGGAGTCTCGCGTGAGCACGAAATACGAGACGCTCGTGTACGACGTCGCCGAGCACGTGGCGACGCTGACCCTGAACCGGCCCGATGTCCACAACGCGATGAACGATGCCATGCGGCGCGAGCTCACGCGCTGCTTCGAGGCTCTCGCGGTCGACGACGACGTCAAGGTCGTCGTGGTCACGGGCGCCGGTGAGAAGGCGTTTTCGGCGGGCGCAAAGGATCTGGGCAATGCGCCCATCGACTTCACGCTGGTCTCCGACGCGAACCACGGCGCATACGACGCCAGGTACACGCCGAACGGAATCAACACCAGCGCATACAGTGACGGGCCGAGGTCCCGCCGCAACGCCCCGAGCCACGGCCGCGGCACGCGGTACTGCTTGCGGGCAACGATGTCGAACACGAGCGTCATCAGCCCGATGGTGTGGACGCGGCTGCCGAGGTGGTCGTACGTCACGGGGTACGGGCCGACTGCGCGCAAACGGCTACCGAGGTGGTCGTAGTCGGTCGTCCACGTTCCGCAGGATGACAGTATGGAAAATCTGCCCTCTATTTGCGAAGCGGGAGATGGTTGCTTCCGCGGGAAATGAAGATTTGTCCCATCGTAGTACTGGAAAACTTTGAGGAATCCATAGGTGGCGTTGATCTGCGGATTGGGCGTCCAGATCCCTGATGAAGCCTGCAAAGAGGGCTGCGCTTTCGAGGAGCTGATTTCGTTCCACGGCGGGCTCGGCGGGACGCAAACCCGGCCGTTCATCCTCCATCCCTCGGCGCTCCCCGTACCTGACGAGCCGCTCGTCGGCGCCGCCGCCGTGCACCAGCTGCTGGACGGCTGGCGCATGTCGATCCAGAACGGCGCGGTTCATCCCGAGTGGATGAGGCTCCCGCGCGCCAGGCGCGACACCATCGACGCGGTTCTCGACTAAGGAGACAGGCAATGGTCGCCACGACGTTCTGGGAAACGTTCCTCCTCTTCCTGATCTTCCTCCCGCTCGCGATGATGTGGGGGTTCGCTCTCATCGACATCTTTCGTCGGGACGACCTCGGCGGATTCTCGAAGGCGCTGTGGGTGACGTGCGTGTTTCTCGTGCCGCTTTTCGGGACGCTGATCTACCTGATCGCCCGGCCCGCGGGAGCGACGCGCGAGGAGCGTCGGATGATCGACGAGGCGAATCGTGACTTTGTCACGCGCTACAGCCCCGACAACGGTGTCGCGGAGCTCAGCGCCCTCGCCGACCTGCACGACCGCGGGAAGCTCACCGACAGCGAATTCGCCACAGAGAAGACCCGCTTGCTTGGCTCGGAGACGGCCGTGCCTGCGTAGGGGGTCGCCTGGGGAACTGTGGCGAAGACGAACGCCGGCGCGGCGCATGCAAGCCGAGGGGGGGCCCGCATCCGCCGCGCCTGGCGTCCAGCAGCAGACGACGAAAGGAGCTTGAGATGAACGAAGGCACCGGCCTCGGAGCACGGTTCTGGTTCGTGGTCCTGCTGCTCTGCGTCGTGGCGGTCGTGGCCGTCTCAGTCTTCGTCGTGATCTTCACCCACCTCTGGTACGCGTGGGGGATCTTCGGCGTCTTCCTTGTGCTCGGTGGCGGACTGCTGGCGTTCGGTTGGGCGTTCGACCGCCGCGAGCGGAAGCGGCGCGAGCGCCTGGCTGCGTAGCCCTGCGGAAGCGTGCCGTGACGCCGCGTGGAACCGTCGAAGCGGCTCTCTCACCTCCCGGTGCGGAGCGGTCCAGGGCGGCGGTAGGAGCGACGCTCGTTCTCGTGACGCTGGCGACGGGCCAGTTCCTGATGACCCTCGACAGCTCCGTCATGAACGTGTCGATCGCAACCGTCGCGGAAGACGTCGGCACCACCGTCACGGGCATTCAAGGTGCGATCACCGCGTACACGCTCGTGATGGCAGCGCTGATGATCACGGG
>Ga0137409_10008206_pt1 | contig 10677 bp, 11 predicted proteins | sample CZODoug1_16funga_FD_122059 | JGI IMG/M metagenome (GOLD analysis project Ga0137409, IMG submission 122059) | Vadose zone soil fungal communities from Angelo Coast Range Reserve, California, USA - CZODoug1_16fungal (Hybrid Assembly) | ecosystem: Environmental > Terrestrial > Soil > Vadose zone... | reverse complement strand
GAAAAGTCTTGTGTCCAAGCATCTCTGGAAAGGAGATCGAATCATGAGAAGGTTGGTTAAAATTCTGAGTGTGTTGATGTTGAGCCTGGGCATCATGCCAGTGCGAGCGAATGCAGGACCCAGTGGCGCAGAAGCGTTCGAGAAGCTGAAGACGCTGGTGGGGCACTGGGAGACGGACAAGACCAATCCGGCCAAGGCGTCTCTGGACCTGGAGTTGACGTCTGGGGGGACGGCGGTGCTGGAAAAGTTCCACATGGTGGAGAACGGCAAGCCGGTGGAAATGACCACGCTGTATTACCTGGATGACGACCAGGTGAAGCTAACGCACTACTGTATGGCTGGCAACCAGCCGACGATGCGCGGAACGTATGCGCCGGAGACGAAGACGATTACGTTTGACCTTGTGAGCATCTCGAACCTGAAGAGTGCCGATGATGGGCACATGCATCACGCGGTGTACACGTTTATCGACAACGATCATTTCAAGACGACCTGGACATTCCGCAAAGAACAGAAAGACGCTTTTACGGAAGATGTGACGTACGTCCGGACGAAGTAGGAAGCGAGCGTTTCGTTTTCCGGCGCGCTGAAATTACGCCGGGTGATGGATCGAAACAGCGGCAGCTGGGCTGCCGCACTCCAAAGGGCAGGCCGGCGAATAGCCTGCCTTTTGTGTTTGTGACGCATGTACAATAACGCGCATCGAAGCGGCAGGAGCGATGCGATGGGATTTGCAGCGTTTGCCGGACACAAGTATCTGAACCTCGAAACGTTCAAGAAAAGCGGCGAGGGCGTGAAGACGCCGGTGTGGTTTGCGGCGGATCCGTCGGCGAGTCTCGATTCGAACGACGCGAAGCTGTACGTGTACACGATCGGCGTCTCGGGAAAAGTGAAACGCATCCGCAACAATCCGCGAGTGAAAATCGCCCCATGCGACATGCGCGGCAGAGTGCTTGGCGAATGGGTGGAAGCGCGTGTGGCGATCGTCACGAGTGAAGAGGCTGCCCGCGGAATGCGGTTGCTCAACAAGAAGTATTTCCCGTGGAAACAGATGCTGGATTTTTTCGCGATGTTCCGCCGGCGCGAAAGGACTGTCTTCGCGATCCGGCCGGCGTGAACTGAAGTAAAGAAATAAGGAGATAAGGACGGAAGGGTGCCGCAGCGACTTGTGCTGCTGGGGGTGATCTTCCTATTCGGCGGAGAGACCTTCCTCGCCACCATTTCACACAAAGAGCTGGAACGGCGTTACCGCGGCCAGAGCCAGCCAAAGGTGCCGGCGACCAGCAAGCTGTAGATGAAGCCGTCGAAGGCTTCCTTGAGGGCCACACTCCAAGGCAGGCCCTTCCAGATGCCGTTGACCAAGGGTCCAAGAGCGAAAGTAAGGAAGGCGGCGGTGCCGGCGACGCGAAAAACCGCAAGATAGTGCGTACTGGGCGCGACCGTGTGTCCCGTGAGATAGGCAACGAAGAAGCCGATCAGCAGGCAATAGACGAACCACATGCCCAGGAACTTCGGCATGGCGACTGGGCCGCTAGGAAACACGGTTAGTAAACCCACTGGTCCCTGCTTGAATTTTTCCTGCGCAGCGGGCGACTTCATGTCCTTATGGGTGCAAAAAGGGAAATGATAGAGACCCGGCTTCAAACCAGCCGCTCGTAGAGTGGGAAGAAGCTTTTCCTCTTCGGGAAGCTGCTGGTAGTCGCTGCGGTGATACGGCAGCACCATGTGGATGATGGAGCTGGCCACAAACACGATGACGGCCGAGAGCAGGATGGGGAGCAAGAGAGCAGTGAGTGGAACCATGCGCAGCCTCCTTGAAAGCAAAGTTGAATGCAGGAATTTAGGCGCGAGGCTACCGTCAAATGGGGTCAGCGGTCAAGAGTCTAATTCCACGCGAGAGGGGCCCTTCGCCAAGCTCTGCGTAAACTAGGCCCCCCGCTGCACAAATCAACGGGCGGTCGTCGCGACTGGCTGGGGCTTGCGCGCGAGGGCGCGCAATGAATCATCGTAAGGAGCGCGGGCGACCCCGCGTTCGGTAAAGATGGCCGCGATGTAGCGGGCAGGGGTGACGTCGAATGCGGGATGGGCGGCATGAACGTCTGGGGCGATGCGGACGCCCTGAAGATGCGTGACTTCGGCGGCGGAACGCTCTTCGATGGGGATGCTGTCGCCATCGGGGATGGCGAGATCGAAGGTGGAAACCGGCGCGGCGATATAGAAGGGAACGTTGTTTTCTTTGGCCAGAACGGCGATCTGGTAAGTGCCGATCTTGTTGGCGGTGTCGCCGTTGGCGGCGATGCGGTCGGCGCCGGTGACGATGGCGCCAACTTTTCCGGTCTTCAGGAAGTGACCCACCATATTGTCCGTGATGAGCGTGAGCGGGATGCCGCCTTTGTGAAGTTCCCAGGCAGTGAGGCGGGCGCCTTGAAGATACGGGCGCGTTTCCGGCACAAGGACGTGGATCTTTTTGCCCTGTTCGAACGCGACGCGGATGACGCCAAGCGCGCTGCCGATGCCGCCGGTAGCGAGCGCGCCGGCGTTGCATTGCGTCATGACCTGGCCTTCCCTGGGCATGAATTCCGCGCCGAAGTGGCCGATGGCTTCGTCGGTGGCGCGCTTTTCGAGATGAACCTGTTGGGCTTCCTCGACCATCCCCTCCCTGATTTTGCCCAGATCCGAAGTCTCGGCCGTCAATTCTGCAAACCGGCGCCTCATGCGCTCAAGGGCCCAGAAGAGATCGACGGCGGTGGGGCGGGTTTTTGCGAGCGTGCCGCAGATCTCCGTGAATTCAACGTGGAGAGCTTCGACGGATGTCGCGGGAGAATGCAGAACGCCGAGGGCGGCACCCATCGCGGCGGCGACGCCGATGGCCGGAGCGCCACGGATGACCATTTCGCGGATGGCTTTGGCGACTTCGCGGTAGTCGGTGTAGGTGTAAGAGATTTCCTCGGCGGGAAGGCGCCGCTGATCGAGCATGATGACGCCGCGATCGGTCCATGTGATGGGTTGGGCTACGTACATGCGATTTGATTCCTTGACGCCATTTCGCGACATCGTGCCGAGAAGGAGCGCAGCATGCTGCGCGCCTGCAAGATCACTCAGGGTTGCCTATTTATTCTAGCGAACGTGGACGCAGAAGACGAATCGGCTCAGTGGCCGGGAGGCATATGCGTAAAACCCTTGGTGGCAATGATGGAAGTGAAGGCAATCATGGAATTGTAGCCGAGGTGAAGAAGGAAACTCGCGACCACGGTGCCCGTCCAAGCACGGGCGAAGGTAAGAATAACTCCGACGAGAGTGAGCAGGCTGACGAGGCCCCAGGTCCAGCCGAGCTGCGCGCCGTGCATGAGGCCGAACAAGATTCCGGTGATGATGATTCCGGCGAAGGTGCCGAACCGGACGGAGCGAATCGGATCGGCGCCGGCCTTTTGGGCGAGGCTGGAAAATTTACTGGCAAAGAGTGGATAAAGATAACCGCGGAAAACGGTTTCTTCGACCAGCGGAGCGACGAAGACAGCCATGGCCAGGAGCAACATGGCGCCGCTGGGGCTCTTGAAGAGTTCCTGGATGGGAACGTGTTCCACGTTCTTGACGCGCGAGCTGGCGATAGCCACGAAAATGGCGAGGCCGCAGCCGGACAAGAAATACATCCACGGGTTGCCTTTGCCTCTGGCGGGATCGGCGCTGAGTCTTTTCCAGCCGAGAGAACGCCAAAAGGGCAAGCCGCGCAAGACGGCCAGCGTCACGTAGAGAAAAAGGAAGAGCAAGGCGTACCAAAGAACGTTGGTGCCGACCAGGAATTGCGGCTTGGATTCGATCATCTGCTGCAGTTGTTTCTGCGTGAGATGTTTGTTGGCGGAGAGCAGCAAGACGGCGCCGATTTGAACGATGAGCAGGCTGGCGAAGCCGAAAACCACGAAGACAACAAGATGGGGCCATGACCACGAGATGCGCAGGTCTTCGGGCAGACTGAGTGCTTGAGGATAGGCAGGACCTAGCTCCACGTAGGAAGGGACCGGATCGCTCGCGAGCGGAGAAGTGGAGGGTGACGGAGACGATTGGTCAGCGGAGGAGTCCGAGGGAAAATAGGGATCCGGCGGTTTCAAAGGATTGTCGTCGAAGAAGGTCATCGTTTCCTTGATGGCACTTTTTTCGGCCAGCCGGCGGCCAGCGCGGCAGCGACGAGCGGCAAGAGCAGCTCGTGGTGGCCGGTGATGGCGTAGCCGTGCGATGCAGGTCCGCTGCGGCCGGGGGCGGACGCGGTGGGGCGCTTTACTACATTCTGTAATGCACGGTAGTGCTGGATAAAGTCGAAGTTGGCGGTGGTGATGGGGCGGAGCGGGACGCCGAGATTACGAACGACGGAAACGGCTTTGAGAAAAACTTCGGGCAGAAGAACGGCCGAGCCCCAATTGAGATAGACGCCGCCCGGATGCATCTGCTCGACGAGAGCGCAGAAGAGGCGGAAATCGAGGTGCGTGGCGGCGCCGAGGGCCGCACCGTCAGCGGCGCCATGCATGTGCGGAATGTCCGTGCCGATGGCGAGATGGATGGTCACGGGGATTTGATGCTTGTAGGCAGCTACGAGGACGCTGGAATCCGCGTGTTTGACTTCGATGATGCCGCTCGAGAGAAACTGCCCGGCGGCTTCGCCGTAGCCGATTCGAATGCGATGCGAAAGTTTAGCGAATTCGTTGATGTACTGGCCGGTTTCGGCGGCCATGCCGAATTGGCCTTCACCGAGGCCTGCTTCGACGTCTTCGGAGGTGTTGCCGGCCAGGGCGATTTCGAAATCGTGGATGAGCGCCGCTCCGTTCATGGCGATTCCGGAGACGAAGCCGCGTTTCATCAGATCGATCAGGACGGGACCGAGGCCGACTTTGATGACGTGGCCGCCGATGCCCCAGAGGATGGCTTTGCGCTGTTTGCACGCGCTGTGAATGGCTCTGAGAAGATGGCGGAGATTTTCGGCGGCGAGGATGTTGGGAAGCGAATCGAGAAATTTTGTGAGCGAGGCGTTCGCGGCGGGGGGCTTCGCAAAGTCGCGTACGCTGACTTTGCTCTTGCGCGAGGCAAGCGTATAGGTGTGGACCGCGCCGAGCGTGATCGGATGGATGGAGTAGATGCTCATCGAGACGGGGATACTCTAACGCGCAAAGGGCACAATACCAAGCACGAGTGAGATAGCCGAGATGGGGCGGTGCCGGCCCCTGCAAGGAGGCGAGATTACAGCAATGCGGCTACTTCGCGTTGCCATCGTAGTGACCGTTGTTGGAAATGTTGAGGACGCGAGCGAGGGCCTGGCCGGTGTAGGACTTTTTCGTGCGGGCGACGAGTTCGGGCGGGCCTTGGGCGACGATGCGGCCGCCGCCTTCGCCGCCTTCGGGGCCGAGGTCGATGATCCAGTCGGCCTGCTTGATGACGTCGAGATGGTGCTCGATGATGAGCACGGTGTTGCCGAGATCGACGAGGCGTTGCAAGACGTCGAGGAGTTTTCGAACATCGTCGAAATGGAGGCCGGTGGTGGGCTCGTCGAGGATGTAGATCGTGCGGCCGGTCTGGCGCTTGGAAAGTTCGCGGGCCAGTTTGATGCGCTGAGCTTCGCCGCCGGAAAGAGTTGTGGCGGACTGGCCGAGCGTGACGTAGCCGAGGCCGACTTCGACGAGAGTTGCGAGCTTCTGCTGGATTTGCGGAATGTTTTCGAGGAGTTTCAGCGCGTCGGACGAAGGCAAGTTCAAAACATCGCTGATGGAGTGGCCCTTATAGCGGACGGCGAGCGTTTCTGAATTGTAGCGGCGGCCACGACAAACTTCGCACATCACGTAAACGTCGGGAAGAAAATTCATTTCGATGCGGCGGAGGCCATCCCCCTGGCAGGCTTCGCAGCGGCCGCCCTTGACGTTGAAACTGAAGCGGCCGGGGCGGTAGCCGCGCTCGCGCGATTCCGGAAGCATGGCAAAGAGATCGCGGATGGGAGCGAAGACGCCGGTGTAAGTAGCAGGATTCGAGCGCGGCGTGCGGCCGATGGGTGCCTGATCGATTTCGATGACTTTGTCGATGTGCTCGGAGCCGATAATTTCGCGGTGCGCGGCGGGCGCTTCGGAAGAGCGATAGAGTTTCTGCGCGAGCGCGCGATAAAGAATGTCGTTGACGAGCGTGGACTTGCCGGAGCCGGAGACGCCAGTGACGACGGTGAGCAGACCGAGGGGCAGCGTGATGTCAACATCCTTGAGATTGTTGGCGCTGGCGCCGAGAATTTGTATCGCTTTGCCGTTGGGGCTGCGGCGCTTTTCGGGAACGAGTATCTTGGCGGCGCCGCTGAGGTATTGACCGGTGAGGGACGCGGGGGTGGCTTCGATTTGTGCCGGATTGCCCTGGGCGACGAGGTAGCCGCCGGCGTTGCCGGCGCCGGGGCCGAGGTCCACAACGAAATCGGCGCGGCGGATGGTGTCTTCGTCGTGTTCGACGACGAGGACGGTGTTGCCGAGATTGCGAAGCTGTTCAAGCGAGCCGAGAAGGCGGGCGTTGTCTCGCGCGTGCAGGCCGATGCTGGGCTCGTCGAGAACATAGAGAACGCCGCGGAGGCGCGAGCCGATTTGCGTGGCGAGGCGGATGCGCTGGGCTTCGCCACCGGAAAGCGTGGCGGCGGAGCGATCCAGGCTGAGATAGCCGAGGCCGACGGCGAGCAAAAAATCGATGCGTTCGGAGACTTCTTCCAGCGGGCGCGCGGCGATTTCTTTTTGGCGCTCGGTGAGCTGCCCGAGAATTTTGTCAACCGCGGGTCGCCCGGCGCTGAGCGAGAGCGCGGTAAAATCGGCGATAGACAAGCCGCCGAGCTTGACCGCCAGCGATTCGGGGCGCAGGCGCTTGCCATGGCATGTGCCGCAGAGCGTGGCGGACATGTATTGCGTTATCCACTCGCGATAGCTATCGGAGTTGGACTCTTCGAAATTTCTTTCCAGAAACTTCAGGATTCCCGGGAAACGAAAACCTTTGTCGGTTTTGGATTTCTTACCGGCCGATCCGTTCTCTCCAGAGCGAGCGTTGGACGGCGGGTAGCCGTACAAAAGCATGTTCTGGATGCGCGTGGGAAATTTTTCAAACGGCGTTTCGAGATCGAAGCCGTGCGCGTAAGCTCCGAGTTCTAGTGTGCGCTTGAGAATCGCCGAGCCGGAGCCTGGGCCGAGGCCACCATCGAAGAGCGGGCGGGTCCAGTCGGTGATGATCTTTGAGGGATCGAAATCGTATTTGGAGCCGAGGCCGTTGCACGCCGGGCAAGCGCCGTAGGGAGAATTGAAACTGAACGAGCGCGGCTCGAGTTGCGGAACGGAGATGCCGCAATCGGGGCAAGCGAGTTTCTCGGAAAAAGTGTGCTCCTTGCCTCCGACGATGGCGACGGTGACGAGGCCGCTGGCCAATTTGAGCGCGGTGGCGATGGATTGTTCGAGGCGCGCGGCGATGCCTTGCTTGACGAGCAGGCGGTCGATGACGATTTCGATGGTGTGGTTCTTGCGCTTGTCGATGACTGGAAGCTCATCAAGCTGGTAAAGCTCGCCGTTGATGCGCACGCGGACGTAGCCATCCTGCGCGAATTTTTCGAGTTCCTTGCGAAAAGCACCCTTACGGCCGCGGACGATGGGCGCGAGGATCATGACGCGCTCGTCCGGCTTGCAGATTTCACCGTGCAGAATGGACTGGACGATCTGCTCGCTGGACTGGCGCGTGATGGGCTTGCCGCAGTTCGGGCAATGCGGGACGCCAACAGTGGCATAGATCACGCGGAGATAATCGTAAATTTCCGTGATGGTGCCAACGGTGGAGCGCGGCGAGCGCGTCGTGGTTTTCTGCTCGATGGCGATCGAGGGCGAAAGGCCTTCGATGACGTCGACTTCGGGGCGCTCCATCTGGTCGAGAAACTGGCGCGCGTAGGCGGAGAGCGACTCGACGTAGCGGCGCTGGCCTTCGGCGTAGATGGTATCGAAGGCAAGCGACGACTTGCCGGAGCCGGAAAGGCCGGTGATGACCGTAAGGGAGTTTCGGGGAATTTCGACGTTGATGTTCTTGAGGTTGTGCTGGCGTGCGCCCCGGATTACCAGTTTGGTCAGGCCCATGAGACGAAAACGCTCCCTCCACAGGAGCCCCAGCGCTCAGTAGGTACACTGAGCCCAAGATAACTTCTCACAATAGCAGGAGGGAAAGAGGGGGGTCAATACGGCGTGTGAAGAGCGCCGCGGGGGCTAGCCCGACGCCCCTCCCGTTAATGGTTCGATGTTTCTTCTTTCTGCATAAAGACGATTGATTCTTGGCTGCGTAAACCAAACGCCGACGGGGAAAAACCAGATGAGAAAAAATGGTCCTGCATAATCGTAGAATGATACCGGCTTGTTGGTCTCTGCCAACACTAGGCTTTTGGACACGAAATATAGATCGTAAAACATGCAGAACATCGAGAGAAAGTGTAATGGGAGAATGATTGCGAGCAGCGCTGGATTGGTAGTGGTGCTGAGAAAAAGAGCCATGAATACGAAGATGTAGAGCCCTGGGTAGACAAGGGCAAAACGAAAGAATCCCGTCTTCAGCCTTAGCGGCGGCTGCACGATGGAACTGAGAAATGAACCCATAGACCAGAACCAACCGAGAAAGCAGAACATAAACAGGGTCATCACGAATCCAAGTGGGAGACCGATTTTCCCAAAAACTTCAGGTGATTGCGCCGTCACCGATATGGAACTCGCTATGGCTACTACATCTCCAACAAAACCTACCCCAACGAGTAGAAGGAAAATCTGCCAGTGCTTTGCGCGGAGAAAGAGGCTCGCGATCGTGTCCATGTTTTTCGGAACTCCTATTCGGGCTGACCGAAATTAGCCATAAACTTATATCACGTCAGACTTCACGCGCAGGTTTCGGCGGAGGAGGATTTGGCCGGCGCCGGAGCGGCGTTACAGAAGTTCCAGGAATTCGGCAAGCGCAAGGCCGCATTGTTTGAGGATGTCCGCGAGCGTGCCCTTCGCAACTTCGGAGTGCATGGGAACCACGGTCCTCCAAGCTTTGTCGCCGACTCTTTTTTCAAGCGAGACATGACTGCCCTTTTGGCGGAGCTGCACGAAGCCGGGCCCGTTTCAGCGCTTTGACCACGCGCTCGCCCGAGACGCTCGGCAGCTCGGGCATATCAGCGGGAAACTTCGACGGTAGTCCAGAACTCGGCAGCTTCCGCGGGCCTGCCGTCCGGAGCACCCCATGTTTCGAGGTAGAGCTCGATGGCCTCGCGCAAGTTGGCGCGGGCGGATTCGACGTCTTTCCCTTGCGACGTAACACTGAGCTCGGGGCAGCGTGCGACATACCATTCATCTTCTTTGGTGATGAGGGCCGAGAAGCGATAGTTCATACTGCGATGCTAGCCAAAGGGACTGACCGAGGCAAGGGGCTTCCGCACGACTGTCAGTTTTGCATTGCCAGACATAGCGCGAAAGGCTACAGGCCGGCGTAGGTTTGGCGGCGGAGGAATTGGCCGGCGCCGGGGCGGCCGACGAATTTGCCGGCGTCGATGATGGTGCGGCCGCGGGAGAAGACGGTTTTGGGCGCGCCCTCAATGCGGATGCCCTCGAACATGGAATAGTCCACGCGCATGTGGTGGGTCTTGGCGCTGATGACTTCTTCGTGATTGGGATCGAAGATCACCAGGTCTGCGTCGGCGCCGACGGCGATGGTGCCTTTCCGCGGGTAAAGACCAAAGAGTTTTGCGGGCGCGGTGGAGACGAGTTGGACGAAGCGGTTCGGCGAAAAACGCTTTCCGTGGACTCCGCCGGTGTAGATAAGGCTCAGGCGGTGTTCGATGCCGGGGCCGCCGTTGGGAATCTTGGTGAAGTCGTCCTTGCCTAGTTCTTTTTGTTCCTTGAAGCAGAAGGGGCAGTGGTCGGTGGAGACGACTTGCAAAGTGTCTTTGGCGAGGCCTTGCCAGAGTTTTTCCTGGTGCCACTTTTCGCGGAGCGGCGGGGTGAAGACGTATTTGGCGCCTTCAAATCCGGGGGCGTCCATATTTTCCAGCGAGAGATACAAGTACTGCGGACAGGTCTCGGCGTAGGCGGGGAGGCCGCGGTCGCGGGCTTCGCGGACTTTTTCGAGCGCTTCGTTGCAGGAGAGATGAACAATGTAGACGGGGGCGCCGGCCATTTCGGCTAGGGCGATGGCCCGGGAAGTGGCTTCGGCTTCGGCGGTGGTGGGACGCGTGAGTGCGTGATACTTGGGGGCGCGTTTTCCTTCGGCGAGCGCTTGCTGGACGATCACGTCAATGGCGCCGCCGTTTTCGGCGTGCATGCATATGAGGCCGTTGTGCTTCGCTGCCTGCCGCATGGCCTTGAAGATGGTGGCGTCATCGAGCATGAAGACGCCGGGGTAGGCCATGAAGAGCTTGAAGCTGGTGACGCCTTCGCGGATGAGCTGGCCCATCTCTTCGAGCTGCGCGGAACCGAGATCGGTGATGATGCAGTGGAAGGCGTAGTCGGTGACGGCTTTGTCGTGGGCTTTCTTCATCCAGGTGTCGAAGGCCTGGCGGAGGGTTTGGCCTTTGTACTGGATGGCGAAATCGATGAGCGTGGTGGTGCCGCCGAAAGCCGCGGCGATCGTGCCGGTCTGGAAATCGTCGGCGCTGGTGGTGCCGCCGAAGGGCATGTCGAG
>Ga0137409_10008205_pt1 | contig 10678 bp, 10 predicted proteins | sample CZODoug1_16funga_FD_122059 | JGI IMG/M metagenome (GOLD analysis project Ga0137409, IMG submission 122059) | Vadose zone soil fungal communities from Angelo Coast Range Reserve, California, USA - CZODoug1_16fungal (Hybrid Assembly) | ecosystem: Environmental > Terrestrial > Soil > Vadose zone... | reverse complement strand
TTGCTCGCGGCCGTCCACGCCGGCACGGGCGCGCAGCGCTTCACGGAGTACAAGGGCGCCGCGATCGACGTCGAGCTGCACCATCGCCGGCCGCAGGTGTTCGCGGCCCAGGTGCGCACCGCGGGATTCGTCGTCGAGGCCGTCGAGGTGCGGCCGCCCTACGCTTTCGAGCACGCGACCGAGCGGCTCTACGTGACAGCGCGCGCTGTTTAGCCTAAACGCTGGGCTTCGAGCCAGCGCTCGGCCTCGAGGGCGGCCATGCAGCCCGTGCCCGCAGCCGTCACCGCCTGGCGGAACACCGAGTCCTGCACGTCGCCGGCGGCGAAGACGCCGGGCACCGACGTCCGCGTCGTCCCCGGCTCGACGCGGACGTAGCCGCTGGGAAGCAGCTCGACCTGTCCCGCGAAGATTTCGGTGTTCGGCTGATGGCCGATGGCGACGAAGACGCCGTCGACGGGATGCTCGGTGCGCTCCCCCGTGACGACGTCACGCAGCACGACCGCGGTGACCTTGCCGGCGGCGGGATCGAGGATGTCCACGATCTCCTTGTTCCAGAGGAAGACGATCTTGGGATGCGCGAAGGCGCGGTCCTGCATGATCTTCGATGCGCGCAGCGCCTCGCGCCGATGGACGACGATCACCCTGCGACCGAGCCGCGCGAGATAGAGCGCCTCCTCCAGTGCCGAGTCGCCGCCGCCCACGACCATGACGTCCCTGTCCTTGAAGAAGAAGCCGTCGCACGTCGCGCACGTCGAGACGCCGTGGCCGATGAGCAGGGTCTCCGACGGCAGGCCCAGCATCGTGGCCGAGGCGCCGGTGGCGATGACGACGGTCTGCGCCTCGAACCGGGTATCGTCGGTCCGCACGACGAAGGGCCGGCGGGTGAAATCGACCGCGGTAACGTCCTCGCCGAGCATGTCGGTGCCGAAGCGCTCGGCCTGCTTGCGCATCGTCTCCATCAGCTCGGGGCCGAGCACGCCGTCCACGAAGCCGGGATAGTTCTCGACGTGGGTCGTCAGCATCAGCTGGCCGCCCGTCTGCAGGCCGTTGATCATCAGCGGCGCCAGGTTCGCGCGCGCCGCGTAGATCGCGGCGGTGTAGCCGGCCGGGCCGGAGCCGATGATGATGATCTTCCGCGGCGTCGCCATGTCCTCTCGCTTGTCCCCCGCGTCTTGGGATGCAGGGGGGATGCCGGGAGATGCAGGGCTCACCTCACCTCGAGGATGGGCTCGAGGTCGGCGAGGTCGCGGATCTCGTACTCCGGCGGGGCGATCCCCTCGGGCAGCGCCGTGCGCTCGGGATTGATCCACGCGGCGTCCATGCCGACGCGGTGCGCGCCCTCGACATCGATGTCGGCGCGATCGCCGACGAAGAGCGTGCGCGCGGGATCGGCGCCCGTGGCGGCCAGCGCCCGCCGGAAGATGTCCGGGCGCGGCTTGCGCCAGCCGACGGCGTCGGACACGATCACCGCGGCGAAGAGGTCCAGCACGCCGGCGGCCTCGAGGATCCCGATGGCGGTCGGCGTGTAGTCGAAGTTCGAGACGACGGCGAGCCGGTAGTCCCGGGCCAGCCGGCGGAGCAGCGGCCCGTAGTGGGCGGGAAACGACGCGGCCTTCGACAGCTCGGCCTTGTGGGCCTCGATGAGCACCGAGGCGAGCTCCGGGGCGAGCGTCGCGTGCTCCAGGGCCAGCCGGTCGAAGAAGTCGCGGAAACGCTCGGGGGCTCCCACCTCGCGGTGGTCGAGCGCGCGTAGCCGCTCGGCCTCCTTCCACGAGGCCACGAGCGCGTCGTAGCACTGGCTGAGGCTCACCGAGGGCGCGTGCGGTTGTAGCAGCGCGTGCAGGCATCCCGCCGTCGAGCGGATCGTGCGGCCGCCCACGTCGATCTCCGGCAACCGCTCGCGATCGAAGTGCACGAGGGTGTCGAAGAGGTCGAAGAAGATCGCGTCGTAGCGCCTCGAGGCGGGCGTCACAGCGGCTTCCGGTTGGCGAAGCCCTCGTCCAGGCCGTGCCAGTGGCCGATCGCGGTCTCGCCGTACTTCCAGCAGAGGTTGACCACGCGCCCGTTCCGGCGGTGCGGAAAGTCGACCAGCCCGAGGGCCAGGTCCTTGATGGTGCCACCCATCTCGTTGATCTCGCCGAGGCCCGCCTTCACGGTCTCGGTCAGGCGCTCCACGCGGTCCATGTCGGCCTTCCACGCCGTGCGGTCGATCATGCCGCCGCCCGCCAGGCCGATCCGCTCTCGCTCGGCCTGAAGCCTTGCGGCGATTATGGTGGCCTCTTCGTTGGCGCGCATGACCGCCGCCATCACGCGGGTCAGCGTCGGGATCAGCGTGTCGACCTCGGCCGGCTCGAAGTAGCGCTCAGCCATGAAGGCCCAGGCCGCCATCCACGAAGATCGCGTGGATCTCTTTCGGCCCGTGCACGCCGCGCGTGAGGGTCAGCTCGATGTCCGCCGTGCGGCTCGGTCCGGTGATGAAGTTGATCGCCGCCCCGCGCTCCGGCGGCGCGGGGCCGTCGTGCCAGGCCTCCAGCACGAGGCCCAGCTGCTCCAGCGACTCCACGAGCGCCGTGCGGTCGAAGACGGCGACGTGGCAGGGCGGCAGCAGCGAGGTCGAGCGCGGCCGCCCGGCCGCCGCGACGAGCACCAGCGTGCCGGTCTCGGCGATGGCGAGGTCGGCGCCGGTGACGCCGAGGTCCGCCTCGGCGATCAGCGCGCGTAGCCGCCGGCGCTCCGCCTCCGGCGGGACGGAGCGCGGCATCGATTCCACCGTGATGCCGGCGGCACCGAGCGCGGGAGCGATCGCCACGCGCAGGTCCTCCGCCGGCCACGCGACCAGGCGGCGCGCGTCGCGCTCGCGGCAGATCCGCTCGAGCGCCGCGGGCACGTCGGCGGCGGTCGGCACGCGGTGGAACACGCCGGCCACGCGCTCGAACTCCGCGCGGAACCGCGCGAGCGTCTGGGGCCAGCGCTCGCTGAGCTCCCGGCGCAAGAGCTCCAGGCGCTGCCGCGGCTCGGCGGGGCGCTCGGCCGTCGACGCGGGAAAGAGACCACGCGTCTTGGCCATCTCCCCACGGATGCGCGCCAGGAATTCAGCTTTCGTTGTGCGAGCCGTAGGACGTCGTGGGGCTGGGGCCGCATCGTCCGAGGCGAGCCTATGAAATGTCACGCCAGCGCTCCTGGAACGTGCGCGCGGCCACGGGCGGCAGGTCGCGCGTCTTCGTCCACTGGCCGAAGAAGGACGGCAGGGCCCGGATGCGGCCCTCCCGGATGAATGGACGCTGCAGGACGCGGCCGATCCGGGCCCCGAGGCGATAGAGCGCGGGATGCACCAGCACGCGCGCGAACGTCTTGAACACGACACGCTCGGTCCACGGCGCGATGTGCTCCTCGTCGACCTGCCGCCGAAGCTCGATCAGCATCCTGGGAATGTCGATGCGGACCGGGCAGGCGTCGACGCACGCGCCGCAGAGCGACGAGGCGTGCGCCAGCTCCTTCACCGAGCCGGGGCCGTTGAGCATCGCGGTCAAGAGGATGCCGATGGGACCCGGATACGTGTAGCCGTACGCGTGGCCGCCGATCTGCCGGTAGACGGGGCACACGTTGAGGCACGCGCCGCAGCGCAGGCAGTAGAGCGACTCGCGTAGCGTACCGGCGATCTGCGCGATGCGGCCGTTGTCGAGCAGGACCAGATGGAACTCCTCGGGTCCCTCCAGCTCGCTGGGCCGCCGCGGTCCCTGCACGAGCGTCGTGTAGACGGAGAGCTTCTGGCCGGTCGCGCTCTTGGCGAGGATGGCCAGGAACACGGCGAGGTCGGTCATGGACGGGATGACCTTTTCCACGCCCATCACCGCGACGTGCACGCGAGGCAGCGAGGTCGCCATGCGGCCGTTGCCCTCGTTGGTGACGAGGACCACCGTGCCCGTCTCGGCCACGGCGAAGTTGGCGCCGGTGATGCCGAGGTCGGCGCTGAGAAATTTCTCGCGCAACTCCTCGCGCGCGATCTTGGTGAGGACCTCGGGGTCGGCGGGCAGGCCGGGCCGCTTCAGCTCGCGCGAGAACAGCTCGGCCACCTGGCCCTTCGTCTTGTGGATCGCGGGGGCGATGATGTGCGAGGGCCGCTCGTGGGCGAGCTGGATGATGTACTCGCCGAGGTCGGTCTCCACCGGCGTCACGCCGATGGCCTCCAGCGCGTCGTTGAGATGGATCTCCTCCGTGGCCATCGACTTCGATTTCACGGCCATCCGTGCGCCGGTCCGCCGGGCGATGTCGAGCACGACCTCGCGCGCCTCCTCCGCGGTCGTCGCGAAGTGCACGTGGCCGCCCAGCCGCTCGACGTTCGCGACGAGCTTCTCGAGATGCTCGTCCAGGCGCTGGAGGGTCGCCTCCTTGATCGCGCGGGCACGGTCGCGCAGCCGCTCCCCCTCGGGAAAGTCGTCGAAGGCCTCGCGGCGCAGCGTGATGAACTTGGTCGTCGCGATATCGAGCGCCTCGTGCAGGAACCGGTCGCCGAGGGCCTGGGCGGCGCGCTGCCGCAGCGGCGTGCCGACGATCGGCTCGGTCATTGGATGGGGCTCATTTCAAGACCTCGGCGAGGTGCAGCGCGCGGAGCGCTGAGCCGCGGCGCAGGAGGCCGCCGCGGATCTGCATGAGGCAGCCGGCGTCGCACGCCACCAGGCAGCGTGCGCCGGAGGCCTCGAGGTTGGCGAGCTTGCGCTCGAGGATCGAGGTCGAGACCTCGGGCAGCCGCACCGAGAACGAGCCGCCGAAGCCGCAGCACTCGTCGCTGCCCGGTAGCGGCACCACGCTCGTGCCCTTCAGATCGCGTAGGAGCACGCGGGGCGACTCGCCCTCGTGCAGGCCGCGCAGAAGATGACACGAGTCGTGATACGCCAGCGGCCCGTCGACGTCGCTCTCGAAGGCCGTGCGTCCCAGCCCGCGCACGAGGAATTGGGCGAACTCCCAGGTGCGCCCGGCGACCCGCTCCGCGTCGCTCGCCTCGACGGTCCCGCGCAGCAGGCCCGGATACTCGTGCTTGACCATCCAGGCGCACGAGCCCGAGGGCACGACGACCGCCTCGGCGTCCCGGAAGATCTGCACCGTCCGCCGCGCGACCGCCGCCGCCTCGTCGTGATAACCCGAGTTGAAGAGCGGCAGGCCGCAGCACGTCTGGCCCGCCGGCAGCGTCACCTCGACGCCGAGGCGGCGCAGGAGACGCACGATCCTCTCGCCGACCTCCGGATAGAACATGTCCGCGAGGCAGGTGATCATCAGCGCCACCCGTCGCGGCGAGCCGGCGCGCGGGACGGCGGTCTCGCTCATGCGTGCGGGGGCGGCGGCGCCATGAAGACGAGCAGCAGCAGCCGGGCGCCGGAGTCGTTGGCGACGCCGTGCTGGCGACCCGCGGCGGCCACCAGCGCCTCGCCGGTGGCGAGCGCGTGCTCGGCGCCATCGAGTGTGAAGCGGCCACGGCCTTCGAGGACGACGTAGACCTTGTCCTGCCCGTCGTGGGCGTGCACCTTCTGGCTCTGACCGGGCTCGAGACAGTAGAGATCCACCTGGGCGCGCGGCGTGGAAGCCAGCGCGATCTTCGCCATCTTGTCGGGCTGGTACGTTGCGTGGTCCGCCAGACGGATCTTCATCGCTCCTCCCAGCGTACGGCGCGCGCGAGCAGCGTCACCGGATGCACGACGGCCAGATCGAGGCCACGCTCGCGGGCGCCGCGCGCGATCTGCATGAGGCAACCCGGGTTGCCGGTGACGACCGTGCGCGCGCCGGTCTCGGTGATGCGCGCGATCTTGAGCGCGAGCAGTCGGTCGGCCATCTCGGGCTCGAGAATGTTGAAGACCCCCGCGCTTCCGCAGCAGAGCTCGCTGTCGGCGAGCGGCACGAGCCGGAGATCGGGAATGCGGCCCAGCAGCGCCCGCGGCGCGCTGCGCACGCGCTGGCCGTGCGCGAGGTGACACGGGTCGTGGTACGTGGCCGTGAGCGGCAGCGAGCCGAGCGGCAGATCCGCCCCGGCGAGCAGCTCGGTGACGTCGCGCGTCCGGGCGGCCACGCGCCCGGCGGCCGCGTCCTCGCCGACCCAGTGGCCGTAGTCGCGTAACGCCGAGCCGCAGCCGGCGGCGTTGGTGACGACCCAGTCGACGTCCGCCGGAAATGCCGCGGCCAGCGCCCGCGCCCGCGCGCGAAACGCCTCGAGACGTCCCCCGTGCAGCTCCAGCGCGCCGCAGCAGCCCTGCCCGCGCGGGGCCACGACGTCCCAGCCCGCCAGCGACAGCAGGCGCATCGTGTCGCGGTTGACGTCGGCGAAGAGGTGCCGCTGCACGCAGCCGGTCAGAAGGGCGACGCGTCCGCGCGCGCGGCCGCGCGCGGCCAGGAATTCCGGCAGCGCGGCGTCGGTCCTCGGCACGTCCTGCAGCAGCGCATCCATGGCGGCCAGACGCGGGAAGCGACGCAGCAGCCCGGAGCGCCTCACCAGCGCCTGGAGTCCCCAGCGCCGATAGCGCCGCAGCAGGCCGAGGACGATGGCCAGCCGGTGGGGATACGGGAACACGCCGAAGAGGACGGCCTCCAGCAGACGCCGTCGCAGCGGCCGCGCGCCGTGCCGCTCGATGTCGGCGCGCGCGGTCTCGAGCAGTGAGCCGAACGGCACGCCGGCCGGGCACGCGGTCTCGCAGGCGCGGCAGCCGAGGCAGAGGTCGAGATGGTGCGTGTAGGTCTCGGTGACGTCGAGACGGCCTTCCGCCACCGCACGCATCAGATAGACGCGGCCACGCGGGGAGTCCATTTCTTCGCCGAGCACGCGGTAGGTGGGACAGGCCGGGAGGCAGATGCCACAGTGGACGCACGAGCGAATGGCATTGAGTGTCGCGGGGTCCGCGAGGCCGGTTTGGGACGTGAGTGGCCTGTTAGAAATGGTCCTCGGCTCAGGCATGTGCAGTCAAGCGTTGTTGATTGTAGCGGGGGCCGCGAGGCCGGCTTGAGCCGTGGGTGGGCCGTTCGAGCTGGTTCCCGGCTCCGTCATCTGCCGTCAACCGTCGGGCGATGGATCCGCGGTGTCATAGGCCGCCGACGAAGCGGCCGGGGTTGAGGACGGCGCGGGGATCGAACTCGGTCTTGATCGCGCGCATCACGGCCAGGGCCGGCGGCGGCACCGGGCCCCACGGATCGATGCGCTCGCGCAGCGCCCGCGGGCCCCGCTCGATGATCACACCGCCGCCGACCTCCGCGACCGTCGCGCGCAGCCGCTCCAGCGGCGCCCGCAGCGCCGTCGCGTCGGCGTGCGTGACGAGGGCGCGCAGGGCCCCGAGCCCGGCCGCGCCTGCCACCGCGGCGCCGGGCAGCAGCGCCTGCACCGCGCCGAGCGTCTCCACCAGGCGCGCGGGGACGGAGCCGATCCGGAGCACGACGCCGTCGAAGCCGGCGAGGGCCCGGTCGTACGTCTTCCAGAACGAGGCGCCCATCGTCTGCACCGTACCCTGCGCGCGCTGGACGATCGCCCTCACGAGCCCTTCCTGCGCGCGCACCGCGGGCTCGACCGTCCCGATGGAGACGGCCAGGGCCACCGCGGTCACCGGCAGGCTGCACGCGGCCAGCACGCGGCCGTCGAGGATCTCGAGCCGGTTGGTCTGCACGGTGGAGTCCAGCAGCGCCGCCACGCACTCCTGCGCGTGTGCCGGCGTCCGGAAGCCCGCGAGCCACGTCGCCTCGTAGTCGGGCGCCGGATGCAGTCGCAGCGTCAGCTCGAGCAGCACGCCGAGGGTGCCGAGTGCGCCGACCATGAGCTTCGGGACGTCGTAGCCGCTCACCGACTTCACGACCTTCGCGCCGCCCCACGTCAGCACGCCGTCCGCCTGGGCGAACCGTACACCCAGGAGCAGGTCCCGCATCGTGCCATAGCGCTGGCGCAGCGGCCCGCTCGCCTGGGTCGCCGCGATGCCGCCGAGCGAGCGCGCGGTCCAGCCCGGCGGATCGAGCGGCAGCGTCTGCCGATGGCCGGCCAGGTGCGCGGCGAGGACCCCCGCGGTGCAGCCGGCCTGCACGGACACGGTGAGATCCGCGGGGCTGTGCTCGAGCACGGCGTCGAGGCCGCGCATCTCCAGCACGAGATCGACGCGCGCCGGCGGATGCCCGAGCTCGAGTGCTGCGCCGCTGCCGCGCGGCACGACCGCCAGGCGCTCCTCGTGCGCGAGCGCGACGAGGGCGGCCGCCTGCTCGATGCCGGCCGGCGCCGCCGTCCACCGCGGCACGACGCCATCCACCGGGGCGCCGCCCTCGCGCCGGTGCTCGGCGCCGACGATGGCGCGCAGGGCGTCGCCGAGCGCGGCCGCGGTCACCGCCACCGCGCTAGACCCACGTGCCCGCCGGCAGCGTCGGCCGCGACGGGCGAAAGCCCTCGCCGCACGCCGGGTGCGAGGGCAGGAGCTTGGTCGGGTTCATGAGGCCGTCGGGATCGAAGACGCGCCGCAGGCGGAACATGAAGTTCAGGTCGGCGTCGGCGTACTGCAGCGGCAGGTTCTTGGCCTTGTCCATGCCGATGCCGTGCTCGCCGCTCACGCTGCCGCCGAGCGCGATGCACGCGTGGAGCAGCTCCTCGTTGGCCTGCTGCGCGCGCTCGAGCTCACCCGGCTTGCGGTCGTCGTAGCAGATGAGCGGGTGCAGGTTGCCGTCGCCCGCGTGGAACACGTTGGCGAACAGGAGGTTGTGGCGTTTGCTGATCGCGACCATCTCGCGCATGATCTGCGGCAGCTTGCTGCGCGGCACCACCGCGTCCTGCAGCAGGTAGGCGGCGGTGATGCGGCCGACGGCGCCGGCCGCCTCCTTGCGTCCCTTCCACAGCAGCGCGCGCTCGGCCTCGTCGCGCGCGACGGTGACCATGAGGGCGTTGCGTTCACGACAAATCGCCGCCACTCTCTCGGCCTGAGCCTCCACCTCGGCGAGCGGCCCGTCGAGCTCGATGAGCAGCACGGCACCGGCGCCGTCCGGATACACCTTGCCCACCGCCGCGTTGATGGCGCCGATCATCGCGTCGTCGAGCATCTCGAGCGCGGCGGGGATGATGCCGGCCGCGATGATCGCCGACACCGCCTCGGAGGCCTCGACGAGGCTGGCGAACGACGCCAGGGCCGTCTTCACCGCCTCGGGCAGGTGCAGGAGTCGCACCGTGATCGCGGTGACCAGGCCGAACGTGCCCTCGTTGCCGACCATCGTGCCGGTGAGGTCGTAGCCCGGCCGGTCGGCGGCCTTGCCGCCGACGCTCACGACCTCGCCCGTGCCGGTGACGATCTCGAGGCCCAGCACGTGGTTGGTGGTGATGCCGTACTTGAGGCAGTGCGGGCCGCCGGCGTTGGTGGCGACGTTGCCGCCGATCGAGGAGACCATCTGGCTCGAGGGATCGGGCGCGAAGAACCAGCCGCGCTCGCGCACGGCGTTGGTGAGCCAGAGATTGATGAGGCCGGGCTGCACGGTCGCGCAGCGATTCACGAGGTCGAGCTCGAGGATCTGCGTCATGCGCGTCAGCGAGACCATCACGCCGCCCAGCGGGGCGGTGGCGCCGCCGATGAGCCCGGTGCCCGAGCCGCGCGGGACGACGGGCACCCGCGCCGCGCGGCAGATGCGCACGACGGTCTGGACCTCCGCGGTGGACGTGGGCAGCACCACGATGTCGGGCAGGCCCTTGTAGAGCGTGAGCATGTCGCTCTCGTAGGTGAGGCGGCCCTCGGGGGTGAGCACGACACCCCCCGGTCCGAGCAGGCGCTGGAGCCCGGTGACTACGCTGGCGGAAAGCGCCACGGCGTGACGCGGATCAGCCGATCTTCCAGGTGTCGCCCGAGGTCAACAGCTTGGCGATGCTCCCCGGCCCGCGGTCGGAGATGGCCCGCTGCTCCTGCTCGAGCATGACCTCCTCGTAGATCGGCGCCGCGATCGCCTCCAGCACGCCGATGGGCACCGGGAAGTCCGGGGCGAAGAGATCGGCGAGGATCTTGGCGGCGTTGACGTTCTTCTCGTCGTGGATCCAGAGCGCGCTCTCCTGCACGTCCTTCGCGTCGACCACCTTCGGCGTCACGCCGTCCATGATCACGGCCTTCTTGGCGTCGGGCGGCCCGTAGAGCAGCGGCTTGCCATGCTCGAGCCGGAGCTCGTAGGCCAGCTTCGAGGTCTTGTCGTAGACGACGTTCCAGGCCAGATCGTTGTACACGTTGCAGTTCTGGAGGATCTCGATGAAGCCGGTGCCCTTGTGGGCCGCCGCGCGCTTGAGGACCTCCTCCATGTGCTGGATGTTGCGGTCGATCGTGCGCGCCACGAACGTCGCCCCGCAGCCGAGCGCGAATGCGAGCGGGTTCACGGGGCGGTCGGCCGAGCCCATCGGGGTGGACTTGGTCACCTTGCCCAGCTCGCTCGTCGGGGAGTACTGCCCCTTCGTGAGCCCGTAGATCCGGTTGTTGAAGAGAAGGAGCGTGAGGTTCACGTTGCGGCGCAGCAGGTGCAGCATGTGGTTGCCGCCGATCGACAGGCCGTCGCCGTCGCCGGTCACCACGAACACCTTGAGGTCGGGGCGCGCGACGCGCAGGCCGGTGGCGATGGCCGGCGCGCGACCATGGATCGTGTGGAAGCCGTACGTGTTCATGTAGTACGGGAACCGGCTCGAGCAGCCGATGCCCGAGATGAACACGAT
>Ga0137409_10008204_pt1 | contig 10678 bp, 9 predicted proteins | sample CZODoug1_16funga_FD_122059 | JGI IMG/M metagenome (GOLD analysis project Ga0137409, IMG submission 122059) | Vadose zone soil fungal communities from Angelo Coast Range Reserve, California, USA - CZODoug1_16fungal (Hybrid Assembly) | ecosystem: Environmental > Terrestrial > Soil > Vadose zone... | reverse complement strand
CCAGCGCCGATGTTTGCTTTCGCGCCGATCTTCGTATCGCCGAGATAGGAGAGGTGCATCGCCTTGGTGCCTTCGCCGATAGTGCTCTTCTTCAGCTCGACGAAATTTCCGATGCGCGAATCCGCTTTCAGGTGATTGTTCGGGCGAAGACGCGCGAAGGGGCCGATGATGACGCGGTCGTCGAGGCGGCTCTGCGTCACGACGCAATGCGGCTCGACGGTTACGTCGTCGCCAAGAGTCGCGTCGGCGAGAACGCTTCCCGTTCGAATGGTGCAGCGCATCCCAATTTTTGTCTTGCCGAGCAGTTGCACGCCGGGTTCGATGACCGTGTCTTCACCCGCGACGACCTCCGGATCGATCACCACCGTTTCCGGCAACTGAATCGTCACGCCAGCTTCCATGAGCGCGCTGCGCTTCCATTCCCGGAAGATACGGTCGACTTCAGCAAGGTCCGCTCGCGTGTTGCAACCGAGAACTTCGCGCGGATCCGCAGCCACATGGGCGAGCACGGTCTCGCCCTTCGCGTTCAGGACGGCGATGGCGTCGGTCAGGTAGAGTTCGCGATGCTTGTTGTTGGGCTTCACCTGAGCGAGCGCCGGCCACAGCTTCTCTAGCGTGAAGCAGTAAATCGCCGAATTGATTTCGTTAATCTCGCGTTGCTCGTCGGTGAGCTGCGATTCTTCGACGATGGCGGACACCAGAGTCTCGGATTTCCGCACGACTCGCCCGTAGCCGGATGGATCGGCAAGCACAGCGGAGAGGATTGTTGCGGCCGCGTTTCCCTTATGATGGGTGGCCGCGAGCGCCTTCAGCGTTTCCGTCCGCACCAGCGGGGCGTCTCCCGCGATCACGATCGCAAACTTCGCCCGGCCCACGGCGCGCTTGGCCACTTGCATGGCGTGGCCGGTGCCGTTTTGCGGCTGCTGCAGAACCGTGACAGCCCCGAGCGGCCCCACCACGGCGCCTACTTGCTCTGCCTGATGCCCGACGACGACAACCGTCTCCCTCGGTTTCAGCGGCGCGCAGGAGCGTACAACGTGTTCGACGAGCGTGCGTCCCCCCGCGCGGTGGAGCACTTTCGCCAGGCTGGATTTCAGCCGCGTGCCTTTTCCCGCTGCCAGGATTACGATGGCTAGATCATTGTTCGGCATAACTCCCCATTCTCGCCCGCCCATCCCTCTTTGACAATCATTCACATGTAGGGAGGCCCCGTATTGTGCTCTGGACGTAATCCGGTTTCTCATCTACAGTTTGGCGCTTAGGATTTGTCACGCCTTAGTAAACCGTCGAGGGAGGCCACACATGCGACCCTGTCCTTACTGTGCCGAAACAATTGAAGATCAGGCGCAAGTCTGTCCATTCTGCAACACTAACCTGGCTGCACCTGCATCTGCGTCCGGCTTTCAGTCTACACCGCCTCTCGGCAACCGAGAGACGAGCGGAAAGGCTATCGCCAGCCTAATCTGCGGCATTCTCTTTTTCTTCCTGCCATCGGCGATAGTGGCCATAATCATGGGCCATCTGTCTCTGTCGGACATCCGGCGGAGTGCAGGACGTCTAGGCGGACGAGGTATGGCCATTGCCGGCCTCGTGCTTGGATACACCGGCTTGGCGATCATCCCTGTCCTAATCATCGCTGCGATTGCCATTCCCAATTTATTGCGCGCACGGATGGCTGCGAACGAAGCGTCGGCTGTGGGTTCGCTCCGCACAATCAATACTGCCTGCGTGACTTACGGGACAGAGTACAAATCATTCCCTACGTCTCTTGCGAACCTCGGACCCGGCGCACATTCAAACGCAAACGCAGCTGGTCTAATTAGCGACGTTCTGGCCTCCCGCCAAAAATCAGGCTATCTCTTCACGTACGAGCCGGGACCACCTCAAGACGGAGTGATCATCTCGTATGAGGTGCATGCGGACCCCGTGACTCCAGGAACGACAGGTGTGCGCCATTTCTTCACGGATCAATCAGGCGTCATCCGCGTTCGCATGGAAGGTCAGGCCACCGTAGAGAGCCCGCCGCTCTCTTAGGGAACAGAGAAATGGCACGAACACGGTAGAGGTTCGCCAGATGAAAGCATGTCCTATTTGCAATCAGCAGATTCAAGACGCCGCTCTGCGCTGTCGCTACTGCAAGAATTGGCTGCTTGCTCCAGTCGCCGGAGGCGACCAATACCCGGCAGCTCTTCCGTACCCGTCGACTACGACTAGCGGGACGGCGATTGCGAGCATGGTTCTGGGAATCCTCTGGATCTATTGGATTGGTTCAATCGTTGCGCTGGTTCTTGGTTATCTCGCTCTGCGAGAAATTCGGCAGAATCCTCAACGTATTGAGGGAAAAGGGATGGCCATCGCCGGCATCGTTCTCGGTGGGGTTGGAATGGCCACGCTTTTACTAGCGGTCCTAATGGGAATCTATATCTGGCAAGAGGACCGCAACAATCATTCCACTCCAGAACGAGTTAGAGCGGCCGTCTACATCGGAGAGAGGATCAGCTAGTCGGCAGCCGAGGCAGGAGCAAGCACCGGAGCGCGAGTGTCTGTTTCGGTATAGAGCGATTCGTAAGTTGTTATGGTCCAAAGCGAGGGGTCGGCGAGTAGCCGGCTTACAAGTTGGGTGTGCAGGGCATGGCCGGCTTTGTGGGCCTCGACGTGGGCCAGGAGCGGCAAGCCAGCCAGCGCCAAGTCGCCAATGAGGTCCAGAGCCTTATGCCGGCCAAATTCATCGGGAAAACGCAGGGGCCCGTTCATGACGCCATCGTCGGTGAGCACGATAGCGTTTTCAAGCGAGCCGCCGCGAATGAGGCCCATGGCCTTGAGCGGCTCGATATCGCGTTCGAAGCAAAACGTGCGGGCCCGAGCAAGCAGATGGCGGAAGGTTTCCGGTCCGACCACCATCTCTACTTCCTGCTGGCCGACCAGCGGGTGCGCGAAATCCACGTAGCAGCGTACACGAAATTCATCAGCGGGATAGATGCCGATGCGGCGGTCGCCTTCGACGACTTCGAGAGTCTTCAAAACCTTCATGTAGCGGCGCCTTCTGCGGAGTTTTCGAACGCCGCACTGCTCCAACATTTGCATAAACGGCTCGGCGGAGCCGTCCAGGATCGGTATTTCAATCGAATCAATGTCGATGAAAATGTTGTCAATGCCGCAGGAATAGATGGCGGCGAGCAGGTGCTCGGTGGTGGAGAGAAGAACGCCCTGCTTCATGAGGCTGGTGGCATAACTTACGCGCGCGACATTGTGGCCCTGCGCCTCGATGGGAAAGTTATCGAGATCCACGCGGCGAAAAACGATGCCGGTTTCGGCTGGCGCAGGGACGAGACGAACGTGGCCATAGACGCCAGTGTGGAGTCCTATGCCTTCTGCAACAGCCGAGCGCGCGATGGTAGTCTGAAACATTCGTGCTCTAAATGGTAGCACATTGCGGGCCAGACTAAACTCCGTTTGTGCTTTATTATCAATAACTTAAGAACAGCCACAAGCCTGATTTGAAGATGCCTGTGGCAAATACACAACATTCTTGCTGGAAGCCGCGTGTCTTTTTGGGACAATCTGCTGAGGTGTACCTTCCGCAGGCTTCCTTTTTCTTTCTTACCGCGTCCCAAACAGCTGCAGTGTTATAATCAGGGCTTGTAGATTTTCAGGGACAGGTGAGGAATGAATCGAGCGGCTCGCATCGGCATCGTTGTAGTTTCGGTGGTGATCTTCTGTTACGCGGGACTGGGACACGTCCTGGGACGCGCAACCGATGACAAGGCTTACAAGTCACTCACGGTTTATGGCGAAGTCCTACAGAAGATCCAGCAGGACTACGTGGATGACCCGAACATGCATACGGTGACTGCGGGTTCCCTCCACGGCTTGCTCGAATCGCTTGACCCCCAATCCAGCTACCTCACCCCGCGGGAATACGACGAATACAAAAAGAAATTGCAGAATTCCGGTACCGGCGAAACCGGCTTGACGCTCAGCAAACGCTTCGGCTATGTGATCGTTCTCTCCGTTCTTCCGGATAGCCCGGGAACCAAGGCTGGCATTCGCAGCGGCGACATCTTCGAATCCATCGGCGGGTTTACGACGCGGGACATGTCCGTGGGCCAGGCTTTGAATCTTCTCTCGGGGCAGCCCGGTACCGGCATCAAAGTGGCAGTCATTCGCCGTGGAAAAGCCACGCCCGATGAAGTCGATCTCGTCCGCGAAAAATTGGCTACCCCGAAGATCATCGTCCAGAAAGCAGATCCGGACATTCTCGTGTTGCGCTTGCCGTCGCTGGATGCGGGGCGCGCCGATGAAGTACGCAACCGCTTGCTGGATGCGGAGAAGCAGGGTGTTCGCAAGGTCATTGTGGACCTGCGCGAATGCGGGCGCGGGCCGGTCTCGGAAGCGATTTCTCTAGCGCGGCTTTTCGTGCCGTCCGGGACCATCTCCACACTGCGCGGCCAGACGGTTTCGGCGCAGGTTTTTTCGGCTGAGCCAAAGCAAGTGGTATGGAGAAACACTGTTTCCGTGCTGATCGATGCAACCACCTCCGGCGCTGCGGAAGTTTTCGCCTCCGCCATCGTGGCGAATCATCGCGGCGACGTCGTGGGAGAGCGCACGTTTGGCTTGGCGTCCGAGCAGAAACTGATCACTATGGATGACGGCGCGGCGCTGATTCTCACTGTGGCGAATTACTATAATCCCGGCGGGAAATCGATTCTGGAAGAAGGCATAACTCCCACGGAAATTGTGCGCGCCGTTCCGGAAGATTCGGATTCCGGCGATGACGATGCGGCGCCGGCACCGGAAACGCAGAAAGAACCGGGCCTTGGCCCGCGGCCGCTTTCGCCAGAGGATCCGATCTTCCACCGGGCGTTGGACCTCTTGAAAACTCCTGTAAAAAAGGCCGCGTAGTATTCCGTGGCCTTTTGGGACGCTCTGAAAGCTTCGTATTCCTCCTTCTCAACCGATACTCAAGCAAATCTAGCCCGTCTTTCCGCGTTTGTTGTTTTCCTGTTTTTCCTGGGCTGGGCCGCCGCTGGCTGTAAGAAGCCGGAGCCCGCGCACCCCGCGCCGGCAAAAATTCACGCCATCACGCGCGAACTCGCTGCCGCGGCTAAGTGGGCGGCACCCACCGGTTCCGAGATCCGCGTGGCGTTCCAGGCCCCCGGTGCAAATGGGGGCGTCACCGATCGTCTGGACATCACACTTTTTTCGACAGGAGCGGATTCCGCTACACGGACTCAAGTTGCGAAACTGCAGCAGTCCTTGAGTTCCGTAGCGACCCGTCATGGCCTTACCGAAGAGCCATCGGAAAGCCGCGAAGGAGTACTCCTCTTTTTTCTGAAGTCGGGCGTTCGAACGCACGCGATTCACATCCATGCGGGCGCGAAAGCCTCACTGCACGCCGGCGGTCCTTCCGGCCCACCCTCTGCACCGCGGCTCGCAATTATTGCTGACGACCTTGGCAGCGACCGCGCCGCTGCCGAAGCGATCTTTGCGCTGCCCTATCCGCTGACCATTTCCATCTTGCCAAATCACGAGCATTCCACCGAAATTGCGAGCGAAGCGCATCGCCGGGGCTACCAGGTGATGCTGCATCTACCGATGCAATCCATCGCGAATGAAACACCCGAAGCGCAGGAATTGCGCCCGGGCATGCCGGCAACCGAGGTGAGCGCCCTCGTCGAGCAGTTCTTGCAGAGTGTCCCCGGCGTTGTGGGCATCAACAATCATCAGGGTTCGCAAGCCACTTCCGATCCTGAGCTCATGGACGAACTCATGCCGGTATTGCGCGACCGGCATCTCTTTTATGTGGACAGCCGGACAACAGCGGCGACGGTGGCCTTTGATACCGCACAAAGCTTCGGGGTTCGCTCCGCCTTTCGAAACGTTCCGTTCCTGGATGATGTCGCAGAAGTTGCGGCCGTGCGCAAGCAACTGGAATTGGCGCTGCGCGGCGCTCGCGAAAAGGGCGAGGCCATCGCGATCGGCCACCCGCACCCCGCAACGCTTCAGGCGTTGCGTGAAATCTTGCCGCGCGCGCAGGCGCAAGGAATCCGCCTCGTCTTCGTATCCGAACTCGTCCACTAAGAAAGTTGCGTAGCCTGGTTGGGCGTGGGATTCGAACTCTTCGCGGGATACAGCCGGTGCACAACCAGGGCAAGGATGGCCATCGTCAGGAAGCTGAAGACGCTTCCCTCAGGGCCGACGGTGCCTCCAGTTAGCCACTTGGCGCCGTGCAACGAAGCGTTGCTAAGGTGTCCGTCGAACACGACTCCGCTGTTCGGAACCGAAAAAAGAAATGTCTCGCCGAAATCAAAGCTTGCATGCCACCCGACCGCCAACCAAAGGTTGCCGGTACGACGAAGGGTTAGAGCAAATACCAGTCCAATCATCACAACCGCCGCCGCACCCACCCAACCTTCCCCGGGATTGCCGAGATGGACTGCCCCGAACGATACGGAAAGCAGGATCGCCGCAGGCCAGAAGCCGATCCCGTCAGCCAAAGTAAATTGCGTATACCCACGAAAGAGAAATTCTTCGAAGAGGCCAACGAACACAAAGAAGATCGCCCACACGATGGCCCAGCGCAAAATGTCAGAGCCGTGTAACGCCAAAGCTCCAAAAGAATACCCGCCAAACGCAGAGATTAGACCGACCAGAGCCGAAATCTCCACTAAGCCGATCAGGAAGCCCTGCCAGAATAGTTTCCCAAACGCGCTGTTCGCAGGCAGCCCATAGGCACCGGGCGAGCGATGTTCGATGCGCGACATGATCAGTGCCGCTCCAAAAACCACGACGAAGCTGAATATCTCTCCGGCAAAAAGATAGCGTGGAGAGAAGACGCCACGTGTGGGACGTACGAAATGCTGGAGGACCATCCCACCGCCAAACCCAATGGCCGCCACGAAAACGGCGTAGATCAGCAAGCGCCAGCCGGCGCGCAATCCTTTTTCATTCAAGAAGATCACGCTCGCAGGCCCCACAGGCGGAGGGGGCGTCAGCGGCGGAAGTGCGGAAGGAGCGGTAAGCGGTTCAGCGTCCAACAATCACCTCGAAAAAAATGCAAATTCCATACCCCAGTCAGACGCGTGGAGTGATTCCCCGTGAGCGCGCAGTCCATATAACTCAAAATATCTTTTCCAGGCAAGGATTCTTTGGACGAACTACTTCTATGTGCGTCCCTGCTTCATCTTGTTTTGGAATCGCCGAGTTCAGTACTCGATATGGCTTGAACCGCAAGATTTCAGGATGAGATAGGGCCCCTGGCTAACGTGCCACGGGAACTGCGGCTGCACCAAGTATGCGGCGCCCTTTTCTTGCCTGCACGAAGACTACGGAATGCAAATTCTCGCGCTTCCATTCCGCGCGCAAGGGAACCGTTGCGTCTCCGGAAAAAGAGGTTTCGTCTCCGGCTTTCGCTTCACCGATCTTGCGTATGCTTCGAACGATCGCGGCGTGATGCAAATCCTCGCCGGCATTTTCGCCGCGTTTCACCGCGGAATGCAGCCCCGTTTCGGTAATGGCGAGCCACACTTCCGCCGTATCACGGCCTGCCGTCTCCGGCAACCTGGTAATGCTCACGGACAAGTTTTCTGTTCCGGAATCCGGCGATTTTCCCGGCCGGAGCGTTACCCGAGCTCTTTGCTCCGCCGCGGCCTGCTGCACCGCCTGCCAGGCTTTCCGCGATTGGCTGCCCACAAACTCGGTTTTGCCATCCACCACCATTTGCGGTGTATAGGCATTGCCATTTCCAAGAACCTCGGCGTAGACCTGCTGCCGTGCCGTCCATTCGCGCGAGGAGAATGGGTCCACCCAGCCCAGCTCATTCCAGTAGTCCACATGCTCTTCCAGAGCGATCACTTCCACGTTGGCGATGGGCTGTTGCAGCGCCATTCGCGACAGTAAATCGTCCGCAGGAGGACAGCTGGAGCAGCCTTCCGAAGTGAATAGCTCCACAACCACGGGCGTGCGTGTAGGCCCCGCACCCGCGGATGCCGATTGCGGCCGAGGCCGAATCACCGCCATTACCGCGAAAACAGATAGCAGGCTGAGCGTCAATCCAGCCACGAGGGACTTCATGGAGAATCTCCCGTACCAGCAAACTATCTGATACTCACCCGAGCAAAAGGTTACAGGCATCTGCCTAAGAACAATACTTTGCGCCGCATAACCGATATGTTAGCTTTAACTGGTTATTCGAGGCTTACTCTTGCCATCCTCGCCTTCTTTCATCCGGTTGCTTGGCGGTCGGCTTTGCCTCGACTACGTCAACACGACCCCTTCGCACTCGGAGCTCTCCTGGGAGGGACTGGTTCTCCTACTGGAGGCCACCCGCATCGTCTCCGTGGAACGCGGTGCCCAACTTCTCGCTCTACCTCAATCGGATCCCTCGGCAGCAGAAGGATTGCTCCTGAAAGCCCGGCGGCTGTCCGCGTCACTTCGCAAGGCCCTGACGGCCATGCATCGAAAGCATAAGATTGCTGCGGAATGGGTCGAGCCCATCAACGAAATCCTTCGGATCACGGAAGGACATGACGAATTGATTTTCGAAGACGGCGCGTGGCGCATGGAATTCGTCGCGCGCGAAGGTGGACTGGATTGGCTGCTGGCTGCGATTGCCCGCTCGGCGGCGGAGCTTGTCGCCGAGGGTCCAAAGGTCCCTCTCCGAATTTGCGCCAACCCCCAATGCGGACTCTTTTTCTACGACAAGTCGCGCACGCATCGCCGCCGCTGGTGTTCCATGTCCACTTGCGGAAACCGCAGCAAGGTCGCTACCTTTGCGCACAGGCATTCTGCTGCGCATGGCGATGCTTGATGCAACGATTGATCTCCACCTCTGCTTCACTTCACGTACTTCGGCGATTCGCCTTTGGACCAAGGATCATAGCCATGCGCGAACACAAGCCGCTCCGCCAAAGGAGGATGCGAGTAGAGCCAGAATTTGATAAACGCCGGCGGATTCGGATCCGCCAGATCCAGTTCCCCCAGGACCTGAAATGCGTGCGCCGCGACTTCTTCGGAATTCGGCACCAGCCCGTGAATCACTTCCAATCCGTAAACGTCCGCCGCATGTTCCTGCATCCGGCTGAACCCGTTGATGGCGGGGGATGCAACGAAGAGCAGCACTTGGAGCAACAACAACAAGACCGCGAGCGAGGCCCAATCCTCTTGTCCGTAGATTTTCCAGTCCTTGGCCCAGCGGTCCAGCGCCCAATGCAAACCTCGAAACAGAAAACAAAGCGCTGCCAGAAGACCTGCTGCGCCGACCAGAAATCCCTGACGCACATGGCCGAGAACGTAGTGCCCCAGCTCATGCCCAACGATGAACAATGCTTCCTCGGGTGCCGTCTTCTGAATCGTCGTATCCCAGATGACGACTCGCTTGGACGCACCCAATCCCGTCACGTAGGCATTGATCTGATTCGTCTTTCGGCTCGCTATCATCAAGAACATACGGTCCGGCGGAATCGGAACGCCGGCATGTTGCGTAAGTCTTTCGATGGACGCGACAAGGTCTGGATGCTGCTGGTTCAGCGGCTCAAACTTGTTGAAAAGCGGATCAATCACCAGCGGTGTAATAAAGATCAGGCCGAACAGGATTAGCACCGCGGGAAACCAGAAGTGCAGCCACCAGCGTCGCGGGCTGAACTGCATGACAGCAAACAGGATCACGGCCAGCACGGTTCCGAACGCTATCCCGAGGAACTCCCCCTTGCTCCAGTCCCACAGCCAGGAACCCCAGCCCTGAATGGATTGCTCGTAGCGCAGGGAGAGCAGATGCCAGTAGGCGCTCAGCGGCAGGCTGAGAATGTCGATGGTTAGAAACAAAAGTGGGGCAAACACCAGACCCTGTATCCATCTTCTGTCGCTCACATTCTCAGCGATATCCCGAAATTTCGCCGCCAGTCCGAAGCGAAGAATCAGGAGCAGAAAAACCGCGCCCAGAAAATAAGCAACAAAATACAGCGTATATCCCGCCCGCGAATACGCCACGGCTTTCTCATAGCGCTCATGGGAAAGGGTGTACTGTTCCGTTTTTGCCTGCTCGGAAGTCTGGGAATCCGAAGGTGGTCTGCCGGGCAAACTAGTTTGCGGCGGGGCCGTTTGGGGCTGAGCCGGTGGTCTGCCGGGCAGACTAGTCTGCGGCGCAAACCATCGAACCATCGGTAATTCGACCCTTGGAGCAGGATGGGGATTCGCGGAAACGCCGGCAACTGCTGCAAAAGGAAGCAGTACAGCAAGGGCCAACACGAAACGGAGACTGTAGAGACACCGTTCCAGAAGACCTCCTCGCGTCTTTCCTGACAGAGTTGTCCGTGTGCCTCTGACCGAGGCCCACACGCGCCGCGAGTATGCAGCACCATCGTTCGAACCGCAACAATTCATGCTATTGAGTAAGATGAGCGAAACTCGTTGCACGTTTCCGCGCTTTGGAACTGCAAGAGGCTAAGATGAAGTCTTCAGCGCGCGGTTGGCAAGCAGTAGTTGCGCACTGCACCCGAGGTTGTAAGCCCGATATGCACAATCGAGGTCCAGCGCTCGAGTTTGTGATGTCCGGAACGATGGAATAAGTAGGAGGCCCCGATCGAGACGGCAGTTCCCGCAGCCTCGACTACCGCAAATGCCGCGTGATTGTCCACAAGATCATTGGTAAGCAGGATTTCGTTGTCGCCCCGCCGCCGCA
>Ga0137409_10008202_pt1 | contig 10680 bp, 13 predicted proteins | sample CZODoug1_16funga_FD_122059 | JGI IMG/M metagenome (GOLD analysis project Ga0137409, IMG submission 122059) | Vadose zone soil fungal communities from Angelo Coast Range Reserve, California, USA - CZODoug1_16fungal (Hybrid Assembly) | ecosystem: Environmental > Terrestrial > Soil > Vadose zone... | reverse complement strand
TCGATCACCATCACGCTCGACCCGCGTCCGATCCGGATGTGGAATGGTTCCGGGACGCGCGGCAGCGCACAGAAGAACGAAGCGCCAAGCGCCGATAAGAAGAACGAAGCGCCGGCCGCCGTTAAGAAGAACGAAGCGCCGGCCGCCGTTAAGAAGCCCGACGCGCCTGCAAACCAGAATCATTCATGAGCCGCTCACTGAAAGCGCGGGTTCGGGTATTCGCGCTGGCGTGCGCAACGCTACTCTCGGCGTGTCTCAAGTCGACGGAGCCGCAGCCGTCGCTGCTGCAGCTCAATGGCTCCTGGAATTACACCGGGGTTCAGACCGCTCCGGTGCGCGAGGCGCTCAGCGGAACTCTCATCATCTCGCGCGAATCGGGCACAAGCTTTCAGGGACAGCTCAGCATCATCGCCTTGAATTCGCAGACGCAACAGCAAAGACCATTGAGCGGCATCGTGAGCGGCGCTGAAAGCGGCACGGATGTGATAGACTTCGATGCGAATCTGGAAGCGACTCCGCGTCGTCACGTTGGGCAGATCGTCGCTGATACAATCACCGGGACCTGGGTCGGATCATCATCCGACGGGACCATGTCTTCCGGAACCTTCAGAGTTGAACGGGAGACGAGATGACACGTGTACGATTTGGCGCCATTGTGATCGCCACGCTTGTGGGCTTGTCGATGGCGCCGTCTCCGGCGTTCGCGCAGTGCACGGCCAGCGGCGCTCCCGCCAGCTGCGGTGTTCCGGGTAGTGTGTCCATGACCGCCAGTCGTGTCGTACGGCTTCAGATGAGCGCGGGCTCGACCGCACTCACGGCCCCGACGCCAGCCGATTTCGACGCTGGATTGAATGCCACTACCGGGCCTACAGTCACCGTGAGCGCTAACGCCGCCTGGACACTATCGTTGCGTGCGGCTGCGGCGACGTGGACCGCGACGAATACTTCGCCAGGCGCTCCCGCACGAACCACCAAGCCCGCCGCGGATCTCAAGTGGAGCACTGCGTCGAACGGATCGTTCAGCTCATTGACGACGAGCGATGCGAATCTCGTGACGGGATCGGCGACGGCGAGCAACGCCACGACGCTCTATTTCCAAACGCTCTACAGCTGGACATTGGATACCCCCGGCAACTACAGCATGTCGGTCGTTCTGACGCTGACTTCTCCCTGACTTTAAAGTCACGTTGGGTTAATGAAAAAGTCACGTAATCCAGACACCTGGCGAGAAACAGCTAGTTGCATAAAAGGGGACTGCAGAGTCCTTCTGATAGAAGACGGCAACAGCCGTTTTGCACCTCTAACCGCTGCAGGAGAACCGATGTCACGCAACAAAAAGGGGTTTACCCTCATTGAGCTTTTGATCGTAGTCGTCATCATCGGCATTCTTGCCGCGATCGCGATTCCGAAGTTCGCGAATACGAAGGACAAGGCGTATGTCGCCGCGATGAAGTCCGACCTTCGCAACCTCGCGACCTACGAAGAGCAGTACGCTGCTGACCAGAACGGTGCCTACTTTGCCGGAACCGCGACGATGGCCGCACCACTTCAGGGCTTCACGCCTTCGCAGAACGTGACCATCACCGCTACGATCGTTGCTGGCCCGCCGCAGACCTGGAGCGCGAGCGCAGTTCACTCGCAGTCAGCCAAGACTTGCGCGAACTCGACCGGTGTGATCGTCTGCACCTGATGAATCTTTAGGCGGCGATGCAAGTCGTCGCTTCGCAACAGAAAAAGAGCCCGGGAAGAATTCCCGGGCTCTTTTTGCACTCGCCCGCTTGCCAGTTTTCGATCGAGCTGTGCGCCGTTGAAGGATGCCCTCAACGCATCGGCCATTTGAAAACGGCGGAATTAGCCTCCGGGCAACTGCGCCCATGAGCCACGCTGCACAGCGACTTTATTGGACCATTGTCTCGCCAGCGCCGCGTCGTAGTGGAATTTTCCACCACCGGTCGCGTGATAGATCGACGCAACCACCGCACCATAAAATTCACCAGCTCCCGTCTCGTATACGGTGTGGTTCGGCGCGTATACCGAGTAGTACGACGCGGTGCCGCCTGAGCTGAGTGCCCAATGCGCCGGAGTCACAGAAGTGCCGCACGATGCGAATGAGAGTGAACTCGCATTGGCTGAAACGTTGCTGATCGTGCCGGCGGCAGCATTGAGCGAGTCTCGAAGGTATACGCTGGCGTGCGGATTTCCGGGAAACACAAGCTTGGAGTTTCCCGTAAGCACGATCGAGCTGAAAAAATAAATAGTGTCGGTAAGCGTGAGCGTTGCTCCGCCGGAGATTGTGACTACGCCTGTCGACGAGCTATAGCTGACGCCGGGCCCGGTCGGGATGTTTGCCGTCGCCGTGAACCCAGCTGCCGGACATGGAAGAATGTCCATCGGCGTCAGCGCAGTTGCACCGGATGCAGTAGCTCCGGTAACGACGCCGTTTAGTCCAAGGGTGATCGTTCCAGCCGCCGTCGCGCTCCCCTTGATGGTGGTCTTGGTAACTGTCATGTCGCCATTCGCCCAGAGATTGGCGATCGTGTCGGCCGTCATTGCCGAATAGGGCCCAAGGTCAGAGTCGAAGGCATCGAAGACTCCGCCATTCGTCAGATACAGTATTCCTTCGGCACGAACCGCGTATTTGAAGATCGGTACGCCGCCCGCGGCTCCCATGACGGTGATGATTCCCGCCGTTGGATCCGTGCGTCGCCCTTGCACTACCACGTTGTATTCCTGAAGTCCGCCTTCGTCGACACGGTGTATGACTGCCCGGTACGCGGCCTTGTTGGGAAGTGTCTGCCAGCCGAGGTCGAGGCTGTCTCCAGGCTCGAGGGCATTGACCGCTGCCGCTGGCCACGCTCCATAAGTCTGACGTAGCCCAGCCTCGCCCGCATACATGGCCAGGGTCGATTCTCGAGTCGCGCGGGAAGCACGACGCTCGTCGGCGGCCGTGTTGAGGGCGACGACCGCGATTACGCTCATGATCGTGACCGCGAAGATCACCGTCGGAAGCACGAACCCCCGTCGATCCGACGCCGACAAGTTCTCGCGATGGCCAGCCATTTTCTGCCCTCTGGTACCTGCTGTGTGCCTCACTCGATCTCCCACTAGCGGCGGAGAGAGACTTTCGTCGTCAGCGAATCGCGCTGGTAGACGTAGGTTGCTCCCACGTGTGTGTTCTTGAAGCTCTCCGTGTGGAGAGTAAAGGCGACGCTGCCAACGGCGGATGGGTTTGTCGTCACCACTCCAAGCGTGTCGTAATAGGCGAACGTCAAACCGCTTGCCGGCGACACGAGCGGACCGGTGAGCTGATCGTACGAAGTGGCGGCGCCAACTTTTCTTCCCAGCCACCAGCGGTTATTGAGCTCGTACTCCGCGTATTCGACGCGACGGAAGCTGCGGAATGGCGCGCCCACCTTGATGTACGACGTGTCGGTCTTCGCACCGACGGCGAATTCCACGACAACGTCGGGTGGACGAGCGCCGGGCCACGCACATGCCGGGACACCCATCCCCGCGGGCGTCCCTACCGCGCTGATCTTGAGCGCGGTCCATTTGTCACGCCCCATCTCATAGACGAGCGCACTGTCGTCGATACCGGCGAGAATATTGCCGCCCGTCTTCCAGAGACCGTAGCGCGCCAGGAGCGGGTGCTTGGCGCAGATCGTACCGAGGCCGCGCGGGGACCGCAGAGCCACCATACCAGGGCCCATCGCTGCCATTGTGCTTCCTCCCACAACTGATTGTCTCAAGTCCCACGCGAGGAGGGCAGCCGCTTCGCGCGCCGTCTCGCGAATGTCGATTATTTCCCGCTGTTTCCGGTAACCCCTTCCCTGCACAATCATCATCTGCACGACCCCGCTCAGCACGAACACGCCGAGAACGAGTCCGACGACGAGCTCGATCAGCGAGAACCCACGCCGAGCCGCGCGCAATGGAGCAGAACGCGACCTCGTCATTGGAGTTGATCCTTCGCGAGAAAGAGAGTTACGGTATCCTGATAGACGGTCGTTTCGCTCGCTTGTCCGCGGCGTTCCAGGATTATGTCGACTTTCTGCGAGCTCGCGCTCGCCGTGGTGACGGTCCAGGTCACCGGTCTCCCACGAATCGTCGAGGATCCGTTGGAGACGTGGTTCCAGCCCACGCCGACAAGGCTGTCGGCGACCTGCTGCACGTCTGCCGAGTATTGGAGGTCCTGTCGGGCCTTTCCCATTTCCGCGAGGCCCAAGGTAGCCGCGCCGGCTAGACTCAGGATTCCAACGCCCAGCAGGGTTATTGCAATCATGACTTCCACCAGCGAGAACCCACGGTTGCTTTTGGACGAGACCAGGGATTTCATCGCAGCACCTTGCCCAGAAGCGTCGTCACAACCGTATCGGCCATCACCCCATCAGAAAAAATCACGTTCGCGTCACCGGATTCGCATGACCCCGCGGTTGACGCAATCCCGCGGGCGTCAAAGCAAAGGAGCTCGCGGTTGGTAGTCATGTGCAGACCGTTGTCATCGACGTAGCGGACATTCGCGATTATGGCGCGTTGTCCGATTCCATCGGCGCTCGTGTCGACATCAATCCAGAAGCGTTGGCCTGTCGCGTCGACGTGCAGCTGGGCGACGCGCCCGTATCGGATCGCGGTAGCACGAGCAAGCGAGTGCGTGAGGACAAACTGGTCCGCAGCCGAGGCAGTGGTGCGCCGCTGGAGAGCGGCCGAGATCTGTGGTCCTCCGATGGCCGCCACGATCCCTATCACGGACATCACCATGATGACCTCGATCATGCTGATGCCCCGCCGGTTTATCGCAAGCATGCCGACATCACTCCTCAAGGAAGGACGCTTACTGATGTGCTTGCAATATAAGACTGTTTCTCGCTCGCTCAACGTCACTCCCTCACGGGCGGCCTGCTGCCCCCGAAGCTGGCCCATCCCCGTAACACCTTGATTCTATTTGCCTTACCGGACTGCTGCCCAGGAATGGGTCAACCGCGTACGAGGCCTCGATTCAGATTGCCGGCCTTGGGGGAGGGCGTCCCGTCGATGAGGAAAAAGCTTGTGACCTGGGTGGACCGTCGCATAGTCATTCACTTGTGAAGGGATCCTCAGATGCAGACCTGGTTGCCGCCGTGCTCGCTGGGGACATAGAAGCATTCTCCGGCCTGGTTCGGCGATATGAGGACACATGCGTCCGTTTTGCGGTGCGAATGCTCGGATCGCGGGTAGACGCTGACGATGCCCTGCAGTCGGCCTTCATGCGTGCTTTTCGTGGTCTACGCAGTTGTCGGGAACCGGATCGTTTCGGAGGGTGGCTTTATCAGATCGTTGTCAACGAGTGCCGGACCTACGCGTCGCGACAGCGGCGGCAGGAGCTTCGCTTCACTCCGGCGACCGATGCGATCGAGCGGGCCGTGGCGCCGGGGTCCGAGCCTGAAGAAGATGCGGATGTCGGGGGACATATCGAGAACGCGCTGGGTATGCTTCCGGCCGACCAGCGAGAGGCATTCCTGCTCAAGCACGTGGAAGAGATGACTTACGATGAGATGGCAGAACTGACGGGCGTTACTGTGTCGGCGCTGAAGATGAGAGTGAAGCGCGCCTGCGACGGGCTCCGCGACCTACTTGAAGGGGTTTACAATGGTTGAGAATTACGACGAGAGCGCGATGGCGAAGGACGACGAATTTGCGGAGCGGATTGCGGCGCGACTGCGCGTTCCCGAGCAGGTCCACCCATCGTTCGAGAAGCGCTTGATGGAGAAAGTGCAGGCCGAGGGTCCGCTACTTTACCCATCGCGTGGGTCGTCAGCGCGGCGGTGGTGGCGAACAGAGCGGGTCTTCCGCGTTGCCCCGCTGACCGGGCTCGCTCTCGCCGCTGGCATTGCAGGTATCATCGCGATCTCCGGCATCGCGATAGGCTCACGGATTTCGGTGCATTTTCCTGCGGCCATTCGTGCTGCCTCAACGGCCGGACGCGATACCGTCCAGATCGTGCGGTTCGTTTTCGTCGACCCGCATGCAACTAGCGTGGAGCTCGTCGGCGATTTTAATGAGTGGGCAAGGGGAAGCACAGAACTGGGACGTTCGGGAGCACCGGGGGTGTGGGCCGCATCTGTCCCCCTCTCGCCGGGACGGCACGAGTATGCTTTTATTATCAACGGCTCGCGCTGGGTAGCGGATCCGCTCGCCGTGAAGAGCTCTGACGATTTCGGCACCGAAAGCTCGGTGATCCGGGTCGGAACGCCAGCCAATAGCGCGACGTAGAAGAAGCATTCTCTCTCGGCACACGTTCCCCGCGGTTATTTGAAAGCTGGACGAGCCCCAACTTTACCAACTCTGCGAGGAGCGCTGACCGCGATCCTCTTCGTGGCGCGCGCAAGTCACGCGCAAAAAGTGGAAAGCACTGTGGATATCGGCGGAGCGGCGCTTCGCTACGCGGACACATTATCGACCGGTGCGGCCACGATTACACCCCACCTCGTAGCTGATTGGGGTTCCGGATTTATCGAAGCGTCGGGGACATACTCGCAATTCACTTCAGGGGGCGGCTGGAGCACTCAGGCCTTTCTCTCGGCCTCACGCTTCATGCCCATCAGCGGTGGATTCTTCGGTGAAGTGGGCGGATTCGCTGGCGGCAGCACACACAACGATGGCACCCGAACCGGTGAAGTAATCGCGAACGGACGGCTTCATCTCGCGCGCGACAAGAGCGAGTTCTTTCTCGGCTTTGGCGGCGGTCGCACCTGGGACGGCGCTGCGTGGAGAAGCCTGCTTCTCGCGGAAGCGGGTACCTCGATCGGTTCGGGGCCGACGAGTGCGTTGTTTTCCATAAGCCCGACCGTGGTCAACGACTCGATCAAGTACGCCGACGCACAGGCGTCGCTGTCCTGGAAGGGCGAGGCGGTCGACCTCGGTGCAATGCTCGGGTTCCGGCTCGGGAATCAACTAACGACGCTCAACGCCAACGTGAAGGCATGGGCAAGCGCGAGCGCGGTCTTCTGGATGACGCCGCGAATTGGCGTGGCGCTGGGCGGCGGAAATTATCCGGTCGATCCGACTCAGGGTTTTCCTGGCGGTCGGTTCGTATCGTTGAGTCTTCGCCTCGCGCAGGGTCGCCACCCTGGTCAGCAGGCGAGCGAGCAAACCGGTCAGGAATCGCGCCTTCCTGAACTTACTCCGAGTACGACACCCGGTGTGACTGGTTTCGCCGCAAGGCGCGGCGTAGGCGACGCGGTAACGGTAAGGGTGAATGCTCCCGCCGCGCGATCGGTAGAGATCAATGGTGACTTTACGAATTGGGTCCCGGCTCAACTCGCTCCAGCGGGAGGCGGGTGGTGGTCCAGAAGTTTTTCGATCAAAAACGGAAAATATCAGATGAATGTCAGAGTGAATGGAGGCCAGTGGATCGTGCCTCCTGGCCTCCTCTCAATGGTGGACGAGTTCGGAGGAACGGTTGGATTGCTCGTCATTGAATAACGGTCAGTGTGACCTCTTGCGGGGTTTCGGGAGTCTATCGAGTATGGCGCACCCACTCGGGCGGCCCGTGATTGTTTTGCAAAGCAGATCGCAAATCACTCCTCAACGGAGATGATACATACATGAGCCAGATTCGAAGCTTCGCCACGTTGATCCTGGCGATCGCACTTAGCGCGCAGAACTCGATTGCACAGACGCCGGCCAGAGATCCCTCCGCACGTTTGAGGGAAGTGCTGCCCGCCGATGTTGCTCAGCGTGTTCTTGCCCGGATCGCAGACGCACGGGCGCGGCAGCTGCCTGCCGAGGCACTTGAAAACCGCGCCCTGAAATTCGCGGCCAAGGGCGTCGATCCGAAGAACATCGAGCGCTCTGTGAACGAGCAGGCTGCGCGCATGGAGACCGCTAGAGCGGCTCTGGCCGTTGGTCGCAAGTCGACTCCGGCTGGCGATGAGATTGAAGCCGGAGCCGAGGCAATGCGTAAAGGCGTCGACGGCGCATCGGTCAGTTTGCTGGCCAAGAGTGCGCCCTCCGGACGTTCGCTCGCGGTTCCTCTCTTCGTGATCGGGAGTCTTACCGATCACGGCTTGAGCTCCGCTGATGCGCTACAGCGCGTGCTCGCCCGTCTCAGGGCTCGCGCGTCCGACACCGATCTCGAGAGCATGCCCGCCGACCTTCCAGCGCAGGGAGCAGCTGGACAGGCGAACCGCCCGGCGTCAACCGGCCGCGATTTCGGACAGAGTCACAAGCCCGCATCCGCCGGACGCCCTGCTACGGCAGGACCCCCTGGTGGAATACCGGGGAATGCCGGAGCGAAATCCAACCCGGGTCAGAGCAAACGGCCACCGCGGAAAAACTGAGCGGATTCGAGAGGAAAGGGGGTGCGGCGAAAGCCGCACCTTTTTTTTTTCCAATACCAGAAGCATCGACTCCGCCTCGATTGGACAGCTGAGGTGTGACGCCCGCGCGCAATGCCCGAGTCTAACACGATGGGACCGCGCTCTGCACGCGAGTCCGAATCGAACCAAAGGTTATTAACGCACTCGTGCAGGAGACAAGAAATGAACAGGACACTCCGACTCTTTGCGCTCATCGCGCTTGGCACCCTGGGCATCGCCGCGTGCAACAGCGACTCAACGGGCGCAGGCAATGGGCTTCTAACCGTGCGCATGACGGATGCGCCCTTCCCCTTCTCTGATGTCGCCCGGGTCGACGTTTTCGTCGTCCGCGTCGACGCGAGGTCGTCAGAGCCAACCGACGCGGAAGCGACTGACGAAACCAATACGAACGGATGGACCACTGTGGCCACCCCAAATGCCTCGATCAATCTCCTCGATCTTGGCGACGGCAAGACTACAAACCTCGGTGCCACGACGCTCGCTACCGGCACGTACAATGGCTTTCGTCTGATCATCGATCCGGGCAAATCCTCGCTCACGCTCAAGGATGGAACGCAGCCGGCGATCAAGTTTCCGAGCGCGGGCCATTCGGGCATCAAAGTCAATCTGTCGGCGCCGATTCAGCTGACGGAAAACGGCTCGGTGATGACGCTCGACTTCGATGTCGGCAGCAGCTTCGTCATGCGCGGCAACGACGCCAGAAATGGCTTCATTTTCAAGCCCGTCATCCGTGCGGTTGCGGAGGACATCACTGGCCGTGTGTCGGGATCGGTTCACGCCAACAGCGCGACAGGCGCGGCCGTCGCCGGCGCAACCGTAGAGGTTCTGACCGCGGGCTCGTTGCTAGCCGACTCGGATCCGACGCACGTCGTTCGCAGCACCAGCACCGACACGAACGGGAACTTCCGGATCGCGTTTCTTCTTCCGGGAACCTACGTCTTGCGCGCCACCCCGCCGACAGCCAGCGGGTTCAAGCCCGCACTGCTCGCTGGTGGATTGACCATCACCACGGGAACGGAAGTTCAGAACCAGATCATCGTCGTAGCGCCGTAGCAGCTCGTCACGGTCCACCCGTATCAAAGGAGCCCGGGGATTTCCCCGGGCTCCTTTGCATCCGACTATCTCGGTTGTTCCGGACTACTACGTCACCTTGCGTCTTGTCCTACGTACTCTCGCGCATAGGAGGGTCATAAGCGAAAGGGCATCGTTCGCGTGTCATCCACGAACGGATCCCAATGCCCTTCGCAAAACTCAACGGTCAAAGCACCCCCGCCATCGCGGCTATCAACTATGCGTTCCCCGAGGGGTTGCGCACCGTAGGTGAGCTCGCGGACGAGCGGCTGCTAAAAAGCTCCGCCGAGACAATGGAGTCGTTCGGGTTCGGGAACGTGCATGTCGCGCTCACCGAAACGCCATACGACCTCGCTGTGATCGCCGCGAAGAAGCTTCTCGAAGAATCGAGGATCGACCCAGCATCGGTAGGACTCCTGATCTACGGAGGCACTCCGGGATCGATGGCGTTCGCGCCCTCCGAGGGCGCGGAAAGCGCTGCCGCCGGACTGTGCACGATGTCCCGCTTCAAGTATCCGTCTACCCGGCTTCAGTACGATCTCGATCTACCCAACGCCTCGACCTTCGCACTCGATCAGCTGGCGTGCACAACACTTCTCGCGGCGGTGCGGATCGCGCGCTCACTCTGCCTTACCGAAGGAATAGAACGCGCGCTCTGTGTATCGTCCGAGTTCTTTCCGGCCAACGCCGGGCGCGAGGCGATCTTCAACTGTACGTCCGACGCCGCCTGCGCAGTGCTCGTCGAGCGCAATGGCCTCCGTAACCGGCTCGTTTCCGCTACGACCGTCACCAAGGGCTACTACTGGGACGTCGATTCCCTTCGCGACGAGATCGTCGCGTCCTACTTCCCTACCGCGCGGCACGTATTGCACCGCACCATCGCAGACGCCGGATGGGAGCCCTCGGACGTCGACTGGGTCATCCCGCACAATGTGAGCATGCGCAGCTGGGAGATTCTCTCCGGCCTCGCCCGTCTGCCACGCGCCCGCCTTTTCTCCCAGAACATCGTGCGCCATGGACACACGCTGGCGGGCGACAACTTCATCAACTACCGCGACGCACTCGATGGTGGCTGCATCGAGCCTGGCCAGCGAGTCGTGCTGTTCTCCTACGGCTTCGGGGCGCACTGGACCGGCATCGCGGTGGAGGCCTGACATGACGTCCAAGCGAAAAGTGTTCATCACCGGAGCCAGTGGGCTCGTGGGCGAGGAGGTCCTTCGTCGCATGCTCGTCGACGATCCTGCGCTCGAAG